>ENA-OFDP01000011-OFDP01000011.1-metagenomes-genome-assembly--contig:-NODE-11-length-164623-cov-5.934592_pt1 | contig 164623 bp, 154 predicted proteins | sample MGYA00153389_OFDP01 | MGnify analysis MGYA00153389
AATTCTGTTCAAATGAGCAGAGTGTTATCTTTTAAATCTTTGTGCAACAAAGCCTTTCTTTACTATTAGCATTTTCTACTTCTAAATCATCTTTAAATGTTGCTAACGATATATTTAAGTATTTCCATTGTGGATTCTTTTTTTGAAAAGTTTGCAAAACACTGCTCTTACCTGAACCATATGGCCCTGTTATAGCAATATTGTTAGTTTTATTCTGTGATAATGCGAATTTGAGCATATCAGAATAAGCGTTATCTTCATCTGCGCTAGTAATTGGTGTTAAGGACAAATATTGATTTGTAGATGTTATTTGATGAGCTGAATGAATTTCTTTAATTTTTGAAAAAGTTATTTTTATTTCATTCCAGATTTTTTGGCGCTTATCTTTTGACATTTAAATAGTCTCGTCCCTATTACATATTTAATTTTTCAAGTATTTTAGCCTTTTCATTGTTTTAATATCTATGTGTAATATAAATATTTAATTAAATACTAGATCGTATCTTTAAAAAAACCGCCATGAATGGCGGTTTTCTCAATGACAACTTATGTGTCGCGCAATGACATTTTATGTGTCGCAAATGACAACTTATGTGTCGCGTGACGGACCGTCACGCGACACATTGTTTGTCATTTCTAGTTTATTAACATCAATAACTTAGATATTGTTGCGACACATGATGACATTTATTAGCGACACAACCAATGTCATTTTTTACATAAAACGACACAACCTGTGTCAATTTTTAATTTTCATGTTCAATAAGAAATGATAGAAAATTATTTCTTTATCTCCTCTCATTCTTGTCTCAATTCCAACCCACATATTTTCTGTAGTCTCAGAAAGTTGTTTCAATGGCGAAATAGTTTCTTGGAATCCAACATGTGATCTATCAACGATATAATTTATATACTTACAAACTAATTGATCGAAATTAACGACATCACAATAAGCCACTATAAAGACTTGATCTAAAGACTCTTCATCATAAGAATGAATTTTATCAATGTGTTCATCGATTACATCTTTTGTAAGGCCGAATAGACGGAATGCCTCAAAAATAGCTATACGTCTGTTTCTTGAGTCAGTAATAAATCCATCAATTTCTCCTGGTGACAATCCATTTGATGATTGACCACCTCGTTTTTGATCACGAAAACTTATTCGAGCTTCAGCCATACGTTTATCAAATAAAGAGGTAAACCAATCATTTATTAAATCTTCTTTAGAAATTTGTAGGTTTAACGCTTTATCATGAAGTTGTAGATTCTTTTTTCTCAATAGCAATTCACCACAAATTTCAACGAAAATATTTTTTAAGAATTCATGTGGTTGAGTTGTCGGAGAGATAATAGAAACATAGGTGTTGAATTCAGATGAGACGATCTCAGCATAATGTTTAGAGAGTTGAGCGGGAGTCCTTTGGTTAGACTCAAATGCATATTCTATTAGCTGAGAGGCTGCCTTCTTATTACTGGAATCAAGTAACTCCTTCATTAAATTATCAATTTCAAGGTCATTGATATCTAATTTATTTAATTGACAATATTGATTAAGAAGTTGCTGTGCGATTAATGGTTTATCTCTGTTAATTAAGGATTGACAATATAGGTATAAAATATTTTCAAAATTTTGTTGATGAAGACTAAGCTGTGTCCAAAAGTAATCAATATCACCATCATTCTTTAATAGAATGTACGATTCTAGAATTTTATTAATCCAGTTAATACTTAAATCAGCAGGATGGATATTACTATGCTTTGTTAAGCAAACTTTTAAAATATGATCTAGTTTTTCAGATTTTCCTGTTTCTTTAAATAAAGATATATTGCTATCTAATAGAAGAAGTAGATGATGAGAACTTTGAGTTTCTTTATGTAAAGCTTCAATAATATCTATAGATTGCTGAGGATTGATATCGATATAGCTTGATGCAATAATGTATCTTCTAAATTGTTCACATTCATTAAAAACAGCGCTATTTATGTCGGATCTATGATTGTTTTCTATAGATGGAATTTTGATTGTATATACTTCCTCATTAAATTTTTCTGGATCACTATTTAAATCTTCAAGTAAATCCAATAACTTCCATTTATAATTGTAGATCAACCATTTTTGTTTAATTTGAATTGCAATTTCATGCTTAGGATTAGAAAATCTTGGTTGTGATAAAATTGAATCAACCTCTTTTAAAATTTTTTCTCTAACACCTTTATCAGTTGGTCGCCATGCTGATACAAAAGCCTCTTCTAATTTATCTAATGATAGGTTCTCATTAGTGGGTAATCGGTTCGCTATTTCTTCCTGATATAAGCGATTTCTTGAGATTATGATATTGTTCTCAATTATTGTATATAATTGATCTAGAGGAATTATTTTTAATGTATCTTCAAAGAAGTCATCAAGTTTGTTATCGTCAACAATGTTAAGATAAATGCAAAATTGAGTCCAAATATCAAATGCATATTCTCCAGAATGGTATTTTTTATCCATTATAGGGAGAAAATCCTCATCATTTGTAAAACCCATTAAATTGACAATATTTATTATTCTTTTTTGAGTTGTATCAGACTCTTGGCTTTGGTTAATTTTTATTAGCACTTGTATGTATTGTCTAATATTTCTAGCAATATCAAAATATTCATTTTTATTTGAATATTTTAGTAAATTCTTCCAGTTTTTGTATCCTTTTGAAATATCTAAAATAAACTGTAAATTATCATTGGAAACATGTTTCCCCCAATTTAAATCAAATAAAAACTTAGACGGATGAATACTTTGATAAGATTTTTTAAAGCCATATTCAAAATTTAACTTGTAGTAATTTAAAAATTTTTCCGAGAATTTTTTGTAATTTTCAATAGGTTGATTATCTATCAACCAAAAACCTAAAAGATACCAATAATCTTTGAAGATCAAGCTATCTCCATCTTCTTCTAAAGATATAAAGTTTTCAAATAATGTACTAAGTTCTAAGATTTGCTTGTTGTTTAATTGAGATAAAAATATTTTTAGAATTTTGTATTCATCTTGGTCAGTATAATTATTCTTGTTTAAATGACATCTTTCTCCAAGAAACTCAATTATTTTTAGGAGATTGCTTTCAGTACTGTCATTTGGAAGATTTGAAAAATACTCATTACAGATTAATTTTTGATAACCACTACTAAAATCATTACTATAAGAATCAGAATTCTGATTTAAATTATTTTTTAAAAAAGAATTTTGGATTAAATAATAGAAACCTATGTCACAAAATTCAGAGTGAGATATTAACCAAATTAAATAAATGGTGGGACTATATCTAGGTATTGAAACAAGTAGAATTGCTCTCAGAATAGGGCAGATCTTCGCAATTAAAAATAAATCATCAATAATCTGATAAGAATGTAAACTTCGACCACTGATCGTTATATTATCTTCTATAATTCCCCAAATTAAGCGTGTATAAAGATATTCAGGTTCTCTCCAGTGACGAGTAACATTCATATCACGTACGAATTGAAAATTTTCATTTATATTAACCTCAGGAAGGCTGTAGTGATTGCCAAATTCGTCAATCGTAGGTTTCGGTAACTCCTGATTTTCTATCTTTTGGCTTCTATCATCAGAATTGATATTAATACTTATATGTGTTGTAGTTTGCATTGGAGCAATAATCGAGTAAAAATAATCTTTATTTACTGATTGTTTTTGAAGTACTTGTATTGGTTGGCGTAAAGAGAGATCATCTTTAATATACTTAACTATTTCATCACAAAATTCAGAATAGAGATCATCACCTAAAATATCTTTATTGGGTATGCATGTTCGATCTCCATTTGAACTAATGAAAAGAAGCCACTTTTTGAGAGCTATTTCAGGCTCTAGTAAAGTTCTTAATTCACTCCAAAGGTATGTAATAACTAGTTCGTCAAAATTTTGATTTCCCGGTGTTAAATAGAAATATTCATCTTGAAGCGTAAGTGTAGTAAGAATATTAGTAATATCACTCCTTTTAAATCTATCCCAAAAAATTAACTCGAGTTTGACCTTGCTACATTTTAGTTGAGGCTGAGTGTAACCATTACGCCCCCACCTAATATCATTGAGAAGTTCAAGTGTTTGAACCAAAGGAACAATGCTTTTATCAATTTTATCTATTTGTATAACCTTGTCAGCATGAATCCGACACCAATCAGCATAAAATGATAATAGGCCATGTTCCTCAAAAAATTCTAATGGGATTGATACACCTTCAAATGGCTGAACTTCATTGGAGTTTGGCCATTCAAGTGTTCCATCAATCACAGCTGCAACATTATTTCTGTTTAACTCAGGTGTTGATAATTCAGAATTTGCTACAAAGAGCGAGAGCGCTTGAGCATGAATATGATCCTGATATGTATAAGTAGCTTGTAAGCTTTTTCTGGAGTATCCATTTAAAATAGCTTCTAAATGAGGGTAGTTATCAGAGAATTTATTCATAAAATAAGTAATTGCTAAAATTTGAGAACAGAATTGAGTCAATAAAATTTATTTACTTCTTTCAAAGAAAGATATTAAATTTTATGATTTACTAATCATTTTCTGTTCTACCTGTAATTTGAGAATTTATTTGATCAGTTATGACTTCTGAAGCAGATGTAAATTGTGTCTGAATAGTTGGTATTTCTTGAATTACTTTGTATTTTATTAGTTCTTGTAGAGTATAGATATCAAATACATTTTTAATCGATCTAATAACTACAAAGATGGATGCTAAAATAGATGAAATTATTATTGTAGAAAAAAGTATTTTATTTTCAATTAATTGATTAATTATTGGTGTATATTTAGAAAAAAGAGAAGTCATAAGTGAAGATTCTAAAAAAGTAGGAATCAGCATAATAGAAAATCCTAAAAATATGTTTCTAGCATTTTTCATTTCATCTTCATTCATTTGTTCTTTGCTTATTATCGACTCTACATTTGTTATATTCCCATCTAAATTACGACTTATTTTCACTAGCCTTTTTTCTTGATCAGTCATGAACTTATAGTGGTGTGAGTGTAATTGAGCATTTGGAAATCTTTTATTGAAATCTCTTATACTTGTATTTGTAAAACCAGAACCTTTCGTAGTCTTATAAACTAATAAATCTTTAATTTTGGAATCATATTCTTCTTTTTCTTGTTGATCATTGGTTTGTTCTTTTAAGTCTTTATATAGTTGAATATCCTTCTTTGTTTTTTGGAGGTGGGGCAGTACAAGTACTATTGTTTTTTCTAAAATTTCAAAAGCATCTTTCAGGCTACTCATCAATTTTTAGTTCCTTAAACAGCTCACCTATCTGAGCATTGTTGAATGTATAGCTAATTTTATAAGATTAAATGGCTAGCGTTTTAATGACAAGATATCTTTTATATTGAAAAGCCTAATTTTTTTCTCATTTTTTCCAAAATAGTAAGGTTTTATAAGCCCTTGGCTTTGTAAGTTAGTGATATGAGAGTGAGGCATACCTAAAAGGGTACTTGCTTCAGCACCAGTTATGAATTCGTCTTTTAACTTCAAAACTTCAGTTAGCTCATTCTTGTTAATAAGCTTCCAGTAAACTAAATTTTCAATATGTAAGAATCCCGTATCACACCAATATTTTTTTATCCAATTAATAGGACAATTTAATTGCTTTGCTGCATCTACATAGGAAATATAATTTTCGCTATTGAGTTTGTTCTTAAGATTTAACAGCGAACTTTCTTGGATCTGAATTGATAAAGGATTGTTCTCATCTTTCACAAGAATCCCTCTGTGAACAAGTACAGCTACTTTGTTAGAGCTGATTTTTAGTATGGAAGCAGCATCTTTTAAAGAATAATACTCGGTACTCTGGGGCACATTTTTTAACGCATTTTTTTGTCTTCCAGAACGAGTTGGATAGCTCTTAATCATACTTAAGTCATCTGGTTTTATATCTTGGACATCAGTCTTTAAAAAAATATTGATTGCAGTTGAATCTATATGTGGACCATTAGTAGGAGTAATACCTAAAGCCCTTAATTTTTCCACTAGATTAGTTGGAGATGCCTTTAGTTGTGTTGCTAGTGGACTAACGAGTATGTAATTTTCTTTGAATTCATTCACCTTTTCTTTTGAATATTTTTTGAAAGTCTGTGGTATTTCATTTGTATTCTCTAATTTGAACCATCCAGATTTTGCTAGTTTTCTAGCAAGGTCATAATTGATATCTAACAACTTAGCAACATCCTTTAATTGCATACTATCATTGTCTGCGGGTGCTTCGATGCTAGTGAGAAGTGTAGATTTAGGTTGAGAATATGTATCAATTAAGAAGTGTTCTATGTCTCTGCTAGCAATATCTCCTTTATAGAGTTCTTTCTGTCCAAGCTTCAAAAAGTCATTTTCTATCAACTTCTCAAGCTCAAATCGAGAAATATTTAAGATCAGTTGTATTTCATAATTTCTAAGATTTCTGGAAATACTATTTTCACTAATTCTATATTCTGAAGAATTCTTTTCGGTGATTTTAATATGCTTGTTGAAAAGTTTTTTATGTTTTAGAAATGGTAGCAGTAGAATACGTGGATGAGAATTCTCACTTCTACTGTTAATATTTTCACTTAATTTTATGGCAGAAGTCTCTGGGGCAGAAAAATATTCATACACTTTAAAAAAAATATTTTCATTTGTATTGGAATTATCATCTTTTAAGAAAGAATTGAATGCTTTCCAGCATGATGCAAAATCTGAAAAAACTTCCTTTGAACTATGCGTAAGTATGTCAAGAAACCAATAGATACTTTCCATTGATTTTACTTTTTGTACAGGTCCTTTATCTAATTTAAAACCGCAGCGAGAACAGTTTAGAACCCCTGTTTTGGGGAGAAGAAAATTCTTACATTCAGGACAAGAATCAATTAACAAACAAGAATGTATTGGACATGCATGTATAGGCTTTAATGTCCATATTTTTCTAAGATATGCTTTTTCAGAAAGACAAGTAGGACAGTAGCGTAAACCTTCTAATTCTAATAATTCATGGGGGACTTCAATTGTTCCAATCATTATAGGAGATCTATTGGTTGGCCTTGATCTTTCAAAAGCTAGAAATTTATAAGAACTATCAAGATTTAATACTTCTAACACTTGAGTGAAGCGTTTCATATCAGAAATATGATAATTCAAAGACTGACGAATGATAGATTTATACTTTTCTTTGCCTATTAAATTAAAAATTGAACTATGTGCATTGAGTTCTGCTGTTCTTAACAAGAAACTCATTGGTGACTCATCTTCATGAGGTATTGCTTGTATTAAAAGAGGATTTTGCATAATTCTGACTATTAAATTAATGAAATGATTTGTGAAATGTTCATTTCAAATGGATTTTTATTTTGTTTGCTAATGTAGAGCGTGATACCTAATTTCCATGAATAACTGAAATCAAGGGGAGTTATTACTTGCCTATTATCATGTAAAGCATGTGCGATACTTTCTCTAATCAGGCTCATTACGTATGAGTGATAGCCTTTTGTTGCTAGTTGAATTTGCATGCCTACAAGTTGGCTATTTAGAGGTGGTGAGAAAGTGATATTTTGCTTATTGAGTGTTCTTGCAACTTCAGCAAGAAATGCAAACATGCTCCCGCCATTTGAAGGATCAACAGTTAATGGATTTAGGTGGTAGATGAAAGGGAATCTACGAGCAATCTGGCTATCAACTTGAAGTAGTGGGACAAACTCAGGTAAACCAACTAAACAAAAACTAATCCCTGTTCGGTTTACTAGCGTTTTAAGCCAATTGCCTGTAGTCCGATTCATTCTTGTAGATGTTGGTTTACGCTCAAATAAATGGTGAAATTCATCTAAGAATATAAGCTTAGTTTCGCATTGTGCGAGTAAATAAATAAGCCTGCTAGTTAAGTATTCAGTAGTGCCATACCCATTTTCATAAGTAGGATCGCCAAGCTCTTTGAGCATCGTTATTGCTAATGATTTAACTGTGGCAGGCGATGGTACCTCTACATAGCATACAGGGATGATATTTTTCTTATAATCCTTCTCAATTTTTTCTGTACGAGGCATCAGACTTAAGATCGTTTTACAGAGTGTAGTTTTTCCCAGTCCTCCTTCAGCTAGAAGCATACTTCCAACAGGCTCACTAAATGAAATACTTCTTTTTACACAATCTTGTATACCTGTGAAAGCGGTCATGAATTCATTAGAAGTAATAACAATATTGTTAATAGATCGAATTTGTTCAAAACGATTCTCAAATTTTTCCATGTTTAAAAACCTCCAATGAACCAAATTGATTAATTGGTGTAGGTACATTTATTGAGGGAACAGCTTGTTCAGCAATATCCTTGTCTTTTGAGAATAGTTGTTCTTCGATCCTCTGTAGCTGCTTGGGAAGCTCAAGAGTAAGTGGTTTCAATCTTGGCTTTCGTCTCACAAGATTAGTTTGAATCTCATGCATAAGTTTATACAGATAATATAAATCGGACATCGAACCAATTTTTTGTTTATCAGATTGAGATTGGATTTTCTTTAGTTTTTGAACTTCAAGATGGGTTACTCGTGTTAATCCAAATGTATAGTCTTGATTGGTTGAATCTGCTTGAATGATTACATCTTTTTTGTCGGGATCAATGATAAAAACTTCATTTAAATTTAAATCATCTATAAGCACGGTAACTTTTTTTATGCCTTTAGCTTGTAGTGTAGTTAGAGCATGTGAAAAATAACTAATACCATCTACACGTACTTGACCGTGGTTAATGCTTCTTTCAATAGGCCTACGGCATAAAATTTTTGCATCTATATCTGTAAGAAAACTCGGTCGTATATCTTCAATGGCATCTTGCCACATGATGATAGGTGAACGTCCTGTCGTGTGATGGATAGATCGGTGATAAACCTCATGAATCCAAGTATCTATATATTGTTTTAATTGTTCTAAAGTTAATTGTGCAATTTTACTTGAATTATATTCACCTCTATTCGTTGGATTAGAAAAAGTTGTACCCGGTAGTTTTTGAATAATCCCATGTGTGAGCGTACTAAAAAAACGTTCAATATGAGGTTTGTTATTAGGTGTACCTACTTGGGAAGGAGTCAAAGTAATTTTCAGCTGTTCACATACTCGTTCGAGAGCATTGTTTTTAAACTCCACACCATTATCTGGAATGACGATACTTGGGATTCCTCCTGGTAACTTTTGGTTTGGCCGAGTAATCATATCTTTGATGACTTCTAATGTAGTTGCAGCACTAGGGGGGTACATATTGATATAAGTTCCGACAATGGCTCTAGAGTAGATATCAATTGCACATGCGAGAAATGGTCGACCTAAGGCAAGTTTCGTCTTCGGATCAATCACGATCAGATCTAAATAGTGTGTATCAATTTCGACCATATAAAGAGCGAATGGACTAATGATACTTTTGCCAGCAGCTTGAAATTTTTTCTTCGCTAGTCGGGGCCCTTTTTTCATTTTAAATTCAATATAAGGATCCAATTTTTTGATATGTCGCTGGATACTACGCAGTGTTGGCAACTGTTCTAATGGGATGCCTTGTTCCATGAATTGACCTAGCATATAGGCAAGTACGTCTTTACTACTTCTGTATTCAGGCTTTAAATAAACCTCATTAATTGCTTGATTCAGAATTTGGTAGATTTCAGGTGAGAATCTTAAGTGATGATTGCCTACATATTTATCTTGTAAACACAGCTTGTTGTGCGAAAAACTTTTATATTTAGTAATCCATCTTGCGACAGTACGGCAGGAAGGAGGGCTCGGGTCTTTAATTTCAGTGGAGATCTGCTCTATTAATTTTGATAAATGTTGAGGGCTCGTAGGGGATTTTAGGGTTTGAAGAGCACTAATAACATAACGTTCTTTACGGTGAATTTCTGAATTGTATTTAGGGTTGATCATCAGCTTATCAGGTGAAAATACACATAGAATTTCACCATTTTTGTAGCGGTTTTCAAATTCATTCGGAGTTATTGAAAATGATTTCCCACCAGCAATTGCAGCATATCGAATAGAATTATAGGTTATAGATCCGATTTCAAAAATATAGTCGGGATGTGCTTTAAAATAAAAACGAAAACCAGATTGAGGTATAAAAAGAGAGTTTTCCATATTAATAGACCTTTCGACTATTCATATTTTCTGAGCGAAGCTTAATTTTTTTATGAAAAAATAAATAATCAGCGAGTTCTTGTTTAAGACCTATTGATTCAAGTGTTTTGTAGACTTGCTGTGAGGTATAAAATTCTTCGAAATTTAAGTGACGTAAGGCATAAGTGATTTCGAGGGTGTTCCAATTGAATCTATGTCCTCTTTGATACCAGTAAAGTAGCTGCGAAATTTCTGATTCACTTGGTAAGTCTGTGTGATCTATTAGCTTAAAAGTAATATCAATTGAGTGGAGTAGATCAGAAAGTTTTGCAAAGCGGTTTAAGTCATCAGTTGACAATGATGCTATGGATGGTTTGACTTCATGGACTTCATAAGCACCTTCTTTGGTTTGAACCAAGAAATCTGGAAAACAATACTGTTCATTGATAAGTAAAATTTTTAATGCTTGTGATCGATAATTAATGACGTTTGGATTTTGTTCTAAACTGATCGCATGAGCCAGTTCAAGACGGCTTTCTAGTGGTATTGCACCGCAACACTTTTGACTAGGGAATAGAGACGTTCGACGGCCAAAAGCACCTTGATAGATTTTACGTTGTCCATGAAGTGTAGCTGCTACATTTGCTGTTGATTCAAATGCAATCCTGATTTGTTCAAGGATATTTATTTGAATATCAGTTTTTGAAAAAACTGTTTTATAAGACATATCTGTTTATCCAGAAGTAATCCTATTCTCAATAGATATTTGAGAATGAGTTAATCTGCACTATTACTATTGAATAGCACTTACTTGACTGGTGACGATATAGAGAAGATACTATGATTCTCAGGTCTTTATATGCTTCTATATAAAGTCACAAGCGGATCCTTTTAGGGTCCGTTTTTTATTGATTTTTGGTTTAGTTTTTCATGATGACTCCATAATAATTTTTTGAAAAATGAAAACTTAGTGGTTATGGTTCGGATATAAAGATGAGTTTCTTTGGTTTGCTAGCCATGTAGCAACATCTTTTACTAACGCATATTTTCCACGACGATTTGGGAAAGTGAAAATAGGAATAGGAACAGTTTTACGTGTTAATGCTTGACGAAAAGCATCTGTGGTTTTGTAACCTAAAGCAATTCTTAGAGCATCATCAGCTATTAGTGGGCCGTAACGGTCAAATAGCTCTTTTTCTATTGTTGTTGCATCAACGATGAAATGGTTTTGCATAGGGGGTCTTGTATTGTCCTGTCACAACAGAAGCATATATCTTTTAAAAAAAGTTGTGTAGAAAGTAAAAAAGCTCAATTTTTTACTCTATACAAATTTCTAATTTATTGTTTTTAAATTATAAATAACTATAACTAAGATTTTTTTTGAGGTTGACTAAAAAATGAAAAATACACAAATGGAAAAAAGAAGTGAGTTAGATATCGTTCGAGTTTCATTATGGTATTGGTATATCAGGGTCAATTTATCTAAAAATTCAGATTATCAAATTGAAAAAGTAATTGAGCCAGATGCTTTTAATAAAAATAAGCATGGTGATGCTTATCATAATAATAAATGGCGAGGTTATCGCTTAGGTAAACATACTCCAAGCCCTATACTTATAAGCCAAGCAGAATCTCATGTACAAGGCAGTTCTATGCTTCTTAAACATACTTTTTGGAAAGTCATGAATAACTCCATTAGTATTGAATCGCTGTTAAGTGATGAGCTTAGAAATCTATCGTGGGAAGTCCAACGTATTCTTTATAAAGCTAACAAATATGATTGTGGGAGTACATTAGTCACACATCTATCTAAAAGAAAATTACGCCAGCTAGAGTGTTTAGCTGGATTGGATGCATTGGCAGCACAGATAATTTTTTTTAAATTGGCTGTTCAAAGGGAGGAGGATACTTCTGCATTAAGTCAGTCTATTTATAGGACTTCACTTATTATTTGTACTGAACTTCCATTTTTTAATTATCGTGAGCACTTTATTTCCTTGGTTAATTGGAATGTCTTTTCTTTAGTTAGCTCAACAGAGAAAGTATTGGGTAAAAATTTTGTGGATAGTTTTTCGAAAAATGTCAGAACTTTGATAAACCTTTTGTTATCAATGGAAGATAAGGGTGAGCTGGGTATTACAAGAAAGGAAAGTGTAAGAGCATTATCAGATTTATTGTATGAAACACAAGTTTTAAAATATTTTGAAGGTGGTAATCTTCTTGTAGCAGATGTTATTTGAAATTCTTTGAATGCAAATCATATTTGTAACTTACATTCAAAATTTTGATACGTACAATGAGTAAAGGCTTTAAGCTTGTATACTTAAATACTTTACATTTTTAGACGTTTAGATAGCTTTTCTTCTGCATACATTTGCTTTAGAGCTAAATTTTCTTGTTCCAATTTATCTAATCGAATCAGAATTTGCTCATTAACATCTATGTAACTTGCTTTCCAGCGATAGAAAGTAGCTACACTGATTTTGTACTCTTGGCAAAGCTGTTCGATAGTTGCGCCTGCCAAATGCTTTTTAACAATACTATTGATTTGAGCTACAGAAAATTTTTGTTTCACAGTGAATTCCTAAACTATCGTTCAATCATTATCCAAAAGAAAAATTTCAGTAAACAGATAGGGTTAAATTAAAAATATCCTATTTTGGGATATTTTTAATTGTAACTGATATTGAGCCATGCGCTCAATACACGATCCTAGGTATCAAGACCTAATTAAGAAACTTATAGAACTCCGTGAGTCCAAAGATGTGACTCAGGTTGAACTTGCACATCGCTTGAATAAGCCTCAATCGTATGTTTCCAAAGTCGAAATTTTGGAAAGACGACTTGATGTGATTGAATTAATGGACTGGTTAAAAATATTGGATGCTAATATTTTTGATTTTCTGACATTATGTTATTTTCAAAATTAAAAGGCTCAGAATATTTTCCAAGCCTTTTTTTTAAACTGATATCAGCTCATTGCCATTTTCAGTACTATTAATCCTTAATACAGACTCTAAGCCAGCTTGTTTATAGTCGTAAACGATTACATCTGGGTGATTTTTATCAATCCCTTGCCCTATAGCAACACATGCAGCATTCGGTGCTGTTATGAATAAATGTACTAAGGCAATACCATACTCACTTTTAAACTGATGTAATAGCTTTTGTATTTGAGCAGTAAGAGCTTTAACGTTTAATGGGTGGGGTATACTTTTACTACCCATATATTCAGGTAAAGTCGATATTTCCACGACTTGATTATCAATGCTTTCTGCTAGTTGCTGGGCCTTTTCAAGGACTCTATCAACTTTAGCTGTAGCATGAATACATAGCACAACTTCATTATTTTTCTTTAATTTATCTAACCCAATTATTTCATTAAATGGATCCACCATTGTGGGACTTGGCCATTCCCATTTTTGGCTATCCCTAAACTTTAACATAGGGATAAATTCCCCCTTATTTCCTAGCAATGCGCCTAAGCCAATTAAGGCTGGCATAGGGCCAAATGCAAAAATAGCAGCTTTATGATGAGTCGTTCTGGTTTGGTTGATAATTTTTGCTGCTTCATTTTCAATATGCTGAATCATCTGTGTATTGAAGAGTTCACCATTCATAGTGCTGTCACACAGGGGAATGAGGCAGCCATTGACTCTATAGCGTAATGGAAGAAGGCTAGATGAAATCTCTTTTAAGTTTGGATTGGAGGCAGGTTGGCCATGAACAGGCCAAAGAACTGAGTATACTGGAATTGGCTCAAATGCGAGAGCATCTAAAAGTTGTTGAGCCATTTCACTATGTGCTTTTCTCATACTATTTAGAGTTTCTGCATCATAATTACTAGGAGCTACTTTATCTATTAATCTATGGTGTTTATCACATAGTAATAAAACATTATTGGGTTCATCAGAAAGCATTTCAGATAAGAAAGGTATACCTCTCTCACCATTGTCTGAAGATGCAATATTATGTGCATTATAAGCAAAGTTTCCCTTTGCTCCTGTAAGCTGATCTATATCTAATCGCTCACCACAGCCTGTAAACATACAGCGTCCATGACTATCAATCATTAAGCTAGTGATAGTTTTACTAGTGAATTGTTTACCTCGGCCAGTCTTTTTCTTATTACTGTAAAAGTCTTTTATAAACTTTATTTTTAATGACTTCGTCTTTAGACTTACGGTAGAAAACTCATATGTTGTCCATAGAGAATTTATCGTTTCTAAGTTTACAATATCATCGGATGTTAAAATATTATCCGTAGCTCTTAGCTCGATAGTAGATCGAGTACCTGAAAGGTAATCTAGAAAATTTAACAAATCTATTTCGCAGAGATTAACCCGCAGAAGAGATTCGATTTTTTCTGAGGTAATTAATAAGATTAATAAGTTTTTGTTTGATTGGCTTATGAATAGCCCGACTCTATCCCAAGTTAAAACAGATTTTATTCCATCGATATATGATTTGGCTGTTAGTAAGTTATCCAATGGTTCTAGTTTACTTTGTATTAGTTCAAATTTAGGCAAAGAATTGGTGTCACTCATGTTTTTTATTAAAACCTCAAGGCTGAAGATGTACTTAAATAGCTATTTTGATCAGTGTAAATTTTAACTTCTTTAATGCCTACGATTACAAAAAATAGTCTTCTATTATGATTTCTCGCTATGCAATTCTCCCAATCTTGCTTATCAATCGAAGATGGTGTAGGTATCGATTCTGGATGGCTATGCCATGTGCCTAAATAAACAGATGTACCATTAGATTCTTTATACTTTGTATCGAGAAACCTCTGATGAAATGGATCTTTCATCACAAAGTTATACCTAGTTCTAATGTCTAGTTTTTGTGGAGTAGTAACAAATTCTATTTGAAAGATTTCAGTACCTTGAATTTGATGTCCTATCAATATTCCGCAAGCTTCTTTAGCTTCAGATGAGATTTGACGATACTCTTCCCATATTTCAATGATATCTTTATTGATATGAACAGTAGCGTCAGAAACATGAACAGTTAATTGGTCATTCATTACAAATATCACATTCTGGATTCAATAGTGGTGTGACTAGTAATGATTTTGAAAAGCTAGAATAACGATCAGTTAACTCTAAATTTTCATTTAAAGCGTCTAGATCAGAACCTTTCCAGCTTACCTTTGAAGAATCTTTGACTTTCCCTTGTAAAAATTTTAAGGCTAAATCTGTAGTGATACTAGCGGTTTGAATGGCAGATAAGTTTGAATAGGGTAGAAAGGCATTTCCACATCCTGAAAGATTTCTAGTTAAATCTTGATTTGGTTTTAAAAAATTAAGATTAGAAACTAAGCCTCTACATAAATTTTCATTATCTACATAAGCACATCTTAAGCATCCTTTTTGCTCAGGAATATCTAAAACTGCATGTCCCCCAACACCATAGCCTTCTGTCCATGTATTAATTATGGCTGTTTCTACTTCATTCTTTATACAGTAATCATGAAATATCCGTTCTTTTGTTGGTGAGCCTATAGCAATGATAATCAGATCATATCTATTGATAATAGAATCGTTTCTCAGCTCGAGCAAACATCCATCAGCAGGGATTACGTTAACCCAAGGATATTTAGTTGTTATTCTAAATTGTAGTCCTATAGTTTTGTATTGATGTAAATATTCTATTGGTAGATAGTGTCTGTATATATTTTCTATGGAAAGGGTATCGGAATCGACAAGAGTTAGATTCCCTAATCCACATGATGCTAGCTGATCTGCTATATAACCACCTACAGACCCACAGCCTACTAATAAAACGTGTTTGTCTTGAAGATCACAAAAAGCACCGCCACGGGGTATTAAGCTTGATTTATCAAATAATTTAATCGAGCATGCCTCTATATTCCATTCAGTGAAGCTTTCTAATTTGAGTGGAAAAGTTTTGTTTACTTTAGATTTTTTATATTGAAATTTTAGTCCAAACCAAGATTTTCCTGAGGATGTATCAATGTTAAAGATTACCCAGAATATATTCTTCCTAGTTTGAGCGAAGGTTGTTACGAATTTTTTTTTAGTATCAGCATCTAATAACTCGAAATGTTCCAAAAACCACTGAGGTAGATCTGAGGCAGTCCATGGAATAGAGGTAATACAAGGTAATGGGAGAATACAACCTAAATCAGGACTCTTTTTTCTTTGAGCTACTTGAATTTTAAAAAAAGGTTCTTTTGTTGCAAGATCATAATTTTCAGGGTGAACTAATACGCTACTTTTTAATCCGTATTTCCCTTCAGGCGCATAAACTTTTAATTTACAAAATTCAGGTGAATCTACTAGACAAAGAACATCATTAAATTTTGTATTATTTAAGCTATACCAACTGGCTAAGAACTCTCTGAGAAGCTCTTTCTTGTTTTCAACTGGATCAGTTAAACATTTTGTAAGCAATTCAATATGCTTTTTTAATGAATCCTCAAATGCAAGAGTTGGAACTTCATAATTTACTGATACAGAGTCTGTGACATTCACACATATACTTGCTAAGTTATAATCATTGAAAGACAAGGTATGAGCAAGTCTTGGAAATTGCTGAGGATCTTTTAAATAAAATGAAGGCATTGAAGTTATTTCATCAACTTCAAAATGAATAAGTGTAATGGTATAACTACCAATAGTCACATTAACTTCTATCGTATTCCGAGCAAGTACATTGGCTGCAGATACTGAGTATCCACAGCTTTGTAGATGCTGAATTATTAATTGATAATTCATGCGCCTTGAGATGTTCCTACAGATCCAGCTGAAGGAAATACAACCTTAGCTGCTTCATTTTTTGAGTTATTTTTAGTACTTTCAGGGAAATCTTCGCCAAATATTTCTCTTAATAGATCACATTGTTTGGATTCATCTGACTCATCAATGACTTTATTTAAGTTATTTCTCAAGGTGGATAGCTTATTTTTCAATTGAGTACCTGTATCTATACTACTGCCAGAGAAAATATCTCTGTATGGTGATACGGGTAAATCAACTTTTACTTTCCATTGACTGTCGTTTTGGTATAAAAAGTAATTTGACTGATCTAGTATTTGGTCGATAGTATTTTTCAAAGCTTCTAGATCATTTTCAAGGCCTTCATCATTAATTGAACTTTGAAACTTTTCTTTGAGCATTACAGTAAGACCGATCGAAAAAACCTTTCTGCAGGTATCCTCATGAAATTTGATGTTTCTCCATCTTTTTATATATCTAGTTAATCGTTTAAATTGCTGAAGTTTCTGTGTTTCATAAATGCCTGAGCTGTCTTTAGCATTTATCCAATCAATTAAACCTTTGGGATCTGAGTCAGACCACTCCCTATTATTTTCATCAGAATTTTTCTTGCCCACAGCTAATTTGTAATAACCGCTCTCCGATTTACTATAAATAGGGATATCAATATGTAAATCCTCATTTTTATAGTCCGCAGTGACACAAGGTTTTTTAATTTTAGCGTTCTTGAAACCTCTATTTTCTAGAATTTCTAAGACAACCTTCTTAGGTATAGTTGGATCAGTAGGGGCATCATTTTCATTGATGACTATCGCTCTATCTATATCGAAGTCTTTTCCTTTTTCCTTGATTGCTGTGTTAGTTGCTAAAGAACCTTGAATGAAATCTTCTTGAACGGGATAGCCATTTTCTCGAAATTTTTTGCGAATGTCTTCTGTAATGCTATCGTCTTTTTCACGTGCATTCTTATATTCCTCGCTTTGACGAGTTATGTAGATATTGGTGTTAAATGTTAAAAATTTACTTTGTAAGCCCATTTTTACCTTCTTAATCGATTATTTATTTTGAAATTAATTATTTGTTTGATTATTCAAAGCACAATTAGTCCTTAGCCAGAATTAGCCAAACTTTTATATTCAATTTCAGATTTAAAATTTTAAAGTGATATGTTTTTAAGTTACCCAATAAGAAACCTAGATCTCTTATTGGGTATATATTGAAATTAGCATCAATGATAATTTCTGTGTCTATTGATGTTTTGACAAACCTTGCGTCGTCTTATGACAAACCATGTGTCGTTTTTGACAAACAATGTGTCGCGTGACGCGGACGTTTTACCTTACCAGCTCAGCGCACCGCCTGTCTGATAATCTGTCACACGCGTTTCGAAGAAGTTCTTCTCTTTACGCAAGTCCATCATTTCAGACATCCACTGGAATGGGTTGTTCACACCAGCAAACTGCTCAGGCAAGCCCAACTGTGCTAAACGACGGTTACAGATGAATTTCAAGTATTCTTCCATCATCGCAGCATTCATACCCAATACACCACGTGGCATAGTGTCACGCGCATATTCGATTTCAAGCATCGTACCTTCAAGAATCATTTGAATGATTTCTTCTTGGAATTCAGCAGTCCACAAGCTTGGGTTTTCGATCTTGATTTGGTTAATCATATCGATACCAAAGTTCAAGTGCATCGACTCATCACGTAAAATGTATTGGAATTGCTCAGCAACACCATTCATCTTATTACGGCGGCCCATCGACAAGATTTGGCTGAAACCACAGTAGAAGAAGATCCCTTCAAGAACACAGTAGAACGCGATCAAGTTTCGAAGCAAAATTTGGTCGTTTTCAGGTGTACCAGTTTGGAAAGTAGGATCACTTAAAGACTGCGTATATTTCAAGCCCCAAGCTGCTTTACGCGCAACTGATGGAACTTCGCGGTACATGTTGAAGACTTCGCCTTCATCCATACCTAAAGATTCGATACAGTATTGGTAAGCGTGAGTATGAATAGCTTCTTCAAATGCTTGGCGCAGAATGTACTGACGGCATTCAGGGTTGGTAATGTGACGGTAAATCGCCAACACCAAGTTGTTTGCAACCAATGAATCTGCTGTAGAGAAGAAACCAAGAGAGCGCATAACAATGGTACGTTCGTCTTCAGTTAAGCCATTTTCAGACTTCCAAAGCGCGATGTCATGGTTCATGTTTACTTCTTGTGGCATCCAGTGGTTTGCACAACCATCTAGATATTTTTGCCAAGCCCATTCGTATTTGAACGGTACAAGTTGGTTTAAGTCCGCACGACAGTTAATCATCGCTTTGTCGTCAACCTGTACACGTTGCGCACCCATTTCTAGTTCTTCTAGACCTGGAGCAACATCTAAGCTTTCTAAGGCGTTAGATGCTCTTGCCAACGGATCGGCTGAATTTGTTGATCGGCTTCGAGGGGTTGAAGCGGGTTGTGCAGTTGCCACATTCTTCTGTGGTTGCTCTGCAGCAGATACCATCTGCGGATTAGCCGCTTTTTGCGGTTCGACGGGCGCAGACTTGTGTTCAGGTGCAGCCGGTTTTTGCGAATCATCTTCGAAATCGTCCCAACTTAGGATAGACATATCAATTCTCTCTACGTTGCTTTATATCTTTTATCGACATCCAGCAATGCTGAGATGTCTTACTATACGCTTAATTTGTGAAAGCAAAATTAAGTTTTGCCAATCATTGTTCTAAAACTGAGCATAGAACGTGATTCTCACGACTTATTTTGCTTTCGCTTTTTGCTTTGGTTTGCTTTTACCCAAAAGTAGGCAATCGGCATATAAAACAAAACCACAAAGGAAATCACCAAGGTCGCAAGACCTAACATATAGTTATGTGTCATATGGAGCATGGTGATTTCCTAGGTTGTCTTTAATTTTTTAATCTCCCTAAATCCCTCTTTTAAAAGAAGGACTTTCACACCTCAATAAGTTTGGTGTAATTCCCCTCCTTTTAGGAGGGGTTAGGGGAGGTTATTACTGACAAGCCTCACAGTCTGGATTGTCAATTGAACACGCCATTGGCACTGGAGCTGCTTGACCGAAGCCTTCATCTTCAGCAACCACTTCTGGTTTAACTTCCTGAGCAACTGCTGCAACAGGCGCTGCCGTTACAGTTGCAGGTTTTACTGCATTCAATGCACCAGTGTTAATGGTCGATTTCTCAGCAGAAGTTGCACCTAAAGCTCGAAGGTAATACGTTGTTTTCAGACCACGTAACCAAGCCATTTTATAGGTCAAATCCAGTTTCTTACCGTTTGCACCAGAGATGTAAAGGTTTAATGACTGCGCTTGATCGATCCATTTTTGACGACGTGATGCAGCATCCACAATCCAGCGTGGCTCAACTTCAAATGCCGTCGCGAAGATCGCTTTAAGCTCTTCAGGAATACGAGAAATCTTCTGAACCGAACCTTCAAAGTGTTTCAGATCATTCACCATCACAGAGTCCCACAGACCACGGTCTTTCAACGCACGTACTAGGTATGGGTTGATTACTGTGAATTCACCTGATAGGTTCGATTTTACATATAAGTTTTGGAATGTTGGCTCAATCGACTGAGACACACCACAAATGTTTGAAATGGTTGCAGTCGGTGCAATGGCCATCACGTTCGAGTTACGCATACCGTCTTTTTGAACTTTGGCACGTAAAGTGTCCCAGTCCAAACGTTGAGTGCGGTCAACTTCAAACATACGCTCAGGACGTGTTTTAGCAACAAGGTCAAGCGAGTCAATTGGCAGGATACCTTGATCCCACAGTGAACCTTTGAATGTCTCATAAGTACCACGTTCAACAGCCAAATCACTTGATGTTGAAATTGCGTAGTAGCTGATCACTTCCATCGATTCATCAGCAAAGTCTACTGCTGCATCAGAACCATAAGCGAGTTGCATTTCATACAGCGCATCTTGGAAGCCCATGATACCCATACCCACTGGGCGGTGTTTCAAGTTCGAGTTTTTCGCTTGTGGCACAGCGTAGTAGTTAATGTCGATCACGTTATCGAGCATACGAATCGCTGTTTTTACTGTACGTGCAAGCTTTTCACGGTCTAACACACCACCTTGAACGTGTTGTACAAGGTTGATCGAACCTAAGTTACATACTGCAATTTCATCTTTGCTTGTGTTTAATGTGATTTCTGTACACAAGTTAGAAGAGTGAACTACACCAACGTGTTGTTGTGGTGAACGTAAGTTACATACGTCTTTGAATGTGATCCACGGGTGACCAGTTTCAAACAACATCGACAGCATTTTGCGCCACAAATCTTTTGCACGGATTTTCTTGTGCAACATGTTTGTTTCTTTCGCAATCGCTTCATAGTGTGCATAACGCTCAGCGAATTCCGCACCCATTAAGTCGTGTAGATCTGGTGTTTCAGATGGCGTGAACAGGGTCCATTCAGCATCTTCAAAAACACGTTGCATAAATAAGTCAGGAACCCAGTTCGCGGTGTTCATGTCATGCGTACGGCGACGGTCATCACCAGTATTTTTACGTAGCTCTAGGAACTCTTCGATGTCCAAGTGCCAAGTTTCAAGGTATGCACACACAGCACCTTTACGCTTACCACCTTGGTTGACCGCAACAGCAGTATCGTTCGCCACTTTAAGGAATGGAACAACACCCTGAGACTTACCGTTTGTACCTTTGATATACGAGTTCAAGGCACGAACTGGCGTCCAGTCATTACCTAAACCGCCTGCCCATTTAGATAACATTGCGTTATCACGCATAGCGCCATAAATGTCATACAGGTCATCATCAATGGTCGTTAAATAACAGCTAGACAACTGTGGACGTAGCGTACCTGAGTTAAACAGGGTAGGCGTAGACGCCATATAGTCAAAGCTAGACAATAGGTTGTAGAACTCGATTGCACGTTCTTCACGGTTTGCTTCGTTGAGTGAAAGACCCATCGAAACACGCATAAAGAATAACTGTGGCAATTCGAAACGCACGCCATCTGAGTGGATGAAGTAACGGTCAAATAATGTTTGTAGACCTAAGTACGTAAATTGGTTTGAGCGTTCTGGTTGAATCGCTGCGGCCAATTTCGCAAGGTCAAAGTTGAGAAGTTCTGGTGAAAGTAGGTCTAGCTCAATACCTTTCTTTAGGAAAGTTTCTAAAGCATCGCCTTCAGCTGTGTCTTCAGACAAGCCAAGGAAAGTCAAACCTGTCGCGACCAATTCATCACGAAGTAGGCGAGCCGTCACGTAGGTATAGTTTGGTTCTTGTTCGATACGTGTACGTGTTGCCATCATCATCGTGGTTGCGATATCTGACGCTTTTACACCGTTGTAAAGGTTTTTAATGGTTTCATCGATGATCGCTTGAACATTGATGCCTTCTAAACCTTCAGCCGCTTTTGTTACAGTCGCTTCAAGCTTACGCATGTCAAGCGGTTGAAGCTGTCCATTGGCGTCAGTGATTTGTAAGGTTGGGTGATGGTTTTCACCTGCTTGTTTACGTGCATCAGCACGTTGATCGCGGTAGATGACATACGCACGAGCAACTTTCTGTTCACCTGTACGCATCAGCGCAAGTTCAACTTGGTCTTGGATTTCTTCGATGTGAATTGTACCGCCAGAAGGTAGGCGGCGACTGAACGTATTTAATACCATCTCGGTAAGTTGAGAAATACGATCGTGGATGCGGCTTGAGTCAGCACTTTGTTGGCCTTCAACAGCCAAAAATGCCTTACCAATGGCAACAGAGATTTTTTCTGCGTCAAAGCTGGCAACATCTCCAGTGCGTTTAATCACCTGAATTTGACCAGGGGTTGAATTCGATACGCTCATGCTAGCATAGCTCCATTTTGTCATCTATTTTTATGTCTATGGACCGTTTGAACTGGGCAATTTTTATGCCACAGTGTTTGAGGTTTAAACACAAGACCTAGTGGTTTAAAAATTAATTGAACACAAGATACGGGAAAATTCAGGGTAGATCAATATTGACATTTTATTAAATATTTTGATCGATCTGGTCTCGAAAAGATCTCAAAAAGATCCCTTTTTTATGATTCTTGTATTAAGCCTTATTAGACAAGGCGATAGCATAACAAAGCTCGGTTTAAGTGCTTATAGATAACATTGTGGATAAGTTCAAAACAGACGAATGAGTGAGTTATAAACTGTTCAAACAGTGACTTGGTATGAAAAATCGCCATTTTGTAAAGAAACGTTTCTTTTGCTTTGGTTGGATATACAGCAAACGCGAGAAAGCGCTCATTTGGAGGCTAAAAAAATGTATAACAAAATGCTACTTTGATGTATCAGTTTGGTGAACAAGATCTTGTTTACAATGTAAACGTGTGTATATTGCAAAATATATCAGAGCGTATCCCTTGGATTTTAAAGGATACGTTAAGTCGTCAAAATAAAGGGGCACTCCATGAGCCAAGAAGAAAAGTTACCAAAAATTTTAATCGTAGAAGACGATGAGCGCCTAGCTCGCTTAACTCAAGAATACCTAATCCGTAATGGTCTTGAGGTTGGGGTAGAACCCGATGGTAACCGTGCCATTCGCCGTATTATTGCAGAACAACCCGATATGGTGGTATTGGATGTGATGCTTCCAGGTGCAGATGGTTTAACCATTTGCCGTGAAGTTCGTCCACATTATCATCAACCGATTTTGATGTTGACTGCACGTACCGAAGATATGGATCAAGTGCTTGGTCTAGAAATGGGTGCAGATGACTATGTGGCAAAACCAGTTCAGCCACGTGTTTTACTTGCACGTATTCGTGCTTTATTACGTCGTACTGACAAAGCGCCGGAAGATGAAGTTGCACAGCGTATCGAATTTGATGATCTGGTGATTGATAACGGTGGTCGTTCAGTGACTTTAAATGGTGAGTTAGTTGACTTTACCAGCGCTGAATATGACTTATTGTGGTTGTTGGCTTCAAATGCAGGTCGCATTCTTTCTCGCGAAGACATTTTCGAACGCTTACGTGGTATCGAATATGACGGTCAAGACCGTTCAATTGATGTACGTATTTCGCGTATCCGTCCAAAAATTGGTGATGACCCTGAAAATCCAAAACGTATTAAAACGGTACGTAGTAAAGGCTACTTATTTGTAAAAGAAACCAATGGTCTTTAAGCCGTTTATTTGATTCGTTAAAACGGGACATTTTTAGTGTTCAAACACAGTATATTCTTGCGTATCTATGCTGGGCTGGTAGTGCTGGTCGCTATTGTTGCCCTCATGGGATATTTGCTTGTACAAATTATTAACTATCAGCGAGTGCAAGAATATCGCGAGTCTTTGACGGACGGGATTTCCTTTATTATTAGTGAAGGTGTATCCCGTCAGACCAATGCACAGCAAAAAGCAGACTGGATTTCAGATGCTTCAGATTTGCTTGAACTGCCGATTAATATGATCCCTGCTGATAAGGTGGATTTGAGTCGTGCAGAGTTAAAGCGGATCAGTGAGCGCAAAGCGGCTGTGCGTTATGATGCGCAAACGCAAGTGGCGTACCTGATCATTGGTCTAAAAGATGATCCGAATCATTTACTGTATATTAAAGTAGATAAAATTGGTGAGCTGCAAATGAAAGCACTCCCGATTTTTATCCTAGATTATCTGGTGTATTACCCAGGCCAAGAAGAAGAGTACTTGGAAAAAGTACAGAAACATTTCTCTTATCCTGTACAAATTGAAGAAGTACAAAATCTGGCTTTAGAGTCGGAGCAGATTGGTCGTTTGCGTTTAGATCATAGCGTGATCTTATATCGTGATAGTGCTTCTGTGCGTGGCACCACCATTTCTATTGTGTCTCCACCTTTACCAAGTTCACCGAGCAAGGTTTTGGTATTGGGGCCTGTGCCTATTTTCAACTGGATGCCGTTTCAGCTCGCAGCAGGGATTACCTTGTTGAGCTTATTTGTGCTGAGTTTGGGGGTGTATGGTTTGCTTGTACCGATGCAGCGTAAACTGCGTGAGGTCAATTACGGTTTAAATCGTATGAAGGCAGGCGATATGACCCTACGTTTGCCTGTCGACGGCACGGATGAGATGGCCAGTCTAGCCAATAGCTATAACAGCATGTCAGACCATATTCAGCGACTCATCGAGGCGCAGCGCGAGCTGATGCGTGCGGTATCGCATGAGCTTCGTACGCCCGTTGCTCGGATTCGTTTTGGTATGGAAATGCTGGCTGAAGAAGATGATTATGAATACCGTCTTCAACAAGTCGATATGATTGATAAAGACATTGAGGCTTTAAATACCTTAATTGATGAAATCATGACCTACGCCAAGTTGGAGCAGGGCACACCATCACTTGATATTGAAAACATTGTATTGTTTGAAGTCTTAGATCAGGTGGTGGTTGAGACGGAAGCACTAAAAACCCAGAAAGAAATTCATTTAAATGCTCCTCCTTTAACCTTAACGGTTGAGGCTGAACGTCGTTATTTACACCGCGTGGTGCAGAATTTGGTTGGTAATGCAGTTCGTTATGGCGACCATCAAGTTCTGGTCAGTGGCGGTATTAATGACAGTGGTATGGCCTATGTTTGTGTTGAAGATGATGGGCCAGGTATTCCAGAAGACGAGCGAGAGCGTGTTTTTGAAGCCTTTGCACGTTTGGATGATAGCCGGACGCGAGCATCGGGTGGTTATGGTTTAGGTTTGTCGATTGTGAGCCGAATTGCCTATTGGTTTGGTGGTAGCGTTAAAGTGGATCAGAGTCCAAGTCTCGGTGGTGCACGTTTTACCATGACATGGCCGGCACATCGCTTTAGTAAGTCTAAAAAGAAGTATAGTGTCAAAGATAATACAGACTCAAAAAGCTAAGCATTAAAAAAGCACCGAAATTCGGTGCTTTTTTATTTTTTCATGCTGACTTATTCTTGGATGCTAGCATCGGGAGAAATAATCTGCTTGCCTTGTTTTAGGCTTTCAAGCGCATCTGCATTAAAGTCAATCAATAATGAGTTATTTTGGGTGTCTATGCCATAACGGCTAATGAGCTTTTGATCACCATTAATCGTTTCAATTTTATATTCATCCACAATATTCATAATGCCATCAAGGTTGGTGGTGGCTGAAGCTTTGTCTTGGCGAAAAAGTTCATAAATGTCGCGTAAATCAAAGATGGCATTATTGGCATCGGGGTGTTTACGAACATAAGTTTCAACATGGCGAATAAGCAACTGGGCAAATAAAAAATAGTTAGGTTTATGGGTGAATTCCAGACTCATGTGGTGCTCCTTATTCTTTGTTGTTGGTTGTTTATATCAATAGCACAAGAAAAAGCCAAGTGCATTAATTGATTGGGGCGATTTGCAAAAAAATACAAAAAATATGAGTGACTTAATCTACTTTTGTACTTTTTAAATAAGCAAAATGCTGCGGTTGCTGAGCTGAGTTTTTTAAACTGCTGATTGTGTGATTGTTATCGGAATGAGGTTGAAAAATGTTTTATAGGCTTTGTTTAAATGTCGAAATTTGGAAAAATAATAGAATAGTAGTGTTTTATTAGATAAAGCGATTGGTTTCGAAATAAAAGGGCTTTCATCGAAAAAATCTCAAAAAACGAAGAGAAATCATCCTAAAGACGAAGGTCTATAAGCTAGCAACTTACGTCAGCAATCGGGTACAATTGGCGGGATTAATTTTGTGTTTGGTGTATTTGAAGGCCAATACATGCATTCTTTGTTAATAAATTAGGCCTGCCAGGAGTTATCCCCGCATGAGTGCCATTACTCCATACGAATGGGCAATTATTGCCTTCGTGATCGGCGTTACATTTCTTTGCGTCTTTATGCTCACTGTCCCATTACTCCTTGGGGGTAAGTCATGGGGTCGTGCAAAGCAAGAGCAATTTGAATCAGGTGTGGTTGGTGCTGGTGGCGCACGTATCCGCCTGTCAGCAAAGTTCTATTTGGTTGCAATCTTCTTCGTCGTATTCGACTTAGAGGCGCTTTACCTTTACGCATGGGCTACATCGGTTCGTGAAGTGGGGTGGGTGGGTTTCACCACTGCAGCAGTATTTATTTTAGTTTTACTCGTTGGTTTGGTTTATGAGTTGTCTACTGGTGCGCTTAACTGGTCGCCTTCTGACAAGCGTAAAGCAGCAGGGATTAAACCTAAAGTTGGTTCTCCAAATATGAATCTTGCAGAAATCACTCGCTTTAATTCAATTGAAGAGTTGGTTATGGACCCTACAGGTCAAATCCCAGCTCAATCATCTGGTCGTGTGAAAGATAATTCACCGGCTAAATCGTCTGATAAGGAGTAACTCGGGATGAAATATACATTAACCCGTGCGAATCCGGATGCTGATCAATATCCACTTCAAGAGCGTCAAATCGTAACGGATCCGCTTGAAGAAGAAGTGAATAAAAATGTGTTCATGACTCGTTTAGAGGACGTGGCACATACAGCAGTGAACTGGGGTCGTAAGAACTCAGTTTGGCCGTTTAACTTTGGTACATCTTGCTGCTACGTAGAGTATGCAACGACTTTAACAGGCGTGCATGACTTGTCGCGTTTCGGTGCCGAAGTAATCCGTGCTTCACCTCGTCAGGCTGACTTGATGATTGTTGCAGGTACATGTTTCGTCAAAATGGCTCCAGTTATTCAACGTTTATATGAACAAATGTTGGAACCGAAGTGGGTTATTTCAATGGGCGCATGTGCAAACTCTGGCGGTATGTACGATATTTATTCAGTTGTACAAGGTGTGGATAAAATCATCCCAGTCGATGTTTATATTCCAGGTTGCCCACCCCGTCCAGAAGCATTAATCCAAGCATTAATGTTGTTACAAGACCAAATTCAATTAGAGCGCCGTCCACTTTCTGCCGTGATTGGTGATGATCTTAAGCCAGTGTATAAGCCAAAGATGATGCCAGAACGTGACCGTAAGAATGCTGAACGTATTGCAGTGAAAAACTTACGCTCTATGGATGAAATTAAATAATTTAAACGACAGTTGTTTTGATGCACCCGGTCTGGGTGTAGTTGTCGTTTAGGTTGAATGAATTTGTATTAAATAGGAAGCCAAGCCAATGGCTGAAACTGAAAACGCTATGCCAGAGTCAGCGCAAGTTGATTCACGCCCAGCATTTGCAATTGTAGAAGAGCTCAAAACCAAATTTGGCGAGAACTTCTATGTGCAAACGACTTTTGAAGACTTTCCAACAGTCTGGGTTGAGCGCGCGCGCGTACAAGAAGTTTTAATGTTCTTGCGTACAGTGTCACGTCCATACGTGATGTTGTTTGACTTGTCTGCGGTAGATGAACGTTTACGTACACACCGCGACGGTTTGCCTGCGTCTGACTTTACTGTGTTCTATCACTTATTATCGCTTGAGCGTAATAGTGATATTCGTATCAAAGTTGCATTGAATGAAAATGATGTAAATCTTCCAACTGCAACCAACATTTGGCCAAATGCCAACTGGTACGAACGTGAAGCTTACGATATGTTCGGGATCAATTTCGAAGGGCATCCAATGCTCCGTCGTATTTTGTTGCCAACCTATTGGGAAGGTCATCCACTTCGTAAAGAATACTCTGCACGTGCCACTGAATATACGCCATATATGCAGAACCAAGCAAAGCAGGATTACGAACAGGAACACCTTCGTTTCGTACCTGAAGATTGGGGTATGAAGCGCGGTAATGACGACGAAGACTTCATGTTCTTGAACTTAGGTCCGAACCACCCATCTGCGCACGGTGCTTTCCGTGTAATCTTGCAGTTGGATGGTGAAGAAGTGAAAGACTGTGTGCCTGATATCGGCTATCACCACCGTGGTGTGGAAAAGATGGCTGAACGTCAAACTTGGCATTCATTCATTCCTTATACCGACCGTGTCGACTACTTAGGTGGTTGTGCGCAAAACATGCCTTATGTGATGGGTGTGGAGCAAATGGCGGGTATTACTGTACCTGACCGCGCGCAATGTATCCGTGTCATGATGTCTGAATTGTTCCGTATCAATAACCACTTATTGTATATCGGTACTGCGATTCAAGATGCCGGCGGTATGACACCAGTCTTCTACATGTTTGCGGATCGTCAAAAAATCTATGACGCGATTGAAGCAATCACTGGTTACCGTATGCATCCAGCATGGTTCCGTATCGGTGGTACAGCGCATGACTTACCAAACAACTGGCAGCATCTGATACGTGAAATCCTAGATTGGATGCCGAAGCGTATGAACGAATACTACACAGCAGCGCTGAAAAACTCTGTATTTGTAGGTCGTACGCGTAACGTAGCTCAATATGACGCGAAATCTGCGTTGGCTTGGGGTGTAACTGGTACAGGTCTACGTGCAACAGGTATTGACTTCGACGTTCGTAAATATCGCCCATATAGTGGCTATGAAAACTACGACTTTGATGTGCCACTTGAGTACGAAGGCGATGCGTATGCGCGTGTTCTTGTTCACTTCCGTGAAATTGAAGAATCACTCAAAATCGTGAAGCAATGTTTAGACAACATGCCTTCTGGTGTATACAAAGCAGATCACCCATTGGCTGTTCCACCACCAAAAGACAAGACTTTACAAGACATTGAAACCTTGATTACGCACTTCTTAAGCGTATCTTGGGGTCCTGTAATGCCTGCAGGTGAAGCATCTGTAATGGCGGAAGTGGTCAAAGGTGCGTCGAATTACTACTTGACTTCAGACAAGTCAACGATGAGTTATCGTACCCGTATTCGTACACCGACTTTCACGCATTTACAGCAAATGCCTTCTGTGATTAACGGCAGTCTGGTATCTGACTTGATCATTTATTTAGCGACAATTGACGTCGTTATGGCTGACGTGGATCGCTAAGGGGTAAACGCATTATGATGATTTTGACTGATAAAAAGCCACGCGTGAATGTTGAAGGGATTTTGACTGCGGACGAAATCCACGAAATTGAACATCACATTGGTCACTATCCGTACCCACGTGCAGCATCTTTGGATGCTTTGAAGTGTGTACAACGCCGTAATGGCTGGGTAGATGACGCGCAGCTAAACGCCATTGCTCAGTTATTGACAATCAGTGTTGCTGATTTGGAAGGTGTTGCAACTTTCTATAACCGTATTTACCGTCAACCCGTGGGTCGTAACGTCATTTTACTTTGTGACTCGATTGCATGTTTTTTGATGGGTGCGGAAACTTTAGCAGAAGCTTTTCAGCGCGAGTTAGGCATTCAGTTTGGTCAAACGACTGCTGATGGTCGTTTTACTTTGCTGCCGATTTGCTGCTTAGGTAACTGTGACAAAGGCCCAACTTTAATGGTGAATGAAGACACTCACGGTTTGGTTGAAGTTTCTTCAGTGAAACAGTTATTGGAGAAGTATGTATGAATACCGAACCAAAACCAATTTATGGCGAAGGTAACCCAGAAACGCATCCATTAACTTGGCGTTTGAGTAAGCAAGAGCACGTTCGTAATGCCGATGATTACGAAGCGCTCGAAGGTTATGCGGGTCTGAAAAAAGCAATCACCATGCCGCCGAAAGATGTGCTTGAAGTGATTAAAGCTGCGACCGTAAAAGGCCGTGGTGGTGCAGGCTTCCCAGCAGGGATCAAATGGTCTTTGATGGCGCCAAATGACAACTCAGGGCCACGTTACCTGATTTGTAATGCCGATGAGATGGAACCAGGGACCTTTAAAGACCGTTTGTTGATGGAAAAACTTCCTCACCAATTGATCGAAGGGATGTTGATTGCAGCGTATACGCTAGAAGCAACCCATGGTTATATCTTCATTCGTGGCGAGTACATTGAAGCAGCTGCTTACTTAAATGAGGCGCTTGAGCAAGTTCGTGCCAAAGGTTATTTGGGTGAAAACATCCTTGGAACTGGCTGGAACTTCGAGTTGCATGTGCACACGGGTGCGGGTCGGTATATCTGTGGTGAAGAAACTGCATTAATCAACTCGCTTGAAGGTCGCCGTGCAAACCCACGTACGAAACCGCCATTCCCACAAGTTGCAGGTGCTTGGGGTCGTCCTACCATTGTTAACAACGTAGAGACCTACAATAACCTACCAGCAATCATGTTGCGTGGCCCTGAGTGGTATATCGGCTTATCTGCGGGTAAGTCAAAAGATCCAGGCACAAAAATTTATGGTGCATCTGGCAAGGTGAAATTCCCTGGTCTTTGGGAGCTTCCATTTGGTACAACTGCGCGTGAAGTCATTGAAGACTATGCGGGTGGTATGCGTGATGGCTTGAAGCTTAAAGCATGGTTACCGGGTGGTGCGTCTACAGACTTCTTGGCTGCTGAACACATTGATCTACCGATGGATGCTGAGAGCATCATGAAAGCAGGTTCACGTTTAGGTACGTGTTTGCTGATGGTGGTTGATGAAACGCAATGTATGGTTTCAGCGACACGTAACTTAGAAGAATTCTTTGCACGTGAGTCATGTGGTTTCTGTACGCCTTGTCGTGATGGTTTACCGTGGGCGGTGAAAGCACTGAAAGCATTGGAAGATGGTACAGGTAAGAAAGAAGATATCGATCACTTACAAGAACTTACTCGTAAGCTTTGGATTGGTAAGACTTTCTGTGCGCATGCTCCAGGTGCAATGGAACCGTTGATGGGTGCACTCAAATATTTCCGTGGCGAGTTTGAAGCAAAAGTAGTGAATGCTGCTGCGCAAACTAGCAACGTAGAACAAGCTTAAGGAATTCGACTATGGCTACAATTCATGTCGATGGCAAATCGTACGAAGTCAATGGCTCAGAGAACTTGCTGCAAGCATGTTTGTCTTTGGGTATTGATATCCCGTACTTTTGTTGGCATCCATCCTTAGGTTCTGTCGGTTCTTGCCGTCAATGTGCCGTGACTCAATATGCGAATCCTGAAGATACGCGTGGTCGTTTAGTCATGTCATGTATGACGCCTGCATCTGACAATACCTACATCTCGATTGAAGACAAAGAAGCGAAAGACTTCCGTGCGTCAATTGTTGAGTTCTTGATGACGAATCACCCACACGACTGTCCAGTCTGTGAAGAAGGTGGGCACTGTCATTTACAAGATATGACCGTGATGACTCAACACGACCGTCGTCGTTACCGTTTCACTAAACGTACGCACTACAACCAAGAGCTGGGCTCATTCATTTCACACGAAATGAACCGTTGTATCGCATGTTACCGTTGTGTTCGTTACTACAACGACTATGCGGGTGGTACTGACTTTGGTGTGTATGCAAGCGCGTCACGTGTTTACTTTGGTCGTCCTGAGTCAGGCACTTTAGAATCTGAATTCTCGGGTAACTTGACTGAAGTATGTCCTACAGGCGTATTCACCGACAAAACTCACTCAGAACGTTATAACCGTAAGTGGGACATGCAGTATGCGCCAAGCGTATGCCAGGGCTGTTCTTCGGGTTGTAATATTTCTCCGGGTGAGCGTTATGGCGAACTTCGTCGTGTCGAAAACCGTTTCAACGGTGAAGTGAACCAATACTTCCTTTGTGATAAAGGTCGTTTTGGTACAGGTTATGTGAACCGTGCAGATCGTCCACGTCAACCGCAGTTCCGTGATGGTGCTGAAGCAACTACAGTTTCTGTAGATCAGGCACTAGATACCGTGATTGCAAATATCCAAGGCAAAAAAGTCTTAGGTATTGGTTCTCCACGCGCATCACTTGAGTCGAACTTCGCGCTTCGCGAATTAGTTGGTCAAGAGAACTATTCAACAGGTATGTCTCAAAAAGAGCAAAACTTGGTTGAATTGGCTGCATCGATTATGCAAACCGAAGGTGTATATAACCCAGGTATGCGTGAAATCGAAAGCTATGATGCTGTGCTTATTTTGGGTGAAGACTTAACGCAAACTGCACCACGTATGGCTTTATCTGTTCGTCAAGCGGCGAAAAACAAAGCCAAAGAAATGGCTGCGGAACGTCGTACTCAAGACTGGTTAGCAGAGCCGCTACAACGTATTGCTCAAGATGCGAAATCACCGATTTTCATCCTCGCTGCAACGCAAACACGCTTAGCTGATGTTGCTGCAGGTGAAGTGGTTGCTTCTCCAAACGATATCGCTCGTTTAGGTTTTGCCGTTGCTGCTGCTGTGAAGGGTGATGCAATTCTTGGTCTAGCAGATGATGCGAAAGCATTTGCTCAGAACATTGCAGATACACTGAAAGCGGCGAAGAAACCACTGATCATTTCAGGTACAAGTTTACAAGACGCATCAATCATGGAAGCAGCGGCACAAGTCGCGCAAAACCTTGGTGGAAATGCTGGCTTAACCTTGACAGTTCCTGAAGTGAACTCTATGGGCTTAGCAATCTTCGGTGGCCAAAGTTTAGAACAAGCGTTTGCACAAGACTATGACACGGTTGTGATCGTTGAAAATGATCTATTCCGTCGTTTACCTGCGGTACAAGTTGAAGCGGCACTTTCTGGTAAAGACGTGATTGTGTTAGATCACTCTGAAACTGAAACTGTGAAGAAAGCGGATATCGTACTTTCTGCTGCGTCATTTGCTGAAGGCGACGGTACGGTTGTCTCTCAAGAAGGCCGTGCACAACGTTTCTATCAAGTATATGACCCGAGCTACTACAAACCTGAACTGGCGATCAAAGAATCTTGGCGCTGGTTACATGCCATTGAAACCGGCGTGAAGGGCAAAGCGATTTCTTGGACCTTGCTTGATGACGTGATTGAGTCAGTTGCGAAAAACGTACCTGCTCTTGCTGCGATTCAAGATGTGGCTCCAGATGCGGGCTTCCGTGTCCATGGTTTGAAAGTTGCGCGTGAACCGCGTCGTTACTCTGGTCGTACCTCTATGCGTGCACCATTGAACGTACATGAACCGAAACAACCGACAGATATCGACTCTGCATTAACATTCTCTATGGAAGGTTATGTTGGGAACCAGACGCCGTCTCCACTGGTACCATTTGCATGGTCAGCAGGTTGGAACTCACCGCAAGCTTGGAATAAATTCCAAGATAACGTGGGTGGTCACTTAAAAGGTGGTGATTCGGGTGTGCGTTTATTCGATCGTTTAGCGAAGCGTCCAGCACGTACTTTCGTTGCTCCAGCGGTTGTGGTTGCAAACCCTGAAAGCTTCCGTTTAGTGCCAATGCATCACATTTTTGCTTCTGGTGAATTTACTGTGAAAACACCTGCAATGGAATCGCGTATTCCTGAAGCGGTCTTTGCAGTGGGTGAGCAAGATGCAACTCGTTTGAATGTTCAAGATGGTCAAAAAATCACTGTGAAATCAGGTGAGACTTCGATCGTACTTCCAGTTCAAGTGATTGATTATTTACCTACAGGTTATATTGGTTATCCAGTTGGTCTTGCACCTACGGTTTCACTTGCTGAGCCTGTATCAGTCGCGGTAGGAGCGTAATTCATGCAACAAGAATTAATCCGTCAAACGCCGCTTTGGGCTGAGAACTGGCCAATTGCCTACTCAGTCATTCAAGCGATTGTGATTTTACTCGTTGTAGTACTCATCGCTGCGTTGATGTCTTTTATTGAGCGTCGTTTACTGGGCTTATGGCAAGACCGTTATGGTCCGAACCGTGTAGGTCCTGGGGGAATGTTCCAGATCGTTGCTGACATGTTGAAAATCATGTTCAAAGAAGACTGGACACCAAAGTTTGCTGACAAATTGACTTTCCGTTTAGCTCCTGCTGTTGCCATGGCAACAGCGGTGATGTCGTTCATGGTTATTCCTGTATCACCATACTTAGGTGTTGCAGACATGAGCATCGGTCTATTGTTCTTTATGGCAATGGCAGGTATTGCAGTCTATGCCGTATTGTTTGGTGGTTGGTCATCAAACAATAAATATGCATTGCTTGGTGGTCTACGTTCTGCAGCTCAAACCATTTCGTATGAAGTGTTCTTGGGTATTTCATTGATGGGTGTGGTTGCAATTGCAGGCTCATTCAACATGCGTGAAATTGTAGAAGCACAAAAAGATGTATGGTTTGTCATCCCACAGTTCTTAGGTTTCTTAATCTTCGTGGTTGCAGGTGTTGCGGTAACTCACCGTCACCCATTTGACCAACCAGAAGCAGAACAAGAATTGGCGGAAGGTTACCACGTCGAGTACGGCGGTATGAAATGGGGGATGTTCTTCGTTGCGGAATACGTCAACGTAGTTCTGATCTCTGCATTGATCGTAACGCTATTCTTCGGTGGTTGGTTAGCGCCATTTAACATCGATATTCCGTTCATTCCACCAGTATTCTGGTTCATTATCAAAACAGCATTCTTTGTGATGATGTTTGTCTTGGCTCGTGGTTCACTTATGCGTCCGCGTTATGACCAAGTGATGAACTTTGGTTGGAAGATTTGCTTACCATTAGCGTTAGTTAACTTATTAGTTACTGGCGCAGTGATTCTGTGGTAAGGGCAGGGAGAATAAAATGTATAAAATTCTAGCTGGGTTCGGGTCAATCGTACGTTCACTGTGGATGGTTTTCTCACACGTGACACGTAAACGCGATACCATTCTTTACCCAGAAGTGCCAGCCGAACAAATTGTTCCACCACGTTTCCGTGGTCGTATCGTGTTAACACGTGACCCAGATGGTGAAGAACGTTGTGTTGCGTGTAACTTATGTGCAGTTGCATGTCCAGTTGGCTGTATTTCACTACAAAAAGCAGAAAAAGAAGATGGTCGTTGGTATCCGGAGTTTTTCCGTATCAACTTCTCACGTTGTATTTTCTGCGGTATGTGTGAAGAAGCATGTCCGACGACTGCAATTCAAATGACTCCAGATTTCGAGTTGGGTGAATACGTTCGTCAAGACTTGGTATATGAGAAAGAAAACTTACTCATTTCAGGTCCTGGTAAATACCCAGACTACAACTTCTACCGTGTAACAGGTATGGCTGTAACTGGAAAAGACAAAGGTCAAGCGCAGCGTGAAAGCGCACCAGTTGATGTACGGAGCTTATTACCATGATGTGGCCATTTTATTTGATGGCACTTGTGGCCATCGTTTCTACGATTCGTGTTGTGACCAACGCAAATCCTGTACACGCTTTATTAAGCTTGATCGTGTCACTTCTTGCAGTTGCAGGCATGTTTATGATCGTGGGTGCGCCATTTGCAGGCGCGCTTGAGATCATCGTCTATGCAGGCGCGATCATGGTGTTATTCGTATTCGTAGTGATGATGTTAAACCTTGGTCAACACACCGTTGAACAAGAACGTAAATGGTTAACATCGTCTGCTTGGGCATATCCAGCGCTCATGAGCTTCTTAATGGGCTTGGTGTTGGTGTGGATGCTCGGCTCTGACTACACAGCGGCTGGCCCTGTTATGGGTACTGAAGTTGTGGGTCCAAAAGTCGTTGGCCAAGCACTCTTTACTCACTATTTATTATTGGTTGAAGTTGCTGCCATGTTATTGCTTGCTGCGTTGGTTGCAGCATTCCATCTTGGCAAACGTGAACCAGGTGCAGAAGAGGACAAACAATAATGGGCAACATCCCTTTAGAACATGGTTTGATTGTTGCAACCATTCTTTTTGCACTGGGTTTTTACGGTGTGATGGTGCGACGCAATCTATTATTTATGTTAATGAGCCTTGAAATCATGATGAACGCAGCTGCGCTTGCGTTTGTTTTGGCTGGTAGTGCATGGGTACAACCAGACGGACAAATCATGTTTATTCTGATCTTAACGCTTGCTGCGGCAGAGGCTTGTATTGGTCTTGCGATCGTCCTTCAGTTCTACCATCGCTTCCATCACTTGGATGTGGATGCTGCTAGTGAGATGCGCGGATGAGTTTTTTATATTTAACAGTATTATTCCCGCTCATTGGTTTTGTCCTTTTAGCGGCAGGTCGCAACAAGCTTCCTGAAAATGTCGCTGCCATTATTGGTGTAGGGGCGGTTGGCCTTTCTGCATTGGTTGCTTTGATCGCTGGTCTAGACTTTGTGAATAATGGCAAAGTGACTTATGTTCAACATCTTTGGACATGGTTCAATGTAGGCAACCTAAGTCCAGGCATTAGCTTACATCTTGACGGTTTATCACTACTCATGATGGGTATGGTGACTGGTGTGGGTTTCCTGATTCACATCTTTGCATCATGGTACATGCGTGGTGAAGAAGACTTCGCGCGTTTCTTCTCTTATTTCAACCTGTTCGTTGCCAGCATGTTGCTGCTCGTATTGGGCGATAACTTAGCGTTATTGTTCTTAGGTTGGGAAGGCGTAGGTCTATGCTCTTACTTGCTGATTGGTTACTACTATCAAAACCCTGCAAATGGTTTTGCAGCAATTAAAGCATTTACCGTAACACGTGTCGGTGACGTTTTCTTACTGATCGCTTTGTTCTTAATTTACCAACAGTTCGGTACTTTAAACATTGCAGAAGTGGTTGCAGCTGCACCAACAGTGATGACACAAAGTTCATCTTTAACTATTTGGACAGCACTGATGTTGTTCTTGGGTGCGGCAGGTAAATCTGCACAGATCCCATTACAAACATGGTTGGCCGATGCAATGGCAGGTCCTACACCTGTATCTGCATTGATCCACGCTGCAACGATGGTAACTGCAGGTGTTTACCTATGTTGCCGTATGTACACCGTTTTTGAAATGGCACCTGAAGTGATGATGTTTATCTCAATCACTGGTGCGGTAACGTTGTTAGTGGCTGGTTTTGCTGCATTGGTTCAAACCGACATCAAACGTATTTTGGCTTACTCAACGATGAGTCAGCTGGGTTATATGTTTATGGCAGTGGGTGCTGAAGCTTACCAAGCAGGCTTGTTCCACATGTTAACTCACGCATTCTTCAAGGCATTATTGTTCTTGTCTTCAGGTGCAGTGATTTTGGCTTACCACCACGAACAAAACATTTTCAAGATGGGCGGTTTGTTCTACAAGAACAAATTCCTATTTGCTTGTTTCGCCATTGGTGGCGGTGCATTGGCAGCGATTCCATTCATTACCGTGGGCTTCTTCTCGAAAGATGCGATCTTGGGCGCAGTTTGGGTACAAGGCGAATCAATCGCAGTGTATAACTCATTGTACTGGGCGGGTGTAGCAGGTGCATTCTTAACGTCGATTTACACATTCCGTCTAATTTGGGTTGTGTTCTTTGGTAAAGAAAATACACCGTATCATGCGATTAAAGGCATTACCTTCTGGGGGCCTTTGGCGATTCTTGCTGTACTTTCAACTTTCGTCGGTGCGGCACTTAAAGCACCAGTGGAAAGCATTTTAAATGCAGCAAAAATTCCAGCATTTGTGATTCCTGAAGCTTTAGAACATGGTATGCACAGTGCAGAATATACCGCTGTGGGTATTGCATTGGTTGGTTTAGTGATTGGTGTGGTCTTGTTTGCGTTTGCTTATAGCGCAGTGAAAGGCTTTGCTAAAACGTCATTGGGTGCAGGTCTTGCAAACATTTGCCGTAATGCACTGGGCTTCGATGCGCTTTATGACATCGTTTTTGTGAAACCATATTTGCTTATTGCGAAGATTTTAGGTCGTGATCCAATTGATCGTTTGTGGTTAGTATTGCCTGCACTTGTAAAAGGCGGTCATAGCTTCACAAGTTCACGTCAAACGGGTTCATTGCGTGATTACGCATCAAGCATGGCATTAGGTATCTTTGTATTGCTAATGGTCTTGATCGTAACTCAGATCGTGGGGAAATAAGATGGAAATCACAAACAACTGGATTCTACCCGCGCTGATCTTAGTTCCGTTCATTGCTGGTTTTATTTGTTGGTTAGTCGACAAACTCGACGACAAACTGCCGCGTTATATCGCGTTAGTGGGTATGCTCATTACTTTGGGCTTAACTGTTGCGCTATGGCAAACAGGTACATTTAACTACGAACTTGGCGCGAAAGTGCCATCGTGGTCTGCTGAATTCATGTTGCCATGGATTCAGACTTTAGGCATTAATATCCACTTAGCGGTGGATGGTCTATCTCTATTAATGGTGGGCTTAACTGCACTTTTAGGTGTGTTGGCTGTCGGCTGTTCTTGGGGTGAAATTCAAAAGAATGTTGGTTTCTTCCACTTAAACCTTTTATGGTCTTTGGGTGGTGTGATCGGTGTATTCTTAGCGATTGACATGTTTTTGTTCTTCTTCTTCTGGGAGATGATGCTTGTACCTATCTACTTCTTGATCGCACTTTGGGGTCATAAAGGGGCAGAAGGTAAGTCACGTGTTTATGCTGCAACCAAATTCTTCCTCTACACGCAAGTAGCGGGTCTTATCATGCTCATCGGTATCCTAGGCCTTGTGGTTTACGGTTACATGATGACGGGTATGATCGGTTTTGATTACAACTATTTACTAGCTGTAGCCAATACTTTAGACAAAGAATTACCTGCTGTTGCTTTTGCATTCATGCTGTGTTTATTCGTCGGTTTTGCGGTAAAACTTCCAGTTTTCCCATTACATGGCTGGTTACCAGATGCGCATGCGCAAGCACCTACAGCAGGTTCGGTTGACCTTGCAGGTATCTTAATTAAGACCGCTGCATATGGTTTACTACGTTTTGTGATTCCATTCTTCCCAGCGGCTTCTGCACAGTTTGCAGACATCGCGATCATTTTCGGTTTAATCGGTATCTTCTACGGTGCTTGGTGTGCTTTCCAGCAAACCGATATGAAACGTTTACTTGCGTACACGTCAATTTCACATATGGGCTTTGTTTTACTTGCGATTTACGCAGGTAACATCTTAACCTTCCAAGGTTTGATGATCATGATGTTGGCACATGGCCTATCATCTGCTGCATTGTTCATTATGTGTGGTCAAGTGTACGAGCGTGTGCATACTCGTGATATGCGTTTGATGGGCGGTATGCGTGGTCAGTTCCCATATCTTGCATTCTTCCTCATGTTCTTCGTGGCGGCGCTTGTAGGTATTCCGGGTCTAGGTAACTTCATTGGTGAGTTCCTGATCTTGATGGGTTCTTATGCAAAATTCCCAGTGTTTACTATTCTTGCAGCAGTAAGCTTAGTATTTGCAGGTCTTTATGGCTTGATTCTGATCCACAAAGCGTTGTTTGGTACGCCAAACGAAGAACAACAGCAGCACTACAACAACCCATTGAAAGACTTAAATGCGCGTGAAGTAGTGATCTTGTTAATCTGTGCTTTCGGTCTGTTATGGCTTGGTCTGTACCCACAAAGCTTCCTTGATATTTCAAATTCAAGCATGGCGTGGTTAGCGAACAGCTACATTCCTGTACAAGAAGTAGTTGACGTTGCGAGTCAAGCAACTGTTCAACTCGAAAATGTGGAGATGCAATAAGTCATGAACTTCACAATGTCATTTTCTGAGCTTATGCCTTTAGCTCCTGTGATGATCGTTGCTTTAACAACGATTGTCGTGATGATTCTTACTGCAATTAAGCGTAACCATAACTTAATTGCGACAGCATCAGTGGTGGGCTTAAACCTTGCAGCAGCATATGTATTATTTACAATGTTCGGTGGTGCTTTTAAACCTGCGAACGTGATGGGTATGTTCATGGTGGATGCGTTCACCTTGCTGTACCAAGTAATTATTCTAATTGCTGCTTTGGCATGCTGTACTCTGTCGCATGCTTATATTGAAAGCTATAAAGATAATCGTGAAGAATTGTATATCTTAATGTTGTCATCAGTGACTGGTGCAATGTTAATGGTGGCAAGCTCTCACTATGCATCATTCTTCATTAGCCTTGAGTTAATGTCGATTCCTGTATATGGCTTATTGGCATATACACACCAACGCTCTAAGTCTTTAGAAGCGGGTGTGAAGTACTTGGTGCTTTCAGCAACAGCTTCGGCAATGTTGTTGATGGGTATGGCTTACATTTACGCGTACACAGGTTCAATGTCGTTCTATGACAATGTTCAAGCGTTAATGCAAAACATTCAACAGCCAATGGTACTTTTAGGTTTAGGTCTGATTGTTTTTGCTGTGGCATTTAAACTGTCTTTAGCGCCATTCCACAAATGGACACCAGACGTTTATGCAGGTGCACCAACGCCGATCGCAACATTCCTTGCTACAGCTGCAAAAGTAGCGACGATTGGTCTGTTTGTACGTTACATCCTTACTTCAGGTGCGATCCTTGTTGACTCAATCGTGACGATCTTAACCGTGATTGCGGTATTATCGATCTTGGTGGGTAACTTCCTTGCAGTGAAACAAGTGAACTTGAAACGTATCTTGGCATACTCTTCAATTGCGCACTTTGGTTACTTGTTGATTGGTTTAATCAGCATGACTTATGCAAGCCTTGGTAACGTATCGGTCTATGTGATCACTTATGTGTTAACCACGATTGGTGCGTTCGGTGCGGTTGCATTGATGTCTAGCCCATACAACAACGTAGACGAAGCAGAAAGTCTAGCGGACTACCGTGGTTTATTCTGGCGTCGTCCAGTGTTGACAGCGGTGTTAACCGTGATGATGCTATCGCTTGCGGGTATTCCTTTGACAGCGGGCTTCATTGGTAAGTTCCTTGTGGTCATGGCTGCAGTAACGACTCAACATTGGTTCCTTGCTGCGATGATCATCGTTGGTTCTGGTATTGGTCTGTACTACTACCTCCGTGTGATGGTTGTTATGTACATGACACCACCAGATGCACCTCGTGTAGACGCTGTGGATCATTGGGGGCAAAAAGTGGGTGGTATTATGGTGCTTTTAGCTGCGGCAGCAGTGCTTGTGATTGGTATCTATCCAGATCCAATTATCAAGTTAGCGCTTCAGTCAGAGATTCTCTCTCCAATCCACTTTATGCTTTCTCAACAGCACTAATTTTTAAAAACGTTTCGTTTTAACAAAAAAGCCTCCATCAATTGGGGGCTTTTTTGTTTTTATCGCACGATAAAAAGCTTTATAATGTAAGGAATTTTATTTTACCTTTTAGGTGCTCTCCCGTGGCTATCCATGAAATTCGTCATCCACTGATTCGTCATAAGCTTGGTCTTCTTCGTCGTGCCGATATCAGCACTAAAAACTTCCGTGAGCTGGCTCAAGAAGTGACCATGCTGTTGACCTATGAAGCGACCAAAGATTTACCTGTTTGCGACCATGAAATTGATGGTTGGAATGGTAAAGTAACGGTAGATCGCATTGTGGGTAAAAAAATCACGGTTGTGCCAATTTTACGTGCGGGTATTGGCATGTTAGATGGTTTCTTAAACCTGATTCCGAGTGCCAAAGTGTCTGTACTGGGTTTAGAGCGTGATGAAGAAACGCTTGAAGCACGTACTTATTACAAAAAATTAGTTCCAGATGTACAAAACCGTTTAGCGATGATCATCGACCCAATGCTTGCAACGGGTTCTTCATTGGTTGCTGCGATTGATGTATTGAAAGCAAGTGGCTGTAAAGACATTCGTGTGATGGTGTTGGTTGCGGCGCCTGAAGGCATTAAACGTGTTTTGGATGTGCACCCGGATGTCACTATTTTCACGGCTTCAATTGACCAAGGCTTAAATGCCAATGGTTATATCGTGCCGGGTCTAGGCGATGCAGGCGATAAAATCTTTGGTTCAGTTCAAAAAGATTAAGATTGAGCCCCAGCAAAAAGAGGCTTTTATAGCCTCTTTTTTATATACTACAACAAAGCGTGTACATATTAGGATCTGTTTATGAAGGCCGAGCAATATCAAGGAAAAGTTAAGCAATATAACGCTGACAAAGGTTTTGGCTTTATTTCCTCACCTGAAGGCGACGTATTTTTTCATATCTCGGATTTTCCTGCAGACTCAGGTGAGCCGAAGCGCAATGAACGCGTGAAGTTTAATGTGGTTGAAAATGGCGACCGCTATAAAGCGATTAAAATTGAGCGGGTTGAAGACAACTCTGCCAAAGCCAAAAAATCGAAAGTCTCAAGCCATAATAAATCGATTACCACAGACTTATTGTCTAATTTTAGACGCTAAGTCAGCGTTGATTCAGAGTGAAATCGTGCAAAGATTAATCTTTGCATTTTGAAGCAAAGAGGCTTTTTAGCCTCTTTATTATTGATTACAATACGAAAAATACAGTTGAATAGAGCAGATTATGTTTCTGAAAGGAAAAATCAAAAGCTTTAGTACCTCACGTGGTTTTGGTTTCATTGAGGTGGAGGGGGATATTGATGATGTGTTTTTTCATATCAAAGATTTGCCACAGAACAACATTGAACCCAAGATTGGTGAAGTGCTTCAGTTTATGATTATAGAAGACCAAGGCAAGTTTAAGGCTGGGAATATCCAGCGGCTCGGTCTGTCCTCAGAAAGCAAAGCAACGACACCATCAAATAAGAAAAAAATGCGTACCCAAGCCTCACCACGTTACCATGAGGCAGGGCATAAAAGTACCATCATCACCGTGATTGGGATCATTATCGTCGCGGTATTGGGCTTTTTGACCTATGGGAAATATCAAAGTTATAGTGCAGAAAAACAGCGTAAAGCTGAACAGTTCATGCTCGAGCAGCAACAGATTGTAGAAGAACAGCGTAAAGCTTTAGGAAAGTTGCCCGATCAAATCTTATCTGAGCAAGGGAAGCGTAATTTAGAGGCAGGTCTGCATCAGACCAATCAACCACGCTCTGAACGCGTAACGGAAAGTATTGATAAACAACATGGTCGTTTACCTGTCAGCACCGGGCAGTTTAAATGCGATGGACGAACCCATTGCTCCCAAATGCGTTCCTATGAAGAAGCGGTTTATTTCTTAAGAAACTGTCCAAATACCCAAATGGATGGGAACAATGATGGTGAGCCTTGTGAGCGCCAATTTGGGAAATAAAAAAAGCACCCTCGGGTGCTTTTTACTTACTTATTTTTCGCAGAATTTCATAAAGGCTTTGAGTCCTGGGCCTTGGTACTTCTGACGATGCACCAACATGAACAGGGGACGCGTTAGAGACCAGAACGGCGTATCAAGTACCACCAACTGACCTTTTTCGCGCAAAGGTTCCGTGGCCAGTTTTGAAATGCATGACATACCTAAACCACCTGCCACGATTTTTAAAATCGCTTCATTATGACCCAAGGTCAGACGGATATTGGCATCAGGCAAGTCTTTTAAAATAGCGTTATCAAACACTTCACGTGTACCTGAACCTTCTTCGCGCAAGATCCACTCGACCGATTTAAAGTCTTCAGGCGTTAATGTACGATTTAACTGTGCCAAAGGATGGTCTGGTGCACAGCAGACGGCCAATTCATCGTCACGCCAGTGAATACATTGCAGTTGCGGCAAGTGACAAGAGCCTTCAATCAAAGCCAAATCTAGTTGGAACTGATTCACCGCCTCAATCATTTGACGGGTGTTACCAACTTGCAGTTGTAAATGGGCTTGAGGCTGAATTTGTAAGAAATCAGCCATCAGGTCAGGCATGAGGTAGTCACTGATGGTCAGGGTTGCACCTAAACGTAAATCAATGCTTTGTAACTCACCTTTAGCGGCTTGCTCGAAAGCATCACAGCGACCCAAAATTTCTAAAGCTTGTGGAAGTAGGAAACGACCCAAATCATTGAGTTGAAGACGCTTACCTAGACGGTCAAACAGTGGAGCCCCTAAACCATCCTCTAGATCTGCTAAAGCCATACTCGCAGCACTCTGGGTGAGTCGAACCGCATCACTGGCTTTGGTTACTGTGCCTTCTTGAGCAACTGCTACAAAAACCGCCAACTGGCGTAAAGTCATGCGCATGAATATAGCCTTAACATTTAAAAAATATTAACAAATTATGTGGTCATGCTAACATGAGCAACGTCTTTGATGCCACGCTGAAATCATGTCAATTGAAAAATTTAGCCTAGAAAAGGTTTTATCCGTACACCGTTGGACCAATACACTTTTTAGCTTCACCATGACGCGACCTGCACATTTTAAGTTTACCGCAGGACAATTTGCCCGTATTGGCATTAAAGTGGGTGATGAATTGGTGGTTCGAGCGTATTCGGTGGTGTCCTCTCCCTTTGATGAAACTTTAGAGTTTTTCTCGATTGTGGTGCCTGAAGGTGCATTTACCTCAAATTTACAGCACTTAAAAGTCGATGATGACATTTACCTCGAAAAGATCCCATACGGCTTTTTGACTTTGGCGCGTTATCAGTTGCCATTACCAAAAGACTTATGGTTATTGGGCACAGGGACAGGGCTGGCACCTTTTATTTCAATGCTACAAGACTTTGAGACGTGGTCGAAGTACGAGAGCATTACACTGGTCTATAGCGTACGTACAGCCTCTGAACTGGCGTATGCAACACGTATTCAAGAAATTGCAGAGACTTTTGGTGAAGGGCATACAGGCTTTAAATTTGTGCCGATTATTACTCGCGATCCACATGCGCCACTGCATGACCGCTTACCTGTACTGATTGAAAATGGTGAGCTTGAAAAAGCAGTTGGTTTGAGCCTAAACCCTGAAACCAGCCATGTGATGCTGTGTGGTAACCCGCAAATGGTTGAAGACACCAAAGAAGCCTTGAAAGCACGTGGCTTGACCATGAACCGCCGTGGTGAAGGAAATATTGCGGTCGAAAACTATTGGTAAGATTCAAAAGCTCACATGGATAGCGATATCAAAGTATTGCTAAAACATTGCTTTAGCACAGAGAAAGAGACGAAATATCGCGTAGGGTTTGTTGTTGACTGAAACACTTTAAACTGAGGAGCAGTGGGTTAAATGCTAAAAATGGATTCATTTCGTAATCGGTTGATGGTGTTATTTGCTGGATTGGCCTTTACTTTGGGACTCTGTATTACCTTATATATCGGTAAAACTGCTTCGGCTCAAATGAGTAAATCCAGCGGTCAAACCTTATATATTGCTGCGAAGAGTATCAGTAATACTTTGGCAAATTCGTTGACAGAACGTGAACGGGAAATGGTGCTTTTGAGTCAATCACCGTTTATTGCTGAGGCAGACTTTAATAATCCACGTGTTCAACAGCAACTCGACCAAGTTAAAAAATCATATCAATATTATGCATGGCTTGGGATTGCTAACCCCGAAGGTAAAGTCGAAGTTGCGGCAAACCATTTATTGCAAGGTGCAGATGTATCTGAGCGGGATTGGTTTATTCATGGTTCCAAGCGAGTGTATTTGGGCGATGTACACAAGGCTGTTCTACTCGCCAAAAAAATCAAGGTCATTAACCCGAATGAACCGATGCGTTTTATTGATTTTGCAACTCCCATTTATGACCCTACGACGCATAAAATAAAAGGCGTTTTGGCTGCGCATGCAGACTGGAGCTGGGCAAGCCATGTGCTGAAAAGCTCATTGTCTGAAAATGCTGCACAACGTGGGATTGAAGTATTTATTGTGAACCAAGCGGGTGAAATTCTATATCCGTTTAAAAGTATTGGTCAGGTGAACCCTCCGAGTTTTAGCAAACAACATGGCAATTACTTTGTGCATGACTGGGGAGAGGGACAAAACTACCTCACCACGGATGTTCCTGTGTTTTAACAAACACAGATGAACTTGGGTTGGCATGTCATGATTCGCCAGCCAGTTTCGATAGCCTTGGTAGAAGTTCGGTCACTGCAACATCAAATCTTAGCTATTGGTTTTGTGATTTCATTACTGCTACTTTTTGTGACTTATCGTTTAGCGAATCGTTTTAGCCGTCCAATTGAAAACTTGGCAAAAAGTGCGCATGCAGTCGAGCAAGGACGTGAAGATGTTTATTTTGAGGCGAATACCAGTATTCGAGAAATCAAAGGCTTGTCACAGTCATTAAATAGTATGACCGACACACTGTTGACCCAAAAACATCAGCTAATGGATGCCAACACAACGCTTGAGCAAAAGGTTCAGGAACGCACACAGGAACTTAAAACGGCCAATATAGAATTAGAAAAGTTGGCACGACATGATGCACTGACAGGACTATATAACCGCCGTGCTTTGACCGATTATCTGGACTATTTATACGCTCAGTTTACACGTAGTCATGTGGGCTATGCGGTGCTGTTGTTGGATGTGGATTACTTTAAAAAAGTGAATGATCAGTATGGGCACGAGGTGGGTGATCGAGTCTTAAAAGGGGTGGCACAGGTGTTGTCCTCGAACATCCGTGAGTCGGACTTTGTTGCTCGTTATGGTGGTGAAGAGTTTGTGGTGTTGTTGCCCACGACCACGCTTGAAGGTGCAATGGTTTTGGCTGAAAATCTACGTCAAACTGTCGAACAAGCCCCAATTTTGGATCAGCATCCCATCAGTATTAGTATCGGGGTGAGTGTGGTTCAGGTCACAGATAGTGATGCACAGACTGCCATGCGTCGTGCCGACCAGCATTTGTACCAAGCTAAAGCGCAAGGGCGTAATCGTGTGGTTGCACTTTAACATTTAGGCTTCGACTGTAGCAGATTGGGCTGATCTGCTACACTGACGTATCTTCTGCTTTACTATGCATTATTGTGATGTCTTACGATATAAAAATGAGCCAGCTACCTAAGGTTGAGCGCTCCCCGCAGCAGAAAAAATTAAATCGCTTAATTGAGCGTATTGAACAGCAAAAACAAGAACTGGCGACATGGAAAAATGCGCAAGCCGACATTCAAAACTATACGCGCAGTAAGCTTTTACCTGTTTATACCGAGTTGCACACGGTTTTATTTGAACAGCTCGATACCTTGTGGAATCACTTAGCCAACGATGCCTTTAGCAAAGCGGACTTGGCGCAGATTGACACCAAAATAGCCGCTTTAGCCAAGATGCTAAAAAAATCTCAGATGCTAACTTCCGAGCAAAAAGAGCAGGTGGAGAAAGTGGATACTTTCTATATGCAACATGCAGAGCATATACGCGCGAAGAAAGCCAAAGCAAACTCAATACAAAGTCATGACCACGCTGAAACGGTAGAACAGAACGTGGATGTGGACTGGGCAAATTATGAATACGATTCTGCCCAATATGAAGCAGAACGAGAACGTGCTAAGCAGTTAAAACAACAAGAAAAACATGAGCAAGCAGCTAAAATGGCAGCCCAGTCCTTGAAAACGGTGTATTTAAAAATTACCGCGATGATTCACCCTGACCGTGAGCCTGATGAAGCGAAGAAATTAGAAAAAACTGAACTTTTGCAGCAGGTCAATGAATCTTATGCAGAGCAGGATTTATTTTATCTATTGAAACTTCAGTTACAGCTAGAGACCAATAAAGGCCTAAGCTCAAAAGCTTTAAGTTCGGAACAAGTGAAGTTTTATCAGTTGTCTTTGGAAGCACAGAGTCAGAATTTGCAAAGCCTATTAGAAGAGATCTTTGCGTCTTTTCACTTGAGCAGTCATATCAACACTAAAAAGCTCAAAATGAGTGATGTGTATAAGGTGATAGATAAGGATGCTGCTGAATTAAAACAGCAGTTGAAGTGGGAACAAGAGCGTTTAAAGCATATGAAAAAGGTGAGTGGGGTAGAGATGTTATTGGAGCATGGGGTTTTGTGATTTTCCCTCACCCCCTTGCGGAATAAGATTCCTCATCCCATTAGGGAGAGGGAGTCGCAAGTAATTACATACCTGCATAAAATTTATAATGAATGTTCCCTCTCCTTTTAGGAGAGGGCTAGGGAGAGGTAATAATAAAATGATAGATCCACAATTATTAGAATTCGCCAAAACCATGCGAACCAATGCTACTGATGCAGAATATTTAATGTGGCAACTACTTCGTGCTAAACGATTTATGAATCTTAAATTTCGCAGACAGCATGTGATTAAACCCTACATCGTGGATTTTTACTGTCATGAGTTGGGTTTGGTGATTGAGCTAGACGGCAGTCAGCATAGCACAGACGATGCGATTGAATATGATGCTGAACGTACCAGATTTTTAGAGGCTTTAGATTTAAAAGTTGTACGGTATTGGAATCATGATGTGTTGAGTCGGATGGATGTGGTGTTGGAGGATTTGTGGAATGTATGTTTTGAACTGCAAATTAAAAGTACCTCTCCCTAACCCTCTCCTAAAAGGAGAGGGAACATCCATTGTTAAATTCATGCGTAATCTTTAGGTCAGATGATGCTCCCTTTCCCTATGTGATAGGGGGATGAGGAAAAATTATTCAAGATTAAACGATGAATCTAAACCTATTAGTGTGTGGTCATTAATAAAAATCTGTAGCTCACCAGATTTTTCATTTTTAATAATGTTATATATATCGTCAACTGAACCGATATAGTCATCACATGGATTATAGTTTCGCCCAATATAAATCACTAATAGAGACTCTGATAGATAAACAGTTTCTTCAAGAAAGCAGTTATATGCATCTTCAAAAATTTTATGGATTGCTAATTTGATGCTTTCCTCATCAGATAAAGGGATGATCGATGAAACTTGCATAATACCTTGTGTATAACGTTTACCTGATACTTTACACAATATTTTTTCTAATTTTCTAAAAATAAATGGTCTATTAAAATCTTCATTAATCATAATAGAAAAAATTATATCTTTTATAAAAAATTTAAAAATGCAATCAAAAGGCATTAATGAAGTATGTCTTAAAAATTTAAAATCCTCTAAGTTTTTTTGATTAATTAGATATCTATTAGCTTTATTCTTAAAATTTTGAAGCTCTTTGTCTATTGTCACATCAATGATGTTTTCATATTTATTTTTAAATACAGATAAACGGTTTTCAATATAACTATCAACTCTTTTTTTCTTGAATCTGGGTTCAAACTTAATTTCATTAAAGATCTTATATAAAAACAAAAAAATTATAATCCATAGCTCATTAGCAATAGTCTCTAAATCGGGGAAAAGAGGTGTTTTCGGTAAAATTAAATATTTATAAGCTAAATATGTAGCTGCTATTGCAATAGAGGCATATCCAATTTGTGCATACCAATTTATTAACTTAGTGCGATTATGTACTATGTTCCAAAGTGCTCGAAATATAAAACTGTAGGCTACTAGTAAGTAGATGTTAGTTACTAAATAGTCCCATTTGAAGTAAAAAAGTACTGAGGAAACAAGAATAGTAAAAACTACAGGTGTGAGTATTCTAAGAATGAAATTAAACCCTACTAGTTCATCACTATGAATATCAAATTTAATTTCTGCATACCCAAATCGTTTTGAATATTTACCTATAAAGTTCACTGTAAAGAATAAAAGTATTCCTAATAAAAATAAAAAAATATGATGTCCAATTATTGGATACATAAAAAATCCCCTTCAAAGTTGAAGAGGATTCTAGATTAAATAGTAGTCAGATTACAGCATCAAAGCGCTGCAATCTGTTCCATATTCGCTTTAATCTTCACTAATTGGTCAGCAAACTCAGCCAGTTTCACTTTTTCACCTTCAACCACATCCGCAGGTGCTTTCGCTACAAAACCTTCATTCGAAAGTTTGCCTGCAATGACGTCATGCTGCTTTTGCACTTTGTCTAAGTCTTTCTGTAAACGCCCCAATTCTGCTTTCGGGTCAATTAAACCTTTCATTGGAACAAAGACAGACACGTGACCAACAACGCTTGATGAAGACAATGGCGGTTGCTCACCGTCAGCCAAGAACGTAATGCTTTCTACTTTTGCCAATGCTTTAAACAACGCTTCAATACGTGTGATCTGCGCTTTCTCAGCTTCCGTTGTGTTTTGTAGAAGCACTGGTAATAAACGCGCATTACCTAAGCCCATTTCACCACGAATGTTACGTACCGCACCAATTAAACCTTGAAGCCATTGCATATCAGCTTCAGCCTGTTCGTTTACACGCTCAGGGTTGGCTACAGGGTATTGCGCCAGCATAATAGTTTCGCCAGAAATACCAAGTTTCGGTGCAAGTGTTTGCCAAATTTCTTCAGTCAAATACGGCATGATTGGGTGTGCAAGACGTAAAGATGCTTCCATTACCGCAAGAAGTACACGACGAACTTCAGCTTTACGCTCAACCGATACATTTTCATCGTTCAAAACAGGTTTCGTCAGTTCGACATACCAGTCACAGTATTCATTCCAAATGAACTCGTAAATTGCTTGTGCAGCCAAGTCTAAACGGTAAGTTGCAAAGGCTTGTTGAACCGCAGCTTCTGCTTTTTGCAGACGGCTCACGATCCACTGTTCAGGCAATTCCCAAAGGTCTTGACGAACTTCAGTACCAATCACTTGCTCTTCACAGTTCATCATCACGAAACGGGTTGCGTTCCAGATTTTGTTGGCAAAGTTACGGTAACCTTCAACACGCTTCATGTCGAACTTAATGTCACGACCTGTGTTCGCCAGTGCACAGAAGGTGAAACGCACCGCGTCCGTACCATAGGCTTGAATGCCTTCTGGGAACTCTTTACGGGTTGATTTTTCAATCTTCGCCGCTTGTTTCGGGTTCATCAGACCCGTGGTACGTTTTTGTACCAAAGTCTCAAGATCAACACCGTCAATCAAATCGAGTGGGTCAAGCACATTGCCCTTAGACTTCGACATTTTTTGACCTTCGCCATCACGAACTAAACCGTGAACATAGACCGTTTTAAACGGTACTTGTGGCGTACCATCTTCATTCTTCATGAAGTGCATCGTAAACATAATCATACGAGCAACCCAGAAGAAGATGATGTCAAAACCAGTCACCAATACATCCGTTGGGTGGAAAGTGTTGAGGAAATAGTTTTCCGCATCTTTCTTGGCATCGCCCGTCCAACCTAAAGTTGAGAAGGTCCACAGCGCAGAAGAGAACCATGTGTCCAGTACGTCTTCATCTTGGTTAAGCACAACATCAGCAGGGATGTTGTTTTTTGCACGGACTTCAGCCTCGTTACGACCGACAAAGACATTACCTTCAGCATCGTACCAAGCAGGAATACGGTGACCCCACCAAAGCTGACGAGAGATACACCAGTCTTGAATGTTGTTCATCCACGCCATGTACATGTTGCTGTATTGTTCAGGAACAAACTTAATACGACCATCTTGAACCGCTTCAATGGCAGGTTGCGCCAATGGTGCAATTTTTACATACCATTGGTCTGTTAATAATGGCTCAACGATTACACCTGAACGGTCACCGCGAGGTGGTTTCAAGGTGTAGGGTTGGATTTGGTCTAACCAGCCTTCACTTTCTGCTTGTTCAACCAGTTTTTTACGTGCTTCAAAACGCTCTAAACCAATATAGTCCGCAGGGGCAGCAATGGTTTTCGAGATTTGGTCGCCCGCTTTTGAAATGTATTCAAACTCAGCCAATACTTCTGCATTTTTATTGAAGATATTGATGATAGGCAGTTCACAACGCTTACCAACTTCATAGTCGTTAAAGTCGTGCGCAGGGGTGATTTTTACACAGCCTGTACCGAATTCTTTATCGACATATTCATCTTTAACGATTGGAACAGCACGACCTGTAATTGGCAGGATAATGTTCTGACCAACGAGGTGTGTATAGCGTTCATCATCCAATGCCACAGCAACGGCTGTATCACCTAACAAGGTTTCAGGACGTGTGGTCGCGACAACGATGTGGTCTTTACCATCATGGGTACGTAAGTTTTTATCTTCAAAGAAATATTTGAAGTGCCACAGTGAACCTGCTTCTTCTTTATCCGACTCAACTTCGAGGTCAGAAAGGGCAGTTTGTAATTTTGGATCCCAGTTCACCAAACGTTTGCCACGGTAGATCAAGCCGTCTTCGTGTAATTTCACAAAAACTTCTTTCACGGCATTGGATAGACCTTCATCCATGGTGAAGCGTTCACGCGACCAATCCACTGAAGAACCTAAACGACGGATTTGACGGGTGATGGTGTCGCCTGATTGCTCTTTCCATTCCCAGATTTTTTCGATGAATTTTTCACGGCCTAAGTCATGACGGCTGACACCTTGTGCACCCAACTGACGCTCAACCACCATTTGCGTTGCAATACCCGCATGGTCTGTACCCGGTTGCCATAAGGTGTTTTTACCTGACATACGGTTGTAGCGGGTTAAGGCATCCATAATGGCATTGTTAAAACCATGACCCATGTGCAAGCTACCGGTGACGTTTGGTGGCGGAATCATGATACAAAATGACTCACCTTTTTCAGAGGGCTTGAAATAGCCACGCTCTTCCCAAGTTTGGTACCATTTTTTCTCGATCTCGGTCGGATCGTAAGTTGTAGCGATATTTTGCGCTGAATCAGTCATAGTTCAAACAGTTCAAAAGTAGATAAAAAATTGCATCTATTGTAGCAAAGAAATCGCAAATGGGGGCATGTAAAGCAAATGCGTTGATCTAGCAATTGCGACATGATGCAGAGCGCTTTATGATGTGTCTAAACCTAGAGTGCGCAGTGTTCGCAGTAAAAATCAAAAAAAGGGGGGATCATTATGACTTATCAAATATCATTAAAATTAAAACCTGAAACTCACCAACGCTTTGCCCACATTCATCAACAGCTTAATGCCGGCGAAAGCCAAAGCCTTGCCAAACCTTTGGGTGAGGTTTTAGCGGATATTTCATGTGAAGTGATTGATCAAGTCTTTGGCGATCTTGCACGCTTGTCTACCTTAGGTGATGGGGAGTCTGAGAAAATTATTCAGCACATTGTGGACACTATGCGTAAGTACATGCCGTGGTCCGTGTCTTTTTTTTCAAATGACCGTCTAATTCCAATGGTGAATTATCTAGAGCAAATGATGTATGACAACGAGAACACACATTTTTTAAGCTACCCAGTCGAAAAAACCTTAGTCACCGAACTATTGGGTTGTGCGGAACAGATGGAGAAAGGCAATAACAGTTATGTTGCTCCAGCTTTGAAGGTGTTTACGCAAATTGTCGATCAAGGGGTGACCAGTCTGGTTCGCGAACCCAAAAAAATGCTTAAATTTAATCTGGTGGTCGATAAAACACTAAATGGGGTGATTAACTTAACGACTCAGTTGGGCTATAAACGTTTTGATAAGTTAGGGCGTATCTATGATGCGCAGATGATGAGTCAATATTTCGATCATTTCCTGACTTTTTTAAATGATCAATCTGCAAATAAAACTTCGGTATGAGGCAATAAGGACATGGCACAGTTAAACAGTTTAGACGCTAAAGTGGTGTGGATTACGGGGGCATCTTCAGGGTTAGGTGAAGCACTGGCCAAAGAGTGTGCTTTACAGGGGGCAGAGGTGATACTCACGGCAAGACGTTTTGATGAGCTTGAAAAAGTTCGCGTCGGGCTGCTCAATCCAGATCAACATATTTCTATTTGTGCCGACATTACCGACGAAGCTCAAGTCCGTCATGCCTATGAGCAAGTGCTACAGAAAAAAGGTCGAATTGATTGGCTGATTAATAATGCGGGTTTAAGCCAGCGTGCCTTGATTGCTGACACCAGCATGCAGACTGAACGTGCGATTATGGAAGTGGATTATTTCTCACAAGTGTTTTTAACCAAAACTGTTCTACCAACATTTTTAGCGCAAAAATCAGGTCGTATTGCCTTTGTTTCGAGTGTTGCGGGACTATTGGGGACGCAGTACCGTGCCAGCTATTCAGCAGCCAAGGCTGCCATTCATATGTGGGCAAATAGCCTGCGTGCCGAAGTGGCCAATGAGGGCGTAGACGTATCGGTGATTTTCCCGGGCTTTGTTAAAACCAATGTCTCGTTTAATGCTTTAAATGGCGAGGGTAAACCACAGGGTCATCAAGACGAAGCGATTGAAAATGGTTTAGAACCTGATATTTTTGCGCAAACGGTGGTGAGTGCTTTGCTTAAAGGTGAAGAATACATCGTAATCGGTGGACGTAAGGAGAAAATGGGGGTTCTGGTGTCTCGTTTATCGCCTACAATGTTGTATAAAATGATTCGTAAGATGAAAGTGAAGTAAATTGAAAAAGGCAGGAGGAACGTCACTTCCACCTGCCTTTTTGGGGATGTTGTTCCCATATTCCCTATACTTTGATAGGGGAGATAGAGTTGTACTACTTACTGATTTTATTTAAATAGTTTAAAAACAATTCCGCATTTTTCCCACGCACTTGCCAAGACATGCAACGCACACCGCCGCCTATATGACAGACATTAGAAGACTGTACTGGAACAACAGTACGTTTGGTTACGCTACGAATTTGCTGTAAAGCGACAGCATCCTCTTTAATGCCAAATTGCGGGAAGTAAATCCGTTCAGGCGTGACCAACATATTGGTGTATAGGCCACATGCAGAACCAAATTTTTCATCGTAGATTTCGCTGCCATCATAAGGGGTGATGATTTCACGAATTTTAACATTGGGAATGCCGCGCTTTAAATCGGCTTTAAGTTGCTTGGCATAGTCGGGATCTTCAGGGTAAGAGTTAATTACCAAGGTATTTTGGTCGACAAAGCTGACTACGCCATCGGCATGTTCCAAGCCCCCTTGTTCATCGGCTTCAATAAACGCAATCTGCTTTGCACCTGTCAAAGCGATGAGTTTCTTACGGGCTTCGCTTTCGGTGAGCTTGTTATCCGCTAGGAATTTGGTGCTGAGGACGACATTGCCATAACCATCTTCCACCCAGTTTCCGCCATCATTCAACAGTTTGCTTTGCGTAAACTGTAAGCCAGCCTTTTGGCTATAGTATTTAAACTCGCCTTGTACTTCATCTGAAATGGCCTGACCTTTTTTAGCGCCACCTTGTCCTGCCGCCGTGTAGCGGAACATGACGGGTTGAGCTGGATTAGCGCTGGTGAAGTCGCGCATCCAAATGTCATGCATCGGTGCGATTGCCACATGCTTTTTGCCCAAGGCTTTGACATAGTCGGGGTAGAGGTGTTTGTCAGTCAGGACAACGACATTGTCTCCGTTTTTAATAATTTTTTTTGCATAATCGACGTGAAAATCAAAAATATCATCAATCATTTTTGCATAGTAAGCATCATTACTTTGAGGGGGATGCCAGTACAATTAATTCAGCTTTGGCTACAAGTGGAATCATGCTGAGTACAGCCATACTTATTTTTAGTGCTAAAGATTTCATTATCTGTGACCTATTTACAGTGTAGGTAATGTCCATTTTTATTGTGTTCAGTGTAGAGAATTATGCTCTAGTGAGCAATCTACCATCCGAATGTACGATAGAAGGTGAGCGAGCATGAGCTATTTTTAACGCTCATGCTGTTTGAGTTTAGTGAATGGATGATTGGTCAATAGTCGCTGTTTAAGGATTTTGAATGGCAGTCCCATAAGCAAAGACTTCGACCATACCGCCTTGTATGCCCATTTCTGTGGTCGCCAGTCGCATACAAGCAATATGCGTTGCGCCGTGCTTTTCCGCTTCAAGTTTGAGTCGAACGATGGCTTCACGACGGGCGCGATCGACAACACTTTCATAGCTGGTGAGTCTACCTCCAAAAAAGTTTTGCACTGTCGCCAATACATATTTGAAATAATCATGAGAAATCACAACATTGCTGCTGATCATGTGCCCAGACTGTTCGAAGCTTACTTTGCGTAAATTACCCACAGTAATGTAAGCAAGACGCTTCTCATTTTGTTCAAGCTCCGCCAAATGTTTGCGTTCATTATAACGACCAAAGCCAAAACCGACGCTAAAGAGCACCGCAAAGATCAGCAGTTGGAAAACTAAACTTTCCATTGCTTAGGCCTGTGTTGGAAATGGATCGGGAAGATGGTTGTCTAACGGTGTGACACGGACTGCAGTGCCATAAACAAATAACTCAGATGCACCTTGGGCAATGTTAGAAGTTGAAAAACGAATACCTACAATGGCATTGGCACCTAAGCCTTGCGCTTTTGCAATCATACGATTCATGGCTTCTTGGCGGGATTCTTCTAAAAGCTCGGTATAGGCAGTGAGCTCACCACCGACAATATTTTTTAACCCTGCCAAAAAGTCGCGTCCGACATGTTTACTCCGAACCGTACTGCCATAGACCACATCCAATTGTTGGGAAATGGTATGTCCAGGAACAGACTCAAGGTTACTTAAAAGCATAATGTTCAATATTCAAATGATTTGATTATCTTTGAAGATAGGAAAAAGCCCAGCAAAAAGCAATAAAAAAGCCCACCGAAGTGAGCTTTTGATGTTGCAAACCTTAGTTCGCTGTTTTGTTGTATTTCACATCTGAAGAAGAAGGCTGTTTCACCACTTGATCCGTCGTGTTGGCTTTTACACCGCCACCGAGGGTTTTATACACTTCAACTTGGTTGTTTAAGTTTGCTTGTTCAAGCAATAACAACCCTTGTTCCGCTGAGTACGATGTACGTTGTGCATCAAGTACAGTCAGATAGTTGTCGATACCTGCACGGAAGCGTGCCGTTGAAAGCTTATAGGTGGTGTTGGTTGCATCTACCAGACGACGTTGCGCTGCTAGACGGTCACCAATATTTTCACGTACTGCCAAGGCATCATTCACTTCACGGAAAGCGGTTTGAATGGTTTTTTCATAATCTGACAATGCAATTTTTTGGTCAGTTTCTGAAATCTTCACATTGGCACGACGTGTGCCCCAGTCAAAGATTGGAATATCCAAGCTTGGGCCAAGTGACCATACAAAGGCACCTGATTTAAATAAATCGCTTAAATCTGTCGATGCATAACCTGCCGTACCAGTTAAGCTGATAGTTGGGTACAATTGTGCTTTTGCCGCACCAATGTTGGCACCCGCAGCAGACAATTGATATTCCGCAGCACGGACATCAGGACGGTTATTTAACAAGTCGCTTGGCAAGCCCGCTGTCAACGCCGTACTTTGGGTAATGCGTTTCACAGGTTGAGGAGACAATAAGTTTGCAGGAACAGGCTGACCCACCAACAGGTTGAGTAAGTTCTGTGCTTGTGCAAGTTGAGTCTTGTAGTTCGCAACGTCATTACGCGCAGTTTCAACCGAAATTTGCGCTTGACGTACAGGGACTTCGCTGTCGATACCCACATCAAAACGTTTTTTGTTCAGATTGTACGACTCAAGCTGCGCTTTTAAGGTTTGGTCTGCCAGTTTTAAGTTAGCATTGGCAAACGAATAGCTCAGCCATGCTTGCGCAACCTGACCAATCAACGAAATTTGTGTTGCATCACGTGCACTTTGAGTCGCTAAATAGCTGTCTAAAGCATTGTCTTTTAAGCTACGAACACGACCCCAAAAGTCTAACTCATACGCAGTTACGCCAAGGCCAACATTATAGGTTGTCATAGGTTTGCTGCTGAGTGTATCTTGGCGAAGCACACTACCACTTGCACCAATGGTTGGCAGTTGGTTGTTTTCGCTAATTTGATACGCTTGCTGAGCACGTTGAATATTTAAAGTCGCCGTACGGAGGTCACGGTTATTGGCTAGTGCTAACTCGATGACTTGGACTAAACGCTGATCAGCAAAAAAGTCTTTATAGCCTTGTTCTGCAACAGATGGACCTGTCGTTGAACCAATATATCCTGTTGGGATATCCGCTTGAGCGACGGGTTCTGGACCACGCATGCTTTGACATGCAGTCAAAGCAAGCGCAAGTGCAGATACCGCAATGCTACGACCTGAAATAGACCATACTTTTTGCATCACGATGTTTGCTCCTGATTATTTTGTTTCTTAGGTTTGTATTTGAAAATACTACGAATCCAAACAAAGAATACTGGAATGAAGAAAATACCCAACAGTGTAGAACTAATTACACCACCAAGGACACCAAAGCCTACCGAGTGTTGGCTACCTGCACCAGCACCTGTTGAAAGGGCAAGCGGAAGGACACCAAAACCGAATGCAAGGGTGGTCATGATAATTGGGCGTAAACGCATTTTTGCAGCATGAAGGGTTGCATCAAACAAGTCTTCACCTTGTTCTTGCAACTCTTTTGCAAATTCTACGATCAAGATCGCATTTTTCGCAGAAAGACCAATCACGGCAACAATCGCAACTTGGAAGTAGATATTAAACGATAAGTTTGGATCGCCCTTAATGATCATACCTAACCATGTCAATGCAAATGCACCAAGAATACCGAGTGGTACAACTAGTAATACCGAAACAGGGATAGACCAACTTTCATACAATGCAGCAAGACATAAGAAGACGATAAGCATTGAAAGAACAAGCAGCGGAGCTGTTTGATTGCCCGAATCACGTTCTTCTAAAGATAAGCCTGTCCATTCATAGTCGAAACCTTGTAAGCCCATAGATGGTAACTTACCAATAATTTCTTCCATCGCGAGCATTGCATCACCTGAACTTACGCCCGGTGCTGGAGTACCTTGAATGTTTACAGAAGATACACCGTTATAACGCTCTAGACGTGGTGAACCATAAGTCCATTCGCCTGTTGCAAATGCTGAGAATGGAACCATTGTGCCACTACTATTACGTACATACCACTTGTTCAAGTCTTCAGGCATCATACGTGCATTTGCTTCGCCTTGCACATAGACTTTTTTCACACGACCACGGTCTACGAAGTCATTAATATATGAACCACCCCAAGCCATGCTCATGGTTGTATTGATATCCGCAATACTGACACCCATTGCGCCTGCTTGTGCTTGGTCAATACTAATTTGATACTGAGGTGTATCTTCTTGACCATTTGGACGCACACCTGTAAGGCGTTTATCCTGTGCTGCCATACCTAAAATCGCATTACGTGCAGCAATCAGTTTTTCATGACCTTGACCACTCGCATCTTTTAATTGGATGTCAAAACCAGCAGATACACCTAATTCAGGCATTGCAGGTAACTGTAATGGCATGATGTAAGATGCGTCTTTCACAATCATATTCAATGCCATACCACGTTGGATGATGGCACCAATTTGCGACTCAGGTGTCGTACGCTCACTCCAGTCCTTCAGCTTGATAAAGGCAAGACCTGCGTTTTGACCAACACCTGTGAATGAGAAACCAGAAACAGTAAAGATAGACTCTACATGTTCTTTTTCTTTATTCATGAAATAGTCTGTCATTGTGGTGATGACTTTATCGGTACGTTCAAGGCTTGCACTTGGTGGAAGCTGAACTAAAGTCATGACGACGCCTTGGTCTTCGTCAGGCAAGAATGAGGATGGTAAAGCTTTATATAGGCCAACTAAGCCTGCAATCACCAGTAAATAAACCACACCAGAAAATACTTTATGATGGGTCATACGGTTGACACCACCTTGGTATTTTACGGATAGCTTTTCAAAGCTGCTGTTAAACCAACGGAAGAAACGCGCAAAAATATTATTACTTTCTGCTTTATTCGGATCGTGTTGTTTTAACAAGGTTGCACACAGGGCAGGGGTGAAGGTTAATGCCACGATCAGTGACAAAATCATTGCGGTAACTAGCGTAATCGAGAACTGACGGTAAATAACACCGGTTGTACCTGCAAAGAATGCCATCGGTACGAATACCGCAGTTAATACACTGGTAATACCGACCAAGGCACCAGAAATCTGTTGCATTGATTTTTCGGTCGCAGCTACAGGGTCGAGGTGTTCTTCTTGCATTACCCGTTCGACGTTTTCCACCACAACAATCGCATCATCGACCAGAAGACCAATCGCTAAGACCATCGCAAACATGGTGAGCGTGTTGATTGAGAAACCGAAGATGTTAATGACAGCAAATGTGCCCAATACAACCACTGGAACAGCCAATGTTGGGATAATCGTGGCACGCCAGTTCTGTAAGAATAAGAACATGACAATGAACACCAACACGACAGCTTCAATCAACGTGTGTACAACACTTTCAATCGACAGCTTAATAAACGGTGTGGTGTCATAAGCCAGTTGATCTTTTAAACCATTTGGGTAGTTTTTACGAAGTTCACTGAGGCGCTTTTCTACAGCCGCTGCTGTATCTAGTGCATTTGCACCAGTTGCCAGTTTAATCGCAACACCGCCAGCAGCCTTACCATTAAATTTAGAGTCAAATTGATAGTTATCTGAACCGAGTTCAACCCGCGCAACATCGCCTAAGCGAACTTGAGCACCTGAGGCTGTATTTTTCAAAAAGATATTTCTAAACTGCTCAGGCGTCTGCAACATACTTTGCGCATTGACCGTAGCATTCAGAACTTGTCCCTGAATTGATGGAGCACCACCGAGTTGACCCACAGCAACTTGTGAGTTTTGCGCATTAATGGCAGTTGCAACATCACTTGGAGTAATTTGTAGGCTGGTCATTTTCGCTGGATCAAGCCAAATACGCATCGCGTATGAACCACCAAAAACTTGGACTTCACCCACACCTGCAACACGGCTCAGCGGTTCAGAAATGTTTGAGTTTACATAGTCTTTAATGTCGGCAGCAGATAAGCTTCCATCTGGAGAGTAAAATGCAAGAACTTGCATAAAGCTCGCACCAGACTTGGTGACTTTTAGACCTTGACGTTGTACATCTTCAGGTAAAAGCGCCGTTGCCGATTGTAGTTTATTCTGTACTTGAACTTGAGCAATATCAGGATCGATGCCTTGTTCAAAGTTTAAGTTAATAGACGCTTGACCGTTACCCGCACTGTTTGAAGAGATATAACGTAGACCATCCAGACCATTCATTTGTTGTTCAATGATCTGAGTGACTGTGTTTTCAACAGTCTGTGCAGAAGCACCCGGATAAGTTGCAGAGATTGTCACCGAGGGCGGTGAAATCGTCGGATATTGGGCAACCGGCATTTTTGTCAGCGTGATAATACCCGCCAACATAATCACCAGTGCAATCACCCACGCAAAAATGGGGCGATGAATAAAAAATTGAGCCATTCAGTCTACCCCTTATGCGTTTGAAGTAGCTTTTTGTTCAGTTTTTGCACTACCTTCTGTCTTTTTAGCATCTGTTGTTGGAGCTTGAGGTGCTGCTGCTTTAGGTTGATACGGTTTCGCAACAACTTTCTGTTCAGCTTTAACTTTCGCTATACCGTCAACAATAACTTTTTCACCTGTTTTAAGACCTTGAGTCACAATCCAGTTTTGGCCTTGAATACCAACTGTGGTGATTTGACGAGCCTCTACTACACCTTTGTCATTCACAATCATTGCCATTGCTTGACCTGTTGGTGTACGAGTCACAGCAATTTGTGGCACTAACATCGCATTCGGGATTACGCCTTGAACGATTTGTGCATTGGCAAACATACCAGGAAGCAACAAGTGATTCGGGTTCGGGAACACCGCACGAATCGTCACAGTCCCAGTATCTGGATTGACACTAGCATCAGAGAACGCTAAACGGCCTTCGATTGGATAGTCGCTGCCATCTTCAAGTTTTAGCTTCACACGGGTGTTGTTACTGCTGTCTAAGCTACCTTTACTCAATTGTTGACGTAAACGAAGAAGTTCAGAACTCGATTGGTTGATATCAACATAGATTGGGTCTAAACGTTGAATTGTCACCAATGGTTCTGTTTGGTTTGCAGTCACCAAAGCACCCGCAGTAACTGTAGAGCGGTTGGTTTGACCTGAAATTGGTGAGCGAATGGTTGAATAACCTAAGTCCACTTCAGCATTTTTAACTTGAGCACGTGCTGCTGCCACTTGTGCCTCAGCGACATTTACTTGACCCACTAAGTCGTCATAGTCCTGTTTCGCAACAGCGTTGCTTGAAACCAGTTGCTGATAACGATTTAGTTTGGTTCTGAGTGTGCTTAAATTCGCTTCTTGTTGTAATAATGCTGCTTTGGCATTATCAAATGTTGCGCGGTTGGTACGAGAATCAAGTTCATAAAGTGCCTGGCCTTCACGTACATAACTGCCTTCCGCAAACAAACGTTTTAGAATGATTCCACTCGTTTGTGGGCGAACTTCAGAGATTTCAAATGCCGTGGTTCTGCCAGATAACTCTACAGATTGTTCTACATTTTGCGGTTGTGCAACAATGACACCGACTTCAGTAGGTGGCATTTGTTGAGAAGCGCCAGCTTGCTGCGCATCCTTTGGGTCTTTGCTACAACCAACAAGTGCAATACTCGTTGCTAATGCGCAAGCGGTAAGGGCTGGGGCCCAAAGCTTTGCCGACATCATTGTTCCACCTCGATTAGATTCTTATCTAAAAATAATGTGTATTTAATTGGGTATATCTGCCACACAAGATGTAAAGCAGTGAAATCCAGATAATACTAATGCTCCAACCTGCGAGAACGTCGGATGGGAAATGTACTCCAAGATAGACTCTTGAAATTCCCATCATCAGCATCCATAAAAGAGCAATGCATACAACATAATGATGTGCAGGAAATGGTCGACTTAAGAAAATGGCAAGACACGCCAAAGTGGCAGCATACATACTGTGCGCACTAGGAAAGGAAGCACCATAGCTCGTCACTAGGTGAAACATTTCTGGTGGGCGTGCTCTTGAAATTAGAAATTTAAGTAGCCAAGCAGAAGCAATACTTCCAACAACGCCTAAACCAATAAAAACAACATCTCTATACTTTTTATACCATGCACGATGGAAACACCATAGAGTGGTTAGAAATAATACAAACGGCATGCCACCGAGTGCCGATAAAAGTATTGCAAGTTTATCTATAGGCTCAGTTCTTAATGTGCTGAAATATTCGACCATCGCCAGATCTAAAGCGGTGAGTGGTTGAATGCTTGGAGCTAATGCACTGATTATAAATAAAATAATACCGATAAAAAGCAACAAGTAAGGCATGCTGGAACTCGTGTCATTTCAACCGATTTAAGCGCGGTTATTTACTGGGTTAAAGTGTACTCATCAGTACACTTTAATTCAAGTGTTGATTAATCATGTATAAAATTTTGTTTACAGTGTAACAAGAGCTCAAAATCGGTACAAAATCATTTTGTATGGTGTTTTGTATTGTTCGAACTTTCCTCAACTTCAAGAGGTACTTTCGGTGGCCAAAAGAAGTCACTTGGTCGCGTTAGAAAATGGGTTAAAACCAATTTTGCTAACGGTTTCCACTGTTCAAAACGGACCCGACGTGCGCGTAAAGCCACAATAATCGTGAGGGTAAAACTAACAAATAAGTTCGTCAGACCAATAGCGAGTACCCCGAGGAAAGATACAATAATCAAGCCAATCTCAGGACTACCATTAATATTCATCAGACCTTGAATGAAGTTTGCAGAAGCAAAGGCAATATGGCGGATATCTAGAGGTAAACCCAAAATATAACCAATGGTTCCCATACTTCCTAACATAATCCCGAACAGAAAATTACCCGCCAACGCACCTAAGTTGCGTTCTATATAGCCTGCAAATTTATCGAGTCGTTCTTGTCCCATGATGGTTTTGAGACGAGGGTGTGCTTTTAAGCGAGGGCCGACTTTGCGATAAACCGCCATATTGTCAAAATAACCCGCCAAAAGTCCCGATAAAAACAAACAGACACCCGCAATCGCGGCATGCGGAATGGCCAAAGAAGTGAAAGGGTTTAAGTCATGTAAGACTTTCGCCGCTTTTGCATGGTTGAGTAGCGGTTCGTGCATACCAGTTGCCCATGCCCAAGTAATAAACGCGGCAACAGGGATGGCAATTGAGATATTGCCTAAAATAGCAATAAATTGCGTACGAATAATATTAATAATTAGCGCCGCCAATTCAGCAATTTGTGCTGTTTTTGAACCTTTGCGCTGTTGTACGGTTGCCGCGAGTGCCGCCGCTGTCATTGCTGGTTGCTTTGTTGCTACGGTAAAGTGCAAGACATGAATCAGCATAAACCCCAATGAGTAGTTCATGCTGTAAACAAAGGCTTGCATGAGCGGCGCCATGATCATCCGTGCTGACAAGATTTTCAGGGTGGCCATGGTTGCAATGATGACACCCGCACCCGCTGCGGACTTATACATGGCTAAAAAGCCTTGTTTGTCTGTACTTACATAGTGTTCGCCCGTTTTACTGGCATTTTCAGTCACCTGTAAAGCAATTAATTCACTATTGGTCGTTAGTAAAGAGCGTACACTCCGTTCACTATAAATCGCAGCCGTAATGTCGACTAAGAGCAGGCTCACCGCTTCATAGTGTGCTTCGCCTTCTTCTACAATTAAATTGAGCAAAAGTTCGACGCGGTCTAAGCATTGCTCAAGTAAAGAAATCAGATAGGTTAAACTGACACTGACCCCAATACGCTTGGTCGCACGACGAATTTTTAATACCACATCACGACACTGCTCAATCATGACCAGTGCTTGAGAGGCGTCGGGTGGGGCAACCACACTCGAGGTTTCTGCCTCTTGATGTGCTTTTTTATACTGTTGAATGAACTCGATAATTTCGCGGTTCTGAACTAAAAAAGGCGATTCATATTCGGTCAGTTCAGGATGTGCATTAATAAACTCTGGATATAAACCAATACCACTAATCCGATAAGATAGCACCGTAATGGCTTTAATCACTTCACTGCGAATTTTGACTTTTTCTTTTTGATTGGCATGCCCGTGATTGAGCAGGTTCAGTAGTTGTAGCCAGTCACTGTCTCGGATGTTATCGAGCCAATATTTATCACTTCGGTTGGGGAAAACGCGACGGACTAAATCTTGCAGTTGAGTTTCGTCATTAATCAGCGGGAGAAAATGTGCCCCTAAACGCTGTGACAATTGGTTCCAAAACCCATCTAAAGACAAGATGCCTGTGTCGGCATAAAGACTGGTTTGTTTATATTGGGAAATAAGCCGCAGCACAAAGCTTTGTAAGGTCGATGCGGCATCGGGTGTGATGAGTAATGCTTGAATGAGCGCTTGAAATTTGTGATGGATTTCATCGGTTTGATACGCATCTATTGGACGAATACGCTCCACCAACTCAATTAAAAGTTGATCATTTAAAACAGCTTGAGGTTGCTCAAGCTGTTGCTGCATTTGAGAGAAAAGATCATTAAATTTTATATGCATAGGCAAGTTAAAAACATTTTAAAGCATCATTTGTTATTGAATTCGATGTAAAGCCAGTTGGGTTAGATTGACCAGTGCTTGACGATATTGGCTGTCAGGTAAAGCCTGTAATGCTTGAAGTGCGGCTTCGGTTTCTTCATGCGCCCGTTGTCGACAGTAATCTAGTGCGCCAGAACTGTTTACGATAGCAATGACTTGATCAAGATCTGTTGTTCCACCTGTCGCAATACTTCGACGAACAATGTCATGTTCTTCACCCGTTGTATTTTTCAATGCTGAGATTAACGGTAAAGTCGGTTTACCTTCCATTAAATCATCGCCAATATTTTTACCTAATGTTTCAGCATCTGAGGTGTAATCTAAAATATCATCAATGATTTGAAAGGCATTGCCAAAGTGGCCTGCAAATAAACGTAGTGGTTCACGGTACTGCGGTGTCCCAGAAAGAATGGCAGCCCCTTCAGTTGCCAGTTCAAATAAACGTGACGTTTTACCGTGAATAATATCTAAATAAGTTTGTTCTGTGGTTTCAGGTTGGTGCTGTGCTTGAAGTTGTAGCACTTCACCTTCGGCAATTTCACAAGTCCCTGTAGAAAAATCTTTGAGTAAGGTCATATCACCGAGATCGACCAATAAATCAAATGCACGTGAAATTAGAAAGTCACCCACCAGTACAGCGGTCTGATTATTCCAAGTCGCGTTGGCCGTTGGGCGACCACGGCGTAAGCCAGATTCATCGACCACATCATCATGAACTAAGGTTGCGGTATGCAGCATTTCAATGATTGCAGCAAGTTTACGCTGGCGTTCCAAGTCTTCTGCACCACAGGCTTTGGCAGCCAATAAACACATAATGGGACGCATGCGTTTACCACCTGCTTCAACCACATGTTTACTCACCGCCATGACCAATGCCACTTTAGAGGTAATGCCTTCATTAATAAATGTGTCCATCGTGGCAAAGTCTTGAGCTACAGGGGCGAGAATATCTTGCTTAAAGTCGATGGTCATTTGAAGAGCGGCCTCATCTATATAAAGTGATAAAAATCAGCATTACCAGTATTGTGTAAATAGGGATACATGTCTAAATGATTCATTTCAATCATAAATAAGACTCACTAGCGTGCGAGGCTATATTTTACGAAAGACAGTTCCTTATTTCCCCAATGTATAAGCGTACTGCATTTGTAGGCTTATTTACATTTTAAAAATTAATTCATCCATACTATAGCGGATTGATTTTAAAAATCTATTTCATTGTAAGCAAAGTCAAGCCAGAGTTGAACTGTAATTTGTTGATTGAGTTTTTCTCGATTATTAAATAATCGTTAATTTAGTCTAATAAGTTCGGCAAATCTCTTGTTGTTTGAGTCAATATCACTTAAAATCCTTGCCCTTGATTAACCCCAGTGGCGTTCGTATTAAGATCGATATCTTCCTTTATCGGCACGACGACACGGGCATGTTTGGAGTACATTATGTACGCAGTAATCCAAAGCGGTGGTAAACAGCACCGTGTTGTAGAGGGTGAAACCCTTAAAGTTGAATTGTTGAAAGCTGAAACTGGCGCAACTATTACGTTTGATGACGTATTAATGCTAGTAAATGGCGACAGCATTCAAATCGGTGCTCCAGTTGTTGCTGGTGCTACTGTAACTGCTGAAGTAGTTAGCCATGGTCGTCACGACAAAATTCGTATTGTAAAAATGCGTCGTCGTAAACACTACCGTAAACAACAAGGTCACCGTCAATGGTTCACTGAGTTGAAAATTACAGCTATTTCAGGCTAATCACGAGGAGTAATGAGACATGGCAACTAAAAAAGCCGGTGGTTCGACTAAGAACGGTCGTGATTCGAACCCTAAAATGCTTGGTGTTAAAATTTACGGTGGTCAATCTGTGACTGCTGGTAACATCATCGTTCGTCAACGTGGTACAGAATTCCACGCAGGTCAAAACGTTGGTATGGGCCGTGACCATACTTTGTTTGCAACCGCTGACGGCGTAGTAAAATTCGAAGTGAAAGGTCAGTTTGGCCGTCGCTACGTAACTGTTGAAGCGTAAGTTTTAATAGTAAAAAAACCCACATTTTGTGGGTTTTTTTTCGTCTATTCATATGGTTAGCTTATTTTTCTTGTATTTTTAATTTTGAAATAAAACACTAAATGCCAATAAATTGTGATGTGTGTCACAAAAAATAGGAGTGTAATAAAAAAACAAAACTAAAAGAAAGGCAGACAGATATGAACAAAATATTCACAAAAGTCTTGGGAAAATCCTGCTGCCATATGGTTTCTGTTACAAAACAAGACAGTCAAATTGAACAAAACCATATGATGAAAGAGACAGTGTTACGCATTCCTCATAGATCACACGTTGAGAGAGAGAGCGTTGGTGCTAATCTGAGACTTACTCCGAAATTATTGTTGTTGAGTATTTTATTGGCCATGGGGAATGCAGCATGGGCAACTCAGGGAGATAATCATCAAGGGCAGGGACAAGGACACGAGTCACATGGGAACGGAAATGGGTATGGTCATGGTTCGCATGGAAATGGTAACGGACATGGAAATGGTAACGGACATGGACACGGTTCTGGAACTCCAGGTCCTATGGGACCACAAGGACCAATAGGTCCAGAGGGACCACAGGGCATCCCAGGAGGAAAAGGCGACACAGGAGCCAAGGGCGATAAGGGTGAGCAAGGTATCCAAGGTGTGAAAGGCGATACTGGAGCAACTGGCGCCAAAGGAGATAAGGGAGACAAAGGCGATACTGGTGCCACAGGAGCTAAGGGTGATAAGGGTGAACAAGGTATCCAAGGTGTGAAAGGTGATACTGGAGCACAAGGTGAACAGGGCCTCCAAGGTTTACAAGGTGTGAAAGGTGACACTGGAGCAACAGGTGCAACTGGAGCGCAAGGTGAACAAGGTTTACAAGGTGTAAAAGGAGATACTGGAGCACAAGGTGAACAAGGCCTCCAAGGCTTACAGGGTGAGCAAGGTATCCAAGGTGAAACGGGAGCGACAGGATATAATGCTTATCAAGTTGCGCAAGTTAATGGTTTTGACGGTACCATCACTGAATGGCTCGCGAGCTTAAAAGGCTATATGGGTAATACAGGGATGACAGGTGCAACAGGTTTTAGTGCTTATGATGTTGCAGTTGGTAATGGCTTTGAGGGGAGTATTACTCAATGGTTGGCCAGCCTTAAAGGTACAAACGGTACCAATGGTATTTCTAAAGAAGTGATGGATGCTGCTGACACCTACATCCTGAATAAAGCAAAAACTTATGTGAACCAAGTTGGGCAACAAACCCTCAATCAAGCAAATGCTTATACCGATAGCCGTGTAAATGCCTTGAACAGAGACATGCGAAAACTCGAAGATCGAACCTATGCAGCAGTTGCATCAAGTATTGCGATAGCATCTTTACCGCAACCGACAGATGCTGGCTACAATATGTTTAGTGCTGGTGTGGGTACATGGGAAGGTGAGCAAGGTTATACTTTTGGTCTCAGTGGTGTGACTGAAAGTAACAAATATGTATACAAAGTAGCTGTGACAACCAATAGTGAAGGTGATTTCGGTGCAGGTGCAGCAATTGGTTGGCAATGGAAATGACAGTGATAATTCTTAACCTCAGTTAGAAAAGCCTCTGCACATTCAGAGGCTTTTCTATATGTAAAGAGCACATCTGATCTTCATCATGATGGATATTTCACAACATTAAGCACCAATAAATATACAAATCTTCTTATATTCTCAATTATTAGCCATAAAATTTGATTTAAGATAGCTCATCTAACAAATTGCGACTGCGCAAATTATAAAAGGTGAGATTATGAAAATGCTTCGTAAGACTTTATGTGCAATGACAGTAGGTGTAGTAACACTTGGCCCTGTTATGAGCAGTACAGTATTTGCAGCTCCGGTTGCAGCATCGGAGCAACAAGCCACGACGAGTTTAGTGAAACAGTTGAGTGGTATCCAAAGTATCAGTTCTAACTTTGAACAAACCACCAAAGTCACAAATTCATCTAAAGCGCCGAAGAAACAAGGTTTATCAGCCCAGCATATGAATCAGACCTTTAAAGGGGTGATGAAAGTTGAGCGTCCAGGGAAATTCTATTGGGAAACCACAAGCCCTGCGAAACAAACCATTGTAACTTCGGGTAAAACGGTATGGATTTATGATCCAGACTTACAGCAAGCGGTTCGTCAAACTTTAGATGAACAGGTGGCGAATACACCTGCACTATTATTGTCAGGGAATACGGAACAGATTCGTAAGTCATATCGTATTACGCAACCAAATCAGAGCAAAACCTACTATACCTTGTACCCAAAAAGCGATGATGGTGCATTTCAAAGCTTAACGATCAGTTTTGGTGCGAAAAATGCGCCGACGCTAATGATCTTAGAAGATTCTTTGGGACAAACAACCTATGTGCGTTTTAATAACACCAAGGTAAATATCAATATTCCAGCTTCAACCTTTAACTTTACTCCGCCTAAAGGCACAGACATTATTGACCAATAATATAAGTCTGTTGTTCAAAACCACCTTCGGGTGGTTTTTTATTAGATCAAGTTCAGTTACATAACGTGGTGGGAAGTTATGGCTGTGCTTTGTATAGTCTGTGCTATTGAATACTTAACTGCGGGTAAATCATGATATTACTTCATAACAATAAAATGGGATCTGTCTTCGCAATGATGTTGTGCGCGGGATTGCTCAGCGCATGCCAGCCACAAAATGACAGTAACGCTGCAAAAAGTGAAGAAACAACTAAACCAGCTCAAGTTACACAGACCTTGCCACTGATAGAGGCAAAAGTTCGACCATTACAATTGGCGCGTTCTATTGCTTGCGATGAGGAAGGATGTACCCAATACCAGCTGTACAGCTTGGAAACGAATGTCCCATGGATCAATCAATATTTTGATGAGCGGATGAAAAAAGCTAATCCTGTGGCATTTGAAAGCTCGAAGCAAGCAAAGCCACAGATCGATGAAAATATGCTCAGTGAAACTTTGTCTGATGTCCGTTATGTGGCGCAGCGTGGCAAATATGCTGATTTTGTTTTGATGTATTATCACTACCCAGCGCGTGCCGCACATGGCATGTATCACAACGAGTACATCACCTTAGATTTAGCAACGAAAAAACGGGTTGCGCTGAGTGACATCGTGGTGGACAAGACTGAATCGCAATTATTAGATGCATTATATAGTGCCAATAGCATGTGGCTGTCCGATCATAATATTTCACGCGAGCAATTGAAGCTGACCGATAATTATTATATGAGTGCCAAAGGTGTGGTGTTTGTCTATCCCTTATACGAATTAGCATCTTATGCAGAAGGGATGTCTGAATTGGTTTTACCGTATCAACAAGCTAGCGGCTTAATTAAGGCAGAATATTTGCCGAGTTTTGTCGATTATGCAGCTGAACGAGAAAAAGCGAGCAAAGAAAAGCCATGAAAATTGCTGTAATAAGCCACAGCTAGTGATCGCGTGACTGTATTTTTCGGCCTGAAGCGCTTACACTATAGCCAGTTTTTTTCTTTGCAAAAGATTGGCTATGATCGACCCGAAATTACTCAGAAATAATATTGAGGCTGTAAATTTAGCCTTAGCAAAACGTGGTGTACAACTGAATGTTGAAGAATGGGCATCACTAGAAGCTCGCCGTAAAGAGATTCAATCCAAAACTGAATCTCTTCAGGCTGAACGTAATTCGGGTGCAAAACAAGTTGGCCAAATTAAAAAAGCTGGTGGTGATGCATCTGAAATTATGACGCGCATGTCAGCGATTGGTGATGAAATCAAAGCGGCAGAAGTCGCTTTGTCTGAATTACAAGCTGAACTTGAAGCGAAATCACTCAGCATTCCAAACTTGCCAGATGAGTCTGTTCCTGAAGGAAAAGACGAAAGCGATAACGTGGAAATCCTCACATGGGGTACGCCGCGTACGTTTGACTTCGAAATTAAAGATCACACTGACTTAGGTGAGTGGATGGGCGGTCTTGAGTTTGAAACTGCGACCAAATTGACAGGTTCTCGTTTCAGTGTGCTCAAAGGGCCACTTGCTCGTCTACAACGTGCGATTACCCAGTTCATGTTGAATACGCATACTTTGGAAAATGGTTATACCGAAGCTTATGTGCCGTATTTAGTCAATGCTGATTCACTCCGTGGTACAGGCCAATTGCCTAAATTTGAAGAAGACTTATTCAAATTACAAGGTGAAAAAGAGTATTACCTCATTCCAACTGCGGAAGTGCCTGTAACCAACTTCGTGCGTGATGAAATTATTGATGCAGACCGTTTACCATTAAAATATGCAGCGCATACGCCATGTTTCCGTAGTGAAGCAGGTTCATATGGTCGTGATACGCGTGGCTTGATTCGTCAACACCAATTCGACAAAGTTGAAATGGTGCAAATTGTTAAGCCAGAAGACTCAATGCAAGCGCTTGAAGAGCTTACAGGTCATGCTGAAGGGATCTTGAAAGCACTTGGTTTACCGTACCGTAAGATCATTCTTTGTGGTGGTGATATGGGCTTCGGTGCAACTAAAACTTACGATCTTGAAGTCTGGGTACCAAGTCAAAATACGTACCGCGAAATTTCTTCATGTTCAAACATGGGGGATTTCCAAGCACGTCGTATGAAAGCACGTTACCGTGCAGACCAAAAGAAAACTGAATTTGTACATACGCTGAATGGCTCAGGTTTGGCTGTGGGCCGTACTTTACTTGCAGTCATGGAAAACTACCAACGTGCTGATGGTTCGATTGAAATCCCAACCGTGCTTCGTCCATATATGGGCGGTGCTGAGTATATTGACTAATAAAGTCGATGTACTGCACAGTTTTGTGCACAATAATTGCTTTAAGACAGTCAGATAAAACTCATTGAGGTCGTGTGTGGATATTTTTCCAATCTCTTTAAAGTTGCAACAGCAACCTTGTCTGATTGTCGGCGGTGGGCATATTGCTTACCGTAAGGCAGTGTTGTTGCATAAAGCAGGAGCGGTGATTCATGTCATTGCTCCTGATATTGATGCAAATTTATTGCAACTGGTTGAAGAAAGCCAAGGGCAATATATCCAAGCGCTATATCCTGCGCAGATTCAACTCAATGACTACCGTTTAGTGATTGCTGCAACAGATGATTATGCGGTGAATACTCAAGTCTTTGAGGACTGTGAAGCGCTGAAAATACTGGTCAACAGTGTTGATGATCCACCACATTGTCGTTTTATGGTTCCTGCCATTGTCGATCGTTCGCCTTTGGTGATTTCAGTGGCCAGCAATGGTACATCCCCCGTGTTATCTCGCCAAATTCGAACCCAGCTTGAAACCAGTATTCCACATGGGATGGGTAAGCTGGCTGAATTTTCAGGAAAATGGCGTGCAGCGGTGAAAGCGAAGATTTCCAATCCTGACGAGCGCCGTGTTTTCTGGGAAGATCTATATGCAAGTCCACTGAAAGAACAAGTTTTTCATGACAATCTGACAGAAGCAGATAGTTTAATCGAGCAAGCACTGGCAGAGTGGAAAACCCCGAAAGGTGAAGTGTATTTGGTTGGTGCAGGTCCAGGTGATCCTGAGTTGCTGACCCTTAAAGCACTGCGTTTGATGCAACAAGCCGATGTGGTGATTTATGATCGTTTGGTTTCCCCTGCGATTATGGAACTCTGTCGCCGAGATGCAACAAAAATTTATGTGGGTAAAGCCCGTTCTAACCATGCTGTTCCGCAAGAAGGCATTAATGCCTTACTAGTGGAATATGCCTCAAAAGGTCAACGTGTTTGCCGTTTAAAAGGTGGTGATCCTTTCATCTTTGGTCGTGGTGGTGAAGAAATTCAAGAACTTTTTGCCGCTGGTGTGCCATTTCAAGTGGTGCCAGGGATTACTGCCGCTTCGGGTTGTTCGGCTTATGCAGGCATTCCTCTGACACATCGCGATTATGCACAAAGCGTGCGTTTCCTTACCGGACATTTAAAAGAAGGTTCGCCTGAGTTACCGTGGGATGAGTTGGTCTATCAGAATCAAACGCTTGTGCTGTACATGGGCTTGGTTGGTTTAGAAAAAATTTGTGAAAAGTTAATTGAGCATGGCCAGCGTCCAGATATGCCCGTTGCTTTGATCTCGAAAGGTACCACGCTAGAACAAAAAGTGTTGGTCGGGACCTTAGCGGATATCGCATCAAAAGTTGAAGAAAATCATATTCAAGCGCCTACATTGACCATCATTGGTGATGTAGTGAGTTTGCGTGAACAATTACAGTGGCAAGATTAACTTTTGCCATATTGAAAGAGTAGAGAAAAGCTGTGATCCATGTTGTTTTATACGAGCCCGAAATTCCTGCAAACACAGGGAATATCATTCGTTTATGTGCCAATACTGGAGCGCAGCTGCATTTGGTTAAGCCTCTCGGCTTTGAACTGGATGATAAAAAACTCAAACGTGCAGGTTTGGACTACCACGAGTGGGCACGTATGCAAATTTGGGAAACATTCGATGAGTGTTTAGCAAATTTAGCCCTAAAAGGTGTCGATATAAATGCGATTTATCCTCTAACCACCAAAGGAACGGAAACCCCGCATACTTCGGATTTGAATCGCCCCGTGGCTTTACTTATGGGGCCAGAAACGCGTGGTCTGCCTGAACAGGTTCGTATGTTGTTTCCAAAAGAGCATTGGATTCGTTTGCCCATGGCTGAAAACTCGCGCAGTTTGAACTTATCCAATGCGACAGCTGTGATTGTGTATGAAGCATGGCGTCAGCAGGGGTTTAAGCCTTTAGCCTAATCAAATTGCTGTAACAGAGCCCGCTTAAGCGGGCTCTGTTTTTTCTAGCTTTTGATCGAATCCAGCTCTGGATTTTAAAACTTTAAGCATATTGGCTTCGACCCAATCTTTCATTTGATAGGCATTTTGAGCAAAGTCTTTGCCAATCTCGGTTAACGCATATTCCACTCGAATCACGTTGTCTTCATGAATGGTTCGCGTCAAAAAACCATCGCGCTCTAAGATCTTTAATTTTTGTGACAGCACTTTAGGTGAAATACCTAAAACATTTTTCTTGAGCTCATTAAAGTGTTGCGACTCTTGATCCAGCGTATACACAATCAATAAAATCTACTTGTCTGCAAATTTTTCAAAAAAAAGACGAGCAGGACAATCTGGATGAAAAATATTAAATTTCATTGGCTTATTCATTTTACAAAGATCCTCAAGCTGTCTTTTTTGCTTTTCATACCTTGTATTTGACCAGTTACCAAGTGGTAACTAATTGATACTAGGTTTCATAAGTGTATCATGAATACAGACTTAATGCAGCGCTGTCATCAGACTACGCTTTCGCAAAATACTGGCAATTGGATGGATCACATAATGAAAGTTTCTGAGGCTGTTGTTTTTATTACGGGTGCGAATCGTGGCTTAGGACTTGCCATCGCTCGGGAGGCACGTCGTCAGGGCGCTAAAAAGATCTATGCGGGTATGCGCCAGATTGGGAGTTTTCAGGAAAAGGGGCTTACCCCGATTCAACTGGATGTAAATGACGAAGCATCTATTCAGCAGGCAGCAGAACAATGCGCAGATACCACGATTCTTGTGAATAATGCGGGCATTGCGCTTTTGAATGAGCATCCTGTCAAGCCAATATCATTACGACTACGCAAAAGATTTTGGAAACTAATTTATTGGGTTTGATGCGGGTGACGCAAATTTTTGCTCCGATCTTGCAAAAGAGCCAACAGGCTTATGTGGTCAATATTCTCTCGGATGTATCTTGGGAGCCAAGCACTGTTTTGACCAGTTATGCCATTTCTAAGGCAGCAGCATGGTCCTATACCAACTCAAGTCGTCAGTGGTTGTCTCAATTTAATATTCAGATCATGGGGGTGCATGTGGGTTTTATTGACACCGATCTGACTCGTTCATTACCCATTACTAAGATTGCGCCAGAAACAGTGGCTCAAGAAATCTTTCAAGGCATCGAGCAAAATGCTTACGAAGTTTTGGTCGGTGAAAAGACCCAGCAGTTGAAGCAGGGCCTAAGCGCTGAAGTTGCAAGTTATGTGAAACTTAAGCCCGATCAGGCAAGTGTTTAAGATATTTCATACTGTTTATTTTTAATGGTTTATGTGGCACAGCATCATGATTGACGTAGCGATGCCAATCAACTAATTCAAAAGAGGAAACTAAAATGTCGAATATTTCAGTGGTTTTTTATTCAGGCTATGGACATACCAAAGTGATTGCACAAACTTTTGCGCAAGAAATTGGTGCAAATTTGGTGGAGATTGACCCAAATGGAGACATTCCAGAGCAAGATTGGATGACACTGGATCAATCTGATGCAATTGTATTTGGTGCACCAACTTATATGGGCACTGCGCCGTGGCAATTTAAAAAGTTTGCCGATGCATCTTCAAAAAAATGGTTTACTCGTGCATGGCAAGATAAAATTTTCGGTGGCTTTACCAATAGCGCAAGCTTAAATGGTGATAAGCAAGTGACCTTAATTCAACTACAAACACTTGCATCGCAGCATGGTGGTATTTGGGTAAGCTTGGGCTTATTACCTGCCAACAGTAAGGCTGCAACCCGTCAAGATGTAAATAATTTGGGTGGTTCTGTAGGTTTGTTGGTGCAATCACCATCGGATGCAAGTACGGATGAAATCCCAGCTGGGGATCTCGAAACCACAAAAGCCTATGCACAACGCATTGCCAAAATAACCAAGCAATTTAAGGGCTAGTTTTTTAGCTCTAGTTTAGAAAAAGAAAAAAGACGCACTTGGCGTCTTTTTCTTTTTGAATGAAAGATTAGAGCGGATCGTCAAATTCATTATGTTGTGGTGCAGGTTGCTTAAAGCCTTTGGTTTTATAACCTAAGTATAAAATACCAAACATTGCCCACCATAAACCGAATTTCAACGCGGTTTCTTCAATTTCTAGCCACATAGCAAAGATACTGAGGAATCCACACATTGGAATCACCACAAAGCTAAAGATATCTTTAATATTCTTTGTGCGGCCATCACGTAGTGCATATCGTGAAATCACCGATAAGTTTACAAAGGTAAATGCAGTTAACGCACCGAAGCTGATCATCGAAATGACGATGTCTAAGTCCATGAAGCCAGCTGTTAATGCTACAGCACCTACAATTAGGATGTTATAAGACGGTGTGAAGCTTTTCGGACTAATATGACCAAAAATCTTCTTGTTAATCACGCCATCTCGGCCCATTACATACATTAAGCGTGAAACGCCTGCATGTGCCGAAATACCCGATGCCATAACAGTTACAATTGCGAAGTACAACACCACCGTTTTAAACGCAACGCCACCGACGGCTTGTAAAATGTCAGGCTGTGTTGCAGCAACATCTTCAAAGTAAGTCTTTGGATCGTTCGGGAAGTAAATCTGCATGAAGTAGGTGCTGATAATAAAGATCACACCGGCCAAGAGTGCCGTTAAGAAAATCGCTTTAGGTAGTGTTTTCTCGGTATCTTTTGTTTCTTCTGCCAGCGAGCTGAGCGAGTCAAAACCTGTGAATGAGAAGCACAGCAAAGTTGCGCCTGTAATCAGGGCACCCAGTGAAGTAAGCTCATTCCAGAATGGCTCTAAACTCCATAACTGATATTTCGCATTGACCAAAGTACCATCTGCGTTGACGCCACCAGCAAGTAAGCTGTAAACCATCCATGTGAAGTAAGCAATCACACCTAACTGTACAAAAACGATCAAACCATTAAAGTTTGCAACGAAGCGTGCACCACGTAAGTTGACCGCGGTCATAAATGCAGTTAAACCAATCACCCAGACCCAATGGTTTACATCAGGGAATAAGGCTTCAAGGTAAATCACGGCAAGAATGATGTTGACCATTGGAGACAATAAATAGTCTAACCATGATGACCAACCGACCATAAATCCGACGTTCGGATGGATGGATTTTTGCGCATAGGTATAGGCTGAACCCGAGGAAGGGTAGCGACGAATCATGTGACCATAACTGATCGACGTGAATAAAATTGCAATTAAAGCAATGATATATGACGTTGGCACATGATAATGACTTTCTTCTGATACTAAACCGAAAGTATCAAATAATGTCATTGGTTGAATATAAGCTAAACCAATAATAATGATGTGCCAGAGACCTAGCGTTTTTTGCAGTTTAGCTGCCGATTGAGTCCCAGAAATATTAGTCAACGGCGTTATCCTCTTAATCGTTGATCAAGGATCAGTCATGTTTAATAAGGATCGTTTGAGACGAACGATCCCCCCTGTGTTTAATTTCAAAAGTGCGCCAATCTACATTAATTTGGCCGCTTTTGTCAGTAACTTTTTCAGATTTTTTAGCAGTTTTTATGCCAATAGGTATAAGGAAAGCATTATTCCTTATGGCAAATAAAAGCCCGATGTTTAAAAAAGCATCAGGCTAAGATTGTCGCTATATTGGCTGATTTTTTATGAATTACCAAGCTTTTTCTAAAATTGCTTTTAAATCTTTTAAGCTGGCTTCTTTCGGGTTGTAAATGATTGAACCATCGTTGAGGGCCTTTTCTGCCACCTCATCGAGTTGTTCTAAGGTCACTTTTCCTGTTTCACTCAAGGTACGGGGTAACTTGGTTAGGGTAAATAAGCGATCACGCATGGTGAGTAATGTGCTGATGGCTTTGTCTGCACGTAAGTGGGCAGGAGTCTGCGCATAAATGTCAGGCCCTGCAAGCGGTAACAGGAGCTCTGCAATCTTGTCACCATTCACTTCTTTGTTAAATTCAAGCACATAAGGAAGGAACAGGTTCATGCATAGTCCATGCGGCAAGTGTGCAACGGCACCTAAGGCATGTCCAAGTGAGTGAACAAGGCCCACCATCGAGTTTGAAAATGCAATGCCAGCCATGGTCGAAGCTTGAGCCAACTCTAAGCGGCCGTTGGCATCGTTTGGATTATCCAGCACATTAAACAAGTGATTGCTGACTTTCTTAATTGCAGCCGTAGCGTAGGCATCTGAAATCGGATTGTGTGCCATGCATGTATAGGCTTCGACGGCATGGGTCATGGCATCCATAGCAGTCATTGCGGTTAAGTGCGGTGGTAGGGTTTGGGTCATACGTGGATCGAGAATCGCAGCATGCGGCATTAAATAGTACGATGCGAAAGGCAGTTTGACATTTTTCTCTGGATCAGACACCACCGCAACCATGGTGACTTCGGAACCTGTACCTGATGTGGTTGGGATCACAAAAAAGGGTTTGAGTGGTTTAGGTAGGTTGTGTGCCCCAGAGTATTTCAGTAAGTCATCACCACCTTCAGATACCAAAATATTGGTGGCTTTCGAGGTATCAATCACCGATCCGCCACCGACAGCAATAATCGCATCGCACTGGTGTTCACGATATAAATTGGCCGCTTTACGTACTGTCTCTAAGCTTGAGTCCGGTGGAACATCATCAAAAATTGCACCAATCACCGCATCGGTAGACTCAAATGCTGCTTCAATGGGTGCCAGTAAGTTATTGGCACGTACACCTTTGTCGGTAATGATTAAAGGTCGGGTTGCCCCTAATGTTGCCAGTTCAAACGGAATGTGTTCTAAAGCAGCATGACCAGCGATCACTTTTACAGGACAGAAAAATTCGTAATAAGGCTTCGCCATGTTATGCACTCCGTTTTAAATATGATTGGGCTACTTTGAGATAAATATTTGCAGCGCCTGTGAGTTTTTCTTTTAAGCCCAATTCAGTTGGGTATTCTTTGACTGCAAGTTCCGCGATCATTTTCGGTAAAATCAAGGATTCCATTTTATTAAGACAGCGTACGAGGCGAATCGCATACGAAATATCGCCATCTGCAATCATACGGTCGTGTGCAAAAGCTTGTGCTGTACTTTCTTGAAATGAAAATACTAAAAAGGCATGACTTAAATGTTTAAAAGTAATCGTTAAATCTGCTTTTAGGCTGCCAGGTGTCAGCAGTTCAAGTTGATGGTCTTCGGTCACTTTGGCTAAAAAAGCCGGGCCGTTTGGAAAGACATTCATCGATAAGGTGAAATTGGCTGGAAATTTGGCAACTTCCTGCTGAATTTCACTATCGACTTGGCTAGCCATGACCAATCCTCGGCCAATCACATCCATCATAAGTTTGACATAGGTCAATTGCAGAGCGGGTTTCACTGAATTTACGTTAATCACTCGCTGTTGTCCTTTCTAAAAATAATTATTAGTTTAGAGTAAATACTCTAATTTATTTTTCCATGAAAAGCAAAGCCTTTATATATGCTGTACTTGAACTTCTTTAAAGTAACCGCTGTGCTGTAAAGTTTCAATAATGTCAGCACATAAGTTTTCAAAACGCGGGTAGTCTGATTTGAGGTCTGATATACGCACCATTTCTAAGCCCGCATAGCCGCATGGATTAATGGTGTGAAACCCAAATAAGTCACAGTCAATATTTAAGGATAAACCGTGATAACTGCGGCCTTTACGAATTTTAAAACCCAATGAGCCAATCTTGCGTCCATCGACATACACGCCAGGTGCATCAGGTTTGGCATAGGCTTCTATCTCATATTTCTTGAGTAACTCAATCATTAGGTTTTCAGCATAAGACACCAAGGTGCGGACGTTCCAACCAAGTCGGTTGAGGTCAAACATAAAATAGGCCACCAACTGACCAGGACCATGCCAAGTGACTTGCCCCCCGCGATCCGTTTGTACCACGGGAATGTTGCTGCTCATGAGGATGTGTTCAGGTTTTCCAGCTTGACCTTGGGTGAGCACGTCATGATGTTGCAAAATCCAAAGTTCATCTGGTGTGTCTGCATCTCGTTGTTCAGTCAGTGCTTTCATTTCTACAAAGCGGTCAGCATATGAAGTTAAATTATCAAACTGGCGAATAATGAGTTGTGGTTTGAGAACGGCATCTGACACGGCACTTGCGTCCTTATAAAACAAAAAGTATGTCTGAAATTATAAAGAAAAGATCTAGAGCGTAGGGGGATTTCTTCAGTGAATAAGCTGAATTCAATAGATCAAAAATTTAGGCACAAAAAAACACGCTCGTAAGCGTGTCTCATTGATACATCATTTGAATTACAGCGCCGTTTTAATTAACGGACAAGCCGCAAGGTCTGCATACAGTTGATGAACTTGTTCTAATTCTTCAAAACGCAATTGAGCAGTTAAAGAATGGTATTTACCTGTGCGTGATGGCTGGACTTGGATTGATTCACCATCAAACTCTGGAAAATGTTTGACTAAAATTTCAACCACTGCAACATGTAACTCAGTGCTGGCAAAGCCAATGAGTTTGATTGGGTAGTCCATAGGGAATACCCAAAGATGTTCTTGTAATTCACGTGATGGTGTACGGTCTAACATAGTCATGAGCGTCAGTCCCCCTTATTTCAAACGCCTACGAAACTGCAGACGTTAGGTGTTGCTCTTAAATACTTAGTGGAGACTCGTGATTAAATTTCAAGTCTCCAACGTATCGGTATCAGTTAGTCGTTTTCTAGGAATGAACGTAAGTGTTCAGAACGAGAAGGGTGACGAAGTTTACGTAAAGCTTTGGCTTCAATCTGACGAATACGTTCACGTGTCACGTCAAACTGTTTACCTACTTCTTCCAAAGTATGGTCCGTTGGCATGTCGATACCAAAACGCATTTTCAAGACTTTCGCTTCACGTTCAGTCAAGTTTTCAAGCACTTCACGCGTTGCTTCTTTTAAGCCTTCAGATGTTGCAGCATCGACAGGTGAAGTGATGTTGCTGTCTTCAATGAAGTCACCCAAATGTGAATCTTCATCATCACCAATCGGTGTTTCCATCGAAATTGGTTCTTTGGCGATTTTCAGCACTTTACGCACTTTAACTTCATCCATTTCCAAACGTTCACCGAGTTCTTCAGGTGTTGGTTCACGGCCCATTTCTTGTAGAAGTTGGCGTGATACACGGTTGATCTTGTTAATGGTTTCGATCATGTGTACTGGAATACGAATGGTACGTGCTTGGTCGGCAATCGAACGAGTAATGGCCTGACGAATCCACCACGTTGCATAAGTCGAGAACTTATAACCACGACGGTATTCAAACTTGTCTACCGCTTTCATCAAACCAATGTTACCTTCTTGGATCAAGTCCAAGAATTGTAAGCCACGGTTGGTATATTTTTTCGCAATCGAGATGACCAAACGTAAGTTCGCTTCAACCATTTCTTTTTTGGCGCGGCGTGCTTTCGCTTCGCCTACAGCCATACGTTTTGAAATCTCTTTGATGCCTTTAACATCAAGGCCCAAATCTTTTTCAATGTCTGCAATTTTTTGTTGGAACGCTAAAACGTCAGGGCGTACTTTTTCAAGATAGCCTTTTTGGTCTGGCGAAGCTTTCGCAATTTGTTCATCTAACCAAGCAAAGTTTGACTCTTGACCTGGGAAAGAGGTACGGAATTGAGTACGATCCATACGACCACGACGTACTGCATAGCGCATTACTTCACGTTCAGAGGTACGGATTTGTTCATGTGTACCACGAATCATTTCTGAAATGATGTCAAATAAACGTGGTGTAAATTTGAACATCATAAACACAGTTGCAAGTGACTCTAAAGCGTCTTCTGCTTCTTTGCTTGAACGACCATGTTTTTCGATGATGGTTCGGGTGTTTTTCCAAGCCGCAGTCAGTTCGTCAAAACGCGCTTTGGCAATTTCAGGATCTGGGCCAGATTCACCTTCAGAATCATCATCACTTTCAGACTCTTCTTCTTCTTCGTCGTCATCCAATTTCACATCTTTGGTTGATTTGGTTGAAGAGTCTTCTTCTTCATCAATTTCAGACTCTTCTTCGAGGACTTCTGGAATAGCTTCATCAGTTTCAGGGTCTAAATAACCTGAAAGGATGTCCGCAAGGCGACGTTCGCCTGCTTCATAATCTTTGTATTCTTGTAATACCACTTCAACCGCATTTGGCCAGTAAGCAATCGAGTGAAGAACGTCACGAATCCCTTCTTCAATACGTTTTGCAATACTGATTTCGCCTTCGCGCGTCAACAGTTCAACAGTACCCATTTCACGCATATACATGCGGACAGGGTCAGTGGTACGACCTGGCTCATTTTCTACAGAGGCAAGAACAGCAGCGGCTTCTTCTTCAGCAACTTCATCTGCAGCTTCATTACCACCTTCAAACATTGCATCATCAGATTCAGGCGCACGTTCGTGCACAGGAATACCGACGTCTTGAAGCATTTGAATAATGTCTTCAATCTGTTCGCTTTCAGTGATCGAGTCTGGGAGATGATCGTTAACCTCAGCGTAAGTTAGGTAACCTTGCTCTTTGCCTCGGCTAATCAGAGCCGCTACTTGTGAAGTAGGGGAAGTCATATCGCTCATCTTTGCTTACTCTTCGTTGAATCTGTGGCAGTGGAAAACTGTGCATCTGGGCACAATTCGCTTCATAAACTTATTTGTAAATAACTGCGTATTCCATCAGGGATAGTCAGCAAAAAGCTGCCTGATAAAATATTAAAAATATAAATTCAGTGATTTAGATGGGGGTGAATTTGTTGTTTTCAAGTTCATCCCTAGCGTACTCAAGTTCAAAACCCAAATTTGAAATCTGAACAATTTGGATTTTATTTGACCATTTAGAGTCGTAAACTAGAAAGACGCAGGGTGGATTATATCATGCCATAAAAATTGGTTAGAAATAAAGACTAAAAATCAAATTAATTGCTCTAAATGCAAATAAAACTTGACAAGGTTCTGGAACCCATATAAATAGCGGCTAAGACCCTTCACATTTTTTCACTATGAGGTAGTTTTAGTGTCTTCTACAGATTTTGAACTAGATGATAACTACGCTGATGATGATGTTAATTTTGATGAGTCATCAAGTAAAATTAGTGCGAAAGAATCATTAGAAAAACGTCGCCTGATTGATGACCTTCTTGCACAGCGCCGTTTGGAACGTGAGCTTAAAGATTTTGATTACGACATCGACGATGACGACGATTTTGACGACGAAGAAGACTAAAATCAGATGTAGCATCGTGTCTGAAAATGCTATGCTAATGCCCTAATCAGTTTCTGAATTTGGATTTGAAATGAGTGCTTTAGATTTAGACTTATTGAGTGAATATCTAGATGGTGACCAAAATGAGTATGGTCTAGATTTTGCAGCGACTCATGGTTTCTTGTGTGCAATTGCAGTTGGTCCTACTTTTGCAAAATGGTTGGATGAACTTTTTGATAATAATCAAAAAAAAGTGCCTGCCGAGATCATCGCGCAAGTGAAAGCTTGGCTTGAGTCTATTCGTCAAAACCTTGCCAATGAAGAAGGGATTGAATTTCCTTTTGAAATTGAAGAGGCAGATGTTGAGTCAAGTTTAGGGGATTGGAGCGTTGGTTTTGTCGATGCAATGTTCCTCAATGAAGATGCATGGTTCACGCCTGAGTTTGAAGAGCAACTGGTCGATCTTACTTTACCAATTATGGTATTTAGTGGGATTGATGAAGAAGATCCGCAAATGGAAACTTTCCGTCGTAACGGTCAGTTAATGGATGAGCTTGCAGAAGAAATTCCAGAGAACTTAAACGAACTTTATCTCATGTATCATACGCCAGCATAATTGTTCTTGCGTTGTGGCATCAGCGATGCAGGCATTAGCAAGCAAATAAAAAAACGTCCATAGAGGACGTTTTTTTATTCCCAAATTTTAGTGTTTAAACGCAGGTACCACTCATGCTTAATTTGTGAGAAATAAGCAAAGTCCTAAAGTTGCGAGTATGGTACCGATGACACGGTTAATACTCACTTGTTTGCGTAAAATTTTATTTCGGATCACTGGGGTTGAACAGAATAGTGAAATGAGCAAAAACCATAGCAGATGACTAACCGAGATAAACATGCCATAACCGATTAAATGCATCAGATCATGATTGCCTCGCAGTAACTGTGCAAAGATGCTCATCACAAAAAGCGTAGTTTTGGGATTTAAGCTGTTGCCTAGAAAACCTTGTATAAATGCTTGCCGTGGGCGCAGCAAGGTATGAGTGGCATGGTCACTAATTTGCAGTTGGGTAAATGTTTTGTACCCGATATACATCAGGTACAGCGCGCCAATATATTGAATAATATGCAATAGGTTCGGAATTTAGTGCTTTAAGAAACTGAGCCCCAGTACGCTATAGCTAATGTGTATCCATACAGCACAAGCAATACCATATGCGGTATAGATCCCTTGTTTACGCCCATACAGATAACTATTTCGGCTGACCAAAGCGAAGTCAGCACCAGGACTGATGACTGCAAGTAGGGTGATGATTGCAATCGCTATAATTTCATTCACTCATTGATCCTTGTTCGGATTGAATTAAAGGATTTATATATTTTTCATATATTTGCTATAGTGAAAATCGATTTTAATTATTGCTTATTGATGAGTTTTTGGAATGATTGAGCGCTTATCACTGAATTCTCTTAAGTTTTTTTATTATGTCGCCCGTTATGACAGTGTAACCATCGCTGCTGAAAAACTCTTTGTCACTCAAGGGGCGGTCAGTAAGCAGTTAAAAAATTTGGAAGAGGCACTGGGGCATCGTTTATTTATTCGCGACGGCAAAAAGTTACAGCTGACGGGGGATGGTCTAACACTGTTTGATTGTTGTGAGCAGGTCTTTCCTCAGATTGACCAATGTCTCGTACAGATGGCAAAAGAAAAGAAGAATGAGAAGAAGACCTTAATCTTATCCTGTGAGCCGACCATCGCCATGAAATGGCTGATTCCGCATTTAGTTCAATTTAAGCTACGTTATCCTGAGATTGATATCAGTTTGTTAACAGCTGGTGGAGATGCAGATTTTAAAGTACAAAACATTGACTTGGCTCTCAGACGTAATGATTTTGACTGGGGCAAGGCCATTTATAGTGAAAAAATGGCGGATGAGCATATGGTTTGTGTATCGCGTCATAAGCATTTAGCCCCGATGTCTCAGCTGTTTATTTCCAGTTCGCGACCTAAAATTTGGACACAATTTAAGGATACATATAAAGCGCAGTTTAAGCACTTTCAAAAAGTAGCGTTGGAACATTTCTATTTGTGCATAGAGGCCTCTTTAGCAGGGTTGGGTGCAACAGTAGTTTCAGCTTATATGGTTGAAAAAGAGCTCGATTTTCAAATGTTAGATATGCTTAGCCCTATTGTGCAAGACGGCTCTGCTTATTATTTACTTTCCGCATCTCCTTTTGAGGATGATCCGTTTAAAGTCATTTTTAAAGATTGGTTGATTGAAGAAATGAGAGCCAGCCAAACAAAGTTAATTGCACTTTCCACTCAAAAGCACTAATCACGTGCGGCATTTGATCGTTATCTATCGAGCATAAAAAAAACACCTCAAATGAGGTGTTTTTTTATGACAACTTTTTAAAACAATAGTCTGCATACCAACCATAGGCAATATGAAAAATAGCGCCATGAATCGCGACCATACACAGCATAACGACAGCGGTGAGTCCAATGCCGGCATTATCGACGGATTTCATAATCGCTTCAGCACTGGGATTCATTAGTACTAAAAAAAGTACAAAGAAACTACCGATGATAATTGCGACAGCACTGGAGCCCCAAACCAGTTGTATTTTTTCATGATTGTTTGGAACACGGTGTTCTTTTTTCACAAAGTGTCCGACACTAATCAGTGCACAAGCCACTAAGGTCGGAATTAAGGTTAAACCGCCAAGGTTCAAACCAAAGACCAGTACGGTGATTAACAGCACCAAAGCAATGCTATATACCGCCGCAAAATGCAGTAAATAGTGTTTCATGTATTTCCCCAAAATAAATAAATTAGCTGCGCGTTTTACCTAAATGCCTACGATATAAAAACCAAAGGATAATCACAGCGACAATGGCAATAATGACATAACCGACTTTGCTAAAAATTTGATGCATCAGTGCTTGGTTTTCACCAAAGTAATAACCGACTGTTGCTAAAAATGTTGTCCAGATAATTGTACCGAGTCCACTATAGAACATGAATTTCCAAAAGGGCATACGGCTCATCCCCGCAGGGATGCTAATCAGTGAACGCACTGCAGGAATCATACGACCAAAAAATACAATACGGTGACCATACTGCTCAAACCAATCTAAGGATTTTTTCACATCGGCGGATTTGATAAATAGATATTTACCATAGCGGTCGACCCATCTGAAAATATGCTCTTGTTTAAATTGATAGCCGATCCAATAGAGCACTGCTGCGGCAAAGAGTGAACCAATACATCCTGCAATAATGACCCCAACTAACACCAACTCACCTTGTGATGCGGCATAACCTGCAGAAGGCATGATAATTTCAGAAGGAATGGGCGGAAAAACATTATCAAGAAACATCAGTAAGGCTATTCCCCAATAACCCAGTTGTTCCATGACGGAGATGATCCATGTAGTGAGGTTCATATAGACAATAAAAATAAATGCGATAAGTTATCTTAAGGACTTATCGCATGTGGGTAAAGAATTGAAATGTATTGTTTTCTATTCATCGAAACGGGTATGGGTCAGGGTGTGAATATAGACTTTACGTAAGCTATAGGCCAGCGCAACTGGGATTAAACTAAGCAACGTATAATTTAAAAGATTTGAACTTAAATGGTAACCAATGCCGAGGGCAATACTTGAACCAATCAACATGCCCAAAACTACGATAAATAAATGCGTGCGTTGTTCAAGCTTGGCTTTGATTTGGTTGAAGCTAGTATTGTGATATTGCTCGATACGGCTTGCTGCGGCATTGCGAATCAGTGTGCGATGGCGTGGCATGATTATTTTATGCATGGCAATCATCCTATTTTCGTCGTTTAGGCATGTCATTTTTATTGTTATGTGGAGACCTTCAGGGCACCACTTTAGCTTATTATTTATACAGTATGACTCAGATTGAGTTAAATATTGTGACAAAATTGTTAAATATTTTTAAAAAACGCGAACTGGATAAAAAAATAAGCCCTCAAATGAGGGCTTATTCTTGACTTAAATCATCTGAATGATTTTAAAGGCGTTTACGTTTAGCCGCAGCAATCTGCGACTGGCGCATACGGAAGCCTTCTTTTTGTTTTTCTGTGGTGTTGTCGATACAGTATTTGCATGACACTCCATGTTCATAGCTCGGTTCTTCTGCTTCAGCAGGAAGAAGTGGCCAACCACAAGCATGACACTTAATGTTAAGGCCTTCTTCAACACCATGAGTGACGGCAGTACGGCCATCAAAAACGAAACATTCACCTTCCCACATGCTTTGTTCAGCAGGGGTTTCTTCTAAGTATTTTAAGATGCCGCCTTTTAAGTGATAAACCTCGTTGAAACCTTCTTGAAGGAGGAGAGAGGTCGATTTTTCACAGCGGATACCGCCTGTACAGAACATCGCAATTTTTTTATCTTTATGCTGTTCGAGGTTTTGTTTAACGTATTCTGGAAATTCGCGGAAACTTTCTGTTTTTGGGTCAATAGCACCCTTAAATGTTCCAGCTTTGTATTCATAGTCATTACGAGTATCGATCAAAATGACATCGTCACGAGCAATTAGGTCATTCCATTCTTTTGGATCAAGATAGTGACCGACTAAATCACGTGGCTTTACTTCAACGCCTAAAGTCACGATCTCTTTTTTAAGTTTAATCTTCATTTTACGAAATGGTTTGTCTGCACTGTCAGACTCTTTGTATTCCATTTCGTTAAAACCTTCATTCAGAAGGAATTGATGAATCATATCTATCGCGGCACGGTCGCCTGCAACCGTACCATTAATGCCTTCGCCTGCTACAATCAGAGTACCACATAGGTTGATGGTTTTTACCAAGTCTAAAAGACGTTGTTGAAGATCAGCAGGATCTTGAACTTCTTTGAATTGATAAAGTGCGGCAACAACCCAACCAGTCGTCGCTTGCTGTTCTACAGGTGCAAGCTGTTCTACAGTAGCGTTCATGGAGTACTCCAATGTATTTTGATAGATAATTTTAAGGCGCACATTTTACATGGAATTGAATCAAGATGCGAGATAAGTAAACATTTTAAATGGCTTCTCAAGTGGTAGGGGAGCGTGTATATTCAGTTGCCAAAGACAAAATCCGTTTTGTTTTGGTGCGTTTATTAACAGGAGTATGTTTTGAGTACAGATCGTCGAATTGCCTCTTTGACCCCATGTGCAGGGCGTTGTTCAACGGTATTTGGTGATTCTGTGTGTCGTGGTTGTCGTCGTTTTAATCATGAAGTGATTCAGTGGAATACCTACACTTCGGAGCAGCATCGTTCAGTTTGGCAACGCTTAGATGCACAACTAGATCAAATTTTAGTGCCAATGTTGCCTTTTGCTGATGTGCAGCAGGTCGAAGCTTTTGTTTTATCTAAACGCGTTCGTTTGCGTCCCGATGCATCAAAAGGGCGAAAGCTTTATCATGCGTTAAAAGTATGTGAAAAAAATAAGAACTTTACCGAAGAAAGTGGTTTAGGCATTCAAGCGCAGCAAGTGAAATCGATTTGGCAAGAGTTTGAGCGCCGTGTTCTTGCACTTGCTACAGCCAGTTATGATTTGGCATTTTTGCGTGCTGACGCAATTCGACAACATCTCATCCATATGGAAGAGGACGAATAAGTCCTCTTGGTTTGATATAGAAAAAGAATACTCCGCATACCTCAGCTATTTGCGAGAGTGACTGGGGGAAAGGGTTTTTCGATGGTGAATGTATTCGAACTGGCGTTGTACTGTACGGCTGTGGTGGTCATGATTGCAACACCAGGCCCAGTGATGTTGTTGGTTGCCAGTGCGGGTCTAAAAGGTGGGTATAAACAAGTCTTAAAAACCATTTTTGGGACGAATTTAGCCTCTTTGGTTCTCATTGTACTATCTGTGCTCATCTTAAAAGGCTTTTTAAACATTGCAGAGCATTGGTTAAATGCGATTAAAATTTTAGGCTGCGTATATATTGCCTATCTTGGTTTTCAAATTTTAAAAGAAGCCATTGCACAAGAAACAGAAACATCGCCTGTGCAACTAAAGGCGGTGCAGGGGGGGGTTAAGCAAGGTTTCTTGGTGGGTATTTCGAATCCGAAGGATATTATTTTCTTTGCCTCATTTTTCCCACAGTTCATTGGGGTAACCAGTGATGTCGATGTCAGCCTTGTACTATTGACCATTCTCTGGATTATTCTAGACTTCAGCACGTTGTCTTTGGTTTATTTGGGTTTTAATAAACTATCGCAGTCCGCTTTGTACAATAAGCTGTTAGGCGTTTGTGGTGCGATATTGGTCACAATTGCGCTCTATGGTATTTATACTGTGTTTGTTTGATGCTGATGGTATTGCATAAAAAAAGCCTCCAATATGGAGGCTTTTTGATGGGGGAGCGTAAAAATTAAACTCCGTGTTTAATGCGATATTGCACCAATTCTTCAATGGTGATCACAGTCAACTGATGCGTTTGCGCATATGCCAACACTTGAATGCCAGAGGCCATAGTTCCATCGGCATTGGTCAGTTCACACAATACACCTGCTGGTTTTAAGCCTGCTAAACGAGCTAAATCAATCGTTCCTTCGGTATGACCGCGACGGGTGAGCACACCGCCTTGGCGTGCACGAAGAGGGAATACATGACCAGGGCGGTTTAAGTCGCTGGCAACAGCCCCATCTTTAATTGCTGCTTTGACTGTGGTGGTGCGATCTTGTGCAGACACACCTGTGGTCACGCCAGTTGCAGCTTCAATGGTCACCGTGAATGCAGTTTTAAACTGACTTGAGTTATCTGACACCATAGGCATAAGGTCTAAGTGATCGGCCAGTTCATCGGTCAGACATAAACAGACAATACCAGAACCATCACGAATCATACGTGCCATTGTTTCGACGGTGAGGGTTTCGGCAGCCACAATGAGGTCGGCTTCGTTTTCACGGTCAAAGTCATCCATCACCAAAACAGGTTTGCCTTGGCGGATATCTTCTAAAGCTTGTTGGATACGTTGTTCAGCTGGAGAAAGGGCTGAAAAGAAAATTTCGGGTTGAATCAAACTAGACATTGAAACGCTCGCGTAAAATTGAAGTACGGTTGAACATTTCAGGACTTTGAAAAATTGGCGTAGCAATAAATCTTCACAGGTTTGCACCTGAGATTCTATTGGTCACGTCGTCTTCTTTCATCCGGACTATACCGTCGGCTTTGGAATTGAACCAAATCTGCGAGCCAAATAGATGATTTCTGCTTGGCTGGCTCGTGGGCTGATTCAGTCTGAGTCATTTAACTGAACTTACCACCGGTGGGGAATTACACCCCGCCCTGAAGCGATGTAAGCCCATTATAGTGCTAAATATTTAGAAAAACAGGGGGGAGTTTTAGAATGATCAATTTTATACATAGAACAATTTTTGCTATAGGGTTGTTTATGTTATTGGTTTGCTAAAGACCAACACTCTCTGTGTATGATTTCACTTAGTATGAGTTTAATGTTCAAAAAATGAATATCTGAGAAAAACCATAAACATGAATAAGAAGTTTTTCTATAGTTTGAGTGGTTTGAAATGATCAAGATAAAAATAAGAGTGAGGAGTTAGAATTGATCAAAATTCAACAATATGATTACCCTTGGAGTGCTGAATCCTTTATAAAGCATCTGCAAGTTTTTGGTTTTACACTCATTGCGGTTAGTATGTTGTATTTGGTTGCTGCCAATTGGTTTATGTTGCCACAAAATATTCAGCTGGCTATTCCTCAGTTGTTATTATTACTCAGCGCAGTGTTTAGCCTGTGGCTGACAAAACATGATTTTCTCGTGCAATGTTTACAAAGTATCTGTGGTTTGATGATTGGTTTAAGTTTGGCTGTGATTGGTCAAATTTATCAAACGGGTGCTGACAGCTATTTATTATTTTTACTTTGGTCTGTGCTGCTTTTACCGTGGTTATATCGTCCGAATATCGGTGTATTTTTCCTTTTATGTATTACCAGCCAGTTGGCACTGTTTCTATTTTTTATCCAAACCTTTTGGGGAGATCAATATCCAGATATCTTCTTAATCAGTATTCATTTATTTGCACTGATTCAATTCTATTTCTGCAATAAATATTATTCGAAACTCCGTTATTTATTCTTGCTGTGGTTTGCCATTCTCTCGGTTTGGCATATGGCGATGTATCTCTATGCGGATAAAAACATTCTTTATTTCATCGTGTCTTTTCTCTTGTTGGGCATTTCACTGGCTTACTATTATCAAAATAAAGATCAGCTATGTAGCGCACTTTCAGCCGTTGGCTTGGGTATTAGCTTTACCTTGATCATTGTGAAAGCAGTGACGGAGTGGTTTGGTCAGAATGAAATTTTTGAATTATTTTTTATCGCGCTGATTATTTTTGTGTGGTTTGCTTTCATCACTTATCTTTTAATTAAATTTATTCCACATAGTCGTTTCAATGCTATTCCACTTGCGGTAGGAGCTTGGATTGCGGGCATCGTCTTTGCTACGTTGATGCTGACCTTTTGGGGGAATTTCTCCTTGATTATGGGCATTGTCTTTGTAGTGTTGGCAGCTTATCTGTTAAAAGCCAAACAAAGTTTGTTTTTAAGACAATTTGCTTATTGTCTTTGGGTTGCAGGACAAATTGCGGTGATCTTTCACACCGTTGATTTAATGAATCAAATTCTTCCTATTCTATTGTTACAATTGGCGATGCTAGTACTCGCTTATTTTATGCGAACACATTGGTTCTTTGTCTTTGTTCAAATTTTCGGTTTATATGCAGCAGGTGTGGCGTGCATTTGGGATATGAATGCACATCTCAGTTGGCGTAATATTGTTGAGAATTTTGTCTATTTAGCACTTTGGAATTATGTTTTTTATTTGGGAATTCTGGCTATAAAATTCATACAGCCAACTGAATATCAACGCAGTGTATTGCTTGCGGCACTTGGGATTATTCTATTTTCCATGGGCTTTTATACTTTATTTGGGAAATACGAATTAGCGAAAATTGAGCACATTCCTATATTGGCTTTTGGCTTACCGATTTTATGGTTTGTGCTTTTTGTCTTTTTACATACTCAAAAGCAGTTTCATTTATTTGCACATTTTATTTTGACTACTTTTGCAGTAGGGCTGATTTTTTACGGTTATTTCGATATTTTTATTTGTTTGGCCGTCATTTCATGGGCATTAAAAACACAAGATAAAATGATCTATGGATTTGCGCTGGCAACTTTCGCTTTAATTTTAGGTTTTTTATATTATTCCCTTGATGTGACCTTTCTAATTAAAAGTTTAAGCATGTTCTTGTCAGGTCTGATGTTGCTCTTGCTGACATGCAGCTTGATGCTATTTAAGCAAAAAGAGGAGTTCGGCATATGAAGAAAATGATTCCTCTTGCTTTGGCATTACTCAGCATCGCGGTATTTTTAGGCTTAATTTTTAAAAATGAATGGCACTTAAACAATAGTCAAACCATGTATGTGCGTTTGCAACCTGTAGACCCGCGTTCGATTATTCAGGGGGATTATATGGCGCTGAATTATCAACTTTATTTTGCGCCTCAGCATTTGAGTCCAGAAAGTACCAGCCAAGCCAACAGCAATCAAGAAGATCAGATTTTTTCAGGTCATTATTTTGATGAAGTGATTAAGAACAAATCTTCGGTGCTCACTTATGTTGAACTCGATTCACAGAGGCGCGTGATCCATAGCTATTTTGAGTTGCCGAAAAATGTTCGTACAGCTCGACTGATTTTACAAAACCCGAATAATCGCTATAGCGGGCTTTATCCTGCGTCGAGAAGTTTTTTATTTGCAGAAGGTTTGGCGGATTGTTATCAGCAGGCAGAATATGCTGAGTTTAAAGTCGATGAGCAAGGCAATGCGATACTCACTGGATTGAAAGGTGATCAGCTACAAGATTTAGGCTGTGAGAGCAAACGAGATTGGTTGAGCGGGTTTCGTACTGCTCAGAATTGATCCAATTGCATTATTCTGCTCATAAAAAAAATCCGCACGCAGCGGATTTTTTTTAATCTATTGGGCTTAAGCCACTTGTACTGGAATACAGTTTGCCATGTGACTTACAGTATTGTCTGGATTTGCATAAACTAAACGTGGTTTATGTGCATTTGCTTCAGCTTCTGTAAAATCACCAAAGGTAGCAATAATCATTAAATCGCCTACATCGGCCTGATGTGCTGCACCACCATTGACTGAAATGATGCCAGAACCTTCTTCACCACGAATTGCATAGGTACTGAAACGCTTACCATTAGTCACGTTCCACATGTGAATTTCTTCATATTCGCGGATACCGGCTAAATCCAATAAAAGACCATCGATTGCACATGAACCTTCATAATGGAGTTCAGCTTGAGTAACAACACAACGGTGGATTTTTGCTTTTAATAAACGAGATAGCATGGCTAGCGTCTCCTGAGTGGACCTAAGATCGTTATCTTATGGTTGAATCAATCTGAACTTGCTGGATAAGCAATCAGGCAAGCGCATTTTGCCTTTAAAATGACAGTATGGCAAGCAGCATGGTTCAACATTTTTTTGACTTATCAGTTTGGTTTGTAAGCATTGATTTGATTCATGGCAGGCTGAATCTCACCATTTACCAGCATTTTAGTGCGAGCTAATGCGTGATGGATTGCGTCATCCATTAAATTTTGTTCATTGCTTGGTGCTTTGCTTAAGACATGTCCTGAAACACGTTCTTTTGAACCGGGGTGACCAATACCAATGCGTAAGCGATGGAAGTTTGGACCGATATGAGGGACTATGTCACGTAAACCATTATGACCACCATGACCACCACCTGTTTTTAGGCGAATGACACCAGGGTTCATATCCAGTTCATCGTGAGCAATCAGTATTGCTTCTGGAGCAATATTGTAGAATTTAGCGAAGGGAACAACACTTTTACCAACAAGGTTCATAAAGGTTGTGGGTAATAGCAGACGGACGTCTTGACCTTCGATATGACCACGCCCACTCATTCCATTGAATTTTGGGTCTTTTTTAAGCGTAATGCCATATTGTTCTGCAAGGCGTTCAACAAACCAAAAGCCTGCATTATGGCGGGTTTGGGCATACTCAGAACCTGGGTTGCCCAAACCAACAATCAGTGAAATATTTGACACTAATTATACCAATAACACTTATGCGCGAACGAAGTCAGCGTGCATAGGCGTGTTTTTAGCTGGGTGACGTTGTAACGCTTTGATTTTAACGTTTTCAACTTTGTCGCCAACTTTGATTTCAACAACTTCTTCGAAGAAAGCGTTGTTTTCTAAAGCTTTAACAAGCTCACGAAGTTCTAAAGTAACAGCTACAGGTTCAGCAGCACCACCGTAGATGATAGCTGGAACTTGAGCAGCGTGACGAAGGCGGCGGCTCGCACCTTTCCCTTGGTTAGCTGCTTCACGCGCTTGAGCGTTTAATACGAAGTTTGCCATGATAGACATCCTTAATTTAAGTTTTAAATAAACTAGATCTGCGACCGACCTAGTGAGACAAAGCCCTGCACTGGGCAGGGCTTTTAAAATTCAGCGCTATATTATAGATAAGAATCAAACATTGCGCTAATAGATTCTTCGTTGTTAATACGACGAATTGTTTCAGCAACCATACTCGCAACTGAAACTTGGCGAATCTTACCAAGAGCTTGAGCTTCTTCAGAAAGAGGAATGGTGTCTGTAACAACCAATTCATCAATCACAGAGTTTTTCAAGTTTTCGATAGCTTTACCTGATAAAACAGGGTGAGTTGCATAAGCAACCACTTTGCGCGCACCAAATGTTTTCAATGCATCAGCAGCTTTACATAACGTACCTGCAGTATCCACCATGTCATCTACGATCACGCAGTCACGGCCTTTAACATCACCAATCAAGTGCATGACTTGTGATTCGTTTGCCTTTTGACGACGTTTGTCGATGATAGCAAGGTCAATATCGCCCATTTGTTTAGCAACAGCACGTGCACGGACGACACCGCCAACGTCAGGAGAAACCACCATGAGGTTGTCATGTGATTGTTGACGAAGGTCAGCTAAAAGCGCTGGTGTACCGTAGATGTTGTCTACAGGGATATCGAAGAAACCTTGGATTTGGTCAGCGTGAAGGTCGATCATTACCACACGGTCAATTCCTACAGTTGTCAGCATATCTGCTACAACTTTTGCAGTAATTGGAACACGTGATGAACGAGGACGACGGTCCTGACGCGCATAACCGAAATAAGGAATCACTGCGGTAATACGACCAGCACTTGCACGACGCAAAGCATCAGCCATAACGAGGATTTCCATCAGGTTATCATTCGTTGGGGCACAAGTAGGTTGTACGATAAATACGTCTTTACCACGAACATTTTCAGTAATTTCGACAGCAATTTCACCGTCAGAAAATTGACCAATAGATGCAGCACCTAAAGGGATGTGCAAGTGGCTTACGACTTTTTGGGCGAATTGTGGATGTGCAGATCCACTAAAAACGACAAGATTGGGCATGAAGCACCCTTGGCGGTTGGCAATTTAGGAATTAGATGGCAGGGGTAGCTGGATTCGAACCAACGGATGCCGATATCAAAAACCGGTGCCTTACCACTTGGCGATACCCCTATCAGGTAACGTGGAAATGTCTTATTGGTGATTCATTCAAGCTGTTGACCAAGTAAGCTTTACATGGTGCATTTGCAAGAACATCATCAATGTTCATATCACTTGTTACTTCAGCAAAAACACAAGCACCTGTACCTGTAAGTTTTGCAACACCGAACTGGTCGAGATATTGCATCGCTTCATCTACTTCTGGATATAAACTTCTTGCCAAAGGCTCAAAATTATTTCCAAAATCAGATGGCTTTAACTGATAGGCGCAAAATTTAGAGCTCTTCGTGTTTCTTGTCAATGTTTTTTGAGAAAAAAGCAATTGAGTGCTGATAAAACAATCAGGTTTTAGCACAATGTATTGTTTTTGATCTAAGTCTATGAATGTTAAGTGCTCACCTATACCTTCAGCCCATGCATTGCGACCATGGACAAAGATGGGAACGTCTGCGCCTAACTGAACACCCAAGTCTGCTAATTGCTCAGTATTTAGCCCGCATTGCCACAGTTGATTGACCACGATTAATGTCGTCGCGGCATCCGATGAACCGCCACCTAAGCCTGCACCCATCGGAATATTTTTTTCAAGACGAATGGATAAACCGGTGGCTGTTTGTGCATACGGCTTAAGTATCTGTGTCGCTTTATAAATCAGATTTTGACTCAAATCGACACTGTTTAAACCTTCAATATGAATCTCTTGATCCGTACAAGGCTCAAATTCCAACCAATCACACAGATCGATCAACTGAAAAATACTTTGCAGTTCGTGGTAGCCGTTTTCACGGCGACCCGTAATGTGTAAAAACAAATTCAGCTTTGATGGGGCAGGGACACGGATCATAACGAGATAAACTAGCGGTTTTGAATGACCATTGTAATACGGTTTTCTGCACCATTTTCAAGTGCTTGTTTTAAAATTAACCGATTTGGCATATGGGCTTGTTCGTTATAGCTCAGCTCAACGCTCCAACCATCTTCAATGATCTGTACTGCGCGTTTGGCACTGTCACGTTGGATTTGTGCTTGAACTGTTGCGGGTTTGGCCTGAACCCAATTGACTAAATGGGTGATGGGTGCCTGCCAACCAGTTGCTGTTTTTAAAAGTTCTTCAGGAGTTTCAGCTTGGATGAGGCCAGTTTTAGCACTATTCAGGCTAACTTCACCTGGACGACCGGTAATTTGCGTTTTACCAACGCCTAAAATTCCACTGAGTTCAATATCAAATTCTTGTTGCTGTTGTACCCATGTAAAAAAAGCACTGCCTGTTTGTTCAGGTGTACGCACCCCAATTTTACCCTGTAAGCTAAAGTGTTGATCAGATTCGGTTTGTATGGTGTTTGGGTCAAGCTGTGGTTTGGTAAACTGTTGACAGCCTGTTAGTGCCAAGCTACTTGCAGCAAGTAAGCTTAAGCTCAGATTTGAGAAAATACGCATAAAAACTATGAGCTCTTTTTCAGTTGTTGGGGTAACAATAAAGTATTGAGTTGATCCAATTGAGGATCATTTGGGTGTTTTTGTTTGAGTTGTTGTAACACAGTGGAGAATTTTTGCAGATCACCGAGCATATAGACTGATCGTGCATAACGCACGCCAATATTGACACTACCACTGATGAGGTAGGCTTTTTCTAAGACTTTGGCTGAAGTGCTAAAGTCATTTTGTAAGTAACAAATAAAGCCTAATGTATCTAAGATGGAGGCCTGTTCAGGGGCATATTCTAAAGCATGTTCAACAAATCGACGTGCATCATCTAAGCGTCTGTTTTGCAAGGCTAAAGTATATGCATAAGCATTGAGATAGGTTGGGCTATTGGGCTCAATACTTAACAGTTGATTGAGCAACTTTTCAAGTTTGTCTTTATCCGTATGTGGATCCAACATTAGCACTTCAGAATAGATCAGTTCAGGATCATCCGGTAAGTTTTTAATCGCCTCATCTAACAGTCGCATGGCTGCGGCTTTATTATTCATGCGCTTTAAAATATCGGCTTGCGCCTGATACAAAAAACTTGCATGTTGTGGATAGTTCACCCGTTCTTGGGTTAAAAAGCGCAAAGCATCATTGGGTTTGTTTTGCAGGGTATAGATACTGATGAGGCTGCGACGCGATACGGTATACAGGCTACCATCGACCAGACGATAGTAGGCCTTGGCTGTTTCAAAATGCTGTTTTCGTTCAGCATTCACTGCTAGATAGTAATAGGCTTCATTTTGATATTCGGCTGAATTACGTAGTTCAACCAGATATTTTTCCGCTTTTTCGTACTTCTTTAAGTCAATACTGGTTAACCCTGCAATAAACAAGGCTTCTTCTTGGTCAGGCCATTTTTTAATCAGGCTCTCAAGCTTGGTTAAGGCCTCATTCGACGCATTAATTTTAATCAGATATTTGGCTTCGGCTAAACGGACATCGACATTGTCACGGTGTTTACGACTCGATTTTGCATACCAATTACGGGTTTCTTCTTCTTGACCGAGTGCGCTGAGTAAGTTGGCTTTCATCAGGATGTAGCCTGTGACTTTTCCGCGCTTTTTTAGGGCTTTATTGATGGTGGTTAGGGCTTGGTCAAGCTGGCCATTTTGCGCCTCTAAACCTGCAATCAATGCCAAAATAGAGGGATTGTTCCGCTCCTTACTTGAACGTAGTGCTTGGATGAGAATTTCTTGATCTTCAGGTTCTTCAGGGGCAATCCCCGCAAGGATTTGCTCTAAATCAGCATTGGCATCAATGTTGAGAATTTTATCGAGTGTTTCAGCTGCAAGTTCATATTCATGTGCTTTGAGTGCAATGTGAGATAAATAAAATAAGGCTGGAACATCGGTAGGCTCTTGCACCACCCAATGCGTTGCAATGTCGAGTGCGGCATGCAAGTCATTTTGTTCAAGGGCAATATTTAAAGCGCGCTGTTTAATGGTGGTGGAATTACTTTTAATCGCCAACACAGTATAGTTGTGCAGGGCAGTCGCGCTGTCTTGATAAGCCAGTGCAAATTCGGCAATCATACTTTGTTGAATTGCATCATAATTAGATAGCGAAAAATCTCCAGCTGCTCTAAGATGAGCACTAGATGCCATGCTACCGACGAGTAAGAATGTGGTAGAATATTGCTTAATTCTCGCGCCGCTCAGTCGGCAATGTGTTTGACGCAATTTTTCTTGATCCAAGTAATGCTTTTTATGACACCGTTATTGCACAATAGCATAAATTTAGCGAAATGATGATCTGATATGTCTTTCTTTGCATTGGGTGTCAACCATCAAACCGCCTCCGTAGAATTGCGTGAGCAAATTGCATTTAACCCTGAAAAGTTAACGCAACTGCTTGAGCAACAAGGCCAAAACCAAGACTTAAATGAAATGGTGGTGGTCTCTACGTGTAACAGAACAGAAGTGTATGCCATGTCTGAAAACTCAGATATGGTATTGAACTGGCTCGCCCAAGCAAATGGCATAGATGTTAAACAATTGTTGAATCATGTATACCGTTATGAAAATGCGCAGGCTGTCACTCACTTAATGCGTGTTGCAAGCGGTTTAGATTCACTCATGCTCGGTGAACCTCAAATTTTGGGGCAGGTTAAATCTGCACTATCTCTAGCGAAGACGGCTCATACTGTTTCCCCTCATTTAAACCGAATTTTTGAATATGCCTTCTATGCAGCGAAACGCGTACGCTCTGAAACGGCTGTGGGTAGTCATGCCGTATCGATGGGCTACGCGGTGGCCCAGTTGGCATTACAAGTGTTTAGTAAGCCTGAAAAGTTGACGGTCATGGTGGTCGCTGCGGGCGAAATGAATAGCTTAGTGGCGAAGCATTTGGCTGAAATGGGGGTCGCAAAAATCCTCATTTGTAACCGTACCCGTGAACGGGCTGAAACTTTGGCTCAAGAAATAGCCCATCGTGTAGATGTTGAAATCATTGAATTTGATCAGTTGGCCAATAACTTAGCGCGTGCAGATGTCATTTCCAGTTGTACCGGTAGTTTACATCAGGTGATTCATTATCCAGATGTCAAAGCTGCTTTAAAAAAACGTCGTTATCAACAAATGTTGATGGTCGATTTGGCTGTTCCGCGTGATATCGACCCGAAAGTGGAAAGCTTGGATGGCGTCTATTTATATGGCGTAGATGATTTGCAGTCGGTGATTGATGAAAACCTTGCTCAACGTCGTCAGGCGGCGGTTGAAGCTGAGGTGATGGTCAACCAATTAGCAACCGAATTGGTGACCCAGCAGAAGGTTAATCTCGCAGGTGAAACCATCCATGCTTACCGTCAGCAAGGTGAACAGTTAAGACAAGAAGAATTAGATCTAGCGCTGGCACGGATTGCGAAAGGAGAAAAGCCTGAACGGGTGATGCAAGAGTTTGCACATCGTTTGACGCAGAAGTTGCTACATCCGACCTCGATTATGCTGCGTGAAGCAGCCAAATCAGAAGATCCGAGTCATTTTGAACAAATGCAAACATGTTTAAATGAGACTTTTGACAAACGTCGTAAAACTAAAAAGTAAATCCAAATACAAAAAATGCAATAGGTTTAAGTAATCAGTCTTAAGCCTATTTTTTTGGTCAGTTCAAAGAGTTTATGTTTTAAATTTCGTGTCTCAATTAATGAATTTGGGGCTTTAAGTTTAAGTTTTAAATATTTTTCTTCAAGCGAAAGGGCATACTCACTGGCCAGTTTATCCGCCAGTTCTGGTGTTTTAGTTAGTTCTTCAATATTGGTACGCTGCATAATATCGGCAATCGCGTTGGCATAACGGCTACACGCACCCAGCACATAATAGGTCGCCAGTTCTTGGTCGTCGGGCAAATCATCAAAGATGCTGTCTAAGACTTGTAGCACATGTCCCAAAAGTTCATCTTCAGGTAGATAGGCGCGTAGAGTTTCAAAGTGAATATACAAAAACGGATGATGGATCAGTACGGCGAGGGCGAAATCTTCATCTTTGGTACGAATATTAAAAGACAACGAGGCATCGTTGCTGACTTGAGGTGTCCAGCGACGACCAAAACCGAGTTTTTCTTTGAAGGATTGATTCAGCAAATAACGGAAAGAGCCTGTTTTGGGCAATAAGTCCGTCAGTTGACGTAACTCACTCATGACCTGACTTTTACCTTCAGGGCTACTGATGTCATGGTTCTGCGTCAGATGTGCAAAGACAAAGTCTGACAGTAGTGGGGCCTGTTGGAGCAGTTTATTAAAGTTTTCAATACCTTCACGACGAATCAGTGAGTCAGGGTCATGATCATTCGGTAAAACAAAAAACTTCAGCTCGCGACCATCATTGAGTAAAGGTAACGCAATTTCTAAAGTACGGCGTGCCGCTTTTTGTCCGGCCACGTCACCATCAAAGGCAATGGTAATCCGGTTGTTTTGCTTAAACAGAATATTTAAATGTTCGGTATTACTGGCAGTTCCTAAGGTCGCCACGGCACCTGAAATCCCATACTGCTGTAGCGCAATCACATCCATATAGCCTTCGACCATCAGCCAGTCTAGGGCTTTTTGTTTACGGCCTTCATATAAACCATAAAGCAATTGGTTTTTATGAAATACTTCAGAGTCAGGTGAATTGATGTATTTGGGTTTAATTTCGTCATTTAGAGCACGACCACCGAAACCTACGACACGACCTTTGGCATCGCGAATCGGAAATATGACGCGATCCCGCAGTAAGTCGAAGTCACGACCATTGTCACTGGTGCGAATGAGTCCGAGCAGCTTTAAGCCTTCGATATCTTGCGGGAAGGCTTTTTCTAAGTGTTGCCAGTCCTCAGGTGCATAGCCTAAACGCCAATATGCAATAGTATCTCGGCTGAGTCCACGCTGTTTAAAGTACTGCTGAGCAGCACGACTATGCGGTAGTTGTTGCTCATAGTATTGCGCAATATTTTCTAACAGGTCGTATAAGTTACCTTCCTGAACGGGGGCAGTGTTGAAGCCCTCGAAGGTATCAAAATCAGCGTAACCTTCTTGGTAGTCCATGGACTGAAATTCAGCAAAAGGATCATGCTCAATCTGAAACTCAGGTTGTGCTAGAGCTGGCTCAGTTTTCTTGGCTTCAGTGGCATCGACCTGTGGTTTTTGGACAGGTTTAGCTTCACGCTTATACACCAGTTTTTTTGAGTCACGGTTGTCTTTGGGAAGTTCGATGCCTGTTTGACTCGACAAATCCTTCATCACATCAATAAAGCTACGACTGTCGATGTCCATTAAAAAACGAATGGCATTACCATTGGCCTGACAACCAAAACAGTGGAAATACTGTTTGTCACGATACACGTGAAAAGATGGTGATTTTTCTTGATGGAACGGACAACAGCCTGAATAGGTGCGACCTGACTTTTTAAGTTTCACACGTTGACCAATCAGGTCGACAATGTCGGTCCGATCTAAAATTTGGTCAATGGTGTGTTGAGGAATAGCCATGTCGAATCGTCAGTCGCTGATGTTTTGAAAACCGTGAAAATAAGCAGAGATGGAGGTTGTAAAATGCAAAAAACCATCGAATCTAGATTGTTTTGTATACCTTTTAGGCGTTTTGATCAAGCGGAAATCGCACAAAACAAAAGGGCAAGTATGATAACTTGCCCTTTCTAAAATAGCGAATATTTCAGAGGAATTATTCGGTTTCAGTATTGATGTTTTGCTGTGTTTCAGGACGATCGAGTAGACCGAAACTGATACGGTTGGTAAAGCTGCGCTCTGTTGTTTGTTTCGGCTGTTCGATTTTTTCTTCAGAACTATTTTGTTCTTCACGACCAAACACACCTAAAGTTGCACGGTTAACCCAACTTGCTTCTTTACGGGCAGCACGTAAGTTCACTTCACCATTCGATTTCACTAAATTTGGATAATTCAGTTTCAAGACATCGGTATATTGTTGTGCAGTTTGCTTGTCGCCCAATTGGTCATACGAATAAGCAACAGTTGCTAAAGCTTCAGGCACTTGAGGGCTTTGTGGATAATGTTCAATCACCCATTGCGCACGCTCTAGTGCTGCGACCCATGCTTTACGTTTGATATTAAAACGTGCCGCATTCATTTCGCTTTCAGCCAACTCATTGCTGATAAACTTCATGCGCTGTGCGGCATCAACCGCATAAGTGCTTGAAGGGTAACGACGAATAAAGTCTACGAAGTTTTGATACGCCACTTTAAGATAGCTCACATCGCGATGTGCTTGCTTTAAAGAAGTATAACGAATCAAACCATCATAGTTTTGTTCCATATTGGCTACGCCACGGACATAGTAGGCATAGTCCACGTTTGGATGCTGAGGGTTCAAACGAATGAAACGATCAGCCAGTGCAATCGCACCTTCATAATCTTTCTGCTGAAACTTCACATAGAGCAGCTCTAGTTGAGCTTGTTGCGCATATTCACCTGTAGGGTAATAGGTATCTAATGCTTCTAAGTGTTTTGCAGCGTCGGTATATTGACCACTTTGCAGTGCTTTTTCTGCTTTTTGAATATAAACCTGTTCACTCGATTGTGGACCGGTATCTACCACTTCTTTCTTGGGATTGCTGCTACAGCCTACCATTGCAGATGCAATGCCAATCGTTAGAGCAAGCATTGTCATTTTATAATGTGGTAGCGACATAAAAATTCCTCTGTTAATACGGGCAATGAGCTACAATTGCGCTATTAAATCACTTTTATTTGAATGATCAAATGGCTCAAGCACAATCTTCCGATCCAAATTTCCCTGAAACCGATTTCAATTTACTTGAAGATTCTGAGGATGCAGATAACCATACTTCAAGCTCTACTGCAACACGTTTATCGTTGCAATTTCAATTGGATGAAACTTATCTCGGACAACGTATAGACCAAGTTGCAGCAACGATTTGGAGCGACTTTTCGCGTGAAAAACTCAAACAGTGGCTAAAAGAAGGCCATTTGTTGGTAAATGGTAACAGTGTCAAACCGAAATATAAATGTGAAGGATTTGAACTGTTAACCCTTGAAGTTGAGTTAGAAGCCCAAACTCGTAGTCTGCCTGAAGACATTCCGCTGGATATTGTCTATGAAGATGATGACATTATTGTCGTTAATAAACCTGTTGGGATGGTGGTTCACCCAGGTGCGGGCAATTCATCGGGTACGTTGGTAAATGCATTATTGCATCACTATCCAAAATCGGCAGAACTGACCCGTGCGGGTTTGGTACATCGTATTGATAAAGATACTTCTGGCTTGTTGGTCGTTGCGAAAAATTTAGAAGCGCAATTTTCACTGAGTAAGCAATTGGCGAAAAAAACGGTTTACCGTGTTTATGACCTGATTGTGTACGGCAATGTGATTGCGGGCGGCACGGTGGATGAACCGATTAAACGTCACCCTGTAGACCGTGTCAAAATGGCGGTATTGCCGGGCGGTAAAGATGCTGTAACACACTACAACGTGAAAGAACGTTTCCAACATTTCACCCGTATCCAAGCGCGTCTTGAAACTGGACGTACGCATCAGATTCGTGTGCATTTTAGTTATATTGGTTTTGGTTTAGTTGGCGATCCTGTGTATATGCCGCGTGTGCGCGTGCCCGCAGGTGCATCGGAGCTTTTAGATGAGACTTTACGTGGTTTCAGACGCCAAGCCTTGCATGCAGCAGAGCTCGGTTTGAAACACCCACGTACAGGTGAAGAAATGTTGTTTAAAGCGCCGTGGCCAGCAGACTTGGCGACCTTGGTTGATGTACTTCGTACGGAAAACAAAGCCTATTAAGTTATAGATGAATCATCATAAGGACAGTATATGCAATTTGTTCAAGGACTTCCGGCAGGTGTTTTTGTGGGGCAAACCCGTGTACATCATGATCGTGCTTTAGAGACCACTCAAACTGAATTACAAGGCTTTAATTTGGCTTTGCATGTACAGGATGATGCCGCACGTGTGCAACAGCATCGCATGATCTTGCTCGAAGAGTTTGCGGGCTATGGGGTCGATAAAATCACATGGATGACGCAAACTCACAGCACCATTTGCCGTGTAGTGAATGAGCAAATTGACTTTGATGCTCAAGAAGGGGATGGTTTGGTGACGCAGCGTACAAACCATGCCCTGATGATGATGACAGCCGATTGTTTGCCAGTGGTTTTAGGCAATGCAGATGGAACTGAAGTGGCCAATTTGCATGCAGGTTGGCGTGGGTTGGCGCATGGCATTATTGAAAATACCATTGCCAGTATGAACACTCAGCCGACATGGGCTTGGTTGGGTACGGCTATTAGCCAACCTTGTTTTGAAATTGGGGCGGAAGTAAAAGAAGCCTTTTGTTCAAAGTATGCTGAGCTTGAGTCTGCATTTCAAACAGGTGAGCAAGCTGGAAAGTATTATGCTGACTTATATGCAATCGCAAAATTCATTCTAAAACAGCACGGGGTTGAAGTGGTCTCTGGCGGTGATCAGTGTTCCTTTAGCCAGTCGAATGAGTACTTTTCTTATCGACGTCATGCCAAAACTGGGCGTATGGCGACCTTTGTGTTTATGCAATAGTTTGGGTTTCTGATCAAGTGCTTGGCTGTTTTAATCCTTACACTTACTCCTCCTCAGCGAGTGGAAGTGTTAAACTTAACTCAATTCTTTGGTCTTAAAAGTTTCCATGTCTGTACCTGATCTTGTTTCTGCTGCACCTGTTCATGTGTGTGTGGTTTATCATAGCGCCTATGGTCATACGGCGAAAGTCGCTCAGTATATTGCACAAGGTGCAGAGCAGGCGGGTGCTGATGTGCATTTAATTTCTGTTGCTGCAGTGCGGTGGGACTTGTTAGATCAGGCCGATATTATTGTGATGGGTTGCCCAACATATATGGGCAGTCTTACCGCAGCGCTTAAGCAGTTTATGGAAGATTCCTCTAAGCGTTGGTTAGCACGGGCTTGGCAAGGAAAACTGGCTGCAGGCTTTACCAATGGTGGGGGCTTAAGTGGCGATAAACTGGCGGTATTACAACAGATTAATTTATTTGCTATGCAGCATGGTATGTTGTGGGCTGGTTTACCGTTTATGCCGACGGGACGTAGCCAACACGATATTAATCGGATGTCGAGCTTTTTAGGTTTGATGACTCAGTCAGACAACGCCAGTATTGAAATAACCCCACCTGAAGGCGACTTGGAAACTGCTCGAAAGTTTGGAAAATATTTGGTTGAGCTAAAAGCTGACTATTAACAGTTCTAATAATAAAAAAACCTCCACATGGGAGGTTTTTTTATTATTTATGCATAATGCGGGCTTTATCACGTTGCCAGTCACGGTCTTTTTCCGTGGCACGTTTGTCATGCAGCTGCTTGCCTTTCACTAAAGCGATTTCTAATTTGGCACGTGGCCCTTTCCAATAAGCAACAAGCGGAACACATGAATAACCTTTTTGATTCACTGCGCCGAGTAACTTATCCAGTTCACGACGGTTCAACAGTAACTTACGGGTACGGGTCGCTTCAGGAACAATGTGCGTAGATGCACTGAGTAAAGGCTGAATCTGAGCACCGAACAGGAAAGCCTCACCATTTTTAAAGGTGATATAACTCTCAGACAGCGTCATACGACCTGCACGTAATGATTTCACTTCCCAGCCTTGCAATGACAGGCCGGCTTCAAATTTTTCTTCAATAAAATAGTCGTGACGTGCACGTTTATTCTGTGCAATCGTCCCGCTGGTATTTTTTTTAACTACAGTTGCTTTCGCCATAATCAATTACTTCCAACAATGTACCTATTGTGCCTTAAAGCAGGGTTAAGGTGAAGTTTTTTCAAATTTATGGAGTTTCTTCACCTATAAAACAAGTTTTTGCTAAAATATGGCTCTACAAAATCAACAGAGTAAAAATGGATGTCTAAAACTCGCGTCATTTACCCGGGGACTTTTGATCCAATTACCAATGGTCATATTGATTTGGTTACACGTGCATCACGTATGTTTGATGAAGTGGTGGTAGCCATTGCCATTGGTCATCATAAAAACCCTCTCTTTAGTTTAGAAGAGCGTGTGAGCTTGGCCAAAGCATCATTAAGCCATCTTGATAATGTTGAGTTTGTAGGTTTTGATGGTTTGTTGGTGAATTTCTTCCGTGAACAAAAAGCAACGGCTGTACTGCGAGGATTGCGTGCAGTGTCTGACTTTGAATACGAGTTCCAGTTAGCCAATATGAACCGTCAACTTGATTCACACTTTGAGGCAGTATTTTTAACGCCGTCAGAGCAGTATTCATTTATTTCATCGACGTTGATTCGTGAAATAGCACGTTTAAAAGGTGATGTGACCAAGTTTGTACCGCAAGCTGTAGTCGCTGCTTTTGAACGTAAACATCAACAAGGTTGGTAATGTGTCTTTATATATAACCGATGAATGCATCAATTGTGATGTTTGTGAACCTGTGTGCCCCAATGAAGCCATTTTCATGGGGGAATTGATTTATGAAATCAATCCAGACTTATGCACAGAGTGTATCGGACATTATGATAAACCCCAGTGTCAATTGTTCTGTCCAGTGGACTGTATTCCGTTGGATCCTAATCATGCGGAAACTGAGGATGAGCTCATGGATAAATATAAAAAGCTGATTGCTCAAAAAAGCGCAAGCAATTAAGTCTAAGATTTGATACTATGCGCCTCGAAGTGAGCCAGACGATCGCTGCTGTGGAGATCTCCGTGATTGAAGCAGGGGAGGAAAGTCCGGGCTTCATAGGGCAAGGTGCCAGGTAACGCCTGGGCGGCGTGAGCCGACGGAAAGTGCAGCAGAGAGTAGACCGCCTTCATTGTGGTTTCGAGCAATCGAAATCGAAGGTAAGGGTGAAAGGGTGCGGTAAGAGCGCACCGCATGGCTGGTAACAGTTCATGGCATGGTAAACCCCACCGGAAGCAAGACCAAATAGGGATCCTTTAGGCATGGCCCATGCTGGATCCGGGTAGGTCGCTTGAGCGTATGAGTGATTGTACGCCTAGAGGAATGATCGTTCTCGACAGAACCCGGCTTATCGGCTCACTTCAACAAATTTTGATCAATTAAGCGCGCAAGGTACTTGACGTACTGGTGAGAAAACCACATAATGCGCGCACAGTTTACGGCTATGTAGCTCAGTTGGTTAGAGCACCGCACTCATAATGCGGGGGTCACAAGTTCAAGTCTCGTCATAGCCACCATTTTTATAGATCATGCTCTCAGCATGATCTTTTTTTTTGTGGGAAAGAAAGGCTGTGAAACTGTCTTTATTTACTTGCCATTTCTGAAATGGTCTTGTGGTTCACTGCACCGTTATTTCGATATTTAAACCAAAGCTGTGACTGCGGACATTTATGATCTTTTTAGAACTTCCCCTCGCAGTGAAGGTTTTCAGGTGTTAAATTGATCTGCATCTGTAAGTCTTGAATGTGTTGCCAATTGGCTTGATGTTCGGGCAATGTAAAGATTTGATGATCGACTAAATTGAGTTTTTTTAAAGATATGTGCTGACTTGCACAGTAGCGTCCTTCGGCTCTTTCTAAAGCCAAGTTTTGCTGTGCAGTTGGGCTTAAGCGATCTGCCGTCAGGATCTTTTGTTGTCCTTTGGCGTAGTTGACCAATATCTCTCGATCTTTTAGGCTAAATAATAGGTTGGAGTTGATATAGGTCGCTACATCACGCCGTACACCGTTATAGTCGGTGATCATGGGGGAAATCAGCTGACAACTGCTCAATGCTGTAGTGCTTAGGATGAAGAAAAAACAGACTCTCTTTTTCATTATCTTTCTCGTAAATATGCCTAACTTAAATATAGCTTGCAGCATAAAAATAAGTTTAAAAAGAGTGGTTTGCTGAAAAATTGATTGTTTAAAGTGTATTTGTTTATTGAATAACCATTTGTGTGTAAAAAGGGTTGACGCTTGTCTTTGAACTTTGCATAATGCGCGCACAGTTTACGGCTATGTAGCTCAGTTGGTTAGAGCACCGCACTCATAATGCGGGGGTCACAAGTTCAAGTCTCGTCATAGCCACCATTTTAAAAGACCAAGCTCTCAGCTTGGTCTCTTTTTTTGTGCGTAAAAAATAGATTTGAATATGTCGATATAAAAAAGCCCAAACATCTGTTTGGGCTTTTTTATTGGAACTGCAGCTTATACGCCTGCTTTCCAGCCATTCATGATTGGGTAGCGACGTTCACGGCTAAACGCACGTGAGCTGATGCGCGGACCAATTGCACCTTGGCGACGTTTGTATTCATTGAAATCGACCAAACGAATCACTTTTGCAACCACTTCAGCATCAAAGCCTTTGGCAATGATGTCATCTTGGCTCATATCTTCTTCGATATAGGCATACAAAATGGCATCCAGTACATCATATGGCGGTAAAGAGTCTTGGTCTTTTTGATCTGGACGTAACTCAGCTGAAGGTGGACGAGTAATCACACGCTCAGGAATCACGGGTTTGTCTGAAATGCTGTTACGGTATTTCGCAAGTTCAAACACAATGGTTTTATACACATCTTTCAGTACGGCAAAACCACCGACCATGTCACCATAGAGCGTGCAATAGCCCACCGCCAATTCTGATTTGTTGCCTGTAGACAGGACCAAATTACCAAATTTGTTGGATAAACCCATCAGCAGTGTACCGCGGGCACGCGCTTGTAAGTTTTCTTCAGTCGCATCCGCAGGGCTGTTACCGAAGAACGGATAAAGTGTTTGCATAAAGCTGTTTACAATCGGGTTGATTTCAGCAATCCCAAAAGTCACCCCCATACTCTTCGCTTGTTCAGCAGCATCTTCTACACTGATTTGAGCGGTATAGGTATATGGCATCATTACGGCTTGGACTTTGTCGGCGCCAATCGCATCAGCTGCAATTGCAAGAGTTAGAGCTGAGTCGATCCCACCTGATAAACCCAAAATCACCCCAGGGAAACCTGAGCGCTGTACATAGTCACGAGTCGCCATCACTAAGCTTTGATAAATCTCTGCCATAGTGTCTAAAGCAGGCGGCAGAACATTGGCCTTAAAGGCTTGTTGTTCTGCTTCGTATTCAGCGAAATACAGGGATTCTTTAAAGCTTTCAGCTTGAAGTACAACCGAACCATTTTTGGCAATCACGAAGCTTGTACCATCAAAGATCAGGTCGTCTTGACCGCCGACTTGGTTGGCATAAACCAAGTTGAGGTTCATTTGTTTCGCCAGTGCAGACATGGTTTCAACGCGGTGCTGTGGCTTACCGACTTCATACGGTGAAGCATTTAAGACTAAAGCCGTTTCTACATTGAGCTGTGCCAGTTGTTGTACCGTTGAAAGGGACCAAACATCTTCACAAATCAACACACCAAACTTATGACCCAGATATTCAAAAACAAGGTGTTGATGCCCTTCGGTGAAGTAGCGCTTTTCATCAAATACGCTATAATTTGGCAAGTTTTGTTTGTTATACACACCCAAAACCTGTCCATCTTTCATGACCGCAGCGGCGTTGTGGCGCTGGCCATCTTCGGTTTGATTAACAAAACCAAAGACCATCACAATGTCTTTTACTGTTTTAAGTTGTTCAAAAACTTGTTGCGTGCGTTTGGTTAGGCTTGGACGTAGAAGTAAATCTTCTGCTGGGTAACCAATGCTCGAAAGTTCTGGAAAAATAATTAAATCAGCATTTTGTTTTCTTGCTTCATTGGCCTGTTCCAACATTTTTTGGGCATTTGCTTCAAGGTTGCCAATGTGCGGAGAGAACTGTGCAAGTGCAATTTTAAAACTTTTCATTTCCAACTAAATCCTATACCTATAGGGATATACACGACGATTGAGTTTGTTATAGCTATAAGTTCTACGTGGTGTAAGTGACGATAAACAAATAGAAGTATTAATCAATAATAAGTGCGAATACTATATACGAAATGCGATTTTTTTTAAGGGATATTCTAAAAAAAATCCGTAAATTTCCTTAAAAAGAACAAATTATTCTAATGCCTTTAATGGAGTGTGATTGTGTGGTTTCAACCGCTTTTACAAAAAATACAGCAAAAGTTTGAACTTAAAAATCGGCCCTTGACTGAAGGGGAGAAAAAGTTTGCCAGCAGTATTTTTGGGAACAGTCTGAACATGGATTCGGTTCGAATTATCGCGCATCGGGCAGTGCTGCCTCATTATGCGATTAGCCCCAATGGACATGTCTATTTTAATATCAAAGACTGGTGCGAAAACTTTGCCGACCAACCGATTCATCAACAAGCTTGGTTGATTCATGAGCTAACGCATGTTTGGCAAATTCAGCAGGGACTCGCTGTAGTGCGTAAGGCGCTTTTTAACCGTCAATATCGTTATGCATTAAAACAAGGCAAGCAGTTTTTAAGCTATGGCATTGAACAACAGGCGCAAATGGTGCAAGACTATTTTCTCAAAAAACACTATGGCGAAGAGTGCTCAGCCTATGAGCAGTGTATTCCCTTTGTGGTACACAAAGCCTCGTTCTGACCCCGATAGATAAATCTGTGGAGTGATTGTTAGACAACAGATTTTAAAGTCATAAATTGCAAATCATTTGAAGAAAAATGCCAGTGGCATAGGAGAAGCGGACTCTTATTTTGAATGCAAAGCACAGGTAAAAATCGTGAGATTGAGCCTGAAAAATGAGCTAAAAATAAGAAGGAATGTCCTATGCGTATCACTCTTCCATTGAAAGGCAAAGCCAGCCAAATTTTTGCAGGACCCGTATTCGATGCTGAAAAACAGTCTGCGATTATTCCGATTCGGCATATGAAATTTGACTTTGAAGAGGAGAAAATTGATCCCAAATTCTACCTAAATGCGGAGTTGGCCAGTGCTTACTTTGCATCACTCTCGATCTTTCTGACCTATGGTGAAGACTTGGTGATTGATACCGCCCGTTATCACCGCGATTTCCTTAGAGACCCTGTATTAAAACAACGCGTGACGTCTTTGATTGGACAGGAGGCACTGCATTCAAAGCTACATGAAGAATTGAACGATACTTTTAAACAGGTTGATTTACCCGTTGGCATTTTTCGCTATTTAGCTGAAATCGTTTTTGACTACGGTTTTAACCGCTTACCGCAGCCGATGAAATTGTCTTTAATGGCAGGCATTGAACATTTTACTGCAGTGCTGTCTGAATACTTGATGAACAATGAAGAGATTTTCTTCGATTCTCAAGATGAAAAGCAACGGGCGATTTGGATGTGGCATATGCTAGAGGAGTCTGAGCATAAAGACATTGCATATGATGTGTTTCAATCACTTTCCAATAACTATGCCTTACGTATTGCAGGCTTTTTTCCAGCCCTTATCACCATTTTGCTACTGATTTCAGTGGCGTCAGTTTTTGTCCCGTTTTATCGCAAACCGTCTAATTTGGTGAGTCTGAGTTATTGGAAGGATGTGCCGCGGAGTTTCAGCCTCTTGTTTGGGCTGAAACGTGGTGTTTATGGCAGTAGTTGGATGCATATTTTTGACTATTTACGTCCGAGCTTTCATCCGAATGATTATGACACTTCTGCATTTTTAGATTATTACAAAGAGCGTTTACTACATCCTGAAGCAGGAGTATTAACCCCCTATTTCACCAAAGAATTTACTCCAGTACTTAAATTATAAAAAGGAGGTTATGACATGGGACTGTTGAGTAAAAAAAATAAACCAAGTCAAAAGGCTTACGCAGTTGTAACGGGTGCAGGCAGTGGAATTGGTCGTAGCTTTGCACTGGAACTGGCAAAGCGTGGTGGTGATGTCATCTGTGCAGATATTGATTTAAGCTCAGCACAGGAGACTGTAGATTTGATTCAGTCGATGACATCTTCGTCAGCCTATGCGGTGCATTGTGATGTTGGATTAAAAGAATCTGTACACACTTTGGCGGAGCAAGCGGAACAGCTTTTGGGACATCCTGTCACCTTGCTCATCAATAATGCCGGAGTTGGGCTAGGTGGTAAGTTTGATGAGGTGTCGCTGGAGGATTGGCAGTGGTGTATGCATGTCAACCTGTGGGGGGGTAATTCATGGTTGCCACTACTTTGTCCCCAAATTTAAACAGCAAGGTTTTGGTGCCATCATCAATGTGGCATCAGCTGCGAGCTATACTGCAGCCCCTGAGATGACAGCATACAACGTGACCAAGTCTAGTGTTTTGGCACTATCAGAAACCTTAGCTTCAGAGCTTCAGGCTTATAACATTGCAGTCAATGTGCTGTGTCCGACCTTGGTGCCGACCAATATTATGAAGAATGGGCGTTTGCCAAGTCGCTATTCTGGACTGGCTGACAAACTGTTGATGAACCATGCGTTTACCACCAGTGATGCTGTAGTCAAAAAAACATTAAATCGCTTAGATGCAGGCAAGCTTTATACCATTCCACAACCCGATGCCAAATTTTTCTGGTGGATGAAGCGCGCATCACCAAGCTTATACGTCAAGCTTTTAGGTTTGGGTTATCCACTGTTTAATCAAATCACAAAATAAGAATAGAGAAAAATGAATATGGAAACGCAATTAGAGATCGAGCAAGTAGATGTGCAAGCGCCGTTTGATCAAATGCGAGATTAAACTACCATGTCAAAAAGTACGGAAGCTCAACCTAAGCAGACCCGTAAAAAGGCTGTGCTTCGTCCTAAAGCCGTACATACTTACGATACCATTGTTGTGGGAGCAGGGATTTCGGGCATTGCTGCGGCTTATAAAATGAAACAAGTGGGCTATCAGGACTATCTGGTTTTAGAAAAGGCAGAGAGAGTTGGTGGTACGTGGCGTGATAATAATTACCCCGGCTGTGGCTGTGATGTACCTTCGGCCTTGTATTCCTTTTCCTTTGCACCTAGTCATCAATGGAGCCATTTATTTGCGAAACAACCTGAAATTTTAAGTTACTTAGAACGGGTGGTTGAGCAGTTTGAATTGCAAGACAAAATCCGCTTTCAGCATGAGTTGCTCAGTGCTAAGTGGAATGATGAGGCGAATATTTGGCAACTCGAAACTTCTCAAGGGGCATATCAAGCACGAACCGTGATCTTTAGCACAGGGCCGATTACAGAACCGTCCTTACCTAAAATTAAAGGGATAGAGGGGTTTAAAGGAGAAATGTTCCATTCAGCCCGTTGGAAACATGATTATGACTTAACGGGGAAGCGGGTTGCAGTGATTGGGACAGGCGCATCGGCTATTCAGTTTATTCCACAAATTCAACCGTTGGCGAAAGAGTTGATCGTATTTCAGCGTACTGCGCCGTGGGTTTTGCCTAAGGCGGATATGCAACTCAATGCTAGCTTGAAGTCGCTGGTGGCTAAATTCCCGATGATTCAGCAAGGCTGGAGGAACAGTATTTCCAGTATTTTAAATGGGATCAACTTTGGGCTTCGTCACCCATCACTGCTGGAGCCAGTCAATTTTTTAAGCCGTCAATTATTAAAATTGCAAATACAGGATGAGACCCTATGTAAAGCCGTAACGCCGAACTTTTCGATCGGCTGTAAGCGACTTTTATTTGCCAACAATTATTATCCAGCACTGCAACAAGACAATGTTATGTTGTTGCCACAAGGTTTGGTCGAGATTGATGGGCAGAATGTCATTGCGGCAAATGGGGAGCGATTTGAGGTCGATGTCATTATCTGGGGAACTGGTTTTGAAGTGGCACATCCTCCAATTGGCCAACGTGTATGGAATGCCCAAGGTGAACGATTGGCCGACCTTTGGAAGGACAGTTCGCCAGAAGCGTACTTGGGTACAAGTTTGGAAAATGTGCCGAATGCGTTTTTGGTATTGGGCCCAAATATCTTGGTTTATGACTCTTTTATTGGCATTGCTGAAGCTCAGATTCAGTACATTGTAGATGGTCTACTAAAAATGAAGCAGCAAGGCTTTAAACGTATGATGGTAAAATGAGATGTTCTGCGTTATCACAATGCTAAGGTGCAAACCCATTTGAAAACCACCGTATTTAACCGAGGTGGTTGCTCAAGCTATTATTTAGATCAAAATGGCCGTAACTTCGCGGCTTGGCCGTGGTCCTTGGCTGAGTTAAAGCAACGTTTATCTGCGCTTGAGCTAAAACACTACGATGTTGTTGAAGCTTAAAGTAGCCACATTAAGTATTAAAAAAGCCTGAGTCTGTTCAGGCCTTTTAATACTTTAAGAGTGTGACTCATGAATGGTAGGTCTAGAGTTCAACATAAAAAAACCACCCATGCGGGTGGTTTTTTGTCTATCAAAGCAGAACGAATTAACGGTTGATGTCGCGTTGAACTTCGCCAGTGTAAAGCTGACGAGGACGACCGATCTTATACGGACCGCTGTGCATTTCTAACCAGTGGCTGATCCAACCAACAGTACGTGCAAGCGCGAAGATCACTGTAAACATTTCTGTCGGGATACCAATCGCTTTAAGGATGATACCTGAGTAGAAGTCTACGTTCGGGTATAAGTTACGCTTGATGAAGTATTCATCAGAAAGCGCGATACGTTCAAGTTCCATAGCAAGAGCAAGCTGTGGATCGTTGATGCCAAGCGCACCAAGAACTTCGTCGCAAGTTTCTTTCATTACTTTCGCACGTGGATCGAAGTTTTTGTACACACGGTGACCGAAGCCCATGAGTTTAACTTCTTTAGTTTTCACTTTTTCCATGAAGTCAGCAACGTTCTCTACAGTGCCGATTTCATCAAGCATCTTAAGAACAGCTTCGTTCGCGCCGCCGTGAGCAGGGCCCCAAAGTGCAGAGATACCCGCAGCGATACATGCATATGGGTTCGCACCAGTAGAACCAGCTAAACGTACTGTAGACGTAGAAGCATTTTGTTCGTGGTCAGCGTGAAGCGTGAAGATACGGTCCATTGCTTTAGCAAGGATAGGATCTACTTTGTAATCACGGTCTGCTGGAGTAGCAAACATCATGTATAAGAAGTTTTCAGCGTAACTTAAGTCGTTACGTGGGTAAACAAATGGTTGACCAACAGTGTACTTGTAGCTCCACGCAGCCAAAGTAGGTACTTTAGCAATTAAGCGGATCGCTGTAATTTCACGGTGATCAACATTTTCGATGTCTAAGTTGTTGTGATAGAACGCAGAAAGCGCACCAACTACACCAACCATGATCGCCATAGGGTGAGCATCGCGACGGAAACCATTGAAGAAGCGGCTAACTTGATCGTGAACCATAGTGTGGTTACGAACTTTAGCATCAAATACTTCTTTTTGTTCAGCTGTTGGAAGCTCGCCATTGAGAAGTAAGTAGCAAGTTTCTAAGTAGTCAGCTTTAGTTGCTAACTGGTCGATTGGGTAGCCACGGTGTAAAAGCACACCTTTGTTACCGTCGATGAAAGTGATTTTAGACTCGCATGCAGCAGTAGCCATAAAACCAGGATCAAAAGTGAAGTGACCTGCGGCCAATACATCTTTAACGTCGATTACATCTGGGCCCAATGTGCCGCTGTAAATTGGTAATTCAATTTCTTTGCCATCAAGCTGTAAAACGGCTTTTTTGCCAGTTGCTTCAGACATTCAATAGATCTCCTGTCCTGGTGAATGATTTATCTGACTCGAAATACTCATCTTTTAATGCACGAATCAGACGGATTAAAAATTTGCTCTAAGAGTAGAGAGTGCTGAAATTTTGTCAATTATACTTATGGATAAAATGATGACTTCCGAAGTTATAGTTAAGATTTAATCCATTAAAATTTGCATAAAATCACAGCACCGACACACTATAATAAGTTAATTCAACGAGCAAGTGCATAAATAAAAAATGTTGCTGGCGCAATTGTAAGCAGTTTTATATTGAAAAAAGCGCTTGAAAAGAAACAGAATTCAAGTCGTCATATATTTACATTTATTATGATTCTCGTAACTTACGCATCATTTTAAAAAGAAAATGCTGCTTTCCTAGTCATTGTTAAAAACAATAAGTGACTCAAAAAAAATGATTTAATTGTATAAAAAATAGCTTATTTGGTATTTCGAAAACGGTATATCAGTCACTTTTTTTATTTATACGGATGTGAAAAATTGTTTTAATTAAAATTTATTACGAGATATTTCAATCTTGTAGGGGATTAATCTGTTGCACCAACATCATGCATATTTATGCCACTATATTAAAATAAAATAATGAACATTTTATATATAAATAAAAAATGATTAAAATAAAGCAGTGAAATTCCCCAGTTTTTAAAACAAGACTTTTTTGTGCATCATTAGTCTAAAGTCGAATTTTCCCGTTTTTGTATAAATTTTAGCGCTTGAATTTGGTGTTTATTTTATAAAAACCAACCATATAGCTGAGATTTGAAGCTAAAGTATTGTAGCGCAAGGTATTTATCTATGTGTTAATGATTCTTATTTAAATAATTTTTATGCAAAAAGGCCAAGGGCATTGTTTGTATTTTGATAGTTCACGTCTTATAATTCAGTGTCGTTTTAAGTTCAAACGCTATTTAATTTAGAGTTTTAAAGTAGCTGCTGAACAATGCCAGCTTTCCTTCGAATTAATTCCAACAAACTCCGGATGGAGTTTTTACTTACAGGATGCCCGCTGTGAAAAGCAACAGACCTGTCAATTTGTCCATGGGTCAAGTTTTAGAAGTAAACTTAAAATCCCCTGTGGCTATTGCATCAATCTTACACCGTCTATCAGGTGTCATCGTATTTTTACTCGTACCGGTACTTCTATGGATCTTAGACAAGTCATTGTCTTCGCCTGAAGGATTTGCTCAAGTTCAGGCTATTTTTAATAGCTTCATTGTGCGTTTTGTCGTATGGGTATTTGTAGCCGGCTTAATTTTCCACTTTATTGCGGGTGTTAAGCACTTACTTGCAGATATCGGTATTGCTGAAGAACTGCAAAGTGGTCGTATCGCAGCTACTATTTCATTGATCTTGTCTGCAATCGGTATCGTTGCGGCATTTGTATGGATTGTTATCTAATGAAAAGTGCTACTGGTTTAACGGGTTCAGGTTCTCGCGATTGGTTTATCCAACGTGTAAGTGCTGTCGTATTAGCGGTTTATACAGTTGTTGTTTTAGGTTGGATCCTATGCAATGGCGGTTTTAGCTATGAACAGTGGTACGGCTTTATGATGACAGCTCCAATGAAGATTTTATCTTTATTGGCCGTCTTATCTCTTGTTGCACATGCTTGGATTGGTATGTGGCAGGTATTCACGGATTATGTGACTACTCGTCAAATGGGTCCTTCAGCTTCAGGTTTACGCCTTGTACTGACTTCAGCAGTAATTATTGCTGTATTTGCATATGCGATCTGGGCAATCCAGATTTTTTGGGCGAATTGATAGGAAGAGATCATGGGCGCTATAACCCCTAAAGAAGATTACACAAATATTCCACACGAAACTTTCGATGCTGTCATCGTTGGTGGTGGTGGTTCAGGTATGCGCGCGTCTTACCAACTTGCTCAAGCTGGTTTGAAAGTTGCTGTTTTAACTAAAGTATTCCCAACTCGTTCGCACACAGTTGCAGCGCAGGGTGGTATTGGTGCATCTCTTGGTAACATGCAAGAAGATAACTGGCACTACCACTTCTACGACACTGTTAAAGGTTCTGACTGGTTAGGCGATCAAGACGCGATCGAATTTATGACGCGTGAAGCGCCACAAGTGGTTTATGAGTTAGAACACTTGGGTATGCCATTTGACCGTAACGCAGACGGTACGATTTACCAACGTCCATTCGGTGGTCACTCTGCAAACTACGGTGAAAAAGCAGTTCCACGTGCATGTGCTGCTGCTGACCGTACAGGTCACGCACTTCTTCACACGCTTTATCAAAGCAACGTGAAAATGGGTACGCAATTCTTTGTTGAATGGATCGCACTTGACCTGATTCGTAACGAAGCGGGTGATGTTCTTGGTGTAACAGCAATTGACCAAGAAACGGGTAAAATTGCAGTATTCCAAGCCAAAGCGACATTGTTTGCTACAGGTGGTGCGGGCCGTGTTTACCGTGCATCAACCAATGCTTACATCAACACTGGTGACGGCCTTGGTATGGCTGCGCGTGCAGGTATTCCATTGCAAGATATGGAATTCTGGCAGTTCCACCCAACGGGTGTTGCTGGCGCAGGTGTATTGTTAACTGAAGGTTGTCGTGGTGAAGGTGCAATCCTTCGTAACGATGCTGGCGAGCCGTTCATGGAACGCTATGCACCTACTTTAAAAGACTTGGCGCCACGTGACTTCGTATCACGTTCTATGGACCAAGAAATTAAAGAAGGTCGTGGTTGTGGTCCGAAAAAAGACTACATCTTGCTTGATATGACGCACTTGGGTGCTGAAACGATCATGAAGCGTCTTCCATCTGTATTCGAGATTGGTAAGAAATTCGCGAACGTTGACATCACGAAAGAGCCAATTCCAGTAGTACCAACAATTCACTACCAAATGGGTGGTATTCCAACGAATATCCACGGTCAAGTGGTTGTGCCTGAAGGTTCTGAAACTGAAGCATTTGCAGCACATTATGACAAAGATAGCGATATCTATTCGACTAATGCGGGCGATCGTAACTTTACGAAACCTGTTAAAGGCTTCTATGCAATTGGTGAGTGTTCTTGCGTGTCTGTACATGGTGCAAACCGTTTAGGTACGAACTCATTACTTGACTTGGTTGTGTTTGGTAAAGCTGCGGGTGAGCACATCATCGACTACGTGACTAAACATCACGGTGATGAATACCAACCGCTTCCTACGACTGTACTTGAGCAAACTGTTGCACGTATCCGTAAGTTAGATGACTCAACAACTGGTGAAAATGCCCAAGAAGTTGCAGATGCAATCCGTGACATCGTTCAAGATCATGCTGGTGTATTCCGTACAACTGCACTTCTTGAAGAAGGTGTGAAGCAGATTCTTGCCATTGAACCGCGTGTACGCAATATTCACTTGAAAGACAAATCTAAAGTATTTAACACTGCGCGTGTAGAAGCTTTAGAAGTTGAAAACTTGTATGAAGTGGCTAAAGCAACATTGATCTCAGCAGCAGCTCGTAAAGAGTGCCGTGGTGCGCATACGGTTGTAGACTTTGAAGAGTCTCCAGATCATCCAGCTTACCCATATGGTCGTCGTGATGATGAGTGGATGAAGCACACATTATGGTTCTCTAGCGATAACCGTCTTGAGTACAAGCCAGTACGTTACAAACCATTGTCTGTTGCTGCAATTCCACCTAAACCACGTACATTCTAATTGGGAGAAGTAAGATGAGTAGAGGTACTCGTACATTTAATATCTACCGCTACGATCCTGATAAGGATGCAGCGCCGTACATGCAAACTTTCAAGTTAGAGTTGACTGATAAGCACCGTATGTTGCTTGATGCGCTTCTTGCATTGAAAGTACAGGATGAATCATTAACATTCCGTCGCTCATGCCGTGAAGGTATTTGTGGTTCGGATGGTGTAAACATCAATGGTAAAAATGGTTTAGCGTGTCTTTGGAACCTAAACGACTTACCAGAAGTGATTACAGTTCGTCCTTTACCTGGTTTGCCTGTGGTTAAAGATTTAGTTGTGGATATGAACCAGTTCTACGATCAGTACAACAAAATTCATCCATTCTTGATCAACAACCAACCTGCGCCACCAAAAGAGCGTTTACAGTCTCCTGAAGAGCGTGAACACTTAGATGGTTTATATGAATGTATTCTTTGTGCATGTTGTTCAACTTCATGCCCATCATTCTGGTGGAACCCAGACAAGTTCTTGGGTCCTTCAGCGTTGTTGAATGCATACCGTTTTATCATCGACTCTCGTGATACAGCAACTCAAGAGCGTTTGGCTCGTCTAGACGACCCATTCTCGCTATTCCGTTGTAAAGGCATCATGAACTGTGTATCAGTGTGTCCTAAAGGTTTGAACCCAACTAAAGCAATCGGTCACATCCGTAACATGCTTTTAGATGCTGCGGGTTAATCTGTAGGCTGATTTATCAGTTAAAAAAAGCACACCTTCAGGGTGTGCTTTTTTATTTTATAGCTAGATTTTTGCTGTAAAAAATAAAGTTGAGTGAAAGCGTGAGGTTGGCACTATTTTTGTTTGTGATAGGTGGCTTTTGTGGAAATTGCACCAGATTGGTGAAAAGCGCGGCGATTTAAAACAAATGTCATAAATAAGTGCAAGTATGAGTCTGCAAAAAAAGTTATGAAGATGTTAATATGGATGTTGTTGATGGGGAGGGCATATTGAAAGATGATGCTCTCTTTTCGTATGTGTTTTTTGGAGTAGACTTTGGTCTACGTTGAAACTCGGTTTTATTTAAAGCACCATATATTAGATGAAATTTTGATATGTGTATTTCGCCAATTTATGAAAGGTATGTGTCAAAAAAATCAATTGAAATATGGGGAGTATGTTAAAATTTTTGCACGTTTATATTTAAAAAATGCGCGCTAAATATGTACATTAATTCAACATTTAAGCCGCATTAGAGCGAGTATAAATGAAGGGTTAGTCGCTTTAGAAAAAATAATGCCTCGCCTTATTTTTTCTAAGTCGATTTGCAAAAAATTGCTCGGTTTTGGCCGGGTATGAATGAGTGATGATGCCGCTGAGGGCGTTATGATTCATTGTCACATTGGGTAATTCTAATGTAGTGATAACGCCTCATGGCATCCGCCTTATGGGGACTAATGTCATGTTACCAATTTGACATTACTAATCATGGGTTCGCTTAAAAAGCATCCTGAAATGTTTTTGCAATAGGAAATGGGTCCACAAATGCAAGAAGTTGCTGACGCATTGCGTCTTGACACTGAACTTTCCGCTGATAGTGCAGCGTATATTGAAGAACTTTATGAGCAGTACTTGGCTGCACCAGACTCAGTAGAAGCTGACTGGCGTGCATACTTCGATAAATACCCGAAAGGTGATCAACCACACAGCAATGTACGTGAGCAATTCTTATTACTAGGTCGTAATTCAAGTCGTGTTCAAGCAGTGGTACAGAGTTCTGTTAGTACAGAACATGAGCGTCGTCAAATTGGCGTACTACAACTGATCGCAGCGTACCGTAACCGCGGTCACCAAAAAGCGAAGCTTGATCCCTTAGGTTTGGCAAAACGTGAAATCGTGCCGGATCTTGACCTTGCTGCACATGGCTTAACCCAATCTGATTTCGACACTGTATTCAATACAGGTAATCTTTTGATTGGTAAAGATGAAGCAACTCTAGGTGAAATGGTTCAAGCCATGGAAGCAACGTACTGTGCTTCAATTGGTGCAGAATACATGCACATTGTTGATACCAAAGAAAAACGTTGGATTCAACAACGCCTTGAAGGTGCGCGTGGTCAATTCAACTTCACTGCAGAACAGAAAAAACACGTATTAGAGCGTTTGACTGCGGCTGAAGGCCTAGAAAAATTCCTAGGTAATAAATACGTTGGTGCAAAACGTTTCGGCGTGGAAGGTGGTGAATCTTTCATTCCAATGGTTGATGCTTTAATTCAGCGTGCAGGTTCTGTAGGTTGTAAAGAAGTGGTCATTGGTATGCCTCACCGTGGTCGTTTGAACCTTCTTGTAAACATCATGGGTAAAAACCCAGCAGACCTATTTGGTGAGTTCGAAGGTAAGAGCTTACATAAAAAAGGTTCTGGTGACGTTAAATACCACCAAGGTTTCTCTTCAAACGTAATGACTCCAGGTGGCGAAGTTCACTTGGCATTGGCGTTTAACCCATCACACTTAGAAATCGTCGGCCCTGTGGTTGAAGGTTCAGTACGTGCACGTCAAGTGCGTCGTAAAGACATTGGTGGTGATGATGTATTGCCAGTAATTGTTCACGGTGATGCTGCATTTGCAGGTCAAGGTGTTAACCAAGAAACCTTCCAAATGTCACAAACACGTGGCTATACAGTGGGTGGTACGGTTCACATTGTGGTGAATAACCAAGTTGGTTTCACAACATCTGATCCACGTGATGCGCGTTCTACAGAATACTGTACGGACATCGCGAAAATGATCCAAGCGCCGATTTTCCATGTGAACGGTGATGATCCTGAATCAGTATTGTTTGTTGCGCAATTGGCACATGACTTCCGTCATACTTTCCGTAAAGACGTTGTCATTGACATGTTCTGTTACCGCCGCCGTGGTCACAATGAAGCGGACGAGCCAGCTGCAACTCAGCCAATGATGTATCAAGTCATCAACAAGAAAACGACAACGCGTGCGCTGTATGCAGACCAATTGGTTCAAGAAAGCGTATTAGACCGTGCTAAAGCGGATCAAATGGTTGAAGACTACCGTGCTGATTTAGAAGCAGGTAAGCACGTTGCAAATGCATTGGTACTTGAACCAAATACAAAAATGTTTGTAGATTGGGCACCGTACTTAGGACATGACTATACAGACGTATGGGATACCACATGTTCTGAAGATCGCTTAAAAGAGCTTGGTCGCAAAATGCGCGAGCTTCCTGAAGGCTTCGTGATGCAGCGTCAAGTTGCAAAAGTGATTGATGATCGCTTAAAAATGCAAACTGGCGAAATGCCATTGAACTGGGGTGCTGCAGAAACTTTGGCTTATGCATCTATTTTAGATGATGGCTATTTGGTTCGTTTGACTGGTGAAGACGTTGGTCGTGGTACCTTCTCACACCGTCATGCAAAACTGCATAACCAAGTGGATGGTTCAACGTACATTCCACTTTGCCATATCAAAGAAAATCAACCACGTACTGCTATTTATGACTCATTGTTGTCTGAAATGGCGGTGTTAGGTTTTGAGTATGGTTATGCAACGACTCTGCCTAAGAGTTTGATCATTTGGGAAGCACAATTTGGTGACTTCGCAAACTGTGCACAGGTGGTAATCGATCAGTTCATCGCATCAGGTGAAACCAAGTGGGAACGTGTGTGTGGTTTAACCTTACTTCTTCCTCACGGTTTTGAAGGTCAAGGTCCAGAGCACTCATCTGCACGTTTAGAGCGTTTCTTACAGCTATGTGCTGAAGACAACATGCAAGTGATGACACCGACTACGCCTGCACAGATTTTCCATGCTTTACGTCGTCAAGCGATTCGCCCAATTCGTAAGCCAATGATCATCATGTCACCGAAGTCTTTACTTCGTCACAAGCTTGCAACGTCTACTTTAAGTGAACTTGCAAATGGTACATTCCAAACTGTGATTGATGAAATCGACAACATCAACAAAGCAGACATAACACGTTTAGTGCTTTGTGGTGGTAAGGTTTACTTTGACTTGCTTGAGAAACGTCGTGAGCAAGAGTTGAATAACACTGCAATCGTTCGTATTGAACAATTGTATCCATACCCTGAACAACGTATTGCTGAAGTTCTTGCTCAATATCCAAATGTGAAAGACATTGTTTGGACGCAAGAAGAGCCGAAGAACCAAGGTGCTTGGTTATTTATTGCCCCTCGTTTATATGATGATGTAATGAAGTCGGCTAAACCAGTACGTATCAGTTATGCAGGTCGTGAAGCTTCTGCTGCACCGGCTTGTGGTTCACCATATTTGCATGCAAAACAACAAGCTCAGCTCGTAAATGACGCTTTAGCGATCGTAGCTGAATAACAGGAGATTCTTAGTAATGGCAACCGAAATTAAAGCACCGGTATTCCCTGAGTCAGTTGCGGATGGAACAATCGCAACTTGGCACAAACAACCAGGTGAAGCAGTATCACGTGATGAAGTGATCTGTGATATTGAAACAGATAAAGTTGTTTTAGAAGTTGTTGCTCCTGCTGACGGTACAATTGCATCGATCATTAAAGGTGAAGGTGACACTGTTCTTTCAAATGAAGTGATTGCACAGTTTGAAGAAGGTGCTGTATCTGGCGCTGCGCAAACTGAAGCAGTTCAGTCTGAAGCGAAAGTAGAACAAGCGGTTGTTCAAACTGAAGCGGGTGCTGCACCAGTCGTTGAACGTGCTCAAGTTGCTGATCAAGCGCCTGCTGTACGTAAGGCATTGACTGAGTCTGGTATTCCAGCTGCTGATGTTGCGGGTACAGGTCGTGGTGGTCGCATCACAAAAGAAGATGTAGCAAATCACCAAACTAAACCAGCAGCTCCTGCTGCAGCACCATTAAGTGTTGCTGTGGGTGAGCGTGTTGAGAAGCGTGTTCCAATGACACGTCTTCGTAAGCGTGTTGCTGAGCGTCTGCTTGCTGCAACGCAAGAAACTGCAATGTTGACGACGTTTAACGAAGTGAACATGAAGCCAATCATGGAAATGCGTGCACAATACAAAGACGCATTTGAGAAGCGTCACGGTGCGCGTCTTGGCTTTATGTCTTTCTTTGTTAAAGCTGCAACTGAAGCGCTTAAACGCTACCCAGCAGTTAACGCTTCAATTGACGGAGATGACATTGTTTACCACGGTTACTATGACATCGGTGTAGCAGTATCTTCTGAGCGTGGTCTAGTTGTACCTGTACTTCGTGATACAGATCGCATGAACTATGCTGAAGTTGAAAATGGTATCCGTGACTTTGCTTACAAAGCACGTGATGGCAAATTGGGCATCGAAGACATGACTGGCGGTACATTCACCATTACTAACGGTGGTACTTTCGGTTCATTGTTGTCGACTCCGATCTTGAATACACCACAAACTGCAATTTTGGGTATGCATAAAATCCAAGAGCGTCCAATGGCTGTAAACGGTCAAGTAGAAATCTTACCGATGATGTATTTAGCGCTTTCTTATGACCACCGTTTAATTGATGGTAAAGAAGCAGTTGGTTTCTTGGTAACAATCAAAGAATTGTTAGAAGAACCAGCTAAATTGATCCTTGACCTTTAATTCTAAAGAATAAAACATGGGCTTAGAGCGATCCTCTAAGCCCATTTTTGGAGATAAAAATGTCTCAACAATTTGATCTTGTTGTAATTGGCGGTGGCCCAGGTGGCTATGAAGCAGCGATTCGTGCAGCGCAATTAGGTTTTAAAGTTGCTTGTATCGAAAAACGTATTCACAAAGGCAAACCATCTTTAGGTGGTACTTGCTTAAACGTGGGTTGTATTCCTTCTAAAGCTTTACTTGATTCTTCTCACCGCTACGAAGATACAGTTCATCATTTAGATGATCACGGTATTACAACAGGTGAAGTGAAGTTTGACTTGGCTAAACTTCTTGATCGTAAAGATAAAATCGTAAACCAATTAACTATGGGTATCGACGGCCTTCTTAAAGGGAATGGTATCGAATGGTTAAAAGGTACTGGTAAATTACTTGCTGGTAAAAAAGTTGAGTTTGTTTCTCATGAAGGTGAAACTCAAATTTTAGAGCCAAAATATGTGATTCTTGCATCTGGTTCTGTGCCTGTAAATATTCCTGTAGCTCCTGTTGATCAAGACATTATTGTTGATTCAACTGGTGCTTTAGAATTCCAAGAAGTTCCTAAGCGTTTAGGTGTTATTGGTGCTGGCGTAATTGGTTTAGAACTTGGTTCAGTATGGCGTCGTTTAGGTGCTGAAGTTGTTGTATTTGAAGCAATGGATGCATTCTTACCAATGGCTGATAAAGCATTGGCTAAAGATTACCAAAAATTATTGACTAAACAAGGTTTAGACATTCGCGTAGGCGCTAAAGTTGCAGGTACTGAAGTTAACGGTCGTGAAGTAACCGTTAAGTACACGCAAGGTGGCGAAGAAAAAACTCAAACTTTCGATAAATTAATTGTTTGTGTTGGTCGTCGTGCTTATGCAGAAGGTTTATTGGCTGATGATTCAGGTATTAAACTCACTGAACGTGGTTTAGTTGAAGTGAACGATTGGTGTGCAACTTCTGTTGAAGGTGTATATGCAATTGGTGACTTGGTACGTGGTCCAATGCTTGCGCATAAAGCAATGGAAGAAGGCGTAATGGCTGTTGAACGTATTCACGGTCATGCTGCACAAGTCAACTATGACACAATCATTTCTGTAATCTATACACACCCAGAAGCGGCGTGGGTAGGTTTAACAGAAGAGCAAGCGAAAGAAAAAGGCCATGAAGTAAAAACGGGTCAATTTGGTTTCGCTGCAAACGGCCGTGCAATGGCTGCGGGTGAAAATGCTGGTTTCGTGAAGTTTGTTGCTGATGCAAAAACAGATCGTTTACTGGGTATGCACGTGATTGGGCCTGCTGCGTCTGATATCGTACACCAAGGTATGATTGCGCTTGAGTTTGTATCTTCTGTTGAAGATCTACAGTTGATGACTTTTGGTCACCCAACATTCTCTGAAGTGGTTCATGAAGCTGCACTTGCAGTGGATGGTCGAGCGATTCACGCCATCCAGCGTAAACGCAAATAAGACAACGAAAAGAGCGACTACGGTCGCTCTTTTTTGTTTCAGGTGTTGTCTTCTCATGAAGAATCATCTAAAAATAAAGACAAGAAGTTTTAAAAATCCAAAATGGTTACTGTGATAGTAAACAGTTTCGGTGCAACAAAAAGTAAATAAGCAGTAATAAAAAGGTTAGTCGATGAATTTACATGAATATCAAGCTAAAGCGCTATTAAAAAAATATGGTATGCCTGTCCAAGAGGGCGTACTTGCCACCACTCCAGAAGAAGCAGTAAAAGCCTTTGAACAAATAGGCGGAAAATTTGCTGTCATGAAAGCTCAAGTACATGCGGGTGGTCGTGGTAAGGCGGGTGGCGTAAAAGTTGTAAAGTCAGCAACAGAAGCTGCTGAATATGCAAAAAGCATCATCGGGACCAACCTTGTTACCTATCAAACCGATAGCCATGGCCAACCTGTAAATAGCGTACTTGTCGCGGAAGATGTTTATCCTGTAGAGCGTGAACTGTATTTAGGTGCAGTGGTTGACCGCTCAAGCCGTCGTGTGACCTTTATGGCTTCAACCGAAGGTGGCGTCGAAATTGAAAAGGTTGCTGAAGAAACCCCTGAAAAAATTATCAAAGTTGAAGTTGATCCCTTGGTCGGCTTATTACCATTTCAAGCACGTGAAGTTGCATTTAAGTTGAACCTTAAAGATGGTCAAGTGAATCAATTTGTGAAAGTGATGTCTGCTGCGTATCAAGCATTCATCGAGAATGACTTTGCTTTATTTGAGATTAACCCGCTATCTGTGCGTGAAAATGGTGACATCCTATGTGTCGATGCCAAAGTGGGGATCGATTCAAACGCGCTGTATCGTTTACCAGAAATTGCTGCGCTACGTGATAAGTCACAGGAAAATGAACGGGAGTTGAAAGCGTCTGAATTTGACCTCAACTACGTCGCGCTTGAAGGCAACATTGGCTGTATGGTCAATGGTGCGGGCCTTGCGATGGCAACCATGGATATTATTAAACTCTATGGCGGCCAACCTGCGAACTTCCTTGATGTCGGCGGTGGTGCAACCAAAGACCGTGTGATTGAAGCGTTTAAAATTATTCTGGCAGATACCTCTGTACAAGGGGTATTGATTAATATCTTCGGTGGAATTGTACGTTGTGACATGATTGCTGAAGCAATTATTGCAGCGGTTCAAGAAGTAAATGTGACCGTACCTGTGGTTGTTCGTTTAGAAGGGAACAATGCTGAATTGGGTGCCAAATTACTTGATGAATCAGGTTTGAAATTGATTTCTGCAAATGGCTTGTCGGATGCCGCAGAAAAAATTGTTGCTGCAGTAAAAGCGTAAGGAGTATCAATATGAGCGTATTAATTAATAAAGACACCAAAGTATTGGTACAAGGTTTTACAGGCAAAAATGGTACATTCCACTCAGCACAAGCGCTAGACTATGGAACCAAAGTCGTTGGTGGGGTAACTCCTGGTAAAGGTGGCACAACCCATTTAGATTTACCTGTATTTAACACCATGAAAGATGCCGTTGCAGGCACAGGCGCAGATGCGACTGTGATTTATGTGCCAGCACCGTTTGTATTAGATTCAATTATTGAAGCAGTGGATTCAGGTGTTGGACTGATTGTGGTCATCACAGAAGGTGTGCCAACTTTAGACATGCTCAAAGCTAAGCGTTATCTTGAAACCAATGGTAATGGCACGCGTCTGATTGGTCCAAACTGTCCGGGTATTATTACTCCCGGTGAATGTAAGATCGGGATTATGCCAGGTCATATTCATCAACCAGGTAAAATCGGAATTATCTCTCGCTCTGGTACATTGACGTATGAAGCGGTTGCGCAAACGACTAAGCTTGGTTTAGGTCAATCCACCTGTATTGGTATTGGTGGTGATCCAATTCCGGGCATGAACCAAATTGATTGTTTGAAACTGTTCCAAGAAGATCCGCAAACTGAAGCGATAATCATGATTGGTGAGATTGGTGGTACGGCTGAAGAAGAAGCAGCTGAATATATTCAATCGCATGTGACTAAACCTGTGGTGGGTTATATTGCAGGTGTAACAGCACCGAAAGGCAAGCGTATGGGACATGCGGGAGCAATTATTTCTGGTGGTAAAGGTACTGCTGAAGAAAAGTTTGCAGCATTTGAAAAGGCGGGGATGGCGTATACACGTAGCCCAGCAGAACTCGGTTCAACGATGTTCCAACTTTTAAAGGACAAAGGTTTAGTTTAAGTTTTTATATTTTAAAGGAAAAAGCCGTATGTCTTAATTGCACATGCGGCTTTTTTGTGGGGAGTATTTTGGTTTGCTCTAAGACAAAAAATAATATGAGGGTTTAGAGTAACTTAATCCCAGTTGAAAATTATATTCAGCCACATTGAAAAAGCCATACTGAGCAAAAGATAAAATGGTGAAATTAGAGCAAGATTTGCTATATACCTACCAATCTGATAACTGAGAAATATTTAGTGGACACTGTTTCTATAGGGGACTATGCTATATTCATAATTAAAATAATTCTTTTGAAGACATAGTATTGTAGATGTTGAAGCCGATTCATTTATTGTTTTTCCGCTGCTTATTCTTATTCGGGTTGGCGATGAATAGCGCTTATGCTGAAAATGAAGACGTCTATTTGGCGGAGTCTTTGAGTGATGATATCTTCCACCATTATCAGCAGTTAGCTGCACAACATGATGAAGAGGAAAACGATTACACATTGATCAATAATGATTTTTATGAGAATGAGTATATTCGCGTATTTAACTACACGGCTTACAATTCGGATAGTTTGAGTCATAAATTGGGGACAGGGGAGTTTCACAGTTCTGACTTGGATATGCTTAGTGTTTCTTTTGGGTATGGTATTGAAATTAAAGTCAACAAAAGAAATAAAGTTGGATATGAGTACCTTTCAAATTTTCCTTATGATCGTGGGCAATTGATTCGTTTCTTTTGGGTACGTTTGCACTAAATAGCTTAATTCTATTTATTCATTAAAAAGTTTTTTCCGTTACTGTTTAGAATGTTTTCACTCAATTGTAAGGTCTAGGATGTTTACATTACTTCTTTGAATTCACTGGTGGCGAGTGAATCGACTTAAGAACGAAGATAACTTAAATTTTTATAATAGATGATGGGCTTACGGTGCTGAGTGAATTCTTAGGTTTATCGTTTTAAAAGCTTAAATGTGTATTTTGTAGAAAGTTGAATATTAAAGCAGATGATAAGAAACGCGACAGATCGTCGCGTTTTTGGATTGTAAGTCTAACTACTATTGAGCTTTGCTTTGCGGTTTTAAGCTTTGGGTTAAACCATTGATGTCGCCGCCTTGAATCCCCAGTTCATTCATCAAGCTGTCAATTAATGGTGCTTGGGTACGATAGCGTAGCGCACTATTCACCACTTGATCAGACAAAGCAACTTGTGAAGATTCCGCACCATCACCTCCAGTTGTAGCTGAACCGACATTGCCTAAACCATTAACCTGTAGAATTTTGATGTCATCAATGTTTTCCATCGGTTTAACACTTTCACGAATGATCTCAGGTAAGTATTTTAACAATGCTAGGCGAATTTGCATTTCGACTTGCTCAGGAGATAAGACGTTGTTGGCCTCATTCACCGCACGTGTACCATCTGCGTCGACTTGGTATTGTTTTTCCATTGCTTGAGCCAAAAGTATTTTGGCATCCGCTTCACCTTTGGCTTTTAAGCGAGCTTGTTCGGCTTGAGCTTCCGCAGCAATACGAACAGCTTCGGCATCATCGGCAGCGGCTTGTTTGCCTGCTTCAGCTGCAACTGTAATCGCAATTGCATCTTTTTCTGCAGCCTGCTTCGCCGCAACCAACTCAACTGCTTTTTGACGCTCAGCACGCTGGGTTTCACGTACGGTAATCACTTCTTCTTCGGCTTTAACCGCCTCAGCGCGGGCACGGTCAGCAGAAGCTTTGGCTTCAGACTCTTCGCGCGACTTTTCAGCAATTGCAATGGCACGTGACTGTTCCGCCAGCTCGATGGTTTTCTTTTGTTCAACCTGTGCTTGTTCAATAATTTGTGATTTTTGAATGTTTTGGCTTTCCACATCACGTGCTGCACCAATACGCTTTAACTCGACTTCACGCTCAGCTGCAATACGTGCTTCTTCTGCTTCACGTTTTTTCTCTGCTTCTTGAGAGGCAATTTCAGCCAATTGTTCTGCACGGCGAATTGCAATTTCACGCTCTTGTTGAAGTTTGGCGTATTCTTCTTCGCGAATGATTTGTAGGCGAGCTTGTTCTGCTTCTAAGTTTTTGGTCTTAATGGCAAGGTCAGCGTCTTGCTCAATGTGATTACGTTTACGACGACGGTCTTCAATTGTTTCGGTCAGCTTGGTTAAACCTTCGGCATCGAATGCATTTTGAGGATTAAAGTATTTGAAACCTGTTTGGTCTAAACCTGTTAAAGATACAGTTTCAAGCTCTAGACCATTTTTATGTAAGTCTTCAGACACCACTTGTTGTACTTTTTGTACGAAGTCCACGCGCTTTTCATGTAACTCTTCCATCGCCATTTCAGCTGCTACAGCACGCAAGGAATCGACAAATTTACCTTCTACAAGGTTCTTCAACTCATTTGGAGACATGGTTTTTTGTCCCAAAGTCTGTGCGGCAACTGCAATTGATTCTGCTAATGGTTTCACACGGACATAGAATTCCGCCATGACATCGACGCGCATACGGTCTCGGGTAATGAGCGCTTGGTCATCAGCACGGCGAACCTCTAAACGTAGCGTGTTCATGTTGACAGGAATAATTTCATGTAATACAGGCAGTACAATTGCGCCTCCACCTAAAATGACTTTTTCGCCGCCAAAACCGGTACGTACGAAAGAGATTTCTTTGCTGGAACGACGGTACAGACGGGCAATAATAATGCCGATAATAACCAGAGCTGCAAAGATAATCCCTGCAAGAATAAGAATGTTATAGAAATTGTTGCTGAGCATAAGGGTCCCGATTTTATTTAAAGTTATAAGTACAAAATGAAAGAATTAAAGTGAAATGGCTTTAAAGCCAATCTTGGTTTTTTGAGTCAAAATGACTTCTTGACCTTGAGAAAAATGAAGGTCTGTTTCAGGTTCAACCAGTACATAATGCGTTTGCCCGAACTGATCTTGAACTCGTGCTTGAGCCGGTGAGTTGACTTTAGCCTCACCTAAAATAATCAGTGCTGTTCGTCCAATCAGCTCTTCACTGTAAATTGCTGTGGTTTCATCTTGTGGCAAAATTCTAGCAATCAGCATGGCGCTGTAACGAATCATAGGCATCGAAAGTATGAGGCAAAGTGGTGCCATGATCCATGCACTCCAATAGCTTCCCGTCCAAGTTTGAAGAATGGACTGTAGAATAAAGCCACTTAAGCTATATAGAGTGAGGAAGATAATCAGCCAGACTAAAAGAGGGACACGGCCGATAAACAACCAATCCAGCAGGGCATTGAGCCAACCTTGATCGGCATCTAGTGCAATGTCGACGTCTTTAGTACTGCCTAGGTCATCAGGTAGAAATTGGTCAAGTAGGCCTTGTGAGCCGCCCCCTAATACCAATAAAATCAATTCGAGCAGTCCCAACAAAAACATCAGACTGAGACAAATACTAAAAATTAAATTGGATGGGTGAGTAAATAATTCCCACATTCTAAAGGTTCTCTATTTTTATGCTGTTATCAGTTAAGTGTAAATTTTTAAAAAGAATTGTATTGAAATTGGGCTTTAGCATAGCATTCAAAAAACAGAATGTCTAAGTTTGTTGGCACGTAAAGAGAGAGCGGTTTAATTGTGATTTGACAAATTTTAGGCAAAAAAATACGCAATGATTGGGGTATTCATTGCGTAGAACTACGAATCTGTTATTACACAGTTTCGGTAAAAAGGAGAAACGTTATATCTCAGGGTTAATCTAAGCTATGGACTCATCATAAGGGCTGTGCATTCTTATTTCATGAGTATTCACGTTAATTACTGTAAATTTAGGTTAACAAACGACACTAAATGTCAGTTTTTGAGATGCATGTGGCTTATTTTTGTTTGTTTAGTGATCAAAAAAGCCTTTCTCAGTGAGAAAGGCTTAAATATGCGCTTTAGTTTAAGGTGGATTTAGAAATGAAACACCCCTAAACCCGATTTAACTTCATCTAGAGTCTGTTGAGTGATATCACGACATTTGTCTGTACCAGTCTTTAAAATATCCATGATGTAATCAGGATCTTTCGCAAGTTCCATACGGCGTTCACGAATTGGCGTGATCAGCTCTTTCAATACGCCTTCAAGACGCTTTTTCACCGTACCATCGCCCAAGCCGCCACGGCGGTAATGTGCTTTCAGTTCTTCAACTTCTTCTTTGTTTGGATCAAACGCATCTAAATACGTAAATACGATATTACCTTCAACCTGACCTGGGTCTTCAACACGCAGGTGGTTCGGGTCGGTGTACATCGCATTAACAGCTTTTTTAATGTCTTTATCTGTTGCATCCAACACAATGGTATTGCCTAAAGATTTCGACATTTTGGCTTTACCATCAAAGCCGGGTAAACGGCTCATATTGGAAAGCAGAGCTTTACATTCAGGCAGTAATTCCTGACCAATCTGACGGTTTATGCGGCGTACGATTTCATTGGTCTGTTCGATCATTGGAATCTGGTCTTCACCCACAGGTACAACCGTTGCTTTAAATGCGGTGATATCTGCGGCTTGTGCAACGGGGTAGCATAAGAAACCAGCTGGAATATCACGTTCAAAACCACGCAACTGAATTTCAGACTTGATGGTTGGATTACGTTCTAAACGAGACACGGTCACAAAGTTGAGATACAACATGGTGAGTTCATTTAGCGCGGGTAAGCTCGACTGCACGCAAATGGTGGTTTTGGTTGGGTCGATTCCGACAGCTAAGTAATCTGTGGCAACTTCAAGAATATTGCGGCGAACTTTTTCGAAGTTATCTGCATTGTCAGTAAAGGCTTGTGCATCGGCCAATAATAAATGCTGATGGTGTGAATCCTGCAAACCCACACGTGAACGTAAAGATCCGACAAAGTGCCCTAAATGAAGTTGTCCCGTTGGACGGTCGCCTGTCAAAATAACAGGACGGTTGTCTTGATTACTCATTATCTATTTCCAAAGTCGTCGTAGCGACATGCTATTTTCAAAGAATGCAGACATTGTACGGCATAATCTTTTTCAATGTCAGTCTTAAAAAAACTGCAGTGAAAAAATTATATAATCAGTTAAATTTCAAAAAACAAATATTCAAAAGCTTAGATCACAGATTAAAATGTCAAAATTCTCAAGATGGATAAAAATAAATGGCGAGTAGCTTATTAATATTACTAGATGATATTGCCACGATACTAGATGACGTTGCGGTCATGAGCAAAATGGCGGCAAAAAAAACGGCGGGTGTTTTGGGGGATGATTTAGCACTCAATGCACAACAGGTGAGTGGGGTTCGTACTGACCGTGAGCTGCCTGTGGTTTGGGCTGTGGCTAAAGGCTCTTTTGTTAATAAATTGATTTTAGTCCCTGCGGCGCTGTTGATTAGTGTAGTTGCACCGTGGCTGATCACGCCACTGTTAATGATTGGTGGTTTATTTCTATGTTATGAAGGGGTCGAAAAAGTCCTGCACAGTTTGCATCACAAAAAAGCCAAAACTGAAGAAGAAGCCAGCCAAGAATTAACTGCGATTGAAACGGATATGGCGACTTTTGAAAAAGATAAAGTCAAAGGCGCGATTCGTACCGACTTTATTTTGTCGGCAGAAATTGTGGTGATTTCACTGGGGACTGTGGCTGCTGCAACTTTTTCAACCAAAGTTATGGTGTTGTCTGTAATTGCCATTTTAATGACCGTCGGTGTATATGGTTTTGTGGCGATGATTGTCAAAATTGATGATTTAGGACTGTATCTGACTCAGCAAGCCTCTTCATTTAAGCAAACGATTGGCCGTGGTTTATTGGCTTTTGCACCAAAACTGATGAAGACCTTAACCATCGTGGGCACTATCGCGATGTTTTTAGTGGGTGGTGGCATTATTTCCCACGGCGTGCCTTTATTGCATCATTTCACTGAAGGTTCAGTGGATTATGCTGAACATATTCCAACTGTGGGCAGCATTGTGGGGGCATTAACCCCAACACTGATTAACTTAATGATTGGTTTTGTGGCTGGTTTGATTGTATTGGCTATTGTGAGCTTGATTAAAAAAGTTTGGCCGAGTTCAAAAAAGGCATAAACTGGATCGGGCCAGCATAAATTAGAAGAAGGAAGAGTGCTATGCGTTGGAAGGGACGTCGTGTCAGTAGCAATGTCGAGGATCGTCGCGGTGGTGGCGGTGTCAAGGCGGGTGGCATCAGTATTTTAGGGCTGATCGTGGCCTTTGTGGCATGGAAATTTCTAGGAGTCGATCCGCAGCAAGCCTACCAAGCCACTAAACAAGTGACCGCACAAACTGGAGCGGCAGAAACTCAAGGTTTGGATAACCCAACGCCTGATCAGCAGGAAGCGATGGACTTTGTCGGTACTGTACTGGCCGATACTGAAGACACATGGAGTCAAATTTTCCAACAGCAATTGGGACAACAATATGTTCCGCCCAAGTTGGTGATGTTTTCAGGAGTGATCAATTCGGGTTGTGGTACTGCTCAGTCTGCAATGGGGCCGTTTTACTGTCCAGCAGATCAGAAGGTGTATATCGACACCGCTTTCTTTAAAGACATGCGGACTCAAATGGGTATTGGCGGTGAGCAAAACCAAACGGAGTTGGCGCGCCAAGATCAAGCGGGTGACTTTGCTCAGGCTTATGTGGTGGCACATGAGGTTGGACATCATATTCAGACCATTTTAGGCATTTCTGAACAAGTACAAAAAGCTCGTGCACAGGGCTTAAAAGCACAAGGCAATGCTTTATCGGTACGCCAAGAGTTACAGGCTGACTGTTTAGCGGGAGTATGGGCGCATCATAACAATCAACGGACTCAGTTCTTAGAGCAAGGCGATGTTGAAGAAGCGATGGATGCGGCACATAAGATTGGTGATGATTACCTACAAAAGCGGGCAACAGGGCAAGTGGTCCCTGATAGCTTTACCCATGGAACCAGTCAGCAGCGTATGACTTGGTTTGGCACGGGCTTTAAGTCGGGGCAAGTTGAAAGTTGCGATACCTTTAATCAAGCCATTTAAGTTATAAAAAAAGAGGCGATTTATCGCCTCTTTTTTATTTCAACCAATTCATTTCTATCGGTTTAAGAACTGCTTAAAGTTTCGAGCAATACGGACACTCACATATAAAGCAATACAGGCAAATAACAACACCCCAAACACCACATATTTTAAGTTGCTCATATCCGCACGGTAAAACTGCTGAATTTGCTCAGATGTATAACGCAATGTTTTAACATCTTGTGTGCGTGTATCGAGATAACTCACTTGCTGAATATAGTTAAACTGACCTGCTTTGAGTAGTTCAATCGACTGAATTTGGCGGGTATGTTGTTCGTTGTAGTCATCTACACAAATGTCAGTTAAATAATGATCACAGCTGAGTTTGGCGATATACCCCTGATTGGCCACATACAAATAAATATGATCATCGGGAGCTTTATTGTTTGAAAGTAGAACCAGTGTTTGATCGGGACGAGAGTTCATTTTAAAACTTTGGGCTGAGGCAAAAGTTTGCTCGGCCTGTAAAATTTCTTTGGTTTTCGCAAAGCAGGTTAGAAACAATGCAAAGGTAGTCAGGAAAATAATCAGTGCGAAGAACATCCGAAAGATGGTTTTAAAAGTGAATTGCATAGGATATCAAACTTGGTCAAAGGGAACGTTCACGCATAAAAAACATGCATATGCGCTATGTTAATTCATCATCAGGAGAAATGTTAAAAAAATTATTTTTTTCGGGCGTTGAACTGAAAAATGATTAAAATATTTCGAGCATCAATGTGTATGAAATGAATTTTTATTCCATAGATAAGCACTGAAAACCGCCGTCTCCCCAACCGCCCAATTTGGAAGTTCAATGGGAAATTATTTTTTTTTACAAGTTTTTACCGTTATTTTTGCATTATCCATTGCAACGACTATTTTCAATAAACGCATTTTAGGTTTTCCTCAAGCCATTGGTGTCCCCATCGTTTCTGCCATTTTTGTCTTTATTTTACAGTGGGGTGCGAGCCTGCTGAGTGGTAATCAGTTTATTACCATCAATATTCATAACATTGAAGAAGCGGTTCGTCACATCGACTTTTATGACTTTTTAATCAATGGTGTGATTTGCTTCATTTTGACCTCTTCGGCACTGAAGTTCAAAGTCTCAGATTTACGTAGTCATTGGAAGCCGATCAGCATTTTAGCCAGTATTGCGTTGGTACTGTGCGCCGTGTTCTTTGGGGTGGTGCTCTATGGTTATCAGTTCATTATTGGGCAGCATGTCGATTTATTGGTGCTTTTGCTGTTGGGGGCTGCATTGGGTGCAACGGACCCGATTGGGATCAAAGGCGTACTCAGTTCGGTACGTGCGCCACATCATTTAATGGTCAAGCTCGAAGGAGAATCACTGTTTAATGATGCCATGTGTATTGCCTTGTTTATGACGCTTTTAAACGTCTTACAAGGTGAAAACTTTACCGTCATGGGCGTGTTGCAGACCTTGCTCTATGAAATTTTTGTCGCAGTTATTATTGGTTGGGCCTTTGGTTTAGGGATCTTGCGACTGCTGCGTGGTAAGCACGAAATGGAGTCTCTCATTTTGACCACAGCACTCTTGGCCTGTGGTTCGTACTTGGTTGCACTGTTTGCCCATGCTTCAGCACCGATTGCTTGCGTCATCGGTGGTTTGATTGTGGGGAACAAATGGAAAGAAATTTTACAAGAGCGCGAAATACGGGAAGTGAACCATTTTTGGCATACCGTTGAAGGGATTATTAACTCGTTCTTATTCACCTTAATTGGCTTGGAACTGTTTATTTTAGATCTCAGCTTTAGTTTGATTTTTGGCGGCATCGTCGCTTTTATTATTCTGCATGCTTCACGTTTTGCAGCGAACTATTTATCTTTTGCCTTTTTTCCCTCTTTCCGTAAGAAAAGCTATAACGGAAGTTTGGCGATTTTGTCATGGGGTGGAGTGCGTGGAGGGATCTCCTTAGCACTGATCTTAGCGGTAGCCAACGTGCCTGAGTTAAGTGAATATAGCAGTATTTTGATTGGTTATACTTTTATTGCCGTGTTGCTCTCAGGTATGGTCTGCGGTCTAGGATTACCTGCTGTAATGAATGCGTTTTACTACAACCCGAATGAGGAAAAGACGGGTTTTAAAGGCTGGTATCAACGTCTGTGTAACAAAATGAACCGTAAAGGCTTCAAGTATATTATTGGTGAAGATGCACAAGGCTATGAAACCATTATCGTCTATCAACCTGAAGCATTGATTGATGTTAAAGCAGATGATGGCATTGCCGCGGTGCATAACCCTGAGCGAGTTCAGGAAGTGAAACGTCTGGAAAGTCCTGATAATTTTTAGTGATTTGCTCAGTCAAGAAGCCCCTGTATTGGGGTTTCTTAGAATGAATGAGAGGGTTTATTTGAATCATATAACGATGTCATTATGGAATAATTAAAACAGGACACATTTGAAATGGCAGAATCGATAGTCAAAGAACTTGCACCGATGATTTTTCAGGTGATCGCTCAGATTCCTTATGGGCGAGTAGCCAGTTATGGACAAATTGCACGTTTAGCAGGCATTCCTAAACATGCACGTTTAGTAGGCTATGTGCTAAAACATATGGATGCAGACAGTAGTTTACCTTGGTATCGAGTAATCAACTCACAAGGAAAAATTAGCCTAAGTAAGCTGAATGATCAGGGACAGAACATTCAAGCACAGTTACTTCTGGCGGAAGGTATTTTAGTGGTTGCGGGAAAAGTGAAAATGAAAGAATTCCAGTGGAATATTTAAAATAGAAATGCTCTACCTCCGTGGAAGTAGAGCACTCAATGTATTACTGACGAACAACTAAAACAGGAATGTGCGCTTCACCTAAAACATTTTGTGCAACACTGCCTAGGAATAAACGTTTTAAACCTGTACGACCATGAGAGCCTATGACAATCAGGTCTGCTTTAGATGTTTCAGCTTCTCTGATAATTTCACGGTGCACCACCTGACCTTCCAGTAGTTTTGCTTCAACAGGAATACCCAGATTGCTAAATTTAGCTGCTGCTTCGTCAAGTGTTTTCAAAACTGAAGTACGCGCACGTTCAATTAAGTCATTGGTTTGAGTTGCAGAAATGTATTCGGCAGCAATGTAAGGGTCAAGTGCAAGTACTTGAACGACTGTAATTTTGCCGCCAAATGCTTTTGCAAGTTCAGCGGCTTGCGCAACTGCTGCATATGAAGTTTCGGAACCGTCTACAGGGACTAAAATGTTTTGGTATGCCATGGTTGTTTCTCCTTATTATCAACTGATTATACGTGCAGATTTCTGTTCTAATGTATCACGGGTTAAATACAGCTTATATCTTGATAATAGCTGTATTTTTTAAAGAATAAAACCTAGTAAATTCATATGGATATTTGCATATGAAATGCTAATTTCTCACTTCTAAATTAGCACAAAAGCGTGTGAATAATAATCAATTTAACACTAAAGTTGAATGTAAATGTAGCGTTTAAGAAACATAGGCTTTGCCTAAAAAATAGCTTATATTTATGAACAACTTACTACTTTATAAATACGATGACAGATACAAATGAACTGAATTGGCAACGGACAAATTCAGAGAATGTTGAAATGTTTGTTAAGCTATCTTAAATTTTTCAGATGGTTATATTTAAAGAAGAATAAGTGATTAAATTTTAATGATAATGATGGAAAATACAACAATATATTTTAGTAACTTATTAGATGTTAAGCATTAGGTAGCTAAATATTTACCAACTAAGGCAACTCATGATTTTAGATTTTCTCAGAAAACCACTTACAGTCGTAGATTTTTTAGTCTTACTATTATTGTCACCAGTAATTATTAGTATTGTGATCTTTATTGCCATAATTTTAGAACCTAGTGATATTACAAGTATAAAAGATCAGCCTTACGAGTGTGGGAGATTTGGTGATCAACAAATGAAGATCGATCGAAATTATCTATTTTTTGCAAGAGTTGAATACCAAGATGTGAACTATTGGGGCAAGAATGTTAGAGAACAGCATAATATCAAAGGATGCGATGATCAGATTCAAAATGCTAGTTTTGACGTCAAATGGCCTGAAATGGAGCCATCAGATGGATTTCAGTTGGATTCAAAAAATGTAAATAACATCACAGTAGCACTCAATCAGCGGACTATATGGCTAGAAGAACAAGAGAACAAAGGCTTTTTTGATTCAATTGCTAGTTTAAAACTCTACCTAAGAGATATAGCAACACATGAAGAGATGAGCGCAAAAGAGATCAATGAAAAAAAAGTATTTAACCTAAATCTTGGGCTTTACCAAATAGATGTTAGAGGAATTGGGCGGGTTTCTCAAAGGGTTTTTTTGCAAGAAATTGAGGGGAAAGGAGTGGGTGCCATCATTAATTGCCATTACTTTCAAAGTGAAAATACAAGTTGTGAATTAAGTTATCACGTACCAAATTATGGATTCAATACGAGCTATGTAACGATCTATTTTCATGCAGAATTGCTTCCGCATTGGCAAGAAATACAACAAGATTCTTTTAAAATGATCGATTCTTTTCGGGTGAGGGTATAACAAGAAGAATGAGATGCTATCTTACAACAGACGTTTAATTCAGGTGTTCAATGAGTTGAGTAACATCATCCGTCTGTAACTGCTCACGCATTTTTAAAAACTGCTTTTCATCTAAGTCATAGAGCTTCAGTGCAAGCAGTTTTTCTATATCTGCTTCGGGAAAGCGATACTTCATAATCTTGGCTGGTACTCCACCCACAACCGCATAAGGTGGTACATTTTTAGTGACTACAGCGCCCGTTGCCACTACTGCACCTTCACCGAGTGTTACACCTTGCATAATCATGGCACGAGAGCCAATCCAGCATCCATCGCCAATGATGGTATTACCCGCGGGCTCAAAACTACGTGTATCAAAAGGAAAGGCCGAAATCCAGTCAGTACGATGCAGTTGGTTACCACCCATCATAATCACGCATTCCGCACCAAAGCAAACGAAGTTGCCGATATAGAGCTGGTCAATTGGTTTATCTACGGTTGAAGGCTTATCATGTAAATAACGCACGACACAACGTTCAAAACCTTGATCCCAATACGCTGAATAGTAAGAGTAATTCCCTTTAATGTGAATATTCGGATTTTTCACCGTTTTAGAGATGAACTCGAACTCACACCAGTGTTTGACAGGAGAATTAATCAGTGGCTCAGACATAAAAAGACAGCGTTGAAGAGTGTGAGAAATTATAACAAATAAAAGTCTTGCTTTGAAAAAGAGGGAAGAAAGAATGCCTTTAGTCTACCTCATTCTTGTAGTGAAATTTCCCACGCCCATTTGGACTAAAAGATGTCTACAAAATCTGTGGCTATTCACATACTGAGAGGCAAAGGAAAGGTATTTGGGAAAATACAAAAACAAAAAACCCCTCAATCGAGGGGTTTAAAAGCCGTAAATATCAAAGAAACTTAGATATATGCAACTTTTACAATTTCGTATTCAACTTCACCTTGAGGTGTTTGAATTTTTACTTCATCGCCTTCGCTTTTGCCCAAAAGGCCACGTGCGATAGGAGAGTTCACTGAAATTTTATTGATTTTAAAGTCAGCTTCGTCATCACCCACAATCATATAGGTCTTTTGTTCTTCAGTGTCTAAGTTTTCGATAGTGACTGTCACACCAAAAACCACACGACCGTTCTGTTCAAGTTCTTTTACATCAATCACTTGAGCCGCACCCAATTTACCTTCGATGTCTTGAACACGACCTTCACAGAAACCTTGTTGCTCACGTGCAGCATGGTATTCCGCATTTTCTTTTAAATCCCCGTGCTCACGTGCTTCAGCAATTGCCGCAATAATACGTGGACGTTCAATACTTTTTAATTGATGTAATTCTTTCTCTAAGGCTAATTTGCCTTGGGGAGTCATAGGATAACGTTGCATTGTTGTCCCTCAAGTCTATGAGTGTAAAAAATATAGGTTTATAAATGAAAAAAGCCCGCCACCGAGAGGTGACGGGACTTCTCGGTAAACGAATTAACCTACAGTTTGTAAATCTTGCAAACGGTATACATCCATTGGCAATTGAATCGCAAAAGCTTGGCATACAGCATCAGCACCGTTCAAGGTCGTAGTGTTATACACTTTCGCTTGAAGCGCTGAACGTCGAATCGAGAACGAATCTTGTTGAGCTTGTTTGCCTTCAGTTGTATTGATAATGAGGTGAACTTCGCCATTTTTCAAGCGGTCCACGATATTAGGACGGCCTTCAGTGACTTTATTTACACGTTCACACTCAATACCTGCAGCTTTAATGAACTCATAAGTACCGCCAGTTGCAAGTACTTTGAAGCCAAAGCCTACCAGTTGCTTCGCAATACCAACAGCACGAGGTTTGTCTGAATCACGCACAGAAATAAATGCATGCTTCACTTCGCCTTCTGTAGGAAGACCCGGTACGCGTTCGTTCGAGCCTAACACAGCTTTGTAGAATGCTTCACCAAATGTTTTACCTACACCCATGACTTCGCCTGTAGATTTCATCTCAGGGCCAAGAATAGGGTCAACACCCGGGAACTTGTTGAACGGGAACACCGCTTCTTTTACAGAGAAGTGAGTCGGGATGATTTCTTTAGTAAATCCTTGAGATTCTAAAGATTGACCCGCCATACAACGCGCAGCCACTTTCGCTAAAGACTCACCAATACATTTAGAAACGAATGGCACAGTACGAGATGCACGTGGGTTCACTTCTAGGATGTAAACGTCTTCGCCTTTCACAGCAAACTGTACATTCATCAAACCAACAACGCCAAGCTCTTTCGCCATAGCAACGGTTTGACGACGCATTTCGTCTTGGATTTCAACTGAGAGTGAGTAAGGAGGAATCGAACATGCTGAGTCACCTGAGTGAATCCCTGCTTGTTCAATGTGCTGCATAATACCGCCAATCACAACGTCTTTACCGTCAGATACACAGTCCACGTCAACTTCGATCGCATCATCTAAGAAACGGTCAAGAAGAACTGGCGCTTCATTTGATGCTTGTACCGCATCACGTAAGTAGCGTTTAAGTTCGTCGTCGTTGTATACGATTTCCATCGCACGACCACCGAGTACATAAGAAGGACGTACCACAAGTGGGTAGCCTACTTTCGATGCTTCAGCCATACCTTCTTCAGCAGACTTAACAATACTGTTGTTTGGTTGGCGAAGTTGTAGACGTTGGATCATTTGTTGGAAACGTTCACGGTCTTCCGCACGATCAATCGCATCTGGTGATGTACCGATAATTGGTGCACCTGCTTCTTCTAAAGCACGAGCCAATTTAAGCGGAGTCTGACCACCGTACTGAACGATAATGCCTTTTGGCTTTTCAGTACGCACGATTTCAAGTACATCTTCCAAAGTGATTGGTTCGAAGTACAAACGATCAGAAGTGTCGTAATCCGTTGAAACTGTTTCAGGGTTACAGTTCACCATGATGGTTTCATAGCCATCTTCACGCATTGCAAGCGCGGCGTGCACACAGCAGTAATCGAATTCGATCCCTTGACCAATACGGTTAGGACCACCACCGATCACCATAATCTTATCTTTATCAGATGGGTTTGATTCACACTCATCATCGTAAGTTGAATACATGTATGCAGTGTCAGATTCGAACTCTGCTGCACAGGTATCCACACGTTTGTAAACTGGCGTTACGCCCAAGTTCCAACGGTGTTTACGGAATTGTTTTTGTGAAATACCCATCAAGTTCGCGATGCGAAGGTCAGATAAACCTTTACGTTTGAACGAACGGATGTTGTCTGCGTTTAGATCACCAAAACCTAAAGTTTTGATTTCATTTTCAGTTTTGATGATGTCTTCGATTTGGATCAAGAACCATTTATCGATTTTCGTCGCTTGGAACACGTCTTCTAAGGTGAAACCATGACGGAATGCGTCAGCCACATACCAAATACGCTCTGGACCCGGAACTTTAAGTTCAACCAAGATCTTTTCTTTCGCGCCTTCAGTTCCTACTGCGATTTTTTCATCAAAACCACACGCACCCACTTCAAGACCACGAAGTGCTTTGTTTACAGACTCTTGGAAGTTACGACCAATGGCCATTACTTCACCCACAGATTTCATCTGTGTGGTCAGTGTTGCATCTGCTTGTGGGAATTTTTCGAAGTTGAAACGTGGAATTTTTGTTACCACGTAGTCAATTGCAGGTTCGAACGAAGCAGGAGTCGTTCCGCCCGTGATGTCATTTTTTAATTCATCAAGGGTATAACCGACAGCCAATTTCGCGGCGATTTTTGCAATCGGGAAACCTGTTGCTTTTGATGCAAGGGCAGATGAGCGCGATACACGCGGGTTCATCTCGATGATCACCATACGGCCAGTATCTGGGCAAATACCGAACTGAACGTTAGAACCACCTGTTTCTACACCAATTTCACGAAGAACTGCTAAAGATGCATTACGCATCAATTGATATTCTTTGTCTGTTAATGTTTGCGCAGGCGCAACAGTGATTGAGTCACCTGTGTGCACGCCCATTGGGTCAAAGTTTTCGATCGCACAAACGATAATACAGTTGTCGTTTTTGTCACGAACAACTTCCATCTCGTATTCTTTCCAACCAATTAAAGATTCATCAATCAATAATTGTTTGGTTGGAGAAAGATCGAAACCGCGTTCACAGATTTCAAGGAATTCTTCTTTGTTATAAGCGATACCGCCACCTGAACCACCCATCGTGAATGACGGACGGATAATCACAGGGAAGCCGAAGCGTGCTTGAATCTCTAAAGCTTCTTCCATGTTTTCAGCAATCGCAGCTTTTGGACATTCAAGACCAATTTTACGCATTGCTTCATCAAACAGTTTACGGTCTTCAGCTTTTTCAATCGCTTCTTTAGTCGCACCAATCAATTCAACATTGTATTTTTCTAAAATACCGTTGGCATCCAGTGCAAGGGCACAGTTCAATGCTGTTTGACCACCCATTGTTGGAAGGACAGCATCTGGACGCTCTTTTTCAATGATTTGTGCAACAGTCTGCCAAGTGATTGGCTCGATATATGTTGCGTCTGCCATCGCAGGGTCGGTCATAATGGTTGCTGGGTTAGAGTTCACCAAAATAACACGGTAGCCTTCTTCACGAAGAGCCTTACACGCTTGCGCACCTGAGTAGTCAAACTCACATGCCTGTCCGATGACAATCGGACCTGCACCAATAATTAAGATACTTTTAATGTCTGTACGTTTAGCCATGATCGCTTCCTTAATTACTTCTTAGATGCTTCGATAAGTTCGATGAAATGATCGAACAATGGTGCGCAGTCATGCGGACCAGGGCTTGCTTCAGGGTGACCTTGGAAGCTGAACGCTGGTTTGTCTGTACGATGAATCCCTTGAAGAGTTTGATCGAACAAAGACTTGTGCGTAGCTTTCAAGTTTGCAGGAAGAGTTTCTGCATCCACTGCGAAGCCGTGGTTTTGAGAAGTAATCATCACTGTGCCTGTTTCCATGTTTTGAACAGGGTGGTTAGCACCGTGGTGGCCATGCGGCATTTTCACCGTTTTTGCACCTGAGGCAAGTGCAAGAATTTGGTGACCCAAGCAAATACCAAAGACGGGTAGGTTGCGAGCGTCTTCTACAATTGTTTTTACAGCTTCAATTGCGTAGTCACATGCAGCTGGATCGCCAGGGCCGTTCGATAAGAACACGCCATCTGGATTCAATGCAAGCACGTCAGCAGCAGGAGTTTGTGCAGGCACGACAGTGAGTTTACAACCGCGGTCTGCAAGCATACGTAAGATGTTGGTTTTGACACCGTAGTCGTATGCAACAACATGGAATTTAAGTTCAGGTTGTGTGAAGCCTTTGCCTAATACCCAAGAACCTTCTGTCCATTCGAAACCAGTTGGGTCACAGCATTCTTTCGCTAGGTCTAAACCATTTAAACCACCAAATGAGCGTGCTTTTTCTAAAGCCTGCTCTTCAGTAATATTTTCACCAGCAAGGATGCAACCATTTTGCGCACCTTTGTCACGCAAAATACGGGTTAATTTACGCGTATCAATATCTGCAATTGCGACAACATTATGTTCTTTTAAGTATTCGCCTAAAGATTGCGTTGATCGGAAGTTGCTATGCAATAAAGGTAGGTCACGAATGATTAATCCGTTGGCCCATACTTTATGAATTCGACCTGACTCAGCGTCTTCATCATTACAACCTGTGTTACCGATATGAGGGTAAGTTAAAGTCACAAGTTGCTGTGCATAACTCGGGTCAGTCAAAATTTCTTGATAGCCAGTCATGGCAGTGTTGAAAACGACTTCACCAGTCGTACTACCCGATGCACCAATAGACGTTCCTTTAAAGATCGTACCATCGGCAAGGGCTAAAATTGCTGGGGTGCTCAAACCAAAGCTCCTGAAATTTAGGCTGTAAAAAAGCGAGTAGACGAAAAAAAAGGAAGGCTATCTAAAAACCTACCCTCCCTATGTCTGCTCGCTTGAACTTAACATGGCACTATACGCAACTTCACTAACAAAGTCCATGCCAATAAGATGGAATTAACAAGATAAAGTGCTTTTATTTTGTAGAAAAGCTGTTTCTAAGTTTTGTAAAGAAAAATGTAACAACAAATAATTGTCTAACAAATCAAAATCTAAATTTTATCAAATCACGCTAAGCTGTCGCTGTGTATATAACAACAGGAATAAGATCATGACTGAACAAGACAAAGTGACCAAACCAAAGCCAGCATTGAAAGAAGTCGTTGCAGAAAGCACTGAAAAGCTTGAGCAAGTGGCGAAAGAAGCAACAGAGCAGGTCACTGAAGCGGTAGTTGAAAGCAAAGAAAAGCTTGAAGCTGAAGCGAAGCAGCTGAATGCCAGTGTGCAAGAGCAACTCCGCCAGTTTAAACAAGATCTTTTACTGCGCTTAGAAACCATTAAAGGGCAGCTATCGAACTCTCAAAAAGACTTAACTGAACTAAAAGAGTTTGTTAAAACTGAGTTTACTGCTGTTTTAGATGACTTGACCAAACTAGGTAAAGAGTTAAAAGGTGATGTCAGCGAAATTTCAGTAAAACATAAAGATCAGTTGACTGAAACTTTCAAACGTTCAAAAGAACACACCATAGATGCGTGGAATAAAGTTTCAAGCAAGTAATCTCGCTGTACGAGGCTCAAGATTAAGTGCATAAAAAAGTGAGGTCATGGCCTCACTTTTTTATTGTTCTGGTTTATTTGTCTGGATTAAAACTGATGCAACCAATCACGTTTATTGTGAAAGTCAGCTTGTTGACCACTATGCTGCATGGCATAGAACTGTTGACCTTGTGAAGTATTCAACACAGCGGATAAACCCAGATATAGGTCAGCCCATTTGAGTTTGTGTTGCAGCATAAATTCAGTCAGATCAATGCTGACATTTAAACCATAGTGGGTGCGCTTCAATTGATTGAGTTCAATATCGTAAGCGACCTGTGGCGGCATATCTTCAGGATAGCGATATTCCTCAAACTGATAGGCCTGCCAAGCTTGCGAAGGGGAGAGATTGATCTCGCGATAATAATCTTCGCCTTTTACCCCGATAAAGACTTCAAAACAGGTGTTTTCCCATAAAAAGTCCTGACGAGGATTTGCATTCACGACTTCGGGCCAGTGCATGTACAAATTGGGATCGCGTAACCAAAAGCCGATATTGAGAGCATATGGGCTTTGTTGTTCAATCGCACCAACAAGCGAAATTGCTTGAAAGCGACGATCAAATGCACTGAGTTCGTAACTTGCCATAAAAAACTACAATTATTTTGCTGCGTGAGCGAAACGAACTAAATTAGACAATTTGGCATTTTGTTTCGCCGCTTTTTTGTAAAGCAATGCAATTTTACCAATGGTCTGTACAATTTCTGCACCTGTAGTTGAGGCAATTTCTGCAATGATTGCAGCGCGCTCTTCACGGTCTTCACCCGCGATTTTGACTTTAATCAATTCGTGGTCGTTTAAAGCACGTAAAATTTCTTCAACGACATTTTCAGTCAGACCTGAACCGCCAAGCATTACCACAGGGTTTAAAGCATGACCGATTTGACGCAAACGCTTGCGTTCCTGAATGGATAAAGTCGCCATAAAGATAACCTAATTTTAAAAACGGCTTAGTATAACAAACTGCGAAATTAAACGCTGTATATTCTGTGGAAATAATCGATTTAGATAATAGAAAAAAACAACTAAAACCCAAGATTTGGATACAGATGTATACTGCAAGCCTAGAGAATTTAACGTACAATTAAGTTTAAGAAATTTTAATGTTTTAGAGAGATATGGCAACACGCATTACCAACCAAAAGTTATCCAAAAGTAGCCGTGCGTGGATGAGAGAGCACCTTGATGACCATTTTGTGAAAAAAGCGCAAAAAGAAGGTTATCGAGCACGTGCAGCTTATAAGTTACTTGAAATTCAAGAAAAATATAACATCATTCGTCCTGGCATGACCGTGGTTGACTTGGGTGCTGCACCTGGAAGTTGGTCACAAATTGCAGGAAAGCTGGTCGGTGATCGAGGATTGGTGGTTGCATCTGACATTTTGGAAATGGATGCACTTCCAGATGTGACCTTCTTGCAAGGTGACTTCCGTGAGCAAGAAGTATTCGATAAATTGTTAAATATTTTAGATGGACGTAAAGTAGACGTTGTAATTTCAGATATGGCCCCCAATACTTCAGGTAACAAGGCTGTAGATCAACCTCGCCAGATTTACCTCTGTGAATTGGCCATCGATTTTGCTACGAAAGTGCTCGGTCCAAATGGTCAGTTTGTTGTAAAGGTATTCCAAGGTACAGGCTTTGACGAGTTCCGTAAGCAAGTAGTCGACAACTTTGATGTGTTAAAGACAGTAAAACCTGCTGCATCACGTGCCCGATCTAAGGAAGTATTCTTAGTTGGGCAAGGCCGTAAGAAGGCTTTCAAATAAAGTTTACTTGCCAAGTCGTTAAAAATTGTGCATTTTGTACCTTTTTATTATTTTGCGAAGCTGATCTTCAGCAGAAACTTTAAGGTCACCCGATAGGGCATGATCAAATTAGATTGATATGGGAATAAAGCTTTGAGCGATCTCTTCAAGAATGCCATATTGTGGCTAGTGATACTGGGCGTACTGATCCTTATTTTCAGTAATGTCAGTAGCAATGAAAAGCCGACAGCGATGAATTATTCAGAGTTTGTTGCTGCGGTGAATGCTGGTCAAATTAAGCAAGTGACAATTGATGGCGAACGAATTCATGGCCAAAAATCAAACGGTTCAGAGTTTGAAAGTATTCGTCCTGCGGTTCAAGACCCAGAGCTTATGCCTAATCTGATTAAAAATAACGTTGTCGTTGAAGGTACTGCACCTGCACGTCAAGGTTTATTGATGCAACTTTTGATCGCAAGCTTCCCTGTACTTTTAATCATTTTGTTATTCATGTTCTTTATGCGCAACATGGGTGGCGGAGCAGGTGGTAAGAACGGTCCAATGAGTTTTGGTAAGTCAAAAGCAAAAATGTTGGCAGAAGACCAAATTAAAGTGACTTTTACCGATGTCGCTGGCTGTGATGAAGCAAAGCAAGAAGTTGTAGAAATTGTTGATTTCTTAAAAGACCCTTCAAAATTTAAACGCTTAGGTGCAACAATTCCTAAAGGCGTGCTAATGGTGGGTCCACCGGGTACAGGTAAAACTTTACTTGCAAAAGCAATTGCAGGCGAAGCGAAAGTACCATTTTTTAGTATTTCTGGTTCTGACTTTGTTGAAATGTTCGTGGGTGTGGGTGCGTCTCGTGTCCGTGACATGTTTGAACAAGCGAAACGTCATGCACCATGTATTATCTTTATTGATGAGATTGATGCTGTGGGGCGTCATCGTGGTTCAGGTACAGGTGGTGGTCACGATGAGCGTGAGCAAACCTTGAACCAAATGTTGGTGGAAATGGATGGCTTTGAAGGCAATGAAGGTATTATCGTCATTGCTGCGACAAACCGTGCCGATGTACTGGATAAAGCTTTACTCCGTCCAGGTCGTTTTGACCGCCAAGTAATGGTTGGCTTACCAGACATTAAAGGTCGTGAGCAAATCTTAAATGTTCACATGAAGAAATTGCCTTCAGTGACTGGTGTCGATGTACAAGTGCTTGCACGTGGTACGCCGGGCTTCTCGGGTGCACAATTGGCGAACCTTGTGAACGAAGCTGCATTATTTGCTGCACGTCGTAACAAGAACACTGTCGATATGCATGATTTTGAAGATGCAAAAGACAAGTTGTACATGGGCCCTGAACGTAAGTCGATGGTGATTCGTGAAGAAGAACGTCGTGCAACCGCGTACCATGAAGCTGGTCATGCGATTGTGGCTGAAATTCTACCGGGTACAGACCCTGTACATAAAGTGACCATTATGCCGCGTGGTTGGGCGCTGGGTGTAACTTGGCAGTTACCTGAACATGACCAAACCAGCCACTATAAAGACAAAATGTTGAATGAACTTTCAATTTTGTTTGGTGGTCGTATTGCTGAAGAAATCTTTATCAACCAAATGTCGACAGGTGCTTCAAACGACTTTGAACGTGCAACTAAAATGGCACGTGCGATGGTGACCAAGTACGGTATGTCTGACAAACTGGGTGTAATGGTGTATGAAGATGATTCTCAGCAATCATTCATGGGTAGCATTGGTAGTCGTACGATTTCTGAAGCAACACAGCAACAAGTAGATGCTGAAGTTCGTCGTATCATCGATGAGCAATACCATGTAGCACGCAATATCTTAGAAAACAATAAAGATATTGCTCATGCGATGGTGAAAGCTTTGATGGAATGGGAAACGATTGATCGCGAGCAAATTCGTGACATTATGGAAGGTCGTGAGCCACAACCACCAAAAGTATATGTTGCAGAAAATCCTGTGATGGATGTAACTCCAACGGATGGTCCAAGCACACCACCACCATTACCATCTGCAACTTAATTTTAAAAAGTTAAATAAAAAGCCACCTTCGGGTGGTTTTTTATTGCGCGATTTTACACTTCCGATGAAGAAAAATAAGCGCGTAAAAGTGGGGAACGCGTTAAGATAACGCGAGTTGAACTGGAGAATATCACATGCAATTGATGGCTTTGCCAAAGAAAATCCTACGTTGTGGAGAGCTATCACTGGATCTGTCTGTACCGCATGTGATGGGTATTTTAAATGTGACGCCAGACTCGTTCAGTGATGGCGGCAAACATAATGGCAAAGCACAAGCGCTTGCGCATGCTCAGCAAATGATTGCGGATGGGGCGACAGTCATCGATGTTGGGGGTGAATCTACACGTCCAGGTGCATCTGTAGTTGAGGTTGAAGAAGAGATTCGTCGTGTCGTCCCAGTGGTGGAAGCTTTGGCTGAACTTGATGTAGTCATTTCGATTGATACCTCTCAACCTGAAGTGATTCAAGCTGCAGTCGCAGCAGGCGCACATATCTGGAATGATGTGAGAGCATTAACACGCCCGAATGCTTTAGAGACGGCAGCTAAACTGAATATTCCAGTGATTATCATGCATATGCGTGGTGAACCGACTACCATGAATGGTTTAGATCAATATGATAATGTCACTCTAGATGTCATGACTGAGCTTTCCCAGCGCGTGTCGGATGCACTCAAGGCTGGTGTCAAAGCTGAAAATATCATGATTGATCCGGGTTTTGGCTTTGCTAAAAATGCAAAGCAGAACCTTAAGCTTTTAAAAGAATTCCATCAGCTAAATCAGCTCGGGTATCCTATCTTGTCCGCATTGTCACGGAAGCGCTTTATCGGAGAAGCTTTAGGCGGGGCAGAGGCAGGGCAGCGGGCCGTGGGTTCTGTAGCGGGACATTTGCTGAGTATTCAACAAGGCGCGTGTATGGTGCGCGCCCATGATGTTAAAGCCATGAGTGATGCGATCAAGGTTTGGCAAGCGATGAATATGGCTTAATGGGGCGGCGGAATGCCGAGGTAATGATTTAATTTGAAAATTTGATCTATATCAGATTGTTAGACTGGCAGCATCTTCAGATGCTGCTTTTTTATTTGGTGATTTGTTTGGTTTATGTTATACAGACTCGTTTTTTAAGTTTCTCATTTTGAGTGCCTGTATGTTTGCAGATTTACTTCTCCCTATGTTTGATGATGAATATTATCCCGATATTCTTGTTGCTGAAGTGAAGCAGCATGTCGAGACTTTTGCTAAAAAAATTGTAAAAGCAAAATCTGAGGGTGATATTTATCAATATGCCAATGCCGCAGTGGCTGAAATTAATGAAATGAAGCCGCATTTTGAAGATCTAGATTCATCATTAGATGACTCTGCTGCTGATTTTATTGCTGAAGCGATGATGATGGTGGTACAAGATGCTGGGTTTATGGATATTGAAATGGAAGAATTGGTGGTGAACAGAGAGTGGTGAGCCACTCTCTCATTTCAAGTTCTGTTGGTTTTGCTTTAGAAGCTGAGATTGCTGTTATAACTCATCTAAAAGATCGGTGAGATGACAATTTTGGTTCAAATGTTCATCTTGAATCGTATCGACTGTCATCACATATTCACCTTCGACCATTTCAGCATTTGCACTGAGATTCAGCCAAAATTTTGGATGCTTTTTCATGACCTCACGAATATGTTGCTCATCTTTAGTGTGATTAAAGCTTAATTTAAAATGAGCATCTACTGATTTACACGCATGTAAATAGAGTTGACGGTCTTTTTCAATAATTGTGCCTGCAAACAAGTCATAAAAAGTATCGCTATCTGTTTGCTGTGAGGTGGGGTTTGCATGGCTGATGTTTGAAAAAATTAGGCATAAGATGATAATGAGAGTGTTCTTTTTCATATTGTGATTGTTATGTGCTTCGATGCATAAATTATAGACATAAAAAAACCAGCATATCGCTGGATTTTTTATTGCACCATCTTAATTAGCTTAATAATGGTGCCCGAGGCCAGACTCGAACTGGCACGCTTTGTGGGCGGGGGATTTTAAATCCCCTGTGTCTACCGATTTCACCACTCGGGCATGAGCGCAATAATAGAGGACGAAATAAAAGTTGGCAAGTCTATTTGTGATTATTTGCTTTCTTTTCAAACAATTCAGCGGTTTATGTTTAAAAAATAGCAAAATTATCTGTCTGCACTTGTTCAGGCGTCATAAAAATGTCATCGACTTGAGATATGCATGTCATATTTTTCGCATAAATTTCAAGTCCATATCGTCTTTAGGCAATCCACATGACAAAAAAAATGAACCGCCGAGAACTTATTCAAAAAACTTTGGCAGGATTTGGTGCTTTATCTTTACCTATTTCACTGACCGCTTGTGGTGATGACGCCGATTCAAACACACAGCCCACTACGCAAGTGCAGTTTTTGCATGGGGTTGCCAGTGGTGATCCTTTACAAACTCAAGTTATCATTTGGACACGCGTAACACCATCGGATAGCAGTGCGCGTTTAGAGGTGCTCTGGGAAGTGGCAAAAGATGCGGACTTTAAACACATTACAGCAACAGGAAAGGTGCTGACTACAGCTGCACAAGATTTTACGGTGAAAGTGGATGTGACGGGACTTGCTGCGGGGCAAGTTTATTTCTACCGTTTTAAATCGGCGTCGACATATTCAACCACAGGGCAAACCAAAACTTTGGCAACGCAAGTACAGTCGGTACAGTTTGCCGTATGCTCATGTTCAAATTATCCAGCGGGTTATTTCCATGTTTATAAAGAAATTGCAAAACAGGATGTGGATGTTGTGATTCATTTGGGGGATTACATTTACGAATATGGTATGGGCGGATATGCAACGGAAGAGGCTGTAGAGATGGGGCGTGCACTGGCGGATGATAATAGCTTAGAAATTATTCGCTTAGATGACTATCGCAAACGTTATGCTTTATACCGACTAGATGCAGATTTGCAGGCCGCGCATCAACGTCATCCTTTTATTGTGATTTGGGATGACCATGAACTCGCAAATGATACATGGGAAAAGGGTGCTGAAAATCATCAGTCAGATACTGAAGGCGATTTCCTTGAACGTAAACTTGCGGCACTGGCGGCCTATTTTGAGTGGATGCCAATCCGTCCGCTTTCTGAAAAAGATCATTTGAATATTTATCGCCAGTTTAACTTTGGTAATTTAGTGCAGTTAAATATGTTGGATACGCGTATTCTAGCGCGGAGTAAACAGTTAGATTATGCAGATTATTTAACCGCATCGGGTTTGGATGCTGTGCGCTTTACTACAGATATGCAAGACCCAAATCGAACGTTACTGGGGTTGAATCAACGCGCATGGTTAACACAGCAACTTGCGAGCTCTAAAGCCACATGGCAAGTTTTGGGTCAGCAGGTGTTGATGAGCAAAATGCTTGTTCCAGCCGAGATGTTACAAGTACTCAGTGCAATCAGTAGCGGCGCGGTGACTCCAGATGTTTTGGCGCAGGTGAATCAACTCATTAAAGAATTGGTGGAAATAAAACTTCGTTACTTAAATCATGATCCATCTTTAACAGTAGAGCAGTTGTCTCGTATTAAAACTGTGGTTCCTTACAATTTAGATGCATGGGATGGTTATGCGGTTGAAAGGGAGACGCTGTACGGCACACTGCAGTATTTAAATAAAAAAGTCGTGGTCTTGGCTGGTGATACACATAATGCATGGGCATCGGACTTACACGATTTAACAGGGCAATTTGTGGGTGTGGAGTTAGCGACAAGTTCAGTTTCCTCGCCAGGTATGGAAAAGTATTTGTCTATTCCAATGCAACAACTCCAAGAGTTTGAGTTTGCTTTTACAACCTTGATTGATGAGCTGAGTTATTGCAATTTAAATCAGCGCGGTTATTTGAAAGTCCGTTTTACCGCAGAGCAGGTGCAAGCGGATTGGATTTTCGTAGATAGTATTAAGCACAAAGAATACATCGTTGACGAAACTCGCTCGCATCAAGTGATATTAGACTCGACATTATTGCCAGTCAGTGCATTAAAACAAACGGCCTAAAATGACCTTAGAAAAACCGAGCATCATCGCTCGGTTTTTTATAATTTTTCATCGATATAACTGTCGAGATCGATGTGCTTAATCTGCTTACAGTAAGCATGCTCATACTTCAGCAGTTGCACGTATAAATCTGCTTCACGCCCCAGCTGAAGTTTTCGTGCCTGATAATCTTCAGATTGATGGGAGCTAAAGCGTAATTGGAGTCGTGATTTGAGCGTTTGTTTATAGGCCCAAAAGCAGACACGTCTGAGTTGTTGTAACTGGTGATGTTCAACCGACTGGCTGTGGTCTCGAAATAAATTTTCTTTATAGAAGCGCACAAAACCAAAGTTCACACCAAAATAAAACAAGATCCACATCAGCAAACTGCTTTCAAGGAACATTAGATTTAGTCCACTTAAAAGAATCACCGCCGCGAGTTTGATGGGTGTATGGCGTTGCAGTTGATACAAGGAGTTTGATGAATGTTTAATTTGCTTAATAACTAAAGGTAAGACCCACATCAGCACCAATAAAATAGTGATAATGGCGTAACTATGACTTTGGAGAGGATCGAGATTCTCCAAGTGAGTTAAGTAAAAATCTTTCAGAATTAAGCTGATTGGAATAAAAATCATCACCGCCAAAACCCACGGAATAACTTCACGCTGGTCATCTAAAATACCGCGTGTTTTGATTTGACTATAAAGCAAGTAATTACGTTTAAATGCGGCAGGGTAAAGGGTCTCTAATTGTTGCAGTAACAGTTGAACTTGTTTGGATTGCATCGTCAAAAAAGAGCGTATGAGAAAAATAGCCTTTACTATAGTAGATTTGGAAGGGGATGGCTCAAAAAAATACGTGAAACAGAATATTCACAGAGAAAAGTACAACAATTTCGCTTTTTCGCTCTGAATTATGCGAAAATGTCGGATTCAATTTTTTTGTCTAAGGGCAGTTCATGACTGATCATTCTCCTGAATCTTTAAGTGATATCGAAATTTTAGACATTTTGCAGTCTATGAAAGACGATGAGCTTGATACAGAGGCAAAAGAAGAGATTCTTAAGGGTGGTAAAGCGGGTCGTCAAGAAGCACATAAACTTGCGATTGTGGCTTTAAACCAATCTTTTGAAAGTAAATTTGTTGAAGCTGTAGCTTTGGCATTAGGCCTGAACGAAGGTCAAGCCAAAAAAATTCGTTATAAGAAAGACCGCATCCGTATTTTAAAAGTACGTGGGATTGATTACATGGCGATTGATGGTGCGGAAACAGCACAAGTCTTGTCACAAGTTGCACAAGCAATTGTACGTGAAGATGCGACCGTGACACATGATTTGCATAACATCTTCCCATTTTGGAAAGAAGGCTGGCCAATGGTTCAGTTTGACAGCGCATATAAAATTTTATCTGAAGATATTACCATTCACTATCAAGCGACTTTAGATAAATTGCTTGAATTGTATGGTCGTTAAGATCGCAGTATCAAAAGCACCTTCGGGTGCTTTTTTATGGGCTTCTATTTAACTATGGAAAATCCAAGACAGTAATAAGCTGATGGGCCAAATGAACAGTCGCCACCATGTAATCAGTGGATTCCAGAAATACTGTCCAAAAGACAGAGTATCGTTAAAGCTTCGTTGCCCACGTTCATAAGCATAAGGTGTAATCCGCCATGCTAAAATCAGCAAAACAATCGCACTTACGATCAGCAGCGTGTGGTCGTATTGAGCAAAATAATAATAAATCAGATAGAGCGCAGAATAAAAGAAAGTACATGCCAACACAGCGGGCAATGAAAAAGACATAGGTTTGACTCTATTGTATTGTTATATCAAGGTATTATAAATGAAAATACCCGATGTGATACATCGGGTATTTATCGTTTTTGAGCTTACGTTCGTTATAACTCAGTGTGGGTATTTGATTAACCCAGTGTTGAATAAAGTGGGAAAATACCAAAGATCATCGCTGTAACCAGCATCACTAAACAAGTAATCACCGCCCACTTGATGGTGAATTCTTGGTGTTCACCAAAGTTAATTCCTGCCAACCCACAGAGTAAGTAAGTCGATGGAACCAATGGGGACAGTAAGTGTACAGGTTGACCAACAATCGATGCACGAGCCATTTCCACAGGAGTGATACCATAGTGTCCGGCGGCTTCAGAGAGTACAGGTAGTACGCCAAAGTAGAAGGCATCGTTCGACATAAAGAAGGTCAGCGGCATACTAATCACAGCCGTAATTGGTGCTAAATACGGCCCCATACTTTCCGGAATAATGGCAACCAGTTCTTGAGACATGGCTTCAACCATACCTGTGCCCGACAAAATACCAGTAAAAATACCTGCCGCGAAAATAATCCCGACTACAGCTAAGGCACTAGCAGAGTGGTTACCAACCAAACGCTTTTGCATGTCTAAATCAGGATAGTTCACCACCAATGCAATGCACAGCGCCACCATGAACAGAATGGCCGCAGGTAAAACACCCATCACTAAGCAGACCATCAAGACCAAAGTCAGTAGTGCGTTAAACCATCTTAAGTGGGCACGGTTAGCTTCTGGTTCTTGCGAAATTTGAATACTGTCACCATGGCTAATATCTAATTCCACAATACCAATGCGTTTACGCTCCATACGGCCATACATAAAGCCGAGGAAGTATAACCAGCCAATTGCAACGAGCATTGGTAAAATCATCGGAACAAAGACATCGTTTGGATCGACATGTAATGCAGTTGCAGCACGTGCTGTTGGTCCACCCCATGGGGTTAAGTTCATGATTCCGCTCGCAAGCATCATCAGACAAGCCATAATTAAAGGACTCATACCAATACGTTTATACAACGGTAGCATTGCGGCAACACAGATCATATAAGTGGTTGAACCGTCACCATCCAAGGAAACAATTAAAGTCAGCGTAATGGTGCCGAGGGTCACTTTTAAAGGATCGCCTTTAACCTGCTTTAAAATCCACTTCACTGAAGGGTCGAATAAACCCGTGTCGATCATAATTGCAAAATAAAGGATTGCGAAAAGAAGCATTACGCCCGTAGGAGCGAGCTTTTTAATGCCTTCCATCATCATATTGCCAAGTTCAGCAATATCAAATCCAGCAAGGTTGTCAACAAAGAGACTTAAAACATAAGTAAGTAATGCAAAAATGATAGGGATTAAAGTTAAAGCAACGAGAGCGCTCAGTCGTTTGGACATGATTAAGTACATGAAGCACATAATCATGCCTAAACCTAAAATGGTCAGCATGGATCAATCCTTTGAACGTGTTAAGTCTGTTTATTCATCAAGTGACAGCGATAGTATGCAATTCAGCATGATTTTTAAATGCTCTTAAACATATGTGATTTTTCATTCTATTTTTCTAATAAATAATATATATCTGTAAAGTATGGTTAAGATACTTATTTTGTATAACTTCATATGGTTAAATCTGAAGCAAAAAAAACCTTGCAGTTGCAAGGTTTTAATTTAAGGAGATGTTTCTATTCCTCGACTGTTTGGGTTGCAGGCTGTAGTGTTTCTTCAAGTAAGCGCGTCACTAAAAGTTGGTCAATCTTAAAATGATCGACATCGACCACTTCAAATTTAAAGCCTGCGTATTCTACGGTATCGGCAGGGCGTGGAATTTTGCGCAGACGGTACATCATAAAACCAGCCAAAGTTTCATAATTTTCTTCATCTGGCATTTCATCAATGGCCAGTGCATGCTTCATGTCTTCAATCGGTGTGCTGCCATCAATTAGCCATGAATTATTATCACGTTTAATAATCTGTTGTTCGGCTTCAATCGGAGTCACCCAATCGCCCATCACCGTAATCATAATGTCCGACAGGGTGATGACACCCACGACCAAAGCATATTCGTTAATCACAACGGCAAATTTTTCTTTGGTGGAGCGGAAACGGTCTAATAACTCAGACAAGGTTAATGTGTCTGGAATGGTGAGAACATTACGAATAGTGCTTTCATTGAGTTGTAGTAAAGATTGATTATTCAGAATACGGACCAGAATGTCTTTGGCATCGACATAGCCAATTACATCGTCAATATTTTCACTACACACCAAGAACTTAGAATAAGGATATTCAGCCAATTTTTGACGAATACTGGCTTCGGATTCATTTAAAGTAAAATACACCACATTTTCACGCGTAGTCATACTTGAAGGAACGTTCCGCTCTTCAAGCTCAAATACGTTTTCAATGAAATGATGTTCTTGCTTTTGTAGCACCCCAGCTTGCGCACCCGCATCCATCACTGCAGAAATGTCATCAAAGGTAATGTTGTCATCACGTGTGGTATTCACTTTAAACAGGCGGAATAACAAGTTGGCAAGGGCATTAATAATCCAAGCCAAAGGTTTGCAGACCTTAATAAACACCTGAATGGGGTTAATCACCGCAATAGAGATTTTCTCTGGGGCAATCATGGCCAAACGTTTTGGCATGAGGTCGGCAAACAAAATAAATAGCGAGGTGACTAAAGTGAAAGATAGCGCAAAGCTAATAGTTTCAGACCAGGGGCCAGTATAAAAACGAGAAACAAAGCTCATGAAGTAAGGACGAAAAGCCCCTTCACCTAAAATACCGCCCAAGATCGCCACTGCGTTTAAGCCAATTTGTGAAGCGGCAAAGAAGTCAGCAGAATTTTCTTGTAAATTCAAAACTTTCTGTGCGCGATCATCGCCCGACTCAGCCAAGATTTTCAGCTTGACCTTACGTGCTCCTGCCAGTGCAATTTCTGTCAGAGACAAGAAACCCGCCCCAGCAATCAGGACTAGAATGATAACTATGTTTTGAAAAAGGCTCACGGAATCCACCTGTGATTCATCGTTATTATGAATATTTTTAACACAAAAAAATAAAGACAGTAATCACTTACTGTCTTCTATCATACCTGAGTTATTGGTATGAAAATGAATTATTTAGAGCTTGAGTGCTTAATAATGTGAGAATTGCGAGTTATTGCCTAAAAACTCACGATTTTCTTCCTCAATCATTTGACGTGCCACATACAAAATCAGCTGTCTGAGCCAGCGATGTGCAGGATGGTGATGCAACAGTGGACACCATGCCATTTTCAACTCAAATTCTGGAATATAAAAAGGTGGGTCTTTAATCAAGAGATTTTGACTTTTGGCTTGTAAGCGTGCAATACGGGTCGGTAAAGTCGCGATCAAATCTACATTTGAAGCCAATAGTGCAGGCATTTGATAATGTCGAGTGAAGACCGAAATTTTACGTTTTTGGCCAATACGCTCTAAAGCTTGATCAATCCAACCGAGACCTGCTTGTTTTTCAGGGTTAACGCCGAAACCAACGCCCATACCTGTTTTAGAAACCCAAATATGCTGTGCATCGAGATAACTTTTTAGGTTTAAGTTGCTGGCAGCAGGGTGTTTACCATTGAGCAAACATGAAAAACTGTCACGCCAGACCAAAACTTGGTGGAAGCTTTGTGGAATTTCATTGAATCGGTTAATGGCTAGATCAACTTTACCTTGTTCCATATCACGATATGACACATCACTTGGAGTTAAGAAGTCTAAAACCACATTGGGAGCTTCAGAACGTAATGCTTTAACGAGGCGGGGAACTAAGGTTGCTTCGGCATAATCCGAAGTCATAATCCGGAAAACACGATTTGAGGTATAAGGACGGAACTCGGTACGAGGTTCCAAAATCATGGAGAGATCAGAAAGAGCATCACGTATGCGGGGTTGTAATTCTAAAGCCCGTTCGGTCGGTGTCATACCTTCAGAAGAGCGAATTAGCAGGGGATCATTAAATAAGTTACGAAGACGACGTAGAATATTACTCATTGCTGGTTGGGTGACACCCAATTGTTCAGCTGCTCGGGTTACATTTTTTTCGCGTAAAAGTACGTCCAAGTAAATTAAGAGGTTTAGATCAACCCGCTCCAGATTCATAAAATAAATACCGAGAATAAAATCATGAAATTATTTGCATTATGCCATAAGCCATCGGGCTTGTGTAATAAACTGACGAAAAAAAAAGCTTTGGGTTGTATAAAGAACATACCCCTTCATTTTCTCAGAAAATGGTTTTTTATGTTTAAAAATAGAGGGAGTCTCAGCCCAAAAACAATGTCCCAATATGTGCGAATTGAGGTTCAGAGTATCGCCTAGAAAATGGCTTAATCTTGCTTGTTATTGGTGGAATAAAAGCGTGATAAATACTCTTTTTGCTGAATATTGAACTTTTGTCATTTGGGTCAAATTAAGTATTGATTTTCGGTTTGAACTCTTTTTTCCAACGGCCGAGACTTAAGTCTAATGAAGAAATATTCGACAAAGTGTGTATTTTTTAGGTTCATTCTGTTTTATTTAAATTTAATAATAACAAATACTTGTTTCGGATATGTCGAAATATAATTAGACTTTTATCTATATATTTTTTAAATAAATACTGAAAATTAATGCAGAATATTGGATTAATTTTTTCTGTCAATCTAATCTGTATTCATCGCAACGAAGCGCTCTAAATCTAAGCAAAAGCTTGAGGGTCTGATTTTAGCTTTTCGTTGAAGAAAATCCTAATATTATTACAGGAAATATCATGACTACATATCAAACAGCGATTGATGCAATCCGCGAATTAAAAGCAAAATTCGGTAGCACTTGGGCAGACATCAGTCCTGAAGATGCTGCGCGTATGCAAATCCAAAACCGTTTCAAAACTGGTTTAGATATCGCTAAATACACAGCTGCAATTATGCGTCGTGATATGGCTGCTTATGATGCTGACTCTAGCAAATACACTCAGTCTTTGGGTTGCTGGCACGGTTTCATCGCACAACAAAAAATGATTGCGAACAAAAAATACTTCGGTACGACTGAACGTCGTTACATCTACCTTTCTGGTTGGATGGTTGCTGCGCTTCGTTCAGAATTTGGTCCACTTCCTGACCAATCTATGCATGAAAAAACTTCAGTACCTGCGTTGATCGAAGAAATCTACACGTTCTTACGCCAAGCTGATGCGAAAGAATTAAACGACCTTTTCCGTGCGCTTAAAAAAGCAAACGAAGCAGGCGATACTGCTAAAGCTGCTGAAATCACTGCACAAATCGACGGTTTCCAAACTCACGTTGTGCCAATTATTGCAGACATCGATGCTGGCTTCGGTAACGAAGAAGCGACTTACTTACTTGCTAAGAAAATGATCGAAGCGGGTGCTTGTGCACTACAAATCGAAAACCAAGTATCTGACGCGAAACAATGTGGTCACCAAGCTGGTAAAGTAACTGTTCCTCACGAAGACTTCATCTCTAAAATCCATGCATTACGTTATGCATTCTTAGAAATGGGTCTTGATGACGGTATCATCGTTGCGCGTACTGACTCTGAAGGCGCTGACTTGACTCAAAAAATCCCAGTGGTTAAAGAGCCAGGCGACATCGCTTCTCAATACATCGGTTTCCTAGACACTGTTGAAATTGACATTGCTGATGCTCAAGAAGACGAAATCCTAATCAAGCGTGATGGTAAATTACACCGTCCTAAGCGTTTGGCTTCTGGTTTATACCAATTCCGTCCAGACACTCAAATTGACCGTGTTGTTCTTGACTGTGTATCTAGCCTTCAAAATGGTGCTGACCTTCTTTGGATCGAAACTGCGACTCCAAACGTTGACGAAATCGCGCACATGGTTAACCGTGTTAAAGAAACAGTTCCAAATGCGAAACTTGTTTACAACAACTCTCCATCATTTAACTGGACGTTGAACTTCCGTCAACAAGCTTACGACCGTTGGGTTGCTGAAGGTAAAGATGTTTCTGCTTACGACCGTGCTAAATTAATGAGCGCTGAGTACGATGCAACTGAATTAGCTGCTGATGCTGATGAGAAAGTACGTACGTTCCAAGCAGATGCTTCTCGTGAAGCGGGTGTGTTCCATCACTTGATCACACTTCCGACTTACCACACTGCTGCGCTTTCTACTCATGAGCTTGCACAAGGTTACTTCGGTTCTGAAGGTATGTTGGCTTATGTTGCTGGCGTACAACGTAAAGAAATCCGTGGTGGTATCGCTTGTGTTAAACACCAAGCAATGGCGGGTTCTGACATCGGTGATGATCACAAAGAAATCTTCTCTGGTGACAACGCTCTTAAAGCGCACGATGATGCTAAAAACACAATGAACCAATTCGCTGCTCACTAAGCACTGAACTGATTCAAAAGAAAACCCTGCGAAAGCAGGGTTTTTTATGACTTAATTTTAAGCTTGTTGAACAGCTTGAGCGTGAAATATTGAACAAAAAGGTTAAGGTATAAGAATCAGTAGCCAAACAATAAAGATAATACTTAAAGAAACAAACTGTGCAGCACTGCCCATGTCTTTGGCATTTTTTGAAAGCTCATGCCGCTCCAGTGAAATACGATCCACAATCGCCTCAATCGCTGAGTTGAATAACTCAACAATAATTGCAAGTAAACAGACGGCCACCATGAGAGCTTGTTCCAAGCGACTGACATCACAAAAAAAGCTTGTTGGAATCAGAATCAGGTTAATCAACAGGACTTGTCGAAAAGCAGCTTCGTGCGCAAATGCGGCCTTAAAACCTGAAATAGAATAATGAGTTGCATTAAAAATACGTTTAAAACCTGACTTGCCTTTGAGTGGGGAATATTGGCTCATACCATCAACCATTTTAAAATTTCAGACACAATACATGATCTATATTAAAAGTCACTTAATTATAGTATTCAAAAAGTGCTTAGGGTGTGTTGACACTTTTAGCTTAAAAAAATAGCGAAGTAGTAAAATCAAAT
>ENA-OFDP01000012-OFDP01000012.1-metagenomes-genome-assembly--contig:-NODE-12-length-156056-cov-10.812302_pt1 | contig 156056 bp, 174 predicted proteins | sample MGYA00153389_OFDP01 | MGnify analysis MGYA00153389
TTAGAGCTATCCTATGAAACATTGTGCTAGTTTTTCATATTAACTTTACAGAGTCCTTCATAATCTTTTTTAATAAGAACCAGCTTCAGATTCATGTCTCTAATTTTATTAATAATTGAAAAGAGCTGTGCCTGATCCTTCAGATTTCCTGCAATTAGCGTTCTACCTTCCACTAGGTGGGTAACTACCATCTCTGGAAATTCACGAAATCTTTTTTTCTCTATTAAATTTTCTACTATAATCTCATAAAATGCCAAATTATTTTCCCTCCACTTTTATAGATATTTCAATTTGTTATTTTTTCTCTTAACTCTATTTAACAGCATTTTGATGCATATTACCCCACTAAAAACTATGGTTTTCATAAAAAAAGAACCCACAGTTTCCCGCAGATTCCTCTTACATTTCATTAATTTATAATTTCGTATTCTTTTGCTTTTAACAAAGCCTGTGTTCGGTTCTTTACTCTGAGCTTGGCATATATATTTGAAATATGCCACTGAGTCGTATTTGCCGAGATGAAAAGCACCTTGGAGATTTCCTGATTTGACATCCCCTGACTTATAAGCCGAAGAATTTCTATTTCTCTTTCGCTTAGCTTTTCACCAAAATCTAGCCATACTCCTTTTTTTGCTTTTCCTTTGTATGTATCCTTTGCAGCTAGTTCAAAATTCCTATTGTAATTTAATAGTGCGCTAACAAAGCTATCCTTCTTATAGGCGTCTCCAAATTGGATTTCCCTGAGCAATTCAGAAATTATAGCTTGCTCCTCAATAAAAACTTGAATATATTTATTCGATGATGCTCTTTCAATGGCCTTGAATAAGTATTCCTTCGCTTTTCCAACATCCCTGTCTTTGAGAAAAAGCTGTGCTAAAAGAAGCTCCACCGCAATCAGGTCACGAAGCTTTCCCTTTTGTATCTTTACAGACTCAAGCTCCTTAAAAGCTCTTTTTGCTTCAGTCACCTTCCCATTGTATAGATATATCCGCCCCATTGCCATAGTCGAGTCTTCCCACTCTCTTTCCCTTTGGTCTGTTATATATGGCTCTAAATAATATCCATACTTCTTTATATTTTCATCATCTTTCATTATAATTAGTAGACGAATTAGACACCCAATACTTTGTACGAATTGATCCTTCATATGGTTGGCTTTAAGCTTCTCAATGTTTTCTGTCAATATTTGAACTGATTTTTCCTTTTCTCCTATAGCAAAGAGCATTCTAGCGTGAATTGAACTGGTTTCACTCCAATTGTAAGAGATACTTTGGCACAGATCAGTTCCTTTCACCAGATAATCTTTAGCAGTCTCTATCTCATTTTTCTCATAATAAAACTCCGCCATTGCAATATAGGTAATTCCTATAAACGGCAGTGGTTTTCCGAATTTTTTACTCATTCCCTCAATGTAACTGGTAAAAAGCTGTAAGGCATCATCGACACGTCCCTGGGCATTCAAACACAATCCATAATTTGTAAGAGCAATTGTGGTAACGAAAGTATACCCCATTTTAAATCCTGTTTCAAAGGCTGCTTTATAAGAATGTGCTGCTTTTTGAATCTGTCCTTTGAAAAACTGCGCCTTTGCCAAGGTATTCATCATAGATGTCCTGGCAATCATATCCCAAGGCTGCAGCAGAGATAAAGCACCTTCGGCTAAGGCCTCTGCATCCCGTCCCGTATAGCTCGCAACAAGGGCACGAATGCTTAAAATCAATCCCCTATTATGTTCAGATGCGCTCTTTTCGAATTCATCTCCCAGCATGCTTAAATGCGCCATGGCTTCTGGTATCTTACCGGTTATAAAAAGTGCAATTGATTTTCTGACAGCAAGTACTTCGCTTTTTTTAATTAGTTCATATGGAATATGCTCTAGCCAGCTATTTAGTGTTTCTATTTGCGCATTTTGGAAAATATCGAAAACACAGTCCTCAACCTGCTGCAGAATCAGATTACTATCTTTTGATTTAATCGCATATTCCACTGCTTCATGAAAATGCCCCTTGTTCTTCATCCAAGCAGAAGCTTTTTTGTAGATTTCGTATTCCTCTTCCAGTGAAAGTCCCATACGAATCGAATCTGAGAATAACGAGTGATAACGATACCAGTTTCGATTTGAATCAAGGGCTATCAAGAATAGATTTGCCTTCGCTAGATAATTTAACATGCTGACACTATCTGTTCTGCCTGTGATTTCGTTGCAAAGGTCACCATTTAGTTTTTGTAATACAGAAGTCTTCAGCAAAAAAACCTTCACTTCATAGGTCTGGTTTTCCAAAACTTCTTCAACTAAATAATCTATAATATAAGAATTGGAGCCGCTAAATCTCTCCACTTCGGAGTCTATTTGTTCCGGCTTTACACTTTTAAATAGAAGTCCGGCCAGCTGCATTCCAGCTACCCAACCTTCAGTGCGCTTTGCGATTTTTTCAATTACCTGATTTGAAAGCTCAATTTCCATAGTGTTTTTGAAGAATTCTGCGGCTTCCGAAGCATAAAAGCATAGCTCTTCCATACGTATCTCTGTGATACGCCCCTTTACTCTCAGCTTAGCAATAGGAAGATTTGGATCCTCTCTGGAAATTAATACTAATTTCAAGTTGGGTGGCTGATTTTCTATTAAAAACTTTATAATACTATTAACGCTTGGAGACACAATCAAATGATAATCATCCAGCACCAAAATCAACTGCTTCTTCATAGCTATGATGCTGTTAATAATTCCAGTTAAAACAGCCTGCAGCTTATCGAATCCCAAGTCCGAGGCTAAATATTCAGTTGCCTCCTGAATAGGAACCTGAACCCCTTTCAATGCTGTAATAAGGTATGGTAGGAATTGACAAAGGTCATTATCCCCCTCATCCAAAGAAATCCATGCATTTGGACAATGCTGGCTTTCAATATATTCTAGTACGACTGTTGTTTTTCCGTATCCTGCAGGAGCGCATATCAGTGAGACATGGCTGCTTAGATGCATTCCTACTGCTAGCTTTTCTAAAATATCATCTCTTATTACTAGATGATCTGCAATTTGTGGTTTAAATAATTTGGTCAGCAAAAGCTCCATATCATCACCCTTTCCTGTAAAATATCGCAACTATGAATTAAGAAAAATGTTTTGCACTATACGAATTCAATATAAGATGTATAGTTCAAAACATATAATATATTCATTTTATCAAAAATTGAAATTATATCCAACCACTAAATATATGTTTAGGAATCTCTGAAAAAACATCTAAATTGCATAGATAAACCCTGACTCTGATAATTCTTCTTGCATTAGTGCTTTAGCCGTTAACCCTCATTTAATTAGTTATTAGAGCAAATACTCGTTCCTATGTATTCTCATCTCTCTGCCTAATTTTGAGCATAAGAAAAGCCCTACTCATTTCTGAATAGAGCTAAAACTGTATTTATAAAACAAGTGTGAAAGTGTGGTTCCTTACGCTTACTCATTTATTGAAATAACTCTTGAATATCTCCGCTATTAATCATTTCAAAAAGCTTCTCTACAACTTCTTCATCCAGACATCCTCTGTTTACATCATTCATGAGTATATCCTTCACACTGGATAGGGGCATCTTATCTCTATAGGGTCTGTCAGAATACAATGCATCGAATATATCTGCAACTCCTATGATTCTTGTTTCAATTGATATATCCGCGCCCTTCAGACCGTCCGGATAGCCTGATCCATTGAGCTTTTCATGATGATGCCTTACAGGATCAAGATACTTATTTAGGGAGCCAATAGGCATAAGAATTGTCTCACCAATCTCTGAATGCTTCTTGATTACTTCATATTCCTCATATGTAAGCTTATCTGGTTTATTTAGTATACTTTCAGGTACTCCAACCTTTCCTATATCATGAATCATCCCTGCAATCTCAAGATAATTAAGTTTTTCTTCAGCAAGACCCAAGCTTTCGCCAAGCTTTCTACTAATTAATCCTACTCTTCTTGTATGACCATCGGTATACTTGTCCTTTGCTTCTATAATATTAGCCAAGGTAATTAAAAGGTTTTTAGTGCTTTCCGTTTCCTTGTTATATTCCAGCTTTAACAGCTCATACAATCTTATAATCTCATTATTTGAATTCTCTAGCTCCTTGTACTTCTCCTTTAGCCCATCCTCCAGGTCCTTCTTCTCAAGGCCATTTTTCACTACCTTTATTAAATCATTATTATTCCAAGGCTTTTCGAGATAATAATATAAGCCTACCTCATTTATACTTCTTATTGCATTTTCCTTGTCTGCATATCCTGTTAAAAGAATAGTCACAGTATCCGGACATTTCTCTCTAACGCTTTTGAAAAACTCTAGTCCATTCATCTTAGGCATCATAAAATCAGAGATGATCAAATCAACCTTATTATCCTCTAGTTCCTTACACTGAAGAGCTTGTTCAACATCATTAAATATAATTACATTTTCCTTTAACATTAACTTGAACATCGTGGATAATGTCGTTGTTATCATCTGTTCATCATCAACTACCATAATAGTTTTGCTCAATTCTCTACACTCCCTAGGCATCAATTTAATTTCAATTCTACGTTCTATCGTTATCTATAGGAATTTTTATTATAAACTCTGCGCCTTTTCCTAACTCACTTGCTACGAATATTTCTCCATTATGATTTCGAATGATATTATAGCTGATATAAAGCCCAAGCCCTAAACCTACTCCTACCCCTTTAGTCGTGAACCCTGGTTCAAATATCTTCGAAACATTCTCTTCTTTAATTCCTGCTCCAGTGTCCTTTACCGCTATGTAAATATCGCGGTCCTTCTGATAAGTCTTAATAAAGATTTCCCCATCTCCTTCTATTGCTTGTGATGCATTTACAATAATATTCATAACTACTTGGTTTAGTTGGCCAGGGAAACACTTTACCAATGGAATATCACCAAATTCCTCGTGGACAGTTATTCTTCTTTTCAATAGATTGTTAGCAAGGACCAATACGCTCTTAATTCCTTCATTGATATTTGCTTCTTGAAATTCCGCTTGATCAAGTCTTGAAAAACTCTTTAGACTCTTGATGATTTCTGTTATTCTGCTGCAAGCCATCACATTGACATCATTGGCTGCTTTTAATTGGCTAAGCATTAAATTTAATTCTTCATTTGATTGAACAATAGCGTTATTAACCAGTTCATTTAAAAGCATGTCCTCTATTTGCACATTGCTGTTAATTGCGCCTATTGGTGTATTAATTTCATGGGTTATTGCAGCTGTAAGCAGTCCCACCGAAGCCATCTTTTCACTTTGTACCAATTGAGCCTGCTGCTTTTGTACTTCCAGCTTTGATTCTACTAATTCTACATTTTGTGCTTCTAGTTCTGTGTATTGACTTTCCAAGGCTTCCTTCTGATTTTCCAGCATTTCTGTATAGCCCTTTAGTTTTTTCATAATACTATTTGTCGAATCGGCAAGGGACTCAATTTCTCTAAGTGGCCTCTTTAATATTATCTGGGTATTCACAGCTGTTTCCTGGTCCCCCTCTGCGATTGCCTTTACCTTGGTCTCAAGCTGTTTTAAAGGGGTTATAATTGGTATAACAAGAAACCTGCTCAGAATATTTGATATAACAAGAGCCAACAAGCTAAAGAATATGATTGCCATTAAAATTGGAATCACAATTCCAAGTACAACCTCAGGATTCACTCTTACTGTAATATTGCCTATCACATTGTTGTCTGAATCCAGTATCGGTTTTATAGACAGGGTATCCTCATAAAAACCAGTCAACCTCTCAGCATCCACCGGCTCATTTGAATATATAAATTTATCTTTAATCTCAATTCTGATATATACCTTATTAACATCACCGGCATAAGGAATAAACTCGTTTATACTTGCTTTTCTATTTAAGTCCTCAAGCCATATATTTGTTCTTGGATTATTATGATCTATTTCATCAATTCTGCTTATTCCAAGCGGCTTCAAGGCGCTGCCCGAATTTATTTCCTGTTGAATAGAATAACTTATAAACTCTGCTTGATATGATGCAAAGCCTTTTGATACGAATAAAATCAAGTAAATAATTACCCCGCTAAGGAACAAAACAGTCATAAAGGTTGAGAGCGCAATTACTCTTCTTATCCTTTTTTTCAACGTTCTCCTGTTTTTTGTCTTTTTCAATCTATTTCCCCTACTTTCGACAAGCCATTATGTATCTATTTTACATTATTGAATCGATTTTACATAGTATAATTTTCTAGAAAGTCCCCAAACAAATCTATAATTAATTCATCCTATGATACTGCAAATTTACTTTTCATTATTGTATAATGAATCTATACAAAAGCATATCCGTACAAGAGTAAATCAATGAATACAGCAAACTATAATAAATTAATTAAAGGTGATTGAATTGGAAGTAAAAGAAGTCTTAAATATCGCTCTTCTTAGCGGAGAGATTCTACTGACAAGCGGGTCAGAAATATATAGAGTTGAAGATACCATAGATAGAATCTGCAGCGCCTATGGTATTGATTGTGAAGCATTTGTTACTCCTACAGGTATCATTATATCTGGTTGGGCAGTTAATAACCCAAGTGAGTCAGTATCATTGGTCAAAAGAATTAGAAACAGAACCATAAATCTGCATAACATTGAAATTATAAATACCTTTTCAAGGGAGCTTCAAGAATCTATTATGCCCTATGAACAAGCATTAGGTAAATTGAAGGATATGAAAAAAGGTCCATATTTTCCTTTTGTAAAAAGGCTGCCAGCCGCAGGCCTTACCTCTTTTGCATATACAGTTTTATTTAAAGGCACTGTTATGGACGGCTTATTTGCAGCTGCAATAAGCATGCTAATCTACAGTATTTTGGAGAAAATGAAAAGATTCAATTTTTCTCAATACTTCGGTATATTTTTTTGCAGCCTTACGGCGGGTCTTATATCTATAACTGCCAGTCACTTAATAAGCACTTTAAATGTTAACTCCATTATAATAGGCTCTATTATGATATTGGTTCCCGGGTTAGCAATAACCAATGGTATTCGAGATGCACTGCATGGAGATATACTGTCAAGTCAGGCAAGAGTTGTAGAAGCCTTGATAGTCGTTACCTCTATAGGTGTAGGGGTAGGTATTTCCTTAACATTAATGAAGTATTGGATGTGATTATATGAAAGAAATTCTTCTTGCCTTTATTGGCAGTTATTGCCCTGCGATCCTATTTAACATAGAAAGAAAAAACTTATTCTGGGCGGGCTTATGCGGAGCAACCGGCTGGATGTCTTACAAGTCAGTTCTTACTTCGACCAATAGTGGAATATTTGCAGTATTTATTGCCGCTATCGTTGTAAGCATCATGAGCGAGGTTATGGCTAAAATATTGAAAACTCCTTCAACGGTGTTTTATATTCCTAGCCTATACCCCATCGTACCCGGTATTCCAGCCTATTACACCATTCTTTTTATCATAGATAAAAGGATGACCGAGGCTGCCCTTAAAGGCCTTGAAACACTTGGTAGTGCTGGGGCAATTGCCTTTGGTATTTTATTGGTCTCTACAGTTTTCAGATATATAAATACACAAAATCTAGATAGCAAAAGGCAATAAAAAACGACCTCACGGATAAGTCATCCATGAGGTCGTCAATTTTTCTATCGGTGCCATATTACTCAAATGTTATTTTATCTGTATTTTCCCAAATCCAAAATAGCATTTTTCTGTTTTCCATAGCTATACTCTTTTCCTCGTCACGACCATTAAGCCAAGCAATAAATATCATTTGAATAGAATAAATCACATACAATATTGATTTTTTCTCTTCATGGCTTAAAGGACATATCACATCGTAACCCCTAATAATTCCTCGAAGCAACTCTGGCCATTTTTCATATCCATCGGTTATTTTACCAGCCTCTGAAAGTATTCCCGTTGCACAATAACAAGGATCAAATAGCCTTACATTTCTCTCACTTATATCGAAATCAATAAACCCACTAACCTCACTACCCTTAAACAAAATATTTGTTGGATTAGGATTCCTGTGTATAATTTGTTGTGGCAGCTTATTATAGAGCTTCCCAAAATTAGTTTTATAGTCCTCATAAAACGCATCTGGCAAAGGATTATTCCATTGCTCCATAATCCGCTTTGTTTCAGACATTGCCCAGTTTATAACCGTATCATACAAATTGTTATCATTTACATCTAAATCCTCATCTTGCTTTTCAAGTATCCTATGAAGCTTGCCGATTGCTTTTCCATATTTTTCGCCTGTTGCTTCTCTATCACTTGCATATCTTTCTTCTGGTGTAAGGTAGCTTCCATCAATGCGATTTAATAAGACATAAAATCGGTCATCCTCTTGAAAAAAGTCCTGTCCATCTTTCGTTTTTATTTGGTATGCAGTAGTCATCCCTTCATTTGCAAGGGCATTGGCAATTAAAATGTGTGTGCGCAGCCCTACAATATTTGTGCCTGTCTTAAGCACATAGCGTTCGCCAATATTCCAAGCCTTAATACCTCCTGCAAAATAATATACCGTACCTATTTCTACCTTTTTATCAATGTCCCATTTTGAAAGAAATTGTCTTATTTGTGTCTGTGTTAGCATTAATCTTATCTCCAGTCTTAAATTTACTGATACAGGTTTGTGGACCAATGTAGATTTGATAAATTTTGATGGAGAACAGCCATATTCACGCTTAAAGGCTTTAAAAAATCCTGCATGAGTATCAAAACCATAAATCATAGCTGTATCAACCAATTTCCCACCTCTGGAAATATCATAAATAGCACTTTTAATTCTTCGCCTTGTTATGTAAGCTGATAAGGGCATACCTAGCTTACTTCCAAAAACATGTAAAAAATGATAAGTAGAGAAACCAGCTATAGCAGCAAGTTCTGCAGAATTAAGTTCTGCTTTTAAATTTTCTTCAATGTAATCTATTACCTTCTGCAACATGTCTATGGTATCCACATCTGTTCACCTCCTGTATGGTGATTTAATTCTAACATGCGCCAACCTCAAAAATATTTCCTCCATTGCGGAGTTTCTTTTATTGTATAGAAAGGGGACAGGTCCCTCGCCCTAGAAAAATAGCCCTTCTGATCATATAGTCATCCTAATATTATCAGAAGAGCTTATCTATTACAAAACTTTGCTAAATACCTTAGTTCCGTACACATATCATTATTCCTGTGATAAAGTCTTAACCTTAATATACCTTGATACTTTGAACATACTCAGCATTTATCAGTGTATTTCCCTTTTTAGTTTCAACCTCAATCCAATTTTCGTTTACATCTATTATTGTACCAGTAATACTCGTACCAAAGGAACCTGTAGAAATCATGCAGCTCTTTCCTATATATTTTTTTATTACCTCGTTAGTCATTGTTAGTTCACCCTTCCTTCTTTTTATTTTCATTACAACTGCTTTGTTTATCGCTCTTTGCTGCGGCAAAATTATGAAAAATATTATAAATAACGGTAAATATATTGCTATCCATGATGACGAATTCAATTCACATCACCTCTTTATAAAATGAATTCTTAATACTATTATATGAATTTCATTCATGAGAACATCGTTGTATACTACAAACTCTATATTCCTATTTCGCGTATTATAAGAAAAATTATTGCCTCCGTACTATTATATATAAATTATACCAAATTACTACAATATTAAGAAGCATAATAAAAGGCTCGTGAGTAACATGCACTTATTAATGCAATACAGTCACAAGCCTTAAGCCTACCCGTTACACATACCTAGTATATTCTCGCTCCAAAAGGTATGAGTCCAAGCTTAGCAAATTTAAAATGTTGTAGCCCAAAGGGGATTCCTACAACTGTTATACAAAATATCACGCCTATAATGACATGTGCAATAGCAAACTCCCATCCAAAAACAATAAGCCAGATGATATTAAAAAGTAATCCACCTACCCCAAAGTTGCCAATTTCTACTTCTTTCCCGAAGGGCCATAGCACAAATGCTGCTATCTTAAAACATTGAACACCAAAGGGTACACCTATAACCGTCAAACATAAAATCAATCCAGCCAAAAACCATAAAATTGCTGCAATGATACCACCAAACAAAAGCCAAATAATATTCCCTATAAAATTCATAGTAGCCCTCCATTCATATTTCGTACAGAGATACCTACTATAGTAAGTATTCTATTGTACTATGCAATTCAGTATATTCCCATGGACTTCATAAGTAGCTTATCTATTTCCTCTACCCAATGCATTATCTAGATCTTCTATCAAATCTTCCACATTTTCTATGCCCACTGATAATCTGATTAAATTATCTACAATCCCAACATTTTGTCTCAGTTCATAGGGAATTGAACCATGAGTCATAGATGCAGGATGGCAAATTAGTGACTCTACTCCCCCTAAGCTCTCCCCAAAGGTTACAAGGTCAAGACTGGTCAGGAACTTCTTATAGTCTATTTTTTCATCTAATATAAAGGATATCACTCCGCCAAAGCCTTTCGCCTGTGCCTTTTGTATCTCATGTCCTGGATGCTGCTCTAGCCCTGGATAATAAACCTCAAGTATGTTTTCATTTGCCTTTAAATAATTGGCGATTTTCATTGCGTTTTCATTGTGTCTATCCATTCTGACACCAAGGGTTTTGATGCCCCTTATAAGTAAGAAGGAATCAAAGGGAGCCAATACCCCGCCTGTGGCATTTTGTATGAACTTCAGCTTTTCCCAAAGTGCCTGCTCCTTAACCACTACAAGACCTGCGACCAAGTCACTGTGTCCGCCTAAATACTTGGTAGCACTATGAACCACTATATCTGCACCTAGCTCTAAAGGCTTTTGAAGATAGGGCGTCATAAAGGTATTATCAACAATGGTCAAAACGCCATATTCCTTCGCAAGCTTTGCGACTTCCCTAATATCAGTAATATCCATAAGTGGATTGGTAGGGGTTTCTATAAATATCCCCTTGACACTGCCTTCTAGCTTTAATGACTCAAGTACATTTTGTACATTGGTTATATTTGAGGTGTCAAGTATTTCATATTGGATACCAAAGTTCTTGAACACCTTATCCAATACTCTAAAGGTTCCCCCATAGAGATTGTCAGATATCAATATCTTATCGCCGCTTTTGAATAGAGTCAGAACTGCAGTAGTTGCAGCCATTCCACTTGCAAAAGCAAGCCCCCCAAAGCCACCCTCTAAATCTGCAATAAGCTTCTCCACACCTTCTCTTGTTGGATTACCTGTTCTTGAGTATTCATAGCCTGTATTTACGCCAAAGGAAGGCTGCTTATAGGTTGAGGTCTGATATATAGGAATGTTGACAGCCCCAGTTCCTTCGTCTCCATCTATTCCACCATGAATTAATAAGGATTCTATTCTCATTTTATTTCCCCCCAAAATTTAGTTTATTTTAAAACTTATCTGTTATGACAATAAAAAACTTCTGCCCCTATAATTATAGCGGCAGAAGTATATTCCGCGTTTCAACTCTAGTTGCCTTCTTCTTTGTCTGACAGCATCTCGTTTATTAAGTTCTTTCATCCTAGAAACCTCTCTCTTGGATACTGCTATGATTTACTCACCCTGATCAACGCGTTATCATATTAATCCTATTCGTTTAGTATGTTATATGTTTCATTATATGCTATCATTTAATAAAAATCAACTAGAAAATAAAAAAATCTAGAAAGCATCAATCATCTTGCTTTCTAGATTCTATAGTTAAATTAGGCTATATTTAAGAATTATGTTGATTTCAGATATTTTTTAATGGAACCCCATTTAAAGAGTTTCATTAATTCATATTTAATGAAAGCTGCGAAGTATCAATTTTAGTTACTTGGCATTTTTCAGCAGAATTATATGAACTGCAACAACAATAACTGGTAATATTGCAAGAACAACATATAAAACACTACTTATACTCATACCAATAAAGAAAAGCATAAATCCGTATAGAAGGCTAATAATGGGAGATAAAATATACTTTATTATTTTAGTTTTTGTTATTGCAAATATGAAATATGCTACAAAGACCATACTGGTTAGAATTATTAGACCTATCATATTCTAAGCTTCACTACCTTTCTAAAGTTCTCTTAAACATAAGCTTAATTTGAAATGCTGCTTCAGTGCCTATGTTTTTCTAGAAAACTCAGTTTTGCATTTTGGACAGTAAATGGTAATTTTACCTTTTCCTTTTGGAAGGCGCAAGTCAACATTGCATGTTGGGCATTTAAAATATTTATGTGTTTTAAAATCCTTAGCACGCTTCATTATTTTCTTAGACCTTGAATATAGGGGACTTATAAGTATTGAGAACTTATAATTTTCCATTCTGCGCTTTGCAATATCCTTCGATAGAATTCTATAAAGACATATTCCCAAGGGGATATAGCCTATAGGTGCTAATATCGGAATGCCCACCAGGTTAGCTATTGATGATAATATAAATGAGATTATAATCAGAGCTATAGAAAGCTGGTCACTGCCATACCTTCCTATCATTAATTTCCTTAGCCAATTCATTTTCATTACTCCTCGTATTTTTAATTTCGCATTCGTATAAGTGCCATAGATAATATTATACCTTACAAAGCTGATGAATGTTTAATCTTTTTAATATTATATATCCTTTTGAAATATATCGCATCTACAGCATTTAAGAGCTTACTTGAGCAACTACTCTAATATGTTCTGCACAGGGCACCAACTTATTCCTTCCCTACCTTCTCATAAACAAATCTTTTGGTTTTAATCCATTTGCCTTGATTTGCTGACGCCAACCCATTTCCGCTCCAAGCTTATATGCAATTCTCGGAAAGTTGGGGGAAATAAATATATTATCAGCAGCGCTCTCAGTAGAAATAGTGTTTGCAATAGCCTTTAATGCTTCTGATAAATTCTTTGTTGGTCCCTGTCCATCAGGAATCCCTGCTAGCGCTGACAGCATTCCACCACCGCCAATACCAATTCCCTGCCCCCAGTTAAGCTTTGCTTTTTCACACCAGTTTTTCATTATTTCCAGTGCTAAGGCATTTTGGTGGCCTTCAAAAAATCCAGAATTCACAAGGGAATAAACAGTCATTTTCTTTGGTGGTTTTGTATTAAAAAATGTTTCCATTTGATAAAGGCAATTTAACAAATGCGCAGGTATCCCATCAACATATAGCGGAAATGCAAATACCACTACATCGTATTCCCCTATGTGCTGCAACTCATGATTGCTTAACTTAGCTGTTCTAAAGTCATGCTCTATAATCACATATTCCTTGGGCAACTGAGCTTTTAATACCTTTAAAACACTCCCAGATGCACTATTCTTTGCTTTTGGACTACCATTAATTAATGCTATTTTCATATTGACACTCCCACCTCTGCTTCTTTGTATATAGTAGTTAAAGAATCGAAATGCTCGAATTCCGAAATACCTTCAACAAATCTAACCTCATGAGTGCAGCAATTCAAATTGATTGCATTAGCCTTTACTAGTTTTTCTGCAGTTTGTTTTTCCTGCTTTGTTATATTTTCACCATAGAACCATACCTTCATATCAATTTGATTCATGTATCGACTTCTGTGGTGCATCTCTCTATTTCTAATCTCAAAATATGGATGTATATAGGAAATACTTCTATCTAATATAGTCTTTACAAGGGGGCTAAATCCACCATAAAAACATTTGCTGATTATAATAACTTCATTGCATTTTGATAAATGTTCTCCCATATCTCCAAATTTATCACGTATTACACAAGCCCCCGGTGTTTTTATCCAACATCCAAAACACCCGATACAATTATGTGCCTCTTCATCCCCAGACACTATTATTATGTTATCTATAGTGCCCGGTAAAAGTTCCTTGAACCTTGCTTCTTCCAAGTCATGTATTAGTAATCTCATCTCCAAGATGCCCCTTTCACTCATAAAAATTTGCTTGCACTGAATTCTTGCTTATTCAATAAAGCCAGGGAATAGTCATAAACAATTATATGTTTTATTAAGCCTAGGAGGTTTTCACACATCTGTCTGGAGTAACAAGTTAAGTCATATGACTATATGACTTCAGTCACATATTGCATGCCTTAAATGAACAGCTCAAATATATACTTTGGTAATTCTGATTATATTGCATATATTAATTATAATCTATATATAAATACTGCTATACAAGGGGTTTACTAACTTATATACTAAATAGAAAAGGGGAAATTTGCCTATGAAACATAAGCTTGTTGTTTACTCAGATTATATATGACCATTTTGCTATATCGGCAAGGGTATTGTCGACCAATTAAAAAAGGAATTTGAAATCGAAGATGAATGGCTGCCCTTAGAAATACACCCAGAAACTCCAAAGGAAGGAAAGCTAATCACTGAAGTCTTTCCAGCTTCTTCTGTAGAAAAAATATTTGCTAACTTAAAGAATACCGGAAAGCTTTATGGCATTGATTTTATAGGCAATGAATTATTGTCTAATTCACGTCTTGCATTAGCTGCAGGTGAATATGCAAAAGAAAAAGGGAAGTTTGAAGAATTCCACGAAAAAATATTTCATGCCTATTTCAACGAAGGAAAAGATATTGGAGATATTAAGGTATTATCTAACATAGCAGAGAATTTGGGCTTAAATCAAGAAGAAATGGCTAAGAAGCTGGAAGCTGGAGTTTATGATGCTGTGTTGAATAGCACACAAGATATAGCCCATCAATATGAAATTAGTAGTACTCCAACCTTTATCATCGATGGTAAATACGCTATAGTTGGCGCACAGCCAGTTGAGGCTTTTAAAGAAACATTTTTAGACATAGAAAAATCAGAGAGACCATCTATCTAGTTGGTCTCTCTAGCATTTCTAATATGCATAAAAGTACAGTACTAACCCCTTAGTCATACTTTTGATGTTCTACATATAGGGCAATTTTGAAGGGAAAGAGGCATTTCAAGACCACAGCTATCCAGCAATTCAAAGTTGCTCAATATTTTGTCCGCCGCTCCATCTGCAGCTACTTCGCCTTCTCTTATCACAATAACCCTGCTGCAAGTCTCCAGCACCATATCCAAGTCATGTCCGGTAATAATCTTTGTATGTTCAAAACTTTTTAACAAGTTTATAAGCTTTCGCCTTGCTTTAGGGTCTAGCTCTGATGTTGGCTCATCCATTATCAATACGTCAGGCTGCATTGAAAGAACCGATGCGATGGCTGCAGCCCTCTTTTCTCCGCCTGATAATTTAAAGGGTGCTCTGTCTTTTAAATGTGGTATACCCACCATTTCTAATGCCTCTATAACACTTCTATCTACTTCTTTTTCATCAAGTCCGTAATTTCTCGGCCCAAAAGCTACATCTTCATAAACAGTAGTCATAAATAGCTGATCCTCAGGATCCTGAAAAACCATTCCCAACCTCTGCCTTATCATCGGCAATGTCTTTTTTGTTACATGAACATCTCCTACCAGTACTTCCCCCTCCTTTGGAAAGAGTACTCCCATAAGCAACATTAGCAAAGTAGACTTTCCAGCACCATTTGCACCGATAATTCCTACAGATTCTCCATGATGGATACTAAATGACATATTTTTTACTGCTGCCTGTCCATCTGGATATGAAAACCGCAAATTCTTTACCTCAAGTTTATGATGGCTCATCTATCTAATCACCCCCGAAAACAACGTTCCTATCAACATAGGTATATTAATAAATCTCGCTGCTAAAAAGAAGAAACTCCAACCGGCTAAATAAGCAAAGTCTTTGAATTCTAATTTTGCATGATGCCCGATATTGTACTCCCCTGTAAATCCTCTTAAACTCATAGACTCATAAATGCGCTGCGCTCTCTCAAAGGTTCTTAATATCAACTGACCGGCAAAGGAGCCCCAAACATTCCATCTTATACCTTTTTGTCCTGGCGCTCTAAGTGAATACGCTCGAATCATCCTTGAAACCTCTTCCATTAATATTGATATATAACGGTATGTTAATAAAAGCTGCAATACGAATATTTTATGGACCTTGAGCATCCGAAGTGCTGAAGCCAGCTTATCCATTCCTGTAGTTGCTATAAGCAAAATACTTACGGTCACTGTTAGCCCACACTTTATGAAAATAGACATAAAAGTAACCCATCCCCTTGAAATAGCTAACCCGCCAACCATTATAGTGTAATTATCAAACAGTGGATTCAGTATGCCAATGCCAATAATAAAAGGCTCCACCAGCAACACCCTTTTTAAAATCGGAGCAAGTGGTAGCTCTGCAAATGTAAAAACAAGTATAGGATAAAAAACAAAAGGCATAAGGCCGCTTATTTCATATCGTCCAAATGAAACAACCACAACTAAATAAACAATTGTGGTTAGCAGCTTTATAAGAGGGTGAAGCTTGTGTATAGCTGTTTCTTTTCTTGCCAAATCATCCAGCAGCCTCATATTGTACAATGAATTTACTATACTTTCCATATCAACCTATCCCTATATAAAAATTAAGGGCAGGGCTTGCGGTCCTGCCTTATCATATTTCTATGTGTTAACTTTTTTATTTTTTCTTTTAACCACATGGATAGCCAACCCTGTAAGAACTGCCAAACCAAGTGTCAATGCCCCACCTATTATTCCTGAAACACTTGTTCCAGCATTTACTGATGTGGCTGCCTCTACAATCTGGTCGGAAGGCGCTTTTATATTTTCACCGACCTTAGTCTTAAAATCATAATCAGGTAAAAATGTCGTTTTGCTTTGAATTTCTGATATTAGCTTATGAATACCTGTCGGAGCTTCCAGCTCTCGAGTTCCCGCTGTTTTCTCAATAGACCACTCCAACCCGTCAGGATTCGCAGAAGCGAACCAAGAAAGCGTTCCCCCAATAATAATAGCGGCAAACAAAAGGCTGCCCAATACCTTTTTGAGAGGTATATTACTTAGCCCTTGGCCATTAGCCGCGTTCTCAAGGATTTCTGGTCTGGCTTTCCATACAAAAGCTACGACAGCTGCTGTTATAAGGCCCTCCACCACTCCGATAACAAGGTGTATTGGCTGCATCAGCAGTATAAATGTACCAAAGGGCAACTCAGTTTTTCCCGATAGTAAGGTTTGTAACACAACACTAAATGCGCCCATTTGAAGCCCAATCACAACAGAAAAAAGTGAAGCTCCAAAGATTCGCTTTGAGTTCATGACTTTACTTGTAGACCATTTATAAATTAAGGGATATGCAATAAAGCAAGTAAAAAATCCCATATTGAATACATTACAACCATAAGCAAGCAATCCGCCATCTCCAAAGAACAATGCCTGAATCAAAAGGATTGATGCCATAGTTAGAAATCCGGCATAAGGACCCAATAAAATGGCAAGGAGCATTCCTCCCCCAATATGTCCGCTTGATCCTGTAACTGGTATTGTAAAATTAATCATCTGCGCAGCGAAAACGAATGCGCCCATGACCCCCATCAGCGGAATCTTCTTCTCATCCATATCGCTTTGGATTTTCTTTACTGAATGAGCTGCGATTCCTGCAGTAACGGCCAGCATAGCTCCACCAACAGCCACTGAAATCAAGGCATCAGACATATGCATATTATTGCCCCCCCTCAAGCCCCGGTAAATACGCAGTTAGTTTAACATATTCTACAATCAATTACAATATTTAAAGTATACCCTCGGCAAAAGTAAAGCCCCAGTAACAGGTAGTCCGTCTCATAAAAAAAGCGCTTCTGATACCATTATTGCAATGCTATCAAAAGTGCTTTCCTATTATACAATGTTTAATAACTAATAACCTTTACTCCTCACGGATATCTTTATTCTAAAGCTAAATACCTATAAAACCTTGCACTACTTCTAAAAGCAAGTAAATATTTCTTCAAAGTCAATTTTAACTTCACTTATGCTTTTGTATCTTTTTTCAATCCCCATAAGCTTTTTTAGGAATACAAGCTCCTTGCTCTTTAAATTCAATTCCTCATACCAAGGCTTATTTTCCCTGGTTTTATCTATAAATGAAGTATAATAAAGATGTATCAAAAAATCTCCAAAATAAGAAAAATCAATGTCAGCCCTATACTTTTCGTTATCGATCCATCTTGCCAATCCAAAATCCACCAAATAAATATGATTGTCATTAATTAAAGTATTAGGAACCCTTATGTCCCTATGTACTACTCCTTTTTCATGCAAGTATTTCAAGATATCAATTAGTTGTTTTCCGATATAATATATCTCACTTCTTATAAATATGTGTCCTTGATTAAAAATCATAGCTTCAAAGGTTATCCCCGGCTTATATTCCAGTACATATCCAATAGAACGCTTATCTTCTACCTTCTTAATAAATCTAGGTATTGCTTCATGCTTTAGAGCCTTTAGAATTTCTTCTTCATATTGTGCTTTTAAAGGATTTTCTTGATACATCTTTTTCTTAAGCTGTTTAAGTATGTAAAGGTCTTTATCATCAGCTATTAGGTAGCATATTCCATACCTGCCCTCCCCTATTACCTTTATGATCTTGAACCCTTCAAAATACTGTCCTGGTGAATATTTAATATCTGTATTAAATAGCCTCATTAGCATAATCTTAACTGGAGTGTCGTCTTTTACGGTGTTTGTGATGGTGCTTTGGACAAGAATATGAAGATGATGAAGATGAGCTTGTGCAGCTTACCAAATCATTTATAGCCTTTACAACTGTTTCAAAGATGTTCCAGCCAGGTCTATAAGAGCGCTTATAGTGCCTGCTGCCTCTTCTATTGTGACAATGATGCCTTCTGCCTTTTGATTTTGAACTCGAAGAAGATGATGATGAGCTCATATTTATCTACCTACCTTATTAATGCATCCATATTATCATTATATCCACCTGGCAGGCCAAAGGTACCAAAAAATATAGCGGCAGCTACTGCTTAGATTATCACACTAAGGTCTACCAAAAACAGAAATTATATAAATCGCTTAAAACACTCTATTTATCTACCTTTTCACCTTCGCCATATTCAATACGAGTATTTTTTTCAACGCCATGGAACACTAGAAATACTAAATGTATTTAGGAGTTAGAAATGGATTATATCGTATTTGATTTAGAATTTAATCAAGCCTGGGATTTTGGAGAGACTAATAGACCCATAAATTCCAAGTGCCCTTTTGAAATAGTTCAGATTGGCGCTCTAAAACTGGACGAAAAGCTTCAAGTAATATCAACTTTTGATAGATTGGTAAAACCTGAATTGTATAAAAGTCTACACCCTTTTATCAAGGAAATTACTGATATATCAATAGAGAACTTAGCTTCTGCAAAAGCTTTTAAAGAAATTTACATTGAGTTTACTCAATTTATAAGTAAAGAAAGTATCCTTTGCATGTGGGGAATGTCGGATATGAAGGAATTACTGAGAAATATAAAATATCATAATTTGGATACATCAATAATTCCCGATAAATATATCAATATCCAGCTTTATGCCTCTAAGTATCTTCAATGCCCTCATGGCACTAATGTGGGATTGCGTAATGCTGTGGAGCTGTTAAAACTTCCTATGGTAGGTAAATTTCATGACGCCTATAATGACGCATACTATACAGCCGAAATTTTCAAACGTATATACATAGATGATATTGAACCTGCTTCATACCATTTAGATAAAGAAATCAAATTAAGGCAGGTCAGTAAAAAAACAAGGCTCGATACCCATGCATTAATAAAGCAATTTGAAAAAATGTATGATAGAGAAATGACAAAAGATGAGCAATCCATTATCAAGCTGGCTTATATAATGGGAAAAACCAACCAATTTCAACTGTAGCTGGTAAGTTAGTTTTATAAGAAATCAAGTGCGAATACTTCTGGTATCATTTAATGGAGCTTGGGATGCTATATATTTTTGTATTAACCCTAAGAATAGATTACTCGCAAAAAAGTTAAAAAGCCCTTAAGGGCTTGAAATCATCTACTAATTTTATTCTTTTATAATTTGAAGCCCTAGGAACTGTCCCCAGCACTATTTACACTGAGCATGTATTGCATTTTACTACTTTGTGCCCACCTTGTTTTTTAGCCTCATACATTGCCATATCTGCTTTATCTATTATAGTTTGAATACTTTCATCTCTATCATTTGTAGTGTATATTCCTATACTTAATCTAATATTGAATCTATTATTCTCATATTCAATTTCTAGATTACTAGTTTTATCTATCAAATCCTCCGCAAGAATATCAATTTTGTCTAACTCACTCTCATCGACTATTATGCAAAACTCATCTCCACCAAACCGACAAAGTATTGATTTGTCTCCAATAATCCCTTTTATCTTATTTGTAAGCTCAATAATTGCTTTATTACCAGCGGAGTGACCAAATTTATCATTAACTTCCTTGAATTCATCTATATCTATAAATACCAACGCAAGATTTCTTTTATTTTCGATATTATGCTTTAGAACACCCTCAAAATATTTAAAATTGTAAGCCTTCGTCAGTGTGTCAGTAACTAATTCCTGATTCTGTTGTTTTAATAAATAATTCATTTGAGCTAATCTATGAAAGGGGATGTTTAGTGAAAATATAGCCAATGTCAACAAAAGCTCTCTATTATAATATGTATATATAATTATTAAGCTTAAGACAATCGAATATAACTCAATCTTTATCTGATCTGATGCAAAGTGATCCGTCTTCCAAACTCCATTATAAAAAGAATCCACTAGAAAAAGCAATATATTATTTGAAGAAATATGTAGCAAACCTGCTGCAATTACAACCTTGACTCCATCAAACGTATGCAGATCTACTTGAAAATGTTTAATAAATATGTACGTAATATATGTAATTAAAATCTCCAAACAAATATTAAAGTATGTTTTAACACTAAAAACCTTAGTGGTCAGTTTTTTCTTTTTATTAATGAAAGCTGAAATAATCGAATAAATAACCCCAGCAATGATTACAGGCTGAACGCCGAAGAAAAACAGTATCAATAAAGCACATCCCATACCCATTGAAAATAAACAGCTTTCAGAAACTTGTACTGAACTTGTTGTTATAAGGATGTATAAAAGAGAAAATAGGATTGAAAGCCATGTCCAGGTAAAAGGCATATAAAAAATAGTATATATAAATATAACAACAGCAGCTGAAACAACTAAAAACATGTATGGTTTAAATAATTTGCTGAGTAGATTTGGCATGTCCCACCCCAAATTTATAAATTATAGCAAATTTTGTCTAAATTTACATATATTCAGTATATCAAATTAAATAATTAATGTAAACTTACAAAAAATACCTAATAAACTAGCTGAGGCATGTTTTTTTGCTCCGTACCTAAAAAAAAACATACAATCTTAATTCCTATTCCACCTTATCCTTGTGGTCTATCATTCTTAACTTTATTCTTCTAATAAAGCACTAGTTATAACAATTGTTTTCCTACAACGTAACAATCTTCCTCTTCCTGAGCTATATCAAACCCGGCATTTTGGTACATTTTGAAAAAGCCATGATAGTTAATAGTTGCTTTTTCTAAGTCTTTCGAAGGATGAGCTTCAATATACTGAACTCCATCTGCTTTTAATGTGTCTATGATATGGTTTAGTAAAGTTGTTGCTATGCCTTTTCTTCTATGGCTAGGAGATATTATAAAACATACGATAACAGCAGTATCGCCATCAGGTTCATCACAGAATGCTTTTATATTTTTCTTAAGACCTACATGACACCACCCTACAGGATTGTTCTCTTCAAATGCAATAAATCCGCTCATTGTCCCATTTTCTATTCTTTGCATCGCCGCATTCCTATTTGTCTCACCTGATCTTTGGATCCATTCTTCTCCTGCAGCCTCAAGATAACATTGACAATAACATCTAGACCACTTTTCATTATCAGTAAACGCAACCTCATCGAAGAAGTACAGAAAATCTTCTTTTAGCTCAGGACTAAGTCTTTTTACTGTTATATTCATCTTAATTACCTCCAAACCATTTATATTTGTACTATGCTTTATAATGACTATCTCAATCTAAAATAAATATATATTTATTCTGCTTTGGTTACAAGTGCAATGATTGCTTTATTTATTCTTTATATAGGGGAACGTACATAACTTGATATAATAAGACTAATATCAGACAAGCACTTAAACACTTAGTTATTGCCATTGAAACAATATGTTCTTAAATTCTGTCCCTAGCACTATATTCTATAGAAATGCTCAAATATATATTTAATGTGATTGGAATCACATATTTATAAATACGAAATCGGTATACTAAGTATAAGAATTATCATCATATAAATAATAACTTATTAAATAAGTTACATAATACGAGGAGGAAAAGTAATGGAACATTTTATAAAAAACATAGAACTTTCAAAGGTACTGGAGATGGAATCCTTGGTTACATACCAAGAGGGGCAAGTGGTTAGTAGGACTCTGGCGCAGGGAAAAAATTTAAGTTTAACCTTATTTGCTTTCGATAAAGGGGAAGAGATAAGTTCACACTCATCTGGTGGGGATGCTATGGTGTATTTGCTTGATGGAGAAGCCGATATAACAATTGGAGAAAGTACTTTCCATGTAAAAAAAGGCGAAACCATTGTAATGCCAGCAGGAATAGCCCATGCACTACTTGCTAAAGAACAATTCAAAATGCTATTAGTTGTAGTGTTCGCGGCATAGTCAATAAGCAAAACTAGATAGCCAGATATAGTTTTAAGCGATGAATATTTTGTGCCAGGCTCTAAAGTTATGAGGTTATTAAAACCTAATAACTTTAGAGCCTGGCACTTATCTTTTCCTAAAGCAATATGTTCTTAAGCCCTGTACCTAATACCATATTCTTATTAATCGCCGATTGGTTTTATCCCTTCATTTTCAATCATTAAGACTACTGTCTTATTATTTGCAATTGGTCTATGCATAGTTCCCTTAGGAATGCATATTCCTTCATACTTTTCCAACTTAAAATTGCCTTTTTCAGTCTCCATTAAAAGCTCACCATCTAGTACAAAGAATACTTCATCATCATTTCCATGCTTATGCATATGGAATTCACCTTCGAATATTCCAAGTCTTAAAACAGAGGAATTCACTTTACAAAGCGTCTGATTAAACCATTTTTCTTTGCAGTTCTCTATGATCTCCGGAGCTTTTATTACTTCTAAATAATCATATTTTATATCCATGTTAAGATTGTATTTACTTTCATTTATAATAACTATTCACATCCTTTCATTCAATTATAAGTTAATAAATATTATATGATATAAATAAAGTGCAATTCTTACCACTTACTCTTTTATCAGCATTAGTTGCAATTAAATCTGCATATTTTTAGCTTTTATACCCTCTTGCTTATTTAACTCATCAGCTAATGCATTAATTTCATCTTCTTGACCACAAAGTTGTAATATTATTAGTCCTTCTTCTGAACATACATCACCTGCTTCATGCAATCCCAGTCTAACCTTAATAATGCATCCGTATTTAGTCAAAATTTCCTGGAGTTCCTTTGCGTTATTGATTCTGTGACTTACCAAAACAGCCATAATATTGTAACACGACATAGTATTACCTCCTATATGTTTTATACTTAGAGAATATCAAAACCTTAGTACTAATGCAAGTTTAAGTTCAGAAGACCGCAGTTCCATATTGACGTGGGACAAGGGGACAGTTCTGAAGTGCACCTTCAGATGTTAACAAGTATGATATACATCTCGCTTATGCTCTTCTCTCCACAGTCTTCCTAAAATAATACACCTCCTGATTTCTTATAATCAGAAGGTGTATAAATGTATTATAGTGGTAATATACTTTTCCACTTACTTAATCTATTAAATCAAGGAGAACGAGTATGATAAATGAGATAAAAGGAAAAGGATTTTTTACTTGAAATCAGGGGCGGAAAATTTGAATATAGTAGGATTTTTGAAATGGTTGATGAATTGGAAAAAGAATTTAAATACGCAGCAGAAAATACCAGTTTACCCAGCGAGCCGGATTATAAGGCGGCTGAAGAGCTACTAATAAATATCTATGAAAAGGCACTATAATATAAAAGACTCCGCTCTCTCAAATTGAGAAGACGGAGTCTTTCATATTATACTATTTTATTCTAATATAGTAATGTTTAAGTATCAGAAAGTTAACTTTAACATGTCAGAAATCGCTTAATTCTATCATCCTCTAAATTGCTAAAAAACTTATCCTTCGTGTCCTCCATCAAAACCTTTCCATCATCAATAAATATAATTCGCTGTGAGACTCTTTTTGCAAAGGCCATATCGTGGGTTATTATCAGTATAGCCATATTATCCTTCGCAAATTTTTCTATAATTGATGCTATTCCCTCTGTTAACTCAGGGTCAAGTGCTGATGTGGGTTCATCAAAGCACATTAGCTTTGGATTTAGCGCACATGCCCTAGCTATGGCAACTCTTTGTTTCTCTCCTCCTGAAAGTTCAAAGGGATACGACTTAGCTTTATTACTTAATTCCAGTATGCTAATTAATTGAGACGCTCTATCTTCTGCGTCCTTCCTTGAAACATTATATGAATTTATCGGAGCTTCAATAATGTTCTCTAGCACAGACATATGTGGGAACAGGTTATAGCCTTGAAATACCATTCCTATATTGCTTCTTACTTCACGCAGCTTCTTTAACGATGGATAAACACTTTTATTATTTTCTTCACAGCATAAGTTCATACCGCATATTTCAATTCTTCCGCTATCACAACGTTCCAACCCGTTTATGCACCTTAGAATTGTTGTCTTACCTGCACCTGAGGGACCTATAATCGAAACAATTTCTCCCTCATCTACTTCGAAACTAATATCCTTAATTACAGGTTTCCCATTGAAGCTTTTGTTCATAGATTCAACCTTAATAATCATTGTAATTCTCCTATCTATAATATGAGAATTTCTCCTCAATCATTTTGAAAGCTTTTGTTAGTATCGCAGTAAGGATTAAGTAAAACATCCCAACAACAACCAAAGGTATTAAGGACGCATCCCTGTTTGATGCTATTTTACTTGCTCTAAGTAGCTCTCCTATACCAATTACATAAACCAGAGATGTATCTTTAACAAGCGTAATTACCTCATTTGCAATTGAAGGAAGAATTCTCTTTATAGTCTGAGGTAGTATAATTCTGATGAATATTTTGCTTGGTGTCAATCCCAGCACCTCTGCGGCTTCGTATTGTGCCTTTTCTATAGACTGAATTCCTCCCCTGAAAATCTCTCCAAAGTATGCACCATAATTAAGTACAAATGCTAGAATTGCTGCAGTAAATCTGTCAAAGGTCAAACCGACTATGGGAAGCCCAAAGAATATAAATATAAGCTGAAGCAGTAGTGGGGTTCCTCTCATAATCAGAATATAAAAATGTGCCGTTATGTTTATAGCTTTTATACTTGAAAGCCTAGCAAGAGCGACAACTATGCCAAGTGGAACAGATAATGTAAGTGTTAACAAAAATATCTCAATTGTCATTGTCAGCCCTTCTAGCATTGAATACATCAAAGTGTACATATACTCCATCTTAATTCCCCTTATTTTACAATGTTCTCTCCAAACCACTTAACTGATATTTCTTCTGCTGCTCCGTCTTTTCTCATATCATCTAGTGCCGTCTCGATATTTGCTAGTAATTGTTTGTCCGACTTTCTTATTCCTATGCCATATTCTTCCCTGCCGAAGTCTTCTGCAAGAACTGCATACTTGTCTACTCCTCTTTGACTCATATAATATCTAGCAAGAATCTCATCAGCAACAACCGCATCAACTCTCCCCGATTCAAGATCCATGAAGGCATCATTATTTGTGTCTAAAAATATTATTTCACCATTTTTTAAAGAGTTCACTACTTCATGCTCCTTATTGATGGCATCTACGGAGCTTGATCCATTTTGTGCTGCAACAGCTTTACCCACTAGATCATTTTTACTTTTAATACTAGAACTTGCCAAAGTAATGATAACTTGTCTATTTTCTAAATATGGCTTTGTAAATGCTACTTTTTCTTTTCTCTCATCGGTTATCGTGTAGCCATTCCATATGACATCAATATTTCCTGAATTCAGCTCTGTTTCCTTCATAGCCCAATCAATTGGTTGAAATTTTACTTCCAGACCGGTTCTCTTGAATACTTCCTTAGCTAAATCCACATCAAAACCTACAGTTTCGCCCTTTTCATCCTTAAATCCCATAGGCGCAAAGGTATCATCTAAACCTACAATCACAACACCTTTATCCTTGATTTCTGAGTACTTATCCGTGTCATTTGCTAATTTGCTTGAACATCCTGATAAAACTACTATTACCATAAACAACGTTGCTAAAATTGTTAATCCTTTAAACTTATTTTTCATAATAATCTCTCCTTTTTTATTAAAGTGTAATTATATAATTAATTTGCAGCGCTACAAATTAAAAACAAAAAAAAGCCCTCGTCCTCTAGTTTTCACTAGAGGACGAGAGCTTAGCTCACGTGGTTCCACCTCAATTTATTGATATCTCACGATATCAACCTCTTCGAGTACGACAATACTGTTTATACTCTAGCACTATAACGTGTGCAAGGAATCCGAGACAGCCTACTACTAATTAGGTTCGGTGTCTAGCTCAGAGATGTGTTCAAAATACCTTCAAATGCCCCTCTCACCTACCGGGTACTCTCTGTAAAAGAAAATGTATCTTTACTCTTTCTCATCAACGCTTTTAGTAATCTAATATGTTATTGTTAACATAATATAACACGAGGATGTTATTGTCAATAATATATAAAAGAAATTCAGTATAATATTCACATGTAAATTTTACCAATTATTATTCCAGTTACTTTTCAAAAAAGCAGAATAAATGTTATTGAAAGGTGATTGGAATCACATATTTAGAAATGTGAAATAAGTATAAGAATTATCATCATATAAAAAACCCCCTCGGCTATAATCCTAATCAGAAGGGGCTATAGAAACAAAGTTTTTTTGTTATATTTCTAATATACTATTGTTCCTTTTTGCATTTCTAGTAATCTAAGAAAATGACTTGCTTCTCTTAAAACGTGATCCCCAAGCAGCGGTAGAATAATTGATTTAATACTGCAATTTAACAAGCCTTGTGTCCCAGTCGCTTTAAAATCTCTTATAGCCCTGGTTGCTTTTAAGCTTTCTCTTGTAACACTTGTGATATCTATAGTACTTAGATTTGCAACTTCAGCTCGCTTGTACAATTCTTCAAATTGTACACCGAAATTATTAGCCGTTGCTATAAGCTCTTCTTCTGTCGGGTCCAGGAGACCTCTGATGAAAAGTGCATGTTCTGACATTATTCTATTCCAAAAAGCTTCTTGTTCTATGATATCTTCTATAGACCCTGAATTAGTTTGAAGTCTTGTCAGAAGTAAAACAAATAAACGCGCTTCTCTTAAAATATGTTCAATAAGAAGTGGATAATTTACGGTAAAAATCCTACAGCTTAGAACATCATTTAGAAGTGCGATTTTGAACTGTATTAAGTTATTGGTTAAGGCGATAGCCCTTTCATTAATCGATCTAACTCTATACTCTAATTCAGGGAATTCTTTGATATGAACCCCTGGTTGCAAAGTTAATTCCATTTGTGTAAGGCCGCTGTCTATTGGTATTCCTGTAAAAAGTTGCGTTGCTCTTTCTGCATTTAAAGTAAATTCTGTAACAATCTCACCTGATTGCAACACCAAGGGACTAATAATACCATTAGACACTTCTATAGTCTCTCTTAACAGTAAACTATATTGGTTATTAAACACGTCTGCCTGTCTTGCCCTATCAGCATTAGCAGGGGTAAATCCTGCTTCTAGGAAAGTTGCATGCTCCTTTTGTATTCTTAGAAAAAATAAATTTAACTCCAAGGACTTTTGTATAAAACTTTCTGTTATAAACACCCTCAACACCTCTTAAATTTAGTTTTTGGACATGATGTCCAACTACATTTTATTCAAGAGATGTCCAACTTGTTAATAGAAATAATAGCATCTTCCATTAAATTTTCTGTATACGAGGATTAAAAAACCTTATGAATTTACATCAGGCTTCCAATTGCTTTATTTTTTTAAAAATGAATTTATTATATGTAGTAATGGCACTATTTAGAATCTGACTCGCAACTATTATATCAGAGTCTTGTAAGTTTGCCTGTTTCTTATCAATTAATTGTTCTAAGTTTGTTCTTAGTTTTTCTATATCTTCTATTAAACTTTGAAGTTCTGACATTTATATCACCACCTATTATTAGGCTAATCAAAACATGCATCCTTATGCATTAGAAAGAGCTATATATCTGATGTTTTTAGTTTAATAAGTTGAAAAGAAAATATTTAGTTGAACAATATAATGATGTTATCCGAAAGACTCACTTAAATTAGAAAACTGCGGTGCCTGGCCCCACAGTTTTCTCTATCTGATATCCTTCTATACTCGTCTGGAAACTGTTGCCATAACATTGTATATCCTATATAATGGATATACAATTCGATAAATTACGACATATAGGGGGAGGTAGAATATTGAAGAAAATTATTTGCACCTTATTAATAGTAATCCTGCTTACAAGTCCTGCTTTTCCATTATTCGCTGATAATGAAAGGATAATGGTTAAGCTAAATAATATGGATCTTAGTTTTGATGTACCTCCAGCTAATATTGTTGGCAGGACAATGGTACCCCTAAGACAGATTTTTGAAGAGCTTGGCATGGAAGTTCTTTGGAATGAAGCAACTAAAGCTGTAGTTGGTAAGAAAGCCGGACTCGAAATTAGGCTACAGCAGGATAATAATAATGCCTTTGTAAACGGTAACAAAATATTATTAGATGTTCCGTCAAAATCTATTAATGGAAGAACGCTGGTTCCGGTAAGGTTTATTGCTGAAAGCACCGGTGCCAAGGTATTTTGGGATGAGTATAACAAGACAGTGTATATTTCAACATCCAATGATAATACTCTTACACTTGATAAAATCAAAGCCTCCGCTGATTTGTCCTCTGAGGGCTGGAGACTAGACAAAACAGGTAAATCAGATGATGCGTTATTACACTTTGATAAGGCAATAGCGCTAGACTCATTCAATTGCAACGCATACTATAATAAAGGCTTGGTATATGAAAAACAAAACAAGCTTGGAGAGGCTCTAAAAAACTATGATGCTGCATTGAAAATCAATATCAATTCCACTATCGTACATTATACCAAAGCCAATGCTTTATATAATTTTGGGAGATATATAGAATCGGCAAGAGATTATGAGGAATTCGCAAAGTATAGCAAGGATAAATCTAAAGGCACAATGATAAGCATAATGGCAACTATGCTATTTGGTAAAAAAAGATATGAAGAATCGATTCTTTTTTATGATATCGTAATTAAATACTGTACAGATAATGTTGAACTTGCATATAATAATAAAGCTGCTGCATTAGGCTATTTGAATAGATATGAAGAAGCTTTACAAAATTATGATAAAGCCATCCAACTGAACCCTAATGTTTCCAAGTTTTATAATAATAAAGGCTTTATTTACATGAGTAAAGGCAATTACGAAGAAGCAATTAAATGGTTTGATAAAGCAATTCAGCTAGAACCGAAGGTTACTGATTATTATCTTAACAAGGGCTATTCTTTATTCAACCTGCAGAAGTACGATGAAGCCATAGAATCACTGACAAAGTCACTAACAGATGATGCAAGCATTCATACATACGGCTTAATCGTTCAATCCTTGATTGATCAAAAGAAATATCAAGAGGCACATAAATACTGCGATGCAGCAATAAAGGTGATACCAAATAATGCGTATATATATGTTATGAAGGGAAGCATATTTTTCTTAGAGAAAAAGTACAAAGAATCAATAGAGATATACAATAAAGCCGCAGAGTTGGACAATAACTATGTTACGCCATACTATCATAATGCAATAAACTACGCAATTATAGATGATCAGGAAAAAGCGCTAGAATACTTAAGGAAGGCTATTGAACTGGACAGCACAATAAAGTTCGTTGCGCCGAAATTATCATATTTCGACAAAATGAAAAGCAATATAGAGTTCATAAAGTTAATGAGTGAGTAAATAACGAAAGAGTCTGTTTAAAACAGACTCTTTCTTGCATCGAAATTAAGTGTCAGGCACTATAATTACATTGCACTTGCGATTTTACTCTTGCCTGTGTCTGGATTTCCTGCGAAAAATCCTCCACCCTTCTCTTCAGTCAAATCATTGTTAGTATCTTCATCTCTCCAGCAAAACTAGTGTCAGATTACAGCACTTTAGAACTTATTTATCCCATTGAATCGATATGTTCTTTTGTTCTGTACCTGATACCAAATTCTCTTGATTTTTCTTTATTCTTAAGAAATTCCATTTGGTTTCTTGAGTAATAATACCTAAAAATATAACAACACAGCCAATAATCATCTGTGGCGTCATAATCTCATTTAGCAAGTACACTGCAAATACACTCCCGAAAGCTGACTCAAGGGTAAGTATTAGCGCAGTACTTGTTGATGAGATATGCTTCTGAGCGATATTCTGAACAACAAAAGCTATAACCGTTGTTACAATTACTAAATATGCAATTGTAGGATAAGCTTTTGAAACTGAAGTAAAATCATAAGATTCAAAAGCACCAGTCAAAACGATGAAAAGTATTGATGTCACTGCAAACTGAATTATTGTTAATATAATTGGATCAGAATCCTTACTGAATTTTTCTATTGTTACCATATGACACGCAAAGAATATGGAACAAAATAATGAGATTATATCCCCAATATTAAAGTTCATGCTGGGGTTAAAAGTTAGTAGGCCTATGCCAACCGTAGCTATAATGGTACCAAATATTGCATATATAGTGGGTTTCTTTTTATTAATTAACCATGCCAACAGTGGCACAATCAGCACATAAGCGCCGATGATAAATGATTGTTTGGAAGCAGTTGTATAACTTATACCCGTTACCAAAGTTAGAAAGGAAAGAAACAAAAATATGCCTATTATCGAACCTCGAATCATATCTTGCTTTTTAATTCCGATTAACCTTTTGTAATAGATTATTGATAATAAAATCGTCGAAAGACCAAACCTCACTGTCATTAGAGTAAATGGTTCTATAGAATTTAGTGCATCCTTAATAATTGCATAGCTTGTTCCCCATGAAAGTGCAACTATCGCAAGTGCAATTGAATATATAACTGGCTTTTTTAATGTTTGTATCAATGAGATCACTCCCCTTTAAAAAACAGTACGTCCTAGGCACGACAGTTAGACAGTTACTAACTGAATTTTCTTTACAACTCGCACGCACCCTCATCACTTGTAGTTCAATTCACTGTACTATATTCTTAGCTTATAAAGCCTTACTAGAATTTAACCTCCCATTATAGACAATAGAGGCTATATTTATTATAGATTCTATACCATATATAGTAAATACCTTCCACGTCATATTGCCTAAATCTCCTTTTTGTATTTTAGCAAAAGGAACCTTCCCTTTTGCTTTGCACATGAAATTAAAGGCAGAAAACAAGAAGAGACCAACTTTTCAGTTGATCTCCAAACTCACTTAATCCACAATTTCGCTATTACTGACTTTGTCAAGTTTCTTGACTTGTCAGTATAGTAGTTCTTTTAGTGAAAATTCTCTTAAACCTTATTTCTTTGACTTTATGCGTGCTATCCGCTGTCTTGCTGCAAAGTATATATTTATATAAACAATCAAGGTAATTATTATAGCAATGAGGTACAAATCAGGTCTGTTAGGTAGGAACAACATTGAAGTAAAGAAGATTGAGACTAAGATGAAAAGTGCAACCATATAAATAGCTTGGATTTCTCTTTTCAAGCGCATAAAAGGAATAATAAATACTATTCCCATAAGTAGTCTGTTTCGTAGCTCCCAATCCACTATTTGACTTGTCCCGGTTCCAATTTTGATTTTTTCCATTATTGTAATTGCAATTAATAAAAACATATAAAGACCTAAAATAAATTGTATAATCCTTGTTGTCCTAAATAAAAAATTGTCTTTCACTATGTAGCCCTCCTAATAATTCTTTTTTCATATAATATCGTACAATGCCTTCAGGGTAACCCTAGAGCTCTCCAAATAATGAATAGCCATTCTTTTTTATAGAATCCTTGTTTTTGAACAGTAGGTGCCAGCACTACAGTTATTAACTGAATTTACTTTACAACTGGCACACACCCTTATTACTTGTAGTTCAATTCACTGTACCATATTCTAAGCTTATTAAGCTCTACTAGGATTCAACTTCTCATTATAGACTATAATGGCTATATTTAATTATAAATTCCATACAATACAGTAAATACCTTCCACGTTATAATGCTTGTATATCTTTTTTGTATTTTAACAAAAATGAAAGAGCTTATATTTAGGGAATTACCTAAATATAAGCTCTCAATGCTTCATTTAGATTAAAACTTTTTAAAAAATTAGCGTCAGGTACAACACTTTAGAACTTATTTACACTTGGCACCATATTCTTATTTTACTAATCAATGATCCACTATGCTTTCTTAAGCTTCCTCTTTATCATAATCAATTTCTTCACATCTTCTACTAGTCTCATATCTCTTACGTTAACCCAAAGCCACTTCCCATCGTGGTACTGATGAGTGTTTTCATATAGTTCAACAACTTCAGAACTAAAGTCACCTTGAGCCAATTCAAACTTCTCTCTTTCTGCTTTCCCAAATACTATTAGTACAGTAAAATATCCTTCCTTGGAATAGAAAGCACATAATGTCTTGCCACTTCTACGATACTTAACTTCCCAGACACTATACTTGCCACCATCATCCCATACAGAATCGAAGTTGTAGTTTGATTCTACAAATGAAATTAAGTCACTCCAGGCATCTATCGCAGGACTTCCAATTATATTCTCAATATCTTCTTTAGTCGGAACTTTCTCGAGCATAGTCATTCCTCCCAATTTATTTATATTACAACTTGTACTTATATTCTCATGATATTAAATGCAGAGAATTACAGATAACGTTCCGCACTCACTACGCCATTGAATCGGACCTCGGAGCCCTGCTCTTTAGCAGTGCTTGCCACCCGGTTAAGGGGTGTGTTATGTTCCTACAAATAGTTTATTTACCACAAACAACGTGAGTGTTTTGTTATTTGATGGACTAAGCCCGCAGAGCCAAGAGCAGCATGGATGCTGTGGTTTCACACAGATTTTCATTATTCTCGTACTTGTCACTTACTCTTTATGATTTATAGCATGATGTATTTTTTCTGCTGTTTTCATGCAATACGCAATTTCAAATATCTCATCAAATGATCTCGAAAATACACTAGATATAATCGATGCTATTTCCTCTACCGTACTATTAACGTTAATTCTTCCTGCTATGTCCCTTGATTCACTATCGAATTCATCATCCGGTGCATCAGGTAATAAGCAGAAAGGATTAAACTCATCAACTGCTTTCTTTACAATTTTGAACATCTTACTCCCTCCCATGTAAAAGAATCCATTTCCATATGCTTCCCGACTTTTTCTATTTGTTTAAAAACATGAGAAGTAGTCACAATATCTTCTTCAACTAAATTTGCACATAATGTTTCGAGTGCAATACCCCATTCATTATGTTCAAGGAACTCAAAAACCTCATCCTTCTCTATATCTGAAAGTTCAACAATTTGTTCGATAATATTAAATATCTCATTGTATCGGTTCATATTCCCGTCTCCCCTAATGTTAACTAATTTGCTATACCGCCTAAAACACGCCTGGATATATCTACCTCTGCTTGGTCTGTCATATAACGTTCCGCACTCACGACGCCTCTGAACCGGATCCCAAAGCAATTCCCTCCAGCAGCGCAGCCAATGAAGGGGTGTAGCGTAGCCTATGGGAGTGCATTGTTAGGCGATGGATTAAAACTTCTTCGGAGTTTGTCTAACATTAGTTTGAAGTAACCGTACTCTCTCCTTCTTGTAGTATCAATGCATTAATATCAACTAATTCTGATATCTTGCTTTTAACTTCATCGTCCAACTTCTTAACTTGAACAAAAACCTTATTGTCCATATCCTGTATTCCGATTCCTACGATATTTAACAACTCCCTGCTATTCCATAGTATATCCCTTATTTCTTCCAGTTCTCTCATTGAATATTGAGAATCAATAAATGCTAAATCATTAGCCACAGATGCCCTCTCAATTTTCTCTGCTAGCTCTTTTCCACTTATATTGCGAGAAGATTTGTAAACAAGTCTAACATTCATTCCATTCTCACCAATAAACTTTCCGGCATAAGCTATATCTTGGTCTTCCTTCAATCCCAGTATCAAATGAATATATTCCTTATTCTCATCAGAATTTAAATTGCTACTCTCGTCAATATTCTTACTTACATTTTGCGAGGTACATGATGAACCTATAAGCAAAATTAAACTCAAAATAATAGCGAAAAATATTCTTTTCATCTCGATCCCTCTTTCTTATAAGTGTATAATATGCTAGAAATATTAATTATCTATGTATTTAGATCTGTCGCCTAACGTTCCGCACTCACGACGCCCCTGAGTCGGACATTCGGAGTTCATCCCCTTGGCAGCGCTTGTCGCCGAAGAAGGGGTGTGCTAATCCTATACATATTGATAATTCACCACGAAAAACGTGAGTGCTTTGTTACGCGGTGGACCAAGACCACAGAGACATACCCCAGAAAAAAAGGTTAATCTTTGACATACGGAGCGTAATTTTTATTGTACGATAGTTCAGCATCTTCGTAAGTTGGAATGCCTAAAATCACTATGTTTTGAACTTCCATCTGTAAAAACTCTTTAACGAGTATTTTGACACATCTCTTTATCTCATCTACATCCAAGCCTTCTGATAGCTTAGTCCACATATCAATATAAACCGGTTTATTCCCTTTTTCATCAGTTGGCGCATAGTGTTTTACTTGATAATCTAAATCTTCATCATCCCTCAGGTAAATATAGCTATAATGAATGTGTTCTTTGCCTTCAAAAAACTCTGGATTTCGCTATAAAACTCTGGTTCATCAGATTTATCAATCTCATGATCTAATAGGTATTGAAGACTTTTTTTGGTTGTAATCTCAAAATAACCTAAAAGCGTGTTTTGTTCTTTATCTAAATAAATTGAGATTTCATCATTGCAACTCTTATCACAAAAATCCATAATTACCATACCAAAACAACCAATGACGTATATGTATATACAATGTATCCAAAGTAAACCAACCTTTCATGTTTTTAATCCAAAAACCATGTTTCTCTCTAGATAATATACAATAATTAATCTCCTTAACTAACGCATTCCGATTGCTTGGTCTGTCGCGTAACGTTCCGCACTCAAGACGCCGCTGAACCGGACCCCCGTAGACCTTCTCCTTGGCGGTGCTTGCCACCCGGTGAAGGGGTGTAACATGCAGTACAAACTATTAGTTCTTATTTACGTTATTAATCTTCAACTAACTTAATATGTCCACGAACACGGCAGTGCATTGTTATGCGGAGGAAACTATATATACTCCGAAAAATTTATATCTCTAACATTCTCGTAACTCTCTCTATATACAACCTTGGCCCTATTAAAACAGTCTTCTCATTCTCTATAGTGGCTGTAATTCTGTTGATCCACAATGCGTGATATAAGGATGATTTGAAAACTAACTCATGTTCAGACTCTTTTTTAATCTTCCAATGTGCCTTTATTAAAAATTCTTTCACTCTAGCTAAAATTTGATCTTCATCCAATTCCCAATTATCTATTTCTACTATAGTCTCCTTATAATTACGAACATTTAAAAGTGACCAAGTGATTGAAAATGCTATTAAAAAATTAATATTAGGCACAAAATTGATGGAATAAATTAGTCTTCCTTTGTATAAGGATATAATCATAATAACAATAGAATTCATAATTAACATCATCAAAAACATATTTATAGAAAGTTTCAAAAAGAGTAGAAATGAAGAGTTTCTTTTATTGCTCATATTATCTCCTTTACTTAATATTTAGCCTATATTATCAATAGTCTCTATTAATCAAAGTTTCTTTCGCATAACTACGGCACTAGCGACATTAATGTTGTAGTACCCTTTAACCGACACTCTTATTTTGTTTATTTACTATTCTTACATTTTACCGTATATTTCCTTTTTAGTATATTAAAAACTTATTAATGGGGGTTAGTTCGCAATTTGTCGAATCTCTGTGATAAAGTAATATTTATACAAAGGGAGGACAAACCATTCAAATAATAACAGTAAGTATTCATTAAATTCTGCAATCTATAATATTCTGAAAGTGTCTTTTTTATGAAACTCCATAAATATAACAGGTATCTTTAAATCTTTTCAATTAATGTGGCAATATTTCAAGAGTTAATAATAAACAATAATTGAATTCAAAAAAAACCTATACTTAGATTTTAATCTAAATATAGGCTTCTAACTTAATATTAAGTTTATCTCTTTTAGAAAGCTACTTTATTTTTAACATAGACTCAACTAATTCACTAGTTGGTTTACCAACTTTATTGTACATAAACCAACTTTATTGTCTTAGGACAGTTGTGAGTTATAACAACAAATGGCACTAAAAAGGGCAAATAACAGGCTAAATTATAACATGTTTTTTCACTTTCTATATCTTAGATTGTCATAAACATGGAAAGTTATAATATGAAATGTCATATTCCGTTAGTGTGCATAAGAGCATGTATAATTCCACGCTAGTTTAATATCTGCTAAGTTGGAATAGATAAGTGTTTTGATTAATTTCAATGGAATTTGCTTGCTCTTTTTTCGCATAATAAAACTTCCTGAACTTTTCACATCCAGGAAGTTTCTCATATAAATACTGTCTCTTATTATATAACCCTAATTATTTCAAACTTTATCATGCCATTACTACTATACTTTTTATCTTGTTTAGAAATAAATATATATGACAAGGCCATAAGCACAAACCCAAGTATTACTCCAGCTAAATCACTATTAACTTGCACTCCTAGGTTATTAGCCAATGCGTTTCCTGAAAATATGCCTATGACAAGCATAATTAATGGCAATCCGTACGTTATGGCAACCGCATTTAAGAATGTTTTTGTGCTCATTTCTACTTCAACATACTCGCCTACTTTTGCGCCAATTGTATTTACAGCATCTACAAATGTGTTAGTCGGAGCACAGCCACCTTTACAGCTTGAGCAGCTCTCGCCGCAAGCACTAACTCTCCTAATCTCCAGTTTGGCAAGATTATTCTTTACTTCTACAACTCTTGCTTTCTCTATCATACATTACACCCCCCTTTTCAATCTTTTACTTTGGTATAGAAACGATAAATTCAGTCCCTTCATTTTCCTTACTTCGAACTGCGATTTCCCCTTTATGTGCAGCTATTATTGACTTAGATATAGTTAATCCTATTCCTGATCCCCCAGTATTCCTATTTCTTGATGTATCCGTTCTATAGAACCGCTCAAAAATAAAAGGGATATCTTTTTCGGCTATACCTATACCATTATCTTTAATAATAATCTCAAGTTTATCTTTCAAATTGTTCAAACTAATGACTACTATTCCACCACTATTTGTGTATTTTAGTGCATTTGATACAAGATTTACTATCACTTGGCTTATTTTATCCTTATCAGCAAAAATAAATTGTTCTATTTCGCTATCTGAAAAAAGCAAATCAATTCGTTTATTTTTAAATTCACTTTCAAAGTTGTAAACAATATGATTTATAAGCTCTACAATATTAAACTCTTCTTTATTTATTATTAAGTTTTCACTTTCATACCTAGCCAGCCTTTCAAGATCTCCAACCATTCTACCGATTCTAAGTACTTCATCATGGCAGCTTTTCAACCTTTCAGTATCAGGCTTCCAAACGCCATCAATCATCGCCTCCATGTGACTCTGAAGCGTGGCCAAAGGCGTTCTCAATTCATGAGCTACATCACCGGTAAGACGCTTTCTGAGCTTCTCTTGGTTTTCTAATGTCGTTGCAAGTTCATTTATTGTTGATGTCAATTGATCTATGTCTTTTGTATTTGACTTCTCAAGAACTCTATCACCAAAAAAACCCTTCGCTATCATTTGTGAAGTAGCTATTACTCTTGAAATCGGTCTGCTTAATCTGTTTGATATAACAAATCCAAAAACAACTGCAACAAATAATGAAATAATACCTACACTGATAAAAACTCTATTTAGAGTATTTATAAAAGCAAGGTCCTTATTATCATAGTAAAACGGACCATAGTACCCAATCTTTACTCTTCCAATTTGCTCATCACCAAGCATTAAAGCATAATCAGTTTCTGTATATCCACCTTCCCAGTTTGGATACCTACTATGCATATTCACTGACATTTTGGATATCATTTCCTTACATATGCTATTATTGTACTCCACTGCATCCCAAATAGTATTATCTGATTTATCAAGGACTTTAATTATTAAGCCTTGCTCAAGTGCGTTTATACCTATTTTTTTAACTTCATCGGTGTTCCACTGAACATCTTTCTTATATTGCTGTTTAATTTGCGATATAATCTCTATATTTTTTTGCTCCTGATTTTCTTTTACATATTCTGCAAAGTGTTTTTCAAGAAAAAAGTTTGAAAAAATACTAATTAAACCAACGCAAACCATTGTAACTGCTACAAAAGAAAGTGTTAACTTGGACCTCAAACTAAACTTCAATGTGTTCACCTCCAGCCATCTACCATCCATTTATTATATTTTAATTGTAATATTAAATTATGAAGATTTTATGTTGATTCTTAACCAAATTAGATCTATTTGTAAATACCACTTTAATTTAACACTCATCCTAAAACACAGCATTTTTATAAGCGTGTTTGTACCCTAGTTTTTTAGATATGGGTAAACTATAATATAATTACAAACATACGTTATGAGGTGAGCAATTTGAACAAAGATTTTAAAATATTGGTTGTTGATGATGAAAAGAATATACTTGATGTAGTTAAGGCTTATCTAGAAAAGGAAGGTTTTCAAATAATAACCGCAATGGATGGAGAAACAGCACTAAGCATATTAAGCAAAGAGACTATACATCTTGTAGTTCTAGATCTACTGCTTCCTAAATTATCTGGTGAAGAAGTATGCCGTAAAATAAGGACTACTTCTAGTGTACCTATAATAATGCTAACTGCAAAAGCAGATGAAGATGAAAAAATCGAGGGAATTTCTATAGGGGCTGATGACTATCTAACGAAGCCTTTTAGCGCTCGTGAATTAGTAGTAAGGGTCGGTGCATTAATTAGAAGAGCTTATAGAGGTCAAATTCCTCTTGCTGATATTCTATCCTTTAACAATGGTGATATAGAAGTAGATATCAAGAAAATGATTGTCAAAAAGCAAGGTGAACCTGTAAGTTTAACTACGAATGAATTTAGAGTTTTAACTGCTCTACTTATAAATCCAGGACAAGTATTCTCAAGGGAACACTTGGTAGATAAAGCTTTTGGAGTAGATTACGAGGGTTTTGACAGAACTATGGATACATACATTAAAAATATACGTCAAAAGATAGAAGATAATCCTAAAGAGCCAAAGTATATAATAACCGTCTATGGAACTGGGTATAAGTTTGTTGAATACTCATCTGAGGCAAAATTATGAAAATGTCATTAATGAAAAAACTATCTTTAGCCTTTCTCCTTGCAGTTCTAGGTTCGATAATTCTTGTAAGCCTTATATCAAACTATTTAATAAACAAGCAGTTTAATAAATATTTAATTGATGAACATAATGAAAAAATAAATTATATTATTAAAGTTGTTGAAACTCAATACAGCAAGCAAAGTAACTTTTCAGATATTAATCAAGCTGAACTACAAATATATGCTGAAACACAAGGGCTATATATTGAAATTAAAGATTTAAACGGCAAAATAGTTTACTCTTCAGGAAATTCGTTAATAGAGCATAAGAATCTTATGAAAAGTATGCTGGGGTCTATGATGCATGATTTTGCAGGAATGAATATTGAAGAATATATTGAGAATACACATAAATTAAGTGCTGATAATAAAGACATTGGTTCTATAAAAATCGGACATTTTGGAACGTCCTACTTATCCTCTAGTTCAATAACTTTTATCAGAACATTAAATTTTTCTTTTATATTATCTGCATTAATAGCCTTGGGTTTTGGGCTTCTAATTAGCTTTACTATTTCAAAGCAGCTGTCAAGGCCAATTATCAAAATCACTGAAACATCAAATCAGATGAGAGACGGAAACCTTGAGGTAAGAGCTATTGTAGATACAAGCACCAAAGAAATAGATGAGCTTTCCAAATCAATTAATTATCTAGCAGAAACCTTAAGTACCCAAGAGATGCTTAGGAAAAGATTAACCTCTGATATGGCCCATGAATTAAGAACCCCCTTGACTACACTTAAAACCCATATTGAAGCATTTATAGATGGAGTTTGGGAACCAACAAGGGAACGATTTGAAATTTTCTATGAAGAAATTAACAGGTTGACAAAACTAGTTGATAACCTTCGTAATTTGGCAAAATTAGAGCAGCTACATATAAATTTAAATAAAAGTGAGGTTAATCTCTCAATAGAGCTAGAAAAAATACTTGATACTTTTAAACCACTTTTTAATAAAGAAAATTACCAATTGAATAGCTCTATAACTCCAGGTATAACTGCATTAGTAGATAAAGATAAATTCAAGCAGATAATGAACAATCTACTTTCAAATTCATATAATTATTTAAAGCCTAATGGAAAAGTAGAAGTGGTTTTGTTGGAGCAAGATAGTAATATTATCATTAAAGTTATTGATAACGGTATAGGAATTCCACAAAAGGACTTGCCTTATATATTTGAGCGTTTCTATAGAAGTGATTTATCCCGGGATAAAAATACAGGTGGTTCAGGTATAGGACTTACTATAACTAAAGCATTTGTCGAAGCTCACGGCGGCAAGATATTTGCAGATAGTATTTTGAATGAAGGCACAATATTTACTATTGAATTGTCAAGAATTCAGCAATTCTAATGGGTTGCTGAATTGAGTGCATTTATTTGAATTATGGGGGTTTCTATATTTCCAATATTTAAGTCAAAATGTGAATAGAATAGTACCATCTCGTTAAAGCAGTGGCCTATAGCCTAGTCTCAAGGCATTTAAGTATTGAAAGTCTGACATTTTTTCTGTTCCTTTTCTTTTTCTACAATTATACTTTTAACAGCACGCAAAGCTCCACCTGCATTGGAAGAGTAGGCATCTGCTCCAATTTTTCTTGCAAATGATGATGAAACGGGTTTCCCACCAATCATCACTTTAAATAAACCTCTTTTTCCCTCTTCGTTTAAAAGCTTAATAACTTCAGCCATGTTCTCCATTGTCGTAGTCATTAGCGTTGAAATAGCAATAATATCAGCCTTAAACTCTATTGCCGCATTGACAAATTCACGAGCCGAGACATCTCTTCCTAGATCTAAGACATCAAATCCAGCACTTCTAATTAATAATGCTACGATGTTTTTACCGATATCATGTGTGTCTCCAAAAACTGTACCAATTACAATTCTTCCATTTGATTTCTCTTCTTCTACCTTAATATGGGGAATAAAAACCTTCATCGCTGCATCCATTGCGTCGGCACACATTAGCAGCTCTGGTATAAAATATTCCTCTGCTTCGAATAAATCACCAGCTATGCCCATTCCATGCACCAATCCATGCTCTATCGCTTCTAAAATGTCTAATTTTTCATTTACTATTTTACAGGCAATAATCGAAGACTTTGCTTCATCCATTTCTACCACTGCATCCGATAACTGCGAAATTAACTCAATCATTTTTGCCCTCCGTTCATAAAGCAAACCTATAGTCTATAAAAGCTTTAGCACATATATTTTATCAGCATTTGAATTTTCAGCATTGATGCACCTATGACCAATAAATTTTATATTATTGGCTTGCGTCATATCTATTAATGCCTGTGCATAGCTACTACAGCCATAGCTAAATACTTCCTTTGATACAAAACCATACCTTTCAAGCTCATAAGAAGTTCTTGGACATATATGCACTATGCTTTTGTCCAAGTTTGCTTCAATTTCCTTAAGCAATTTAACCGTGTAATAAATTATGAATTCCCTGTAACGCTCTTCTCCAATAACCTCTGCCAATGCGGATGGTTCAGCAAGTGATATGATACTTACACCGTTGCTGATAGCAGCGTTAATATAAGCTGTTAGTGCTTCAGTAATCTTATTTAATGCAAAGTGCATTTCATCTTTGTGCTTGTAGAGCCATTTAAAAAGTGTATTTGAATCTACATTTTGGAGTAACGTTGAAAAAGGTCCCAGCACCCTTAGAATAACATCCTCATTACCTGCTAATTCAATACTTGCGAGTGTAGCCTTTAACGCTTCCATGTTATAAACAGCCTCTGCTATTTTAGGCAACTTTTCAATGGATACCTTTGATTGAATCTTTATCTGTGATACAAAATCCACCGGCAGCTTGAGAAACCTGCTGTTTTCCTTATCTCTTATTATCTTGGATGCTATTAGTATATCTTGAGATGTAATACCATTATTGAAAATGCTTAGAATATCCTTATCGTCGTAATAGGAATTCTCAAATTCGAAGCAAAAGCTATTTAAATTTACAGCTAATTCACTCATTATCACACACCTACCATCAAAAACTTAATTCTCTTATAAAAACCTTATCAAAACCCTTTTGATTAGCAAGCTCAATCGCTTCTATTTCTTTTACCAGACTGTTCATAGATTCCCGAAAATCAGTATTAAGCAGAAACGCTTCTCCGCCAGTCTTAGAAGTATTTCCAACGAAGCTTACCTTTCCTTTTAGCTCCTTTGGCAGCAAACCAATGTTCAGTAAGCTCTCTTCCCTTAAATGAAAACCAAATGAGCCTGCAATTTCGACCATAGCAACCTCCTCCGCTTTAATATTTAAACTAAGAAGAAGCATCTCAATTCCGGCGCGTATTGCACCCTTTGCCAACTGGACTTCTCTTATATCCTTAGGAGTTAAAAAGACCTGAGGTGTTGCTTCAAAACTAAGCTTGCCATCCTTTATGATCATTTGTTTTTTTAGATTTTCACTATATTCACCCTTTTCAGGTGCAATAAATCTACCACTAGCACTTATAACCTGTGCCTTAACTAACTCTCCAACAATATCCAAAAGCCCACTACCGCATATACCAGTTGTTTTTACATCCCCTATGGTATGAGTTATTAGCTCTCCACTATCGTCAATTTTAAAATATTCCAATGCCCCTTCGCCAGCTCTCATTCCATAGGCAATATTCATTCCCTCAAAGGCAGGACCAGCTGCAGTTGATGTTGCTGTAAGCTTGCCATCCTTTGCTATGACCATTTCTCCATTTGTACCAATATCAATAAACAGAGTAATACCATTCTTTTTATCCAGCTGTGAAGCTAAAATCCCAGAAGCTATATCAGGCCCAACATAGGCTGAAATAACAGGTGGCAGATAGATTTGCCCAAATGGGGAAACATTCAACATTGAAGCAGGTATATTATTACCCCCGAATATCTGTGGCGTATAGGGGTATTTACCTAATGTCGCGGGGCTAATATTGCATGCTAAATGAATCATTGCTGTATTGCCGCTGTATACAACCTCATAGATATGCTTCGGATTAATTTTTACAGCCTTTGAAACATCCTCTATCATCCTATTCAGCTCATCTGTAATGGCGTTATACAGAATTTCCAAGCCCTCAGGAGTAGATGCAAATTTTATACGTGTCAGCACATCCTGTGCCTGCAAGCTTTGCGGGTTTAGCGCCGATACTGAAGTAATTTCCTCTCCAGTTAAAAGATCTATAAGAGCCGTAACCAATGTGGTTGTACCAATATCAACGGATAATCCATATGCCTGCAATGATGTATCACCATGTTCTTCACCTATAACGATTTTTCCTGCGAATACCTTGGTTTTTTCACCGTCAAAACACTTAGTTATATAGCTTTTTATAGCATAGGAGAATCGCTTGCCCTCACTTACTATTTTTAAAGTTTTATTGTGGGAGACCGTATTTTCTGTTAACACCTCAATATCCTCATAGACCTGTGCCTGACATGCAAGAACATAGCCTGCTTGACTTTCTTCTGGCTTTAAATGGTGTCTTCCTTCTATAGAGACAACACATGATTCATCCAAATTCGCAACCTTCACCCTGCATTTGCCACAGGTTCCCGCTGCATTACAGGGTGCTTCTATCATTACTCCTGCTTTTCTTGCCGCTTCTAGTATTGTTACACCCTTGTTAATAGTTGTTATTATACCTTCCGATATAAAATTAACCTTTACCATGTTAATAACCATGCCTTTCGATCACTGCCTTTGTAAATGCCTTGATATTGTCAAGTGGTGTTGATGTGCTTAGTCCACAAGCCGGAGCTATAATGTCCACTCTATCAGCTAATAACCTTTCAGTTTGTGTATAGATTTTGTCAGGTGTACCAAACTCAAGTAAATAGGTACTTAAATTCCCCATTGTTGTAACATTAGAAATTTCTGTTTTTAAACCTTTTAAGCTAACAAATGCATCAACACTTAGTGCATCACCATGAAGCATTGCAATTTGAGGCTTTACCGCTTCCATCCTTCCACAAATATGCACTATTACAGGTACCTTCATAACATGCAAACGATCGATAATCTTGTTTAAATAGGTTACTGCATATTCTTCAAACATTTTCGGACCCAAAATTTCACCTGTTGCAGTTGGATCTGCAATAGAAATTGCTGCAGCACCATTATCTATCATCAACTTTGCATATTCAATTAAATGGTCACAAACGTAATCAACAAATCTATGTGAAGCCGCTTTCTCACGCCTCAGACCCTTCAAAAACTGCATGGGTTCAACAAGGGATGCTGCCGTACTGAGGGGACCTGTAAGGCTCCCAATTACAGGAATATCATTACCTTTCTTTGATAAATTATATATTGATTGTACAATTGCAGTGACGCGAGGGTTTTTACTCATAGCACCATGGGGCAGGAAATTAACCTCCTTAACTGAATGGAATACCTCCTTTTGAATTTTAGGTTCACATTCAAGGGAACCATAGTTAATCTCACTTCCAAGCACCTCAGCTTCAACTGTCATGCAAAATGGGATGCCATAGTTCTCAAAGGCTGTATAATGTTGAACGTCTGCTGATAAAGCTGTCATAAGCTTCTCGCCATGGTGAGCAGGAGGTAGGATATGTCCTGTTTCCTTCATAATTTCTACTATAGCAGCGTTCATCATTCCTCCAGGGCAAATGACAGGGGGGCGATCAACGGATTGTTTGTTCAGTGTTCTTAAAAGTCTTTCCTTTGGCGATAATGTAGTAGTCATACTATACCTCTTCTCCTACAATTCTTTTGCAAAGCCTTACTGCATTTGCTGCATCTTTCGAATATCCATCTGCTCCAATTTTATCTGCAAAGCCCTGTGAAATAGGTCCGCCGCCTATGACTACCTTAAAACTATTCTTAATACCCTGATTCTTTAAAATTGTTACTACATCCGCCATGGCATCCATAGTTGTAGTCATGAGGGATGAAATCGCAATTATCTCTGCATTTTCCTCAACTGCTCTATCTACAAATACTTGGGGAGAAACATCACGTCCTAAGTCTATCACATTAAAATTTGAGGTTTCTAGCATCAGCTTAACGAGATTTTTGCCGATGTCATGAGTGTCCCCTTCAATTACACCAATAACAATCTTATGCTGCTCCCTTAATCCACTAACCTTAATATGAGGTTTTAGTATTTCAATGCCAATATTCATAGCATCTGCACACATCAAAAGCTCTGGTACGAAGTATTCTTGCTCTTCAAAAAGCTGTCCTGCTCTCTCCATCCCCTTTGAAAGCCCCTTGTCTATAGCATCAAAAGCATCAACTTTCTCCTCAATTACCCTACATGCCAATTCTTCAACCAATTCTTCATCCATATCAACGACTGCATCGGCTAGTTTTTGAAATAACTCGCTCATATATAAACCTCCTAAAATGACTTAAAATCTTTGCTAAAATGATGTGCAACTTCTACCATTGAATAGATATTTTCCAGTGGTGTGGAAATAGGTATATCACAGCCAGGCATTAATACAAAGCCTCCACCTATTGCAGCTTTTTGACAGCATTCCTGTGCTTCTTTTTTGACCTCTGCTGAGGTACCCTCCAACATGATCCGAACAGGATCCATGTTTCCTGCCAGGACGGTTTTGCCTTCAAGCTTTGCTTTTGCAGCCTGTAAATCCACCTTATAATCTACAGAAAACAGATCCGTATCAATTTCATTTATAATATCCATTATTCTATTTGTATCTCCACAAATGTGGGTCATTCTGGCAGCAACCTTATTTAATAGACCTTCATTATTTCTTTTCAAAAATGGAGCAGCCAAGCTCTTAAACATACGTGGCGATATTACATCCCCAGAAGATGTTGGTTCGGATTGGCATATCAGCTCTGCACCTGCATCAGCAAAAATACTCAAGTACTTTTGCACAAAATCGGATGTGTTTTTCAAAACATGCTGTGCAGCAGCAGTATCCCTCATGCATATTTTCATAAAGCCTTCCAATCCATAGAGAAGTCCTGCTAGGGTAAAGGGTCCCCATTGGCTCACACCAATCAGATATTCACTTCCAACTTCCTTTGCTATTATTCTCGTAGCACTTAATAAATTTTCTATTTCTCTACTGTTTTCAATCATGCTGACATTTAATTTATCAATGTCCTCTGGGGTATTAAGCAGCGGCTTATTTACGGTGCTTGAAAAACCAAGCTTGTCAAAGGTGGTATCTGCACCTAGTGCTTTAAGTAAAAGATTGTTACAGCCTGCCGCTGTCCATACTAAATCCAGATTTAGTATTTTGTTTGTATCTATCACAAACTCGGCATTTTTCTCTGGTGATAAATTTATGAAATCTTCAATTGTCATATTATTCCTACTGTATTCCCATACTCCGCTGGAAAGTAGTATAACCGGTATACGGGGCACAGCTTCTAATCTTAATGCAGCTAGAATAATTTCCTTGCTATTCAAGTGGAGCTCTCCTTTTTTAATATTTATTAATAATCCATGCTTCGTGTTACATTTTCTATGGTTAAAACAGACCTTTACTAAAGTATCTATCCCCCCTATCAGGTAAAATCACTACTATATTTCCACATGTAATTTTTTCTGAAAGCTTTAAAGCACCAAAAAGAGCTGCCCCTGAAGACGAACCTCCTAGGATTCCTTCTTTTTTCATTAGAAGTCTTGCTGTGCTGAAGGCTTCCTCATCGTTTACCTTTATTACCTCGTCAACCAGGCTCATATCCATTGTGTCTGCAATGAAGTTGTTGCCAATTCCTTCAATATCGTAACAGCCTTCCGTCCCTCCACCCATCGTTGAACCGTATGGGTCTACCAGAATTCCCTTTACATCAGGCTTTTTGTTCTTTAAATATCTTGCAACACCTGAAAAGGTTCCTCCACTGCCAGCGCCTGCGACCAAATAATCAATATTCCCCTCAAGACTTTCATAGATTTCCGGTCCGGTTGTCTCGAAGTGAGCCAATGGATTTGCTGGATTTTCGAATTGTTTAAGGGATATTGCACCATCAATTTGAGCAATCAATTCCTGTGCCTTTTTGCCAGCTCCTAGCATTCCTTCTTCCCTTGGGGTTATTACTATCTCTGCTCCTAAAGCAGCCATCAATGAAAGCTTTTCCTTTGAGAATTTCTCTGGTACAGCAAATATAACACGATAACCTTTATTTAATGCTGCAAGTGCTACCCCTATACCAGTATTTCCAGCTGTAGATTCTACAATGGTGCCACCTTTCTTCAGGATCCCTTTTTCTTCTGCATCCTTAATCATGTATTCACCTATTCTGTCCTTTACACTTCCGCCCGGATTCCAAAGCTCAAGCTTTGCAAAAATATTCACATTTTCTCGTATACCAAGATTGTTTAACTTAACAATTGGAGTTTTTCCTATTAATTCATGAATGCTATTGTAATAATTCATATTCCTGCCTCCCCAAACTATAGTTCAATACTAAATTAGATTGCATATATTATACCAAGCCTATATGTTTACTAGGATTTTGCATATTATACTATGCATATATGTTTGCTATGGTATCAGTTTATGCTGGTAATTTACTTTTGTCAATATGTTCTTATAATTATTATGTAGGGCGCCGCAGCTAAAATTGGTTTGCATAGATTTTAGCTGTTCTTACCATCAATTTAATATAAAAATGAGTTGAAAGGTTGCGGCTTCAAATCCTATTACCCATACCATTAATTACTACTTGAAATAAGTATTCTGATACTTCATTGAATGTATTACATCAAACACATGAGCTGATGTTAAAAATGGATGATAAATCAACATTCTTCTCCCAGAATATCTCATTACTTGTTTAATATTTTCTTTCATTTCTTTATTATAGCAATATATATTACACTTTGAGCAGACAGGTTTGCACCCTCCAAATCTACAATTTTCAATACGGTTATATATATAATCCAATATTGTGTTACACTCTTCACATAAGTGCTTACTATCATTATGACTCTTACAATATATCCTTATCATTCTTTCAATTGTATTTCTTTCTCGAATTATTCGATTAATTTCTAACATTTGCACCTCATATAAATATATATTTAATTTTTTGATTCAATTGTTATATCAGTATTATGGAGGAATTATGGAAGTAAAATATTAAATAAAAATATGTTGAAACGTAAAAACCATCCTATTAACAAAGGTAAGCCGTTAAATTACAGCTTACCTTTTGTCAATTTATATTTACATCATACCCATTCCACCGCCAGATGAAGCTGGCATGCTGCCACCGCTTGGCATAGCAGCGCCGCCGCTATTGTTCATTTGTTGCTGTTGTTGCATTTGCTGTTGCATTTGATTCATTTGCTGCTGCATTTGATTTAATTGCTGCATCATCATTGAATTTGGATCGTTCGACATTTGCGCGTTGCCATTCATGTTGTATTGTACTGGCATGGTTCCTTGCATTTGCATGTTACTGTTCATAGTATTTTGCATTTGTTGCATGTTATTATTCATATTTCCTTGCATTTGCATGTTATTATTCATATTGCTCTGCATTCCAATTGATCCCATAGTACCTAGTACCACAATACTTATTAAAATACCTATAAAAGAGAAAGCTGCTACTTTTATCCATCCATTATTTTTCATGTTAAGTCCCCCTAATATTCTATTATTATTATTTATCTTTTTTTGAAGCTGATTTTATTTTACTTGTATAAGATTTGGCTAAATAAATCTATTGAGCCTCATTCTGCAAATTCATAACTCATTTAGAGTAATACAAGTAGTATAAATATGTTTAATTAGCCTACATAATCTAAATTCCTATATTTTTATCACCTCCTACTTAATGCAAATATTATAGTTCAACATATCATAAACGTTACTAATATAATATTAATGTGTTGTTCGAAAACTTATTGTTATATGATTTATATTATGTACTCATTATATTTAAAGATTGTGGGGGAATTATGAAAGTCCAATAAAATCCCTGCCTTTCATTGGACTCATCCATTTTTCTTCCCATAATTAAGCCCTCCTTATGAATGTATAGAAAACATCAATAAGGAGGGTCTTAATATGAGGTAGTCTGGTATTATTAAATTTATTTACATCATACCCATGCCGCCACCGCTTGCTGGAGCTGGCATACTGCCGCCGCCCATGTTCATCTGCTGTAATTGTTGCTGCATTTGATTTAACTGCATTTGCATCTGATTTAACATCTGCATCATAGAGTTGGTATTCATTTGAGTATTATTTACAGGCATACTTCCTGTGCTTTGAGTCATCGGCGCACTTTGCATCTGCATATTTCCCATTGGCATGCTCATCATTCCCATACCTCCAGAATTTTGATTCATAGGCATGCCGTTTTGCATTGGTATATTGCCGTAATACATATTTGGGTTCATAACATTATTACCCATTAATCCTCCTGGGCTCACAAATGCAAGTACAGCCATGGATATGAGTATTGCGACAAATGAGAATAAAGCAAGTCTTAACCAACTATTCATAAATTTAAAACCTCCGTTTTTTTCATAGGCATTATTTTGTCTTTTATCAGCTTTATTAACTTTAGGTCCAGTAACGAATCTTACTAAGGCAAATCCCGTCAATCCAAACCCAATTACTAATAAAAATATTAGTATAAGCATATATAAGGAACCTACAGATCCTAAAAAGCTCATTCTTTACCTCCTATTATTTAAGCCAGACAATTGATAGAAAGGCAGTACCAGCTATTATGAAAGGAAGCAGAATGATTATTGATAGGGTAGTAAAATAATGAATTCTTTTAAGTTCACTATCTTCTGCGCTGTGATGACTGCTCATTCCCGTTGCTGCTTCCTGACTCTCTTCTTGATAAACCAAGTCATTAATATTTATATTACTAAGATGCATTGAAGCCATCATATTGCCCATGGAGTCATTCATCATGCTGCTAGAAGCTTCTAAAGGTTGTGGCTTACTCCATTCATTCATTAAAGTAAACAGTATTATCACCCCAAATATAAAGGATAAACTGATAAAGTGTTGTTTCTTTTTATCTATCAATTTGGCTCCTCCTCAATTTAACAAGTAATGCCGCAGCAATACTGTAAAGTATCAAAGGAATAGTTAAATCTGAAACCCTTTTGACAATAGTCGTAAGATAAACATCACCTTCTAGAGACATTGATAATCCCATTAAGGAGTTTTGCATCGCATTCATCATTCCCGACATATAAAGCATTGATTTACTCTCATTAGGTGCAGGAATAAGTGACGATATAATTATGGCTGAAGCTAGGAAGAAAAAAGATGTTGTAATAAGCCAGATAAATAGTTTAAACCAAGGTTTCTGCATCATGACTTTAGTTCTCCTTAACTAGGTTTCTTCCTATTTCATGTTTCTTGTATCACTTGCCTGAACCTTCTTCGGCCATACTAGGGCATGGCATTTTACATATACGTGCCAGATTACACTAAGTACAACGATATATGTAAGCTTCTCATGTACATATAGCGCAAAAGCTGTGGCTGCCATATTTGAGTCCATGCAAATCCAGATAATTGCTCCTGATATAATGAATATTAATGTCGTAATATAAGTAAATAATTGATATCCACTCTTACCAATAACAAACCACGCTTGCCTACTTGTATCATTTCTTATTGCTCTGATTACTTCAAATCCTATGGATACTAGTGTAATTATCACAAATACAGCAGCTAAAACCCTATGAGAGACATCCGCTGTGCCTAAATCATAATTCAATACCCAGCCATAACGAGGACCTACCATAGCTATACCGCTTAATGCAAGTAAAGAGAATACTATTGTCCATAACCAGTGAATTACAAAATCAAATCTAATTTTCATTCTTATCACCAACTTATATCGTCGTGTCTAAGTCATCTAAATTAGTACTAGCTTCATTGGTTATTACAGTTGATGTCTCCATACTTGTCTTTGCACTTTTAGTTGTACTTTTAGGTGCAAACCAGTCAATATTTCCTTTGTCATATTGACTTTTCAAGTATATTGCCAATGCAATTCCTAATGAAATAATCAAAACATAAGATAATACTCTTATTAACATCAGTAGCAGCCAAGCAATTCCTAAGGTGACATTGTATCCACCGTTCATGCTGCCAGGGGATGTAAAGCTTCCAAGCAGACCAAACAATACAAATAATGCAATAATCCCGAAAGTAGTAAGTACAACAGTTTTTAGTAATGGATCATTGTTTATTGCTCGTGCAATGGCAGAATCGTTATCTCTAAAGAACATATTTCTTATCCAAATAAAAGCCGCGATCAATACAGCACCTATTAATACGATAAATAATATTTTAATAAGCACTAGCAATAACCATCCTATAATTGAGTTGAATGAGTAGCCATATCCATTGCCTCGGGACATATCCTCTCCACTACCCATCATGCTGTTACCTCCAATGGTTGTGTTAAACAGCAGTCCAAATAGAAGAATTCCTATAACTATAACAGATACTGCTCTTAAGAACGGATCATTTCTAAGTTCATCCCACATATTTGCTACTCCTTTCTATATGTTTGTATCATTTTTAGTTTTAGCATCTTTGTTATTTTTATTACCGCCTTTCAAAATATGTCCCAGCGCCCCAAAAACACTTATAATTAACAGCACTACCATGATAATAAGTATTATATTAAACACTGTTGAAATGCTAGTCGGGTTGAATAGATTTGACCAGCCGCTTGCATTATTCATACCTGGCATATTCCCCATGCCATTATTGTAAATTGCATTTTGTGCGCTTGTCACAGCCTGAGCCATTTGTGTAGTCAAATCCTCACTTAGATCATTTGCTAAAACCATGGCCTGTGCTAATGTAAATATCCCCCTATGCATTTGATCCATATATTGTGCATTATATTGATAGCCATTTGCGCCCCCATATGGATTTATATTTACCAGTTCAGTTGCCTGATTAATTGATGTCAATGCCTTACTTAGCTTTGCCTTGTTTTTAATTATTGTTCCATATCTATCTATATATGTCTGATAATTATTATTATTGGTCTCTATGGTACTAGCTTGAAGGGTCATATCATCATTAAGTTGTGTAAGGTACATTGTACCTTGAGCAAGTCGTACTATTCCTCGATGAAGCTGCTCAAGCTTTCCTTGGTCATATACATAATTGGAACTTCCATTCATATTGCCTGTGTTTGGCATCGTCGGCATATTAGGCATGGTAGTATCAGCTGTACCTTTAGTTGCAGCCCCACCCCCTGTTGTCGGAGGCGTAATATTTAATGAGTTTGATCCATTGGGATAAATGTTAATGGTCCCAGTACCGCTTTGTGTTTGAGGTGTTTGCATACTATTGCTCATGGAGCTTGGTATCGTAACCCTCGAATATGGATCCATAGTTATCAGCTCAATTGCTTGATTAACCATACTTTGTACTTCCATAAGCCTTTCTCTATTCTGCAAAGAAATTGCGCTGAAGGTTAGTTTATTGTTTTGTGTATCTGTCCCCGTGGAAGGAGTCATGGAGCCGTCTCCAGGCATATTCATACCACCCTGGGTGTTTGGATCAGTGGTATCTGTGCCTTTATTTGCATTCCATGGAAATATGCCAGCAATATTATTTGGACCATAATACATACTCAAAGCTATATATCCGATTCCACCTACTATAATAATTACTAATATGAAAATAAATAGTGCTTTCAAAACCTTCATATTACCACTCCTATATCTTATTGTTTATATAATGTATTCTTACAATATATTTCCACATATTTATAAGTAAGTATTCGTCCCATATTTTGGCATCCACTTAAGTTCACACATCCTTATGCTACTAACATACTATTTTGTAGAAAAACATAAAAAATCCAGCTCATGATAAGAGCTGGATTTTAATATTCAACCTATTCTATTTCTTACTTTTTATAGAAATAATGTGCCAAGTAACTCCTACAGCAATAAGTATTAAAATGATTCTAAAAAGCTGAACTGAAACCACAAAAATTACTGAAAACAATATACTAGTCCATAAAAATGCAATTGTTATTAGCTTTATATTTAATGCTAATCCTTTACCCTCGTAATAATGCTTAATATATCTCCCAAATAATTTATTGTTGATAAGCCAATCATATAACTTCTTTGAACTTTTTATATAGCATGCTGCTCCTAGCAATATAAAAGGAGTTGTGGGTAGCAGCGGTAAAAAAATACCTATAAACCCGAGTAAAATAAAAAAAGATCCAGAAATGATTAATATCGCTTTTTTAAAGTTATTCATTACACTTTCTCCGTTGTAAATTTCAATATTAGCTATGTTTGTGCCAGATTTTAACATTTCAGATATTATACTACATAATTATACAGATTTTATGGGTTCACATATTATCGATTAGTTTCTCTAAAATCTTATAATTACGCATTAATTAAACCAGCTCATTTGAGCTGGTTTAATTAATTTATCAAAAATAATTGTCTATTATTCTCTAATTGTTATTCCATTTGGTGATTTTCCTACCGGAACAGTGTCAACGATACTATTATCCATCGTATCAAATATAGTCACAGTATTTGCACCTGTATTTGTAACAAATACATATTTGCCATCCTTAGATACTGCTACTCCATGAGCCTTATCTCCTGAAGCTACTGTAGCTTTTACGGTCATACTCGCTACATCTATTACACTTACATCATCTGATTCTGTGTTAGCAACGTATATTGATTTGCTATCTGGCGTTGAGTGTAATTGCACTGGATATTTGCCTACTGGAATTGTCTTGATTACATTCATCTTTGACATATCCATATCTATTACTGCTACACTATTGTCCTGGCTTAAGGATACAAATATATACTTGCCATCAGGGGTAAATGCAGGTTGTATAGGTCCATTGCCTGCTTGTATCGCACTTACAACACTATTTGTTGCAACATCTATTATGGATACATCATCTGACTCTGTATTTGCTACAGATATATATTTATTATCTGGTGACATTCTCAAGCCATGAGGCATTTTGCCAACAGGTATTTTTGCCGTTATATTACCACTTAGTGTATCTATTACGTACACGTTGCCATTTACTAAGTCACCAGCCATGTTCATCTCTCCGCCTTCTACCTCAGCCATTTCAGCTACTGTTACGTATGCAGTCTTGGAGTCTGGTGAGAATACGATGTGGCTTGCACCTTCTCCTACTTTAATTGTGTTTACAACTTTTCCGGTTGCAGCATCAATTGCGGATACTGTGTTACTTTTACTTTCTACTACAAATACGAATTTTCCATCTGGTGTAACCTGCACGTTATGCGGACCCATTCCTACTGGTATTGTGTTTTCTACCTTCATAGTCGCCATATTAAGTATGGAAACACTTGCTTCATCCTCGTTTGCCGTATAGATATAATATTGAGGCATTTCACCCATTTGTTCTTCCATGCTCTCATTTTGCTTAGGCTGATCTGTACTAGGCATAGGAGCTTGAGACTTTGGTTGACACGCTGCCAAAACACCTACACTAAGTATAAGCACCATCAAAAGTGCTAAATATTTTTTCATCACTTAACCTCCATGGTTTTTTTATTAGTATTTGTATCTAATTATAAATTATTTATTCATCAAAGAAGTTAGCAAAGGATCTGGGAAACTACACCAGATCCTTCAATAGCTTATTACATCATACCGCCCATATCCATTTTATCCATCATCATGCCGCCGTTCATGTTAGCTGAACCATTCATATTCATCATACCGCCCATCATTCCCATGCCACCTTGCATGTTCATGTTGCCCGCACCATTCACGTTCATGCCGCCCTGCATATTCATGTTGCCGTTGTACATATTTCCGTTATACATATAGTTCATACCATATTGATTTCTGTTAAAACCATAATAACTATTGAACTGGCCTACACCCCATAGTAATGTAAGACTTAGTACAACACCTGCAAGAGATACCATCCCCAACTTTACCCATACATTTCTTTGCATTCTATTTACCTCACTTTTCTTTCTTGAAATATGTTAAATGATATTTTATTATATTTCTCTTTCTTTGCCACAGATTGGACAAAGCTTCCATTCAGCTTCAATCGTACTTCCACACACTGTGCACGTTTCTTTCTGAATTATTGGCTTTTTCCCACTAAAAGTACTTTTAATCGTCTCAATTTCATCTTTAGTAAATATGTTGTTTTTAATATATACAACTATACCTGCTATAAGAGCTACTACAAATACTGCAAATAAGATTTTAATTAGCACCAACATTAAAGAGAACATAACACTTCCATACCCAATTCCTAATCCTGTGCCCATATTAATATGTTCACCTCCTTTCTAATCACGTTAATTTAGCAACTGCCATTCCAACTTCATTTTATGTATAAAATATATATACTCAGGCATCTTGATCTACTTTTATACCAGTGTAAATTTATAGATGTTTTATTTTTTACTATCCCATATATTATTTAATTTTTATAAGGGAGTGGAGGGATTACAGTATTTTTATAATCTAATATTACACCAATCTTGTGGAGATATTGTGGAGAAGTTTTATGAAAAATAGGGTTTTCTAAATCATTTTGTCGATTTAAAATCTATTTCTAGGTTGAAGAGTTACCATTTGATTTATGTTTCATTCTATTTATTTTATTAAACAAACTGCAATAATAACTGTTCAAGCACTATCAGTGAATAATAAATGCTTTATTGGAAATAATCAAATATAAGTGAAGATAATATACTTACATATCTATATGTGACAAGCTTTAGGAGTGATATATATGAAAGCATCTATTAATAAGAAAACTTGTATGTTCTGTGGAATGTGTGGTGGGCTGTGCCCTGAATTATTTAGAGCTGATACTGATAGAAGATCAGTTGCAATGGATACAGAGATATCAGAGGAATTGTTAGTCACAGCAAGACATGCTGAGTCAATATGCCCGACATGGTCTATATCTTTGCAGGAATCACCATGTATTAATCTTTAATAAAATAAAAGTGGATATTAAGTTATTGTCTTAATAATTCTTGAAGAATATAAGCTCAAAAAGTTCCTACCTTTACATTGAATAGGTAGGAACTTTCTTTAATTATAAAGCATCTAATGCTGCTTGCTATTAAAAATTTGCGACCAATGTATCTTTAATCCAGATAACTATTCCAGCAACTACGCTGACAACAAGTAATATCGAGAATAACTTAATCATTAGATAAAGTAAGAACATCAAAGAGCCTATAAACCCCGAACTGGCAAATACAAATACTGCTAATCCTAACAATGCCAGAACAACAACTACACTAATTCCAAATACAATAATCCGGATAAGTGATATGCCAAAAGCAACTATTAAAGCAATTAATAAAATTGATACCAAAATACTCATCTTACTCACCCCTTCCTATTATAAATATCTGCAATATTCATATCGTCTTGAAAGAATTATAAGTTAATAAAAATACCTCTAAAGGAACTGTAAAGTATTAGCACCTTGTGTAAATCTTGCAATATTATAATGGCAATATCTTTAAGGTTTCTAACTTTATGATTAGTATTGTTGCATTTTCAGCAGCTATAAATTCTTCATCGTGCTGTACAAAGGCTCCGGAATGACACAAGTCACATCTGCCTAAACAGTTCTCAGAATTAAAATCGATCCCCTTACTAAAAAGATATTCCGAAACCTCATCATAATAATCATTATTACTGCAAATTTTTATCATTATATTGCTCCTTATAATCTCAATTTATTGTTAATAATACTAGTCAAATTTAGAGTTTTTCTTCTTATCATATTCAACAGCCAACTTATTTTATATTACGAACTTAGCGTTAACTCTTAAGCTTAATGCAGTTAATAAGCAAAATACCAGCTAGCACTATATAACTGTACCAGCTGGTACTTTATTTCTTTATTTAAAGCTTAATATCTATATGACTTCCCATATGTTTTTCCATAGATATTTTTTGTGTTTCTTTTACTGCAACATCTTTACCATAATTTTCGTCCATTTGTATGGCCTTGGAGCCTTCATGCATCCCCTTCATACCGCAGTTAATAGGCATATTGTTGTTAGTATTACTTATTCTCATTTTCATGCCTCCTTTGTATCATTTATTTTTTGTAGCAGATATAAACCTAGCCTTAGGTCAACTCTCTAATATCTGATTCTTGTAAAGGTTTTTGATTATTACATCATACCATTCATCATCATCATGTTGTCCATTTGCATCATGCCGCCACCCATGTTCATGCCGCCGCCCATATTCATGCCACCACCCATGTTCATGCTACCACCAGCGTTCATGCTACCGCCAGCGTTCATGTTGCCATTTGTATTCATTCCGTTTGCATTGTTCATGTTCATACCATTTGTATTGTTCATATTTCCATTCGTATACATACCATTTGCATTGTTCATGTTATTCATATTACTCATATTGTTGTATTGGCTGTACTGACTGAATTCACCTATGCCCCATAGTATTGCAAAACTAAGTACAATACCTACCAATGCAATTGCTGTAAGTTTAAACCAAGGATTTCCGTTCATAATTTTTCCTCCTTCAAATTTTAATTTAGTTTAACGATTTAGCTACTTTTTCTCACCATTCTTATTTTTTTCTGTAACTATGGTCTCTTTAACTTCTTCGTGCTTAACTTCTGCTTGCTTTATCACAGTTTCTTTTTCTTTACCACAGTGCGGACAGACCTTCCAGTTCGCTTCCATTTCTTTGCAGCAAACTACGCAAGTTTCTTTTGTGCTAACAATTTTATCACCTTTAAAAGTGTTCTTAATTGTTTCAATTTCTTCTTTAGTGAAAATATTATTTTTTATCCAAATAATAATACCTACTACTAGGCTTGTAACAAATACTGCAAATAGCACCTTAATTAATAGTAAAAGTGTAAATGCAAATGCTCCGCCAGTACCTACTGCTATATTCATATTCATTTGACCTCCTCCATAATATCCTCTTGTGTTATATGCAACGCTTCCACCTGTGCCAAACAACAGCGTAGAAATTAGCCATAAAGCTAAAATACTAAATAAAGAAACTACAATTACCTTAGTTATGCCGTTAGACTTCATTGTCTCACCTCCTTTTTTAGTTCCTCATTCTTATATATAGCAATCTCCGTGCCAAACCCGTAAATTTCTGAAAAACTTAGAAATATCTTTAACTCTTTAGTATCTGGTATATTTTAATACTCAAATAATCCAAATTGATTAAAATATAATTTGTTTTTTCACTAAATCAAATAACAAAAGTGTAGGAATTTTAACATGTAGTGTACAAATTCCTACAGCAATGTACCGCTTCTTAAAATTACATAAAAAAATAAGAAAGTATAATCATCTTACCTTTCTTACTATCCTTACCTCATCACTATTCTTCTGGTTATAAGACATATAAATTTTTAATTCATTTCCCATTGAAGAGCATCTTGCTTACAACAGCTTATACATTTTCTACACTTCATGCAATCACTTGCTGAAATCAGCCCTGACTTTTGATAATGTGGTATATTTATTTGCATTGGACAAATTGAAACACAGGTTTGGCAGTTAGTACACTTCTCTGAAATAGTAATTACGCCTTCTGTCTCCCCCTTTATTCTTGCTACAGCTCCAGCGACTGTACCCATTGGGCAAATAGAACACCACGAATTGTGATGAATAAGTACCCCCATGGATATCTCAATCAAAGTAGTTATTGCCATCATTTTGATAAAAACAATCCCTATTCCCAGAAGACTCCCATTAGTATTTAAAATACTATATGTAAATAGTGTCATTAATCCTATAAATGTAAAAAGTCTAATAATAGGGTGCCTTAAAATAGTAGGTATACCTTTGTTGGCACTAATAATCTTTAGTACATTATTATTAAAACTTCCTCTGGGACAGAAATTACCACACCAAGCTCGCCCATATTTGAATGAAAATGCTACAGGGGCTATCATACATATAAAAGCCATAAACATTAAAATGGGTAGAAACCACCCAAAGAGTAGTATAATTACAAGCACTAGCCATGAATATTTTTGTATAAGTTCTATGATTGATTCCGACATTAGCATACTCTCCTCTTTTGGCACGTCATCTATACAGCAAATTATAGATTATAAATTAATATAAAATCTTTCTTTTAATATTAGAAAAGATAAACCAAAAGGTTTATCTTTTCTTTTGATACTTTTCAGAATTATTACATCATTCCCATTCCGCCACCAGATGAAGCTGGCATACTGCTGCCACTACCGCTGCTGCTATTGTTCATTTGATTCATTTGCTGTATTTGTTGTTGCATTTGGTTCATTTGCTGCTGCATTTGATTTATTTGTTGCATCATCATAGTTGTTGGATCATTTGACATTTGTCCGTAGCCATTCATGTTGTATTGTACTGGCATATTTCCTTGCATTTGCTGCATGTTATTCATATTGTTCTGCATTGGCATATTACCCTGCATTTGTTGCATGTTATTCATGTTATTTTGCATTGGCATGTTACCTTGCATTTGCTGCATGTTATTCATATTGCCTTGCATTTGCATATTTCCTTGCGTTTGTTGCATGTTATTCATATTGCCTTGCATTTGCATGTTGTTATTCACATTACCTTGTATTCCATTTGATGTCATAACACCAAGTACCACCATACTTATTAAAATACCTACAAAAGAGAAAATCGCTAATTTGAACCATCCGTTATTTTCCATTTTAATACCCCCTAATATTTTTCTTTCTTTATTTTGATTCATATTCTGTTGTTGTGAAGCCGGTTTTGTTTTGCTTGTGCTGGATTTTGTCAAGTGACTTATGAAGCTCCATAACGCAAATCCAGAACCCATGAAGAGCAATACAAGTAGTATAAACATATATAATTGGCCTAGAGATCCCAAAACTCCCATACTTCTACCACCTCCTACTTAAACCATACTAAAGCCAATATTATAGTTCCACCGATAATAAACGGTAAAAGTATAAATATTAATGATGTAGTTATAAAACTCAGCTTGTAAATTATAGGTGCTTGATTTGAATGCATTTGACTCATTCCAGCCATTTGCTCCCCATGATTTGATTGGGCAAACAAATCATATATCTTTATATTTGATACATGCATGCTCTTCATCATGTTACCCATACTAGTATTCATCATTGTTGCCTTACTGGCCTGGGGTGAGCTCCATAGCATAAATAGTATTAATACTGTTATACCAATGAATATGAATGATAATCTCCAGAAATTCAACTTCTTACTATTAAACATTCCTATTCCCCCTGATTCTTAAGTCTTATTAAAAAGCCTATGACGATACTTACTATAATAATTGGTACTGCAATAACTGCTGTTAATCCCATAATTGCATTTAGTGAACCATCACTCTCCATATTCATTGCAACACCCATCATTGAGTTATCCATTGCGCTCATCATTCCCATCATAAACTGCATCACTTCAGCCTCAGATGGTCCCGGTTTAAATATTGATATTATAACTCCTGAAGTAAGGAAGAAAAAGAATATAGCCATAAACCAAATGAATAATTTAAACCATGGTTTTTGGAGCATCCTTTGTTCCCCCCTGTTGATTTTTATCTTCCTTCTTCTTTGGCCAGATAAGTGCATGACATTTCATATAAATGTGCCATATGACGCTGGCAAGAGCAATATAAGATATATATTCATGTATTACCAGCGCAAAACTAGCTACTGATATATTTAACTCTGAGCAAATCCATATCAATGCACCTGTAATAATTAGTATCAAGCCTACAATAAAGGTAAATAGCTGATATCCACTTCTTCCAATTACATTCCAAGCAAGGTATTTGGTGTCATTCTTTGCACTTCTATATACTTCATGAAATATTGAAATAAAGGTTATTACCACGAAGAAGCCCGCTGAAATACGGTGTACATTGTCAGCCACTCCATAGTCAAAATTTAATAGCCAGCCATATTTTGCACCGACCATGGCAAACCCGCTAATGCCCAGCAGTGCCCATGCAATTGCATAAATCCAATGCATAATAAAATCAAATCTTATATTCATGTGCGTTGCACCCCTTATGCATATTTATGTTTAAGTTATAAGTGATATTAGTTATTTAATTCACTTTTTTCGTCTTGATTACATACTTTTGTATTTGGTTCTTCTTTAAGTTGATCATTATCTGCTGGAATATTAGTTTCAATGTCCTGCCCACACTTAGGGCAGCACTGCCAATCAGATTTTATATCACAACCACATTTTTCGCATTTTACACATGATGTTTTTTCACTTTTAAAATATCTTGCGGCATCAAAGTTAAATTTATCTTTGTTTTGTACAAACAAAACTATGATTCCAACAACGAGACCTATTATAGAAATTGTTAATAGGAACCTTACTAGGAAGATAATAATACCTGTTAAACCAAATCCATAATTCATATTATAGTTGTAGCTGCTAGGCATTACATATACTCCATTAGAACCGAATATTGAATTAGCAATCATAGCAAGTATACCAAATAGCAATATGGATAATAAAACGATTGCTGTTGTTTTTAGAATGGGATCTGCTTTTATATAATCAACTAAATTCATGCTATTACTATTCGCCTTTTGGCTGCCGCCCCCCAGGTACTTATGCGTATACTTAATTACAGCGACTATGGCAGTTATAACAATGGTTATAAGTAAAACCTTAATCAAAACAGCTAATATATATGCAAGTGTATTGTCAAGTGAGTATCCCCCTGACATCTCTTGCCCCATTTCTGCACCATTGCTTCCAAACATTATATTAAAAGCAAACCCAAAACCTAGTACTCCAAGAATAACTATAGTAATTGTCTTCAGTAATGGATTATTTTTTATAGTTTCCCACATGATTTCATCTCTCCTTTCATCTTGACTTTAGCCTTTTATGTTATCGCCATTGCTTGATTTCTTTGTAGAAGTTTTCAAAAGGCTGAAAATGAAACCAAACAACCCTAGAATAAACATCGTAACAAATAAGATTAGTATTATATTTACAATTGTTGGTATATTAACGTTACTGAAAATTCCACCTGTCGTATTATTCATAGTACCCATACCAGCATTCATATTAGCATTGCTAGCATAGTTCTGAGCTGCATTTGCTGTATTAACTGCTTGTATTGTCATGTCATCACTTAACTTATTTAGTGACGCTACACCCTGTGCCATCTTAAAAATGCTCTCATGGATTTTTTTCATTCTATCCTTGTCATAAACCAAACCCTTTTCAGAAATATATGGATTTATATTTACCAAGGTTGATGCTTCATTTATATATGTTAATGCATTGTTTAATTTATTCTTATTTTGAAGCACTAGGGTATATTGGTTTGAATAGAACTGGATAGGATTCTGTATGTCCTTATTAGCAAATGCAGCTTGTGTAGTTAATTCACTACCTAACTGGCCTAATAGCTGCATTCCCACTGATAGTTTATATAGTCCGGTATGAAGCTGCTCCATCTTGGTTGCATCATATACTGTACCCATATTTGTCATAGTCATATTAGGTGTAGTACTTTGCTGTGTATTGTTTGTTTCTGGATAAATGTTTATTGTTGTATTACCTTGTATTGAATTAGCAGTAGGTACTGTCTGAGGCTCTTGTATTCCATTCATTGTGCCCATACTATCTGTCTTATCACTTGGTGAATACGGATCTAATGTCATATTACTCATTGCTTCATTCAGCGACGCTACAGCTGAATCTAAGCTTTCTTTGTTCGCCATAGCAACCCTGACAGCTTCCAAAGCTACAGTATTTGTGGTTTGAGCCGGATCAGCCATACTGTCGCCTTGCATATTCATTGAATTTTGGCTTGAAGTATCAACTTGCCCATTAGCAGTCATATTGCTTGGATTCATAAAATAATAGCTATAACCTATGTAACCTAAGCCTCCAACAATAACTAAAATTAATATAAATGCTAGAAGACTCCTAAGAAATTTCTTCATTGACCATTGCCCCCTTACGTTTGTTATTGAGTTTACTTATTAAGATTGTCTATTCTATTTACTTGCTAAGTATAATTGCAGATTATGTGGGAATTGTGGAGAGCACCACATAATTTGAGATATTATTGTATAATATGTAGAATTATGCTAGTCTTTGGTTATTTTACTCAGTTAGAGAGCCTTATCATACTTCTAAAATACATCTCTGATTTTATCAATTAAGTCATCCGCATCAACACCTGTTATAAAATAATCTCCGTTTTGTATAAAGGCTGCGCTGCTACAAATATCACATCTACCTAGGCATTCTTCTATACTATACTCAACTGAATTATCATTTAAGTATTTCGATATTTCATAGAAATACTTATTATATCTACACACCTTTAACAATAAAATTCCTCCATTCAATTAATTGTCCAATAAAATATACGATCTAGTCTAATATGATATTATATAAATTATATTAGATAATTATGGAGATGATATGGAGATATTATAGAGTGTCTTATTTAAACACAAAATTAATAAGCTCGATTTACCTCTAGGATAAATCGAGCTTATTATTATTTTAAAAAGAGGAGGGGTTAGGGCAGATTCTATATTCTTATATTAAGCGAACAATGTGGAGATAATATGAAGAAATACAAATCATATAAATAAAATCTAGATGTACAAAATTGAACATAATAAAATACCAAAGCAATAATATAGATTCAATTACAAATCATAATGCAAGATGTCTGTAATCTACTTTGAGATTTAATTTTTGATTTCAATGGCATTAACAGGGCACAATGACTCTGCAAATTTTGCTTTTGCAAGTAAATCCTCCGTTAATTCTATGTCTAAAGCAATTGATTTTCCTTCACTCCCGACTCTAAATACCTCAGAACATACACCACCACAAATACCACAAAATAGACAGCGTCTTTGATCTACATATACTCTCAAGTTCATTCCTCCTTAGTTATTTGCTATCAGTTCTCTTTTATGAACATAATTAATTTTCACTTATTCCTGCGTTTATATAAAGCAAAATTCGTGCCATAATCTTACTGGAATGGATTATTTATGATAATAAAATTTATGAAATGATAAGGAGGGAAAATCGAGTAATCTATAAGGAGTAGTTCACCCTTATATTTTTATATTTTTGATTATGAATTTAACTTTACTTTTCATTATATATTACAATCTTTTTTACTATATCCTTAAATAAATTCGTGACTTCAACCTTACTATAGCCAGCTTTGTTGATATTCTCCAATGTTTTTCTATTTATATTAGCTCCGTAAAGATTAACAACCAGTGGATTTAGAACATCCATGATGACTCCTAATACCTTTTTTTCGCTTCTTACATGTTCTATCATAACAATCTTACCCCCAGGCTTACATACCCGCATTATCTCCAACAGCCCATTAACTGGATTAGGTACGGAGCAGAAAACACATGTAGTGAAAACAGTATCAAAGGTATCATTGGCAAAATCCATATGCTCTGCATCCATAAGTAACAAATCAACTTTCTTATTATGTAAGGATGCTTGTTTCTTTGCCTTCTCTAGCATTTTTTCACTGAAATCTATAGCTGTAATTTCCAAGCTATCAGGATAATATTCAATGTTCTTGCCAGTCCCTACTCCGATTTCCAGTACTTTGCCCTCTAGTTCCTTCATAGCGTCTATTCTCCAGCTTTTTAAAGCCATAGCCTCCATAGGGGCTTCCATAATATCATAAAAGGCCGATGCTCTATTGTACCGTTTCTTAATAATTTCAGTTTCTCTATTCATGAGGTACCTCCTTATAAGTTTATATTTCTCCATATAATATTCATAATTCCAGATTATAATTATACTAAAAGAAGGAGTGATTATATGTTTATAATACCATTACTATTTATACTACTTATTATTGGTATAATATTTATGCTTATGAGTCCAAATCAAAACTATAGGAGTAATAGCTATAATAATGGACCCCAGGTATCCACCAATAGGGCTCTTGACATTGTAAAAGAGCGTTATGCAAAAGGTGAAATAAGCGAAGAAGACTATTTAAGAGCAAAAAGAAATCTAGAGTAAAAATAGAGGAGTGGGTAAGATTATAACCACTCCTCTATTTTTTATTAAGTATATTGCTTAGCCATTCATTACTATCTTCTTTTTTATCTTCTTTTTTATCTGTTATTATAACTTGTTCTTTGCAGTAAGGACAAAATTGCCAATTTACTTGCAAAACTCTTCCGCAGCTACACTCTATAGTATTAATTTCAGTTGTACAATAAGGGCAATAACTCCAGCTCTCATTTAGTGGCTTTCCACATTTTATACATAAACTTTCTGTAGAATCGTTCCTCAAATTCTTGCAATTTTCCACATTAATCCCCTCACTTATATATTCTTAATTAGATAATACTGCAATCATTTATGTCTGTCAAAAACATATATTATCATTTTTTATCGATTTTTTATGACTCTTGTCTAATTTTGAATCATTTCCCATCAATTCCATAATATTGATAATTGACATCCCGCACTATATAATTAATATTGCAACCATTAGATAAATACTGCATTGTATCAACAAAATATGAGGGGGACGCATGATGAAAAATAACATATTAACCGTTGGAGCTGACTTGGGTAACGATGCATTCAAAATTATTGGCCCTACTAAAAGAGAACTATTTATTTTAAATATCATAGCACCTTGGCACGAGCGCAGGGTAATAAGTGACGATACTAGATACCCACTCAATCTATTAGAGGTAGAAGTAACTACAAAGGGTGACAACCTAGGTAAGTACTTCGTCGGTGGGATGGCCTATAACTTTAATAGAGGCATCCTCAAAGAAAGAACTGTAGCTGATAGACATAATGGTAAGGCAAAGGATAAAGGAACGCTTATAGTACTGCTTACATCAATAGCAGTTTCATTAATAAAGAGTAATACAAAGAAAATTAAAGAAAAAATAGTTTTAGGTACAATGCTTCCAACAGAAGAGTACTTTAGAAATAACAAAGAAAATGTTGAATTGTTTAAGGACAAGCTTATAGGCACCCATCATATCAAATTCTTGAATCCTGCCTTCGATGGTATAGAGGTTGAATTTGAAATAATTGGCACAAGCATACAGCCAGAGGGATTATGCGCTATAAATGCTATTATGTACGATGATAATGGCGATTTGCTTGATGAGTATGAAAGGGACTATTCCGAACGAACTATATTAGGCTTTGATATAGGTGCGTTGACTTCTGATGTTATTGTAACCCATAACTTTGAGCTACGAACTTTCTTTGGCATAGACAAAGGTACTATTGATCCATTAAATAGAATCGTAGATTATATTAAGACTGATTATAAGGTGACAATACCTAGACACAAGGTTGACAATGCAATAATTAAGAACGAAAAATTACTAGTATATGGTCAGGATATTCCTAGCTTCAAAGAACTAAGCAAAGAAATCATAGATTTTGAAGGGCGACAGCTGGCAGATGAGTTCTCATCAAAAGCAGCAGCTGCAGGAGTGCAGCTTCCTGATATAGGCCTATTAATACTTTGCGGTGGCGGCTCTCTACTCTTCAAGGATATGATCACTAGCCATTTATCTAGAATACCAATGATATTTAGTGATAATGCGGTTATGTTAAATGCAATTGGCGCATGGAAAAATGCAGTCAAATATAAAAATGAAAATCTTGAAGACACAATAACAAACTTAGTAGCTGCAACTAAAGAATAGGCTTTGGAGTGATAAAATGACTTCTCAAAATGATGTATTAAATTATTATATAGAATTACCCACTTCTACTGACCCTGAAGTTATTGAATGGTTTCAGTTTATGAATCTCCACGGAGACCTATCTTTAGAGTTAGTGAAGCTTGTGCAAAACTACATTACCATAAACCAATATGGAATTTCAGAGGATTTTGCAGTGCAACATATTGATACTGCACCATTAGTTAGTCAAACCAGTTTCCTTGACAGTTTATATAACTGTAATGATGCTTCTAGTGCAATTTTCTGTGAGGAAAAAAGAGTAAAGAAAAAGATGTTATCTGTCTAAAAGGAAAGCTATTATAAAAATAGTAACATATAAATGGAATTTCACATAGATTAAGAGCTAAATTATATTTAGCTCTTAATCTATGTGTCTAGTGCATGCCGTACAAATATGAACTTCATGTATCGTAATAAGTAAATTTGTTTCGCTTAACGTTTTGTGTTCGTTAGATCCCGGAGCCGGCCCCCGTGGAACTTCTCCATGGCAGCGCTTGCCGCCGGTGAAGATGTGTAACAATGCACCACAAATAATTATATTTTTCTGTGGTTATTAATCTTCAACTAATCTAATAATTTCTCCACGTTCAACTGGAGTGCACTGTTATGTGGCGTAGGCTATCTGTACAAATAATTACCCTAATCATACCCACCAACTGCATCTGGCAAGCTATTATATTCTTCTTTACTTATTATAATCTCTTCTATATATCTAAATAAATTACGCAATTCTTTTGCATTAGCTGCATCCGAACCGTTTGTATCCTTCCAGTTTATATCTTTTGATTTGCTATTAATCTTCAAATATAAATTATAAGTCATATGAGGTTCCACAAGTCTTTCCACTCCCGGATCTGGATTATCGGTATATGGTGGATTATAGTTACTCGAATAGTCTAAAATGTTTATTGACTTCATTATACTGTATATACGTTTAAGCTCTTCATCCGAGAAGTTTAACTTTGTCTTAGCCGTTCCTGCAGTTATCAAATCCTTCTCGAATGTACCTTCAAATGTATTAATTATGTTCTTTGCTCCAACTCCATACATTAATACAAAGCCAAAGCCATTTGGAACTTTGATATTATTATATTCATTTTCTTTATTATGTCTATTTGGAATACTGCAGGATATCAGAAATGCAAGTGATATAATACAAACTATAAGCTTAATAATCTTCATAATACTTTCCCTTCATAAATCATGTTTTCAAAGCCTATGTCATATAACGTTCCGCACTCACGACGCCCTTGAACCGGACCTCAGAGTCTTTCTCCTTGGCGGTGCTTATCACCCGGTGACGGGGTGTAACAAGCACCACAGACTACTATATCTTTATCAGATTGTTAATCCAAAATTACTTAATAGTTTGTCCGCGAACAACGTGAATGCATTGTTATACGTTGGCCCAAGCCCCCAGAGCCTTTACCCAAATAAATTAATAATTTATTTGCTTTTGATTCACATCTTAAGAATAGTCCGTCTCTAGAAGAACATTACTTTAAGATAACCTTACAACATAAGTTTTCGCCGCAATATCATTCCAACCTTGTTTATCTTTATGAAATGCAATCCAAAAATATCCTATTCCTAAAAGTGCTACTCCTATCATCCATGACCAATACCTAATAAAAGCATCTTTATATGTAAAATCCGACCCATCCACTTTTAATAATTTGGTCTTCAATATTTTCTTTCCAGGAGTTTGTCCTCCAAACACCCAAAATAATGTGTAATAATTATAATCTAAGAATTCGTAAATAAGTATAATAAACCACACTGAATGAAGTAGATCGGTACTTATCAGAGGTTTTACTATCTGCAGCAAAAAAAAGGTTAATGTAATTAAAATAATTTCATCTATTGTCAGTGCTGATATTCTCATCCAAAATCCAGCTTTTCGTGGCTCCATAACCAATCTCCTTATTAATAACCTTATATTTATTTAATTTTAAAGAGTAATGATACATCAAGTTAAGAGGAAGCGTCCAGTACAACCCTGCAGTAGACTTTGACAGCCTCTTCGCAATGCTTTTTAAGGAATAAAAGCGTTTGTTAGCCCAAATAAAACCCTCTATTAGCTCATCAGCACTCATATTTTTAGGGGTGTAGACTACATCTGTTCTAGCATTATACATGCTCCAATCATATGTTTGAATCCTGTCCTCTGCTTCCATTCTCTTAAATAATGCTGTTCCTGGATAGGGTGTCAGTATATTAAATGTGACATTCTGAACTCCTGCATTTTCAAGAAAGTCCAAAGTATCCTTAAATATTACTTTAGTGTCCTGATCAAAGCCAAATACTACACCTGCTTGTACTGAAATACCATAGGAATGTATCTTTTGAATTATTTTGTAGTAGTCCTCCACCTTGTTGAAGGATTTGTTAGCACCGTTTAAACTCATTTGAGATATTGATTCTATGCCAATAAAAAGCTGTTTACATCCGCTTTTTGCTGCCAATTCAAGAAACTCATCATCTTTTCCTGCATTAATACTTGCTTGACTGCTCCACCATTTTTTATATGGTGCTATTGCCTTAAATAGTTTCTTTGAATATTCTAAATCAGCTGAGATATTATCATCCCAAAATATAATGACTTTTCCTTTGAAGGAAGCATATTCCGATGCCACTTCCTCTACAGGTCTTTTTCTCAATTTATTTTTATACATTACTGAAATAGCACAAAACTCACACATATTTGGGCAACCGCGTGTAGCAAACATTATTCCGTTTGAATGATCTTTTCGGTGAAATAACTCCTTTCTTGACATAGGTATACCCTCTAGTTCTGGTGGAAAAGTACATATATATTTTCGTTTATGCTGCTTTATTTCGAACTCATGTATAAATTGAGGCCACGTTATTTCTGATTCTCCAACAAAGATTACATCTGCGTATTGTTCAGCTTCATCAGGCACCAATGTAACATGAGGTCCTCCAATTGCCACTGTAATACCTTTTTCTCGAAATTTTGCAGCAATATTGTAAGCATGATATGAACTTGGAGTATGAAAGGTTATTGCAACAAGATCATAGCTTTTTGTAAAGTCTACTTCTTCAACATCCTCATCCACATGTTCAATTTCCCAGTTTGATGGAGTAAGAGCGGCCAAATAAGGCATAGTACACTGCTGAAATCCAATAACCCTCGATTTTCTTATAACTCTAATTTCCTTTGATGACGCAGTTATTAATAGTAATTTCATTGCTTCCCTCATCTTTATAAAGTGATTCTAATAAATTTCTTTATTTCAACTAATCTCACAATAGTAACATTTTATTCTACGACTGTGTAACATCTACAATAAATAACTCATATTTCGTCTCGCACTCACGACGCCTCTGAACCGGACCCCGGAGCCCTACTCTTAGGCGGTGCTCGTCACCCGGTGAAGGGGTGTCTTATACTGCACAAGCTATTAGTCTTTATCTAACCTTCTAGTCCACTACCAACTAATAATTCGTCTATGAACAACGTGAGTGCTTTGTTAGGTGATGTTGGGCGACCCGCTTGAACTGAGATAGACTCAAATGAAGTTTCCCAAATGCTTCCATTTGACATTCTATTGTATATGTATAAAGGATATGTTACACAATATATTTCTCATAACATTCTTATCTAGTTTTCTTCAAAGACCATTCATCTCGAGTTATAGCCATTAAACAGTAATCTCTGAAATCTCCTTGCTCGAACTTATATCTCTTTAATACTCCTTCCAATATAAATCCAACTCTTTCTCCAATTGTCCTCATTCCCACATTCTCTACTCTTGTTAAAAACTGTAATCGCATAACTTGTTTGCTAACAAAAAGATATTCTGTAAATAACTCCAGACATTCCCTTCCAAAACCCTTTCCCCGAACAGAGTCTTCGGCAATTAAAATTCCAATTTCTAAAGTGGTATTACTTCCAATAACTTCACGATAATTCATAATTCCAATAGGGTTAGCATGGCTATCTTCAATCATCGTATAAAGCTTGCTTTTATCTTTAATTAAAACTTCCATTCCTTCAATAAAAGATTCCTTATAAACCAATTGAGAATCCATAAAAACCCCAACATTTTCCTGATTGCTCATCCACCTATAAAATAACTCTAAATCCATTTTTTCTAATGGTCGAATTTGAATGTTTCTTCCTACTAACATTTTATACCCCCAGTTTATTAATTAATAAGTACATAGATATGCTTCACAACGAAACATACAAAACTAACTATAAAGCTCGCGCAAGACACACGACATCTACGACCAATGTCACCTAACATTATCGTATGTGAAATGCTTGGGCTATCATATAACGTCCCCGCACTCACGACGCCCTTGAACCGGACCCCAATGCCTTTCTCCTTGGCGGTGCTTGTCACCCGGTGAAAGGGTGTGTTATGTTCCTAGCACCTTACAATTTCCCACGAACAACGTGAGAGCATTGTTACACGGCGGACCGAGCCCCGCAGAGCCTAACCCAAAACAAATGTTATATTTTTAACTCATTATGATTCACATTTTTAGAATTTCGCGTCTTAACTATAAATACTTTTTAAATCCTTGAACGGCATTAATATCATATCCAAGTGATTCATAAAATTTATGTGATTCTTTTCTATTTTTTGAGGATACAAAAATTATGTAATAGCATTTTCTCTTGCGACAATAATCTTCTATAAAATTCATTAGTTTCTTTCCAATTCCTAACCCTCTGCAATTACTTTTTACAATCACATTTTCTATAACCATAAATGGCCTGCACTCACCCACTACATCATGGCATGCGATTCCTAATAATGAACCTACTAAATTTTTTTTATCATCTTTAGCCCCAATTAGTATATAATCTGGATTAGTATTAATCCAATCATAATTCTCTTTCATTTTTTCCATATTCGTTTTATTCCCTGAAAGTTCTATAAATAAATTTGATAGTTCAATCAAATCATCAGAATTTATTTTTTCTATTGTAACCAATTGCTTATGCCACCTCTCTAAACTAGTTTGTGTCGCATTATTTTACTAATACGAACGATTCTCATCCATTTATTGCGCCATGACCATATACCATATACTCGGTCTGTCGTGTAACTTGTGCACTAACGAAATCATTCCCAAACTTGCGATATCTCCCATTAAGTCTGTTTCACGAACTATTTAGCATATGCACCTTATAGCTACACGAAGTTTATCATTATAAATAGCTATTATACAATTTTACCATATAATTCCTAATCGGACTAGGAGAGATATATTATATAAACAAATCACAATATCATTCACAGCAAAATTCGCACAATACTTCACGTACAAATTCACAGACGCAATCATCCTATTACCCTAATATAAATACTGTGATTTTGGCTGTGAATTGATGTGTGAAAAAAGGTTTAAATATTGAATAACAACTATAGTTCAAAAAAACCACATGTAATTTCACATGTGGTTTTTGTCTGTTTAGCCCATTTTGCACCTCAAAACAGAACCCATTACTCTTGGATTACAGTTGGGTTTCTCTTATTTTGCATTACTTTATCGTTATTGCGCTTCTTTTATTGTTACAAGGTTGAAGGTATCGCCATTTAAGTTGACTTTTGCTGCAACCTTATTATTGAATTTTTTCTTGGTCATCATCATAATTTTATCATCAGCCAGCTTGCTGCCTGCGGTATCGAACTTAGTGAACTTGTATGTACCATTTGCTTGTTTGATGGATAATCCAAGGCCGCTGCCCATGCATTCCTTCATCTTCATACACTCTGTTGTATGCTTTTCAGGACTCTTCTTCAAATCTATTTTATGTATATCATCATAACCCTTTACCCCGCAACGACTATCAATCAAAAACCCAATATACTCAGGAGTTTCTGCTATAGAAGAAGCTGTGATGATATCACCTTTCAGGACCCCTTTTACTGTAACCATAATATCAGATGCCTTCTTGGTCATCATCATAATTTTATCATCAGCTAACTTGCTGCTTGCTGTATCAAACTTAAAGAACTTGTAAGTACCATTTCCTTGTTGAATTGATAATCCAAGACCGCTGCCCATGCATTCCTTCATCTTCATACACTCAGTTGTATGTTTTTCAGGACTCTTCTTCAAATCAATTTTATGGATAGCATCGTAGCCCTTTACTCCACAATTACTATCAATAAGAAATCCATTATAAACCACTTCACCAGCTTTTGCAGGGGTCTTGGTCTCGGATAATGCAAAGACCTGAAAAGAGCTGCCGATAATTAGCGCCACTACCAGCGACATAGAAATAAGATTTTTCACGAATATTTTTCTCATGAAATTACCTCCTCATTTTTTTGATTATATCCACATATTAGGCGATAAATGTGGAGATGGTATGGAGAATAAAGAAAATAAGCTAAAATATCAAAATAATATTTCCATATCTCAAAAGCAATGTCGACTCTTAAATTTCTCCAAGAAAAAAGTCAGCTCATTCGAACTGACTTTCCTGTTAGTTATATATTATTCAGGTTTATTAAAAGTATCCGCTGGGTTCGGTGTATACTTTGGCATGAAATCTGTATATTCGATTCCCTGCATCATTCCACCAGTGGCATGATGCAATTCATGGCAATGTTGTACCCACTTACCTGTATTGTCTGCTTTAAATACAACTTCAAATTTTTCTCCCGGTTTTACCATTAATGTATCCTTAATTATAGGTGCACCAGTTAGAGGCATACCATCTTTAGATAACACCTGGAAGAAATGTCCGTGTAAATGCATAGGATGATTAACTTTACTATTATTATAATAGGTAAATTTGACCATATCCCCTGTCTTTAGTTTAAGCGTCGGCAGCTCACTAAACACCTTACCATTTATTGTGTATTTTAACCCATTAGTTATATCTGTACCTAACTCCACGTTGTAGTCTACATCAAAGGACTGATTAAGAGAAAACTGTGTTGCAGTCGCCATACCATAGTTCATAAAATCAAAAGATGGATATTCTTCAGCTAATGCTTCTTCTCTAATAGTTCCATTTCCATCTACAACATTGACTGGTATCTTAATTTGGTCATTATATGCATTTTCATCATGGGCATCTATAATAAAGCTTTCTTCTGATGCAACTGTAAATTCCACATCATACCTCTCGCCTGGAGCAATCATAAGGATTTGATCCTTTATTAATCCTGCACCATTTATATTCTGCCCATCCGTGCTTACGACCTTTATATCCTGCCCAGGTATATGAATCCCGTGAGACCTATATCCTGCATTGATAAATCTCAATCTTACTACATCGCCTTTTTTAGCCTGAAGGGGTTCAATCAGCGCACCAGATTTACCATTCACGGTATATATGTCATATGCATAAGCCATCATATCTTCCTCTTCCATTACAGGATCCTTAGGCTCATTCTGTGGCATATTCATACCTGCCATGTCTGTATTGCTATTACTTTCGCCGGAAGGCATACTATCTGTTCCTGACATATCCATCCCGGACATTGAACCCATTTCTTGGGCAGGATTCTCCATCCATTCGTCAAGAATTAACGTGTAATCCTTATCAGGTTTTGGTTGATCCTTAGGTAAAACAATTAAGGCGCCATATAGTCCTTTATCAACCTGCTTTGAGCTTTCTTGGTGTGAATGGTACCAATATGTCCCTGCTACATCTGCAGAAAATTCATAGGTAAAGGTTTCTCCTGGCTTTACTGCATCTTGATTAAAACCAGGAACTCCGTCCATTGCTGAGTTTAAAGGATAGCCATGCCAATGAATTGTAACTGGCTCCTTAAGATTGTTCTTCAATTCTACTTGTACAAAGTCGCCTTGTACTACTCTTATCTCCTGCCCAGGTACAGTTCCGTTATATGTCCATACAGCCATTGATACTCCATCTTTAACATTAATATTTGTTTCCTGCGCTGTTAACGTGAACTTCTTTACAGGTTGTCCCTCTCTAGGTTTAACTATGTTTTTGGCATAATCGTGATTATTTATTGCAACACCATTGGAATTAGGCGTATTCATTGAGTCCATATTCATGGAGCCCATTCCCTGCATAGAATTCTGCTGTTGATTTGTTGAATTCATATAGTTGTTATTGTTCATAATCTGCAACGCAATCTGATTATTTCTATAGGTGACACCGGATGCAGCAATTACAACCGAGGCTGCCACCGCCAATAATGCCATTGATTTATTGCCCATAATATACCTCCCCATTTAAATTCAATAATAGAAGGTAAGCCTATACATACATTATAGGTCTACCTTCTATCAAATTAAAATTCTCTACTGCTTTGCATTTTGTTGTGGTGTCTTAAATAAGCTAAATATTGCTCCGAGTAATCCAAAAACAAATAACACTATAAATGCAATCAATACAATATTAAATATTGAAGGTAGGCTCATGTTTCCTAATATTCCACTTGTTGAGACTGCATTGCCCTGATTCATCATAGCATTCATATTTGAATTGTCAATTGCGTTTTGCGCGTCTAAGGAAGCGCCAATCGCTTGCTTTACAAGGTCATCATTTAATTGATTAACAAGTGCAACTCCCTTTGCCATCTTAAATATGCTCTCATGTATACCCATCATTCTGTCTTTGTCATAAATTAAACCGTTTTCAGAAACATATGGATTTATATTCACCATGTTTTCTGCTTCATTAATATAGTTTAGTGCCTTGCTTAACTTATTTTTGTTTTGGAATACTTGAGTGTACTGATTCGAATAATATTCCATTGGATTTTGTGTATTTGCCGTTCTTACTGCTTCTGCTTGTGTTAAAAAATCGTTATTAAGCTGTTCAAGGAGCTGCATACCACTAGCTAGCTTATATAAGCCTTTATGCAACTGCACCATCTTATTAGCATCATAACTGGTCCCCATATCCATCATAGACATATTAAGAGCACTAGTACTTTGCACTTTAGCTGCATTATTATTTTCAGGATAGATATTTATAGTTGTATTGCCATTCACATTATTTGCCGATGTATCAGCCGTTGTCGTTGTATCAGCTGGTACTGTATCAGGTGTAGCCGCTGCTGCTGGCATTTGCATTCCATTCATATTTCCCATATTGCTTGTACCATTAGGAATACTATTCACACCTTCTGATGGACTGTATGGATCTAAGGTTAAGCTTGTCAAGGAATCATTGAATGCTGCAATTGCATTGTCAAGACTTTGCTTGTTACTTAGGATGTCTTTTACAGTATCGACAACCATAGCATTTCCTTGCTGGTCTTGCATTGTCATTGAACCTTGAGGCATCTGCATTCCATCTTGCATTGTACCAGTACTTGTTATGTCATTTGAATACATGCTCATATCCACATTGCTATTATTTATGAAATAATAACTATATCCAATATAACCTAATCCACCGATAATAATTGCTATTAGAATAAATGCAAAAAGTCCTTTAAAAAATTTCCTCACTAGAGTACCCCCTTTATTTCGCATAAGGTATTTATTTAATTAATTCTAATTTTACAAATTAATTATGGAGATATTGTGGAGAAACAGTAAAATGCTAATATTCAACCCCAAACTTATAGCCTAAGCCATGGGCTGTGAGAATATATTGAGGATATTTAGTGTCTGTTTCTATCTTCTGTCTTAGATTTTTTACATGAGAATCAATTGTTCTATCAAAGCCTTCATACTCTTCGCCCATGGCTATTGTAATTAGTTCATCTCTAGTAAAAACCTTTTTGGGATATCTCATTAATGTAATAAGGAGCTTGAATTCATATGGCGTAAGGTTCACCTTCTGATTTTGCTTTTTAACTTCATAGTTTAAACTATCAACCGTCAAATCTCCTTGATTAAAATTAAATACGTTTGATTTTATTATACTTTCTTGACATCTTCTCATAAGTGCCTCTATTCTGGCTACCAATTGTCTTGGACTAAAAGGTTTCGTTACATAATCATCTGCACCAATATTAAAGCCGTCCAATATACTTTCTTCATCAGTCTTTGCTGTTAGCATCATAACTGGAACCTTGGAATTATTCCTAATATAAGCACATATAACCTCTCCAGGAATATCAGGCAACATTAAGTCCAGAACTACTAAAGCCGGCTTTTCCTCATCAAATAGATGCATTGCATCTTTGCCGTTATATGCACAAAGCACATTATACCCTGCATTTATCAAATAAGACTTTATTACCTCGACAAGCTTGATTTCGTCATCTACTACAAGGATATTTAAGGCAGGATTCAAATAGATTACCCCCCTAAGATACATATCATAGTTAATATAAGTAAAACCCCTTTACAGAGGTTTTCTTATATTGTTGTATTTAGTAAAAGCTAATTATAATAAATTAGCTTTTATTGCTCTTTATTATTCTCTAATTGTTATGCCATTTGGTGACTTTCCTACTGAAATAGTGTCAACTATACTATTGTCCATCGTATCTATTATTGTCACATTATTTGCACCGGTATTTGTTACAAATACAAAACCGCCATCCTTAGACACTGCTATTCCATGAGCCTTGTCTCCTGCTGCTACTGTAGCTTTTACTGTCATGCTCGCTACATCTATTACACTTACATCATCTGATTCTGTGTTAGCTACGTATATTGATTTGCTGTCAGGTGTTGAATGTAATTGTACTGGATATTTGCCTACTGGAATTGTCTTGATTACATTCATCTTTGACATATCCATATCTATTACTGCTACACTATTGTCCTTACTTAAAGATACAAATATATACTTGCCATCAGGTGTAAATGCAGGTTGTATCGGACCATTGCCTGCTTTTATTGTACTTACAACACTATTTGCAGCGACATCTATTATGGATATATCACCTGATTCTGTATTTGCTACAGATATATATTTATTATCTGGTGACACTCTCAAGCCATGAGGCATCTTGCCAACAGGTATTTTAGCCGTTATATTACCACTTAGGGTATCTATTACATAAACGTTGCCATTTACTAAGTCACCAGCCATATTCATATCTGTACCTTCAACTTCAGCCATTTCAGCTACTGTTACATATGCTGTCTTGGAGTCTGGGGAGAATACGATGTGGCTTGCACCTTCGCCTACTTTGATTGTGTTTACAACTTTTCCGGTTGCAGCATCAATTGCAGATACTGTGTTACTTTTACCCTCTACTACAAATACGAATTTCCCATCCGGTGTAACCTGCACGTTATGCGGACCCATTCCAACTGGGATTGTATTTTCTACCTTCATAGTCGCCATATTAAGTATAGAAACACTTGCTTCATCCTCATTTGCTGTGTAGATATAATATTGTGGCATTTCACCCATTTGTTCTTCCATGCTCTCATTTTGCTTCGGCTCGCTAGTAGGTGGTTGATTCATTTCCTGCATTGGCGTCTTTGATTGACATGCTGTCAATACCCCTATACTAAGAATAATTACTACTAGAATTGCTAAATATCTTTTCATTACTTTTCCTCCAAAGTTTCCACTAAAATGTGTAATTATTTATTCTGCATCTAAAATTTCATTAAGTATATAAAAAGAACCTGGCATAAATGACCAGGTTCTTTGTGGACTATTTGCATTTACATGCCGCCCATCATACCATTCATCATGTTCATCATGCCGCCCATCATGCCCATTCCACCTTGCATGTTCATGTTTCCAGCACCATTCATATTCATGCCGCCTTGCATGTTCATATTTCCTGCGCCATTCATGTTCATTCCGCCTTGCATGTTCATGTTTCCAGCACCATTCATGTTCATTCCGCCTTGCACATTCATTGGCATATTGTTCATATAACCCTGCATGTTGCCATTATTCATATAACCTTGCATATTACCATTATTCATGTAGCCTTGCATATTACCATTATTCATGTAACCTTGCATGTTACGATTATTCATGTTGTTCATACCATACCCATTATAGTTGTTATAATTATTAAACTGTCCAATACCCCATAGTATTGCAAAGCTTAATACAATACCAACCAAAGACATAGCTGCTAATTTAACCCATACATTTCTTTGCATTTTACTTACCTCACTTTATTTAATTTGTACAACCTACAAGTTATACTCCTTTTTCTTTGCCGCAATGTGGACAAAGCTTCCAGTCTACTTCCATTGTGTTACCACAAACAGTACACTTTTCCTTTTGATTCGCTGTGTTATTCCCCTTGAAAGTATTCTTAATTGTATCAATATCTTCACTTGTAAATATATTATTTTTAATCCATACAACTATACCTGCAACTAGTGCTATTACAAAGACTGCAAATAGAACCTTGATTAACAGCAATAATATATATGCAAATGTAGCACTATAACCCACACCAAGATTGTATCCCATATTCATATGCTCACCTCCATAATTTCCGCTAAACCCAAAGCCTGACCCCATTCCAGAGTTAAAAAGCAATGCATAGATAAACCAAAGACCAAGAATTCCTAAAATAGTAACTGTAATTACTTTTACAACTGAGTCATTTCTCATTTTCCCACCCCCTTTTACGTTTTTATCATAATATTAAGCAATTACCATGCCAATATATTAAAGACTATATGAATGCTTATATCAGTATTAAAAATATTGATTTTTTTGTTTCTAATATAACATTTTTGTGCTTTGCTCGTTTTTTAATAAAATATTCACACGTATCTATCCAAATCTCATTATCAGATTATCTAAAAGTGTTCATTTTCACACACCTAACTGTAGAATATTCTACACTTGAAAAGGCTCCATTGATTGTTAGCAATCAATGGAGCCTTTTATAAAATGCACTTTCGGACAAATTTATTTATGGTGGATATCTGTTTTATTGCAAGTTGAATTTTTCAATTCTATATATTAGCGCATGTCTTGATATTCCAAGAAGCTTTGCTGCATGAGTTTGATTTCCTTTGGACATCTCCAATGCCTGCCTTACAAAACTTTTTTCAATCTCTTCCAAGGATATCCCATTACTTGGCAATATATATATATCCTTCTTTGATGAGAATGCACCTTTAATAACTTCTTTGGGCATCAACTCCATTTTTATATGCCCATCCGAGGCTAATAAAACCATTCGTTCAATAATGTTTTGCAATTCTCTTATATTCCCCGGATATTCATATTCAAAGAGAATGTCTAGAATACCTTCCTCTACATATATATTTTCTTTATTGAGCTCCTTGGAGTATTTATCGATAAAAAATTCAATGAGTAACGGAATATCTTCTTTTCTTTCTCTCAAAGGAGGTATTTCAATAGGAATTACTTTTAGTCTATATAATAGATCCTCCCTAAATGAACCTTCCTCCACCATTTTATCTAAATCCTTATTTGTTGCTGCTACGATTCTAACATCTGTTTTGATGACCTCCGTGCCGCCTACTCTCTCAAACTCTTTCTCTTGTAAAACTCGCAGCAGTTTCACCTGCAATGCCAAGCTAAGCTCTCCTATTTCATCTAAAAACAATGTTCCTTCCTGCGCTCTATCAAAACGACCAAGCTTTCTATTTTGAGCACCAGTAAAAGCCCCTTTTTCATACCCAAATAGTTCACTTTCTAACAAATTCTCAGGTATTGCACCACAGTTTACACGAATATAAGCTTTGTTTTTTCTTGTGCTTTGACTGTGTACTGCGTTTGCGATTAGTTCTTTGCCAGTTCCACTTTCTCCAGTAATTAAAACAGTGGCATTTGTTGGACCGATTTTTTCTAAAGTCGCAAAAACATCCATCATCTTTTTACTGTTTCCAATAATTTTCTTATCAAATACCAATGCCATTTCATCTCTTAAAAATTCGATTTCCTTATTTAACTGATCAACATTTAGGGATTTTTTAATCTTCACTTTAAGTTCTTCTATATCAAAGGGTTTTTGTATATAATCTATAGCACCATGCTTCATCGCCTCAATTGCAGCTTCAGTGCTGCCGTGTGCGGTTATCATAATTACCGGGATTTTACTGTTAACTTTGTTTATTCTCTTTAAAGCTTCCATTCCATCAAGTACCGGCATTTTATAATCAAGAATAATCATATCAGGGTCACTATCTAAAAACATATTAAAAGCTTCTTCACCATCTTTTGCAGCTATTATCAGAAAGCCTTCATCCTTCAGGTTCTTTTCAAGTATCCATCTCATATTCTTTTCATCATCGGCTATTAATATTTTTTTCATCTTAGCTCTGCACCTTCCCTTTTTATAGGAAACATAATTTCAAATTTTGTACCCTTACCTAAATCACTAGTAACATTAATGATGCAACCATGTTCCTCTAGAATTCTATGTACTATAGAAAGCCCCAGGCCTGTGCCTTGTTCCTTTGTAGTAAAGAATGGATTAAATATCTTCTGTAAATTATTTTCTTCTATACCTTTTCCGGTATCTTCAAATACTAGCTTTACCCACTTATCATTATCTATTATTGATGAAATCTTGATTATGCCACCCTCGGGCATAGCTTCGACTGCATTGAATATTATATTAATAAATGCTTGTTTTAACTGCTCTTTGTCTGCTATTACTTGCACATTATCGGCTAATGAAGCCTCTAGTGCAATATTTCTTTGCATTGCATACTTATTAATTATAAGCAAAACCTCATCGATAATATCATTTAAATAGTATAGCTGTACCCCACTTTTACTGGGCTTAGCAAATTCCATCAATCCCTTAACTATTTTATTTGCTCTCTCCACTTCTTCATCTATTATATCCAATTCCTTGATAGCTTCTTCATTACCCTTAAGCTCGCTTTTCATTGTCTGTTCAATCGCTTTTATAATTGCAAGTGGATTTCTTATTTCATGTGCAATACCTGAAGATAGTTCACCTAATGCCACTAACTTCTCATTTCTTTGCGCTTGCTTCTGGAGTTTTTTCAATTCGGTAATATCGTCAATAATTATTACCAAACCCTTATTTATACTGTTCAGGTTCAATGGATAAATGCTTATATTTACATCTATCTCCTTTTTATCCAGTTGAACCTCTATGTTTTCTACAATCTTACCCTCATTTATAGCACTTAATATTTCAAACTTTATATCTGTACAGCAATGAAATACCTCCATAAAATTCTTGTCTACACAATAATGTTCAGTACCAAGTATCTCAATCGCGCCTTGATTTATAATAGTAATAAACATATCCTTATTTATTACTACAACTCCACTTTTAATGCTTTCAATTATACTATTGGTGTATTGCTCAAGTATAATATGCTTCTTGAGTTCCTCTTCTAATTGAGCATTTTTCATACTCTTCTTTTCATACAATGTCCCTGTAATAATTCCAATAGCAAAAAATAGCACTATATCAAATAGCTCATTTATTGTATCCGGACCAAAGCCAACTGTTAACAATATATGAGGCGAATAAATTAAGCTTACTAAAAAGGATATAAGTATAGCGCCTTTAAACCCATACCTAAACCCTCCAAGTATTATTGGAATAATATATAACAACCTTATAAAATTATGAACAGGCGTATTCTCCGAGTTAGTTAAATAGTGTGTAAGGCTTATAATTGCAATAAGTATAAATATCAAAATATCGAATTTATACTTGATAACTCTTTTCAATTTTTCTCACCCTTGATTGTTCTGTTTTCACAGTATGGACAGTAATTCCAGTGAACTTCGATCTTTTCGCCGCAGCTAGGACATGGCTTCTTCAAGGATTCCTTGCAAATCGGACAAACATTGAACTCTTTCTCAACCTTACTCCCGCAGCTAGGACACTTAAATTGCGCATTAATATTCTTTTGACCAAAATCATTTCTGTAAAACAATAAATAATATATAAAAAATGCAATTAATACCAGAATTAGCAATGTCATTAACTGTCACCCCTTCTTTGATTAATATCACTTCCGCAAATGGGGCATATTTTCCATCTATCGTTATCTATGATATTCCCACAGTGCTTGCATTTTCTCGCTGTATTGACAACTGCAAAGACATCATAAAGAAAAATAGATGCAATAACAATAGCAAACAGTAGAATAATCCTATAATCAATCAGACTACTAACACTATAGTACGTCCTCATTCCACCATGCATTCCCATTCCCCATCCCATTTGACTATAACTGCGTACAAATAAAGGTGCAATATAAGAATTATATATTAAGAGCATGCTCAGAACTATTAATAAAACTATTAATATAGTGCGTCTAAAAGTCATAGTATTACCTCCATTATATTTCTATATATAATTACTAGCAAAATATATGCCATATGTTAAGCTATCAAAGTGATGCTTGTCAATTGCTAAATAGGTTAGCATTATTTAACATATCTATTTTTTAAAATTATACACTATTTTATAGTGCTTTAAAATAAATATAAAATCTATGGCAGTGGTAATGCATCACTGTTATGGATGTATTTTTCGACACATACTCAACATAACTCTTTAACAGAGCCTAAATATAAAAAGAACTAAAAAATCTAGAAAGCGTCAATCATCTTGCTTTCTAGACTCTATAGTTAAATTAATAATTTGTGTTAGCAGGAACAATCACCTTTGGCAACCTTCAATAATATCTTATAATCATCTCCGAACTTGCATAAAGCATCGCAATGCTCCCTTAGTTCTGAGAACAGTATATATCTCAAGGACATACACTCAATATCTTTAAATGCTGGTCGTTTTAATTGAGCAATTATTTCTTTTTCTCGAGAATCTGGTGCGACCAAAAAGAAGTTATAGTGTTTATCGCCCAAAGATGATGATAAATCTAATAAACGTAGTATGCCAGAATATATTGATGTACTCTTTTCTATTTCAAATGCACATTCAATTTGCTGAGTATCTTTTTTTATCCAAATAACATCAATTAAAGATATTGTTTTTTTTACATCTTGATTAAAATCTAAGGGTGGAAGATTTGGTACAGTGAGAAACTCCAAGCTCTTGCCATCAATAGATTTACGCCTATCGTTGCTTGCAACATGGACATCATATCCAAGTCTGATGCCAACCTCAGTAATAAGAAGCTGCATTTTTAAGTGCTCATTTGCTTCATTTATTTCATCTTCAACTTCAGCATGGCGTTTTTTTAAGATCTTTTCTAACTTCTCTTTTTCTATGCCCACTACAGCCTCCCAGTTGTCATCCAATGCAATTTTGCCTATTCCCACATCAAATAACAATCCTGAAATTGCACCTAAATCCTTAGATAGCAGAGGCTGAAGTTCTTCACTGGTCTTTAGTATAATTTCCCTCATTTCTAGATATTGCTGCCATGATCCTAGTTTTTTATTATCCTTAAAAAGTAAGTTGAAGCCCTTTACCATTGCTGTATTAAATGGAGGAAATATAGTCGGATGTATAAAATAAAGTATATTAGCTACGGATGGTCCTAGTCCTTTTATTTTATAACTATCAAGCTTAATTATTTCCTTTATAAGTTTTTCTGAGGAGCTTGCAGATAGACATGTCTCTAAGAACTGCCCGAATAGCAATTTATTAGTCTCATTTTCATATATATCAGGTATTCTAAGTTTTGGCTTCCAATAAAAAGGATGTGCTGCACCCTCAAAAACCTGTTTCTGCTCTGTTATACAACTCAATACAAATTCTAAGGGAGAACCCTTAAAATCATTTCCAAAGCTTCTTTGTTTTATCGAGTCGATGGCTTCTATAACGCCTTTGCGGATAGATCTAAAGGCCTTCATTCTCGCATCACTTTCTATAAACCAAGTGTTGTATACTGATTCTTGGTCTTGTTTGTATTTCTCAACAATTTGTTTTAGATTTATATCCACCAAGCTTGCCCCCTCATTATTGTTAACTACTATATTTACACTTCTTCCTTTCCCTTGTAAAAACTAGTAATAAATGAATATCCAAGAATTAATTGAAAGACAGATATAAAACTCGAATTACCCTTTAGTAACACATAAATAGGATAGTCAATAATTTGGTTGTTTGTATAGTATATAAACATAGATAGTGAGAAATATAATGAAGGTATTCCTATCAATATTATTCGGGGCAAATTTATTTTCCATTTCCCTTCCTTCTCTATTTCAGTAAATAAATGCTCTAAACCCAATATTAAGCCAATCCCTCCATAAAAAACAATCATCAACATATTGGTAAAATAAGGGCGAACATTATATGTTCTTTGGGCACTATCTCTAATAACCTCAAAAACATACTGCACTCCAAACACCATTATAAGAATTAGACAAATATAAATAAAATACCTTAACCAAGAATTTGGTTTCACATATACCACCTGCCTATAAAATTAATTCTTAAAATATCTATGTCTCACATCCATTATATAGCAAACTAATATAATCTCATAGATTATATTTTCCACGTGAAATAGTCAAACTATTACATTTAACAAATTGATTATTTAATAGCCTTATAGATAAAAAGCTGGTGCTATAACCACAGCACCAGCTTTATCATATTATATATTAGTTAAGATCAAAAGGCTTTAAAAACTTGTCTATTTGCTCTGGCTTACCATTCTTATCTAGTACTTCTACCTTAGCAAATGCCCAACCTTCTACTTTAGCTGGATCAACGCCTGCACTAATAAATGGTTCTGGGTTTAGTACAAATACGATATCCTTATCATTTGTACTCATATCCTTTGCCCATTCAAACATATTTCCATTACCCATTGCTATTCCATAATGGTCTAGTTTTTCATGGTAACCTATTGATGCTCTATGTGTCCTCAGGATTTCCTTAAATGTGTCTAGTACTTTTGGATCTCCACTATAATTAAACTTTTCTGTACCAAGTTCTCCATTAACCATAAGTTTATTCATGGCCTGGTCGTACATATATATGCCCATAGGCAGCTTTGCTGGATCTAAGCCTGCATTTATAAATGGTTGAGCATCAAATTCCTGCATAGTATCCATATCCCCGCTGAAGTCTTTTCCAAGTAGGAATCTCTCTCCTGTTGGCGATGTTAAAGCCCAAGCATTAAATTCCTGGTCAGGTGCTACTTTATCTCCAAGTTTATTAACTACTGCTTCAAAAGATGTTACCGATACCTTTGCCACTACGTCTGTTGATTGACACGCTGATAATGCAAATGCCACTGTTAACGCCATTGCCGCCATTATTATTTTTTTCTTCATCTTCATTTCTCCATCCTTTACTTCATCATTTTTTCTATTGTTTCAAGTAATTCGTCTATAACCTCAGGCTCACCTGATTGAATCCTGTTTACCAGACAACTTTTCATGTGACCCTCAAGAAGTAACCTGCTGACTGATTTCATTGCTGATTGAACTGATGAAATCTGATTTAATACATCATCACAATATACATCCTTTTCAATCATTCCCTTGATGCCTCTAACTTGACCTTCAATTCGGTTTAGTCTGCTAATCAATGAGGCCTTGGCCTTCTGCGATCTATTAGATGTCCTATGATTACAGTTTTCATGACAATGTTCAGCATCTAAGTCACAACTTTCAGTTGCACACTTCTCCATTTCTTCCTTCACATTACTCACTCCATTTAATGATCTTTAGTTATACATTTTTAATTTCAACTACATCGTAGCCTGCTTCTTCGATAGCTTCTTTAATTTTAGAATCTTCTATTTCCATACCTGCTTCTGCTACAGCATATTTACCTTGTAGATTTACTTCTACCTTTGCTGCCCCAATTTCCTTTAATGCTTCCTCTACATGTCTTACGCAATGACCACAACTCATACCCTCAATACTAATTTGTTTTTTCATTTTTCATTCCTCCATTTTATTTTAATAGTTTTGATTTTATTTTTATTTATAAGGCTTAAATCTTTTTAGCCTTAAAGCATTTGTCAATACTGATACAGAGCTTAGGGACATTGCAGCTGCTGCTAGAACAGGGTTTAACAGTGGTCCGCCGAAGGCATATAACACACCAGCTGCTATAGGTATACCTGCGACGTTGTAGCCAAATGCCCAGAATAAATTCTGCTTAATGTTTCTAATAGTACTCTTACTTAATTGTATTGCTGTTGGTACATCCATAAGATCACTTCTCATCAGAACAATGTCTGCTGATTCCATCGCTACATCTGTACCAGAGCCAATAGCAATACCAATATCTGCCTGTGCAAGTGCCGGTGCATCATTTATTCCATCACCTACCATGGCTACCTTTTTACCTTCCTGCTGCAGCTTCTTTACCTCATTTGCTTTATCCTGAGGCAGTACCTCTGCCAGTACTCTATCTATCCCTACCTGCTTGGCGATTGCTTCAGCAGTTCTCACATTATCGCCGGTAATCATGGCTACTTCTATTCCCATTTTATGAAGCTTTGCTATGGCCTTTGCACTGCTTTCTTTTACAATGTCTGCAACGGCTATAATGCCAGCTAGTTTATTATCAATGGTTATATACATAGGTGTTTTACCCTCAGAAGCCAGTTTATCGGATTGTTCCTCCAACTCAGTCAAAGAAATTTCTCTATCCACCATCAGCCTTCTGTTGCCAAGAAGCATTTGCATACCGTCAATTACTACCTCTATACCATGACCAGGTATTGCATTAAAGCTATCAAGTTTCTTAATTTCAAGCCCTTGCTTTTCAGCGCCTCGTACAATTGCTTCCCCTAGTGGGTGTTCAGATCCTTTTTCTGCAGAAGCAGCTAACTGTAATAGAGATTTTTCATCAACTATAGCAGTTGTTATTACATCTGTGACCTCTGGCCTTCCTTCAGTTATAGTTCCTGTCTTGTCAAATACGATTGTATTGATCTTATGTGTAGTTTCTAAAGCTTCTCCACCCTTTATTAAAACACCATATTCGGCACCTTTACCTGTCCCAACCATTATGGCTGTCGGTGTCGCCAAGCCTAGTGCACAAGGACATGCAATAACAAGTACTGCGATAAAAGTCTTAAGTGCAAATACTGCATCTTTACCAGCCAACAACCAAATAACAGCTGTTGTTACTGCAATCATGAATACAATTGGTACAAAATATCCAGAAACGATATCGGCCATTTGAGCGATAGGCGCTTTAGAGCCTTGAGCATCCTCAACCAGCTTTATAATCTGTGCCAAAGCAGTATCACTGCCAATCTTTGTAGCTTTAAATTTGATAGAGCCATTTTTGTTTATGCTTGCAGCAAAAACTTTGTCACCTGCTTTTTTTTCTACAGGCATACTCTCTCCGGTAAGCATTGACTCATCAATAGATGTAAGTCCTTCTACAACCTCACCGTCAACTGGTATTTTCTCTCCTGGCTTAACTAGTATAATGTCTCCAACTTCAACCTCTTCAATCGGTATTTCAATTTCTTTATCGTCTTGTATTACTATTGCTGTTTTTGGTGTCAAGCCCATCAGCTTTTTGATTGCCTCTGATGTTCTCCCCTTTGACACAGCTTCTAAGGATTTTCCTAATAGTATAAGTGTTATAATTACACCTGCTGTTTCAAAGTATAAGTCCTCAACATATTTAAAATCTCCTAAAGATATTCTCCAGGTTGAGTATATACTATAAATAACAGCTGCTGTAGTACCTATTGCAATTAGTGAGTCCATATTTGGACTTCTTCGCCATAGCGCCTTATAGCCTACAGTATAAAATCTATACCCTGCTATTATTACAGGTACTACCAATAATATTTCTGTTAAGGCATATGTTAAAGGAAACTGCATCGGTTCTAACCAGCTTGGTACTGGGAAGTTCCACCATGTCACCATTGGACCCATTGCTATATATAGCAGTGGTATTGAGAAAATTGCAGATACAATGAACTTAGTCCAAAGTGTTTTTATTTCTTTTTCCTTACGCAGCTTATCTTCATCTATTGTATTCTTGTTTTCAATTTCCAGCGCTTTGTAGCCTGCTTTTGATATGGCTTGTTTTATTTCAGACAGTCTTACTGACTTTGGATTATATTTTATGATTGCCTTCTCAGTGGCAAAATTGACATTTACACTTTCTATGCCATCAAGCTTGCCTACTGCCTTTTCTACTGACTTTGCACATGCCGCACAGGTCATACCTGATATCGGAACAGATATTTCTTTGGTTTCTACTTCTTCAATGGCCTCGTATCCTGCCTTTGAAACAGCTGCCTTAATAATTTCTGTAGCTGCCTTCTCCTCATCGAATTGAACTACCATTTTTTCTGTAGCTAAGTTGACACTTACCTCACTGACCCCATCAACCTTCTTTACGGCCCTTTCAGCCGCCTTGGCACATGCAGCACATGTCATGCCAATGATTTTAAAATTTTCAGTTCTCATATATTCTCACCTTTCTTATACAGTAGTACTATCTCGAAATCATATAATACTATGTATATTTATATTAAGTAATTAGAATTAATAAATGATATACAGTACCTCCCCTATGTATATGGATTACAAATTTTTTTTGATATACATCTGTATATCAAAAAACGAGGAGTTAACTTCTTATTTGTAAATTCATCTTTATTATAATTGTAACTTGTGAAGATATTGTGGAGAAAAAATAAATTTTTAAAATTTTTCATAACACTATGGACTAACCAGACCCATAGAATGTTGCACCTGTTATATATGAATATGCCGGATGTGCAGATACCCTATAACTCAAATCACTTGGTCTCTATATACAACCTTTTATAGTTTGAAGGGATCAAAGAATTATTATAGCACTTATTGAGTTTATGAAATGAATAAGGGGATGGAAAACCAGGTTATAGGAATTCAATCCCACTATTCTGATACACGCCCTAGATATTATTCTACCTTAAGGAAGATATTGTTTCCGTATTTCTTCTAGATTTACTGTATCCATGCTGTCAACTACTTCAACTATACCCATAACGTAATCGTCCTTAAGAATTGCGTAGCCACCAACCTTTTGGGGACCAAGCTCAACCTCAATTATACCTTTCTTGCCAGCAAAAGTAGCAGCTTCTTCACCTGTATCAACATCTAGAATATAGTACTTGCCTTCGGCATTATCAAAATCGCTTAAATCAAAGGTTAACTTAGTTTTTTCATTACTGCTTGTAACCCCTACCAATGGCTTCAATTCATAACCAATGCCTTTAAACGATATGCTTTGATCTTTCCCATTGACTGAAGCTTTATTAATCAATGTTTCGGTTGGAACTTGAGTTATATCGTCGCCATAGATACTAGGTTGACTTGGTTCATCACCTATTGGGGTTGCACAGCAGCTTGGGCCTGTGCTTGGAGCAGGCAAGGACGGATCTGCCTTTGATGTATCTACAGTATCAAGATTATCTACGACTTTTATTACGCCTCTTATCATTCCCATCCAGCAGCTGAAATTTATATCTTTATCTCCCGGAGTAAATTCTTTAATATTTTCTCCCTTTTTTAGCTTCCATTCAAGATTTAACTCTCGAGCAACAATTGCATTATTACATGAATTCATTTCTTTACCATCAATGATCCACTTAACAGGTATCCCCTTTTGTACATAAAATGAATTCGGTGTGTAGCCGTTGTTATCAGCAGTCATATTTATAATTTGAATTCCATCCTGCAAAGTCGCCTTCGCAACATATGCATTTGAAGAACCGCCAGGATTGTTAGCCAATGCTGTCATCGGATTAATATTTATGCCAGCAAGTGCTAGACCCCTATTTCCCATAATTAAACCTAGAACTATGATAAGAACTCCGCTAAATTTAAGTATTTTTTTGGTATACCCCTTACTTAAAAGTCCTGATAATGCCCCAAAGGTTAGCATTAGAGGTACTGTTCCTATAGAAAACGCAAACATTGCTAAAGCGCCCTTCCCCGCACTACCGGTTCCTAGTGCAAAAAGCTGCATAGTTTGAAGTGGGCCACAGGGCATAAGCCCATTTAATATACCAACAATGAATGGAGAACCAGACTGATTTTTTGCTCTGCATACAAATTGAGGCAATTTAATATGTAGTTTTCTAAAGGCACTGAAGCCTGCCATGTTAAAGCCCATCATAATCATGAACAATCCGGCAAATATTTGCATAGCTGCTTTTGTCATGATTGAAAGTGAAAATACTGAACCAAGGGCACCAATTATTCCGCCAAGAATAGTGTAAGATACAACTCTTCCTAAGTTATATAAAAGTGCAGGTTGAATCGCTTCAAATTTATTCTTGCTTTCTTTGGATAAGCTTTGAGAAAGCATAATTCCACCGCACATACCTACGCAATGGATAGATGTAAGTATCCCTACTACGAAAAGAACTGCATAGGAGGCATTGGTAAGCTTTGCTTCCATATCAAAACCACTAGTTTTTAAACCAAGCAGCACTATGGCAGCGACAGCTATAAGGATTCCCATAAATTTATAGTCATTTGAGCTTTGTGTGCTATATCCAGCTTTTTTTATAGCAGCCTTAATTTTGTTTTGGTTGCATAATTCACTATCATATTGAACTTCAACAAATTGCCCACTATAACTAGCTTTGGCATGCACTACCCCATCTAATTGCCTAATAGCTCTCTCAACACGACTTTCGCATGAGGAACAGGTCATTTCATACACTTTAATTTTCTCATTCTTAATACTCATAGACATCCTCCAAATTGCATTTATAGAATAAAACAGGTTTAAACTTTATCTTTTATAATAAAGTTGCACCTTTAACGACTAAGTTTTTGCTACTAATAAAAATATATATAACAAATATGTTGATTTTATGAAGATGTAGGAACTTTAAGAAATAATTTATTAATAGTTCTTAAAGTTTTATATAATCAATATGAAATATTTTTCTGCTTGATACATATAACGTCATGCGATCTTCGCATATACAATATAGAATATGATTAAAGCAAACCTGATTACTAAATTAAAGAAAGTACATTTGGGGATTAAGTATGAACTGTCATGAAGATAACACTAGTAAACTAATATAAATAAATCACATTTATCTCTTTATATTAATATAATAATTATTATGCGGAAAAAAGGAGTGAATTTATTGGCTATTTGGTGTACTAGTCCTCCAGAATTTCATTCTAACGATAGAGTAGTATCCTTAGTATATCACCATCCACCAGAGATTGAGCCAGGAACAAAAGGAACCATTGTTTCCCCACGAGTAGGCAACTTATATGTTGTACAGCTTCCAAATGGGGATCTTCATAGTTGGTTTGCTGGGTCAGAATTACAACCTATAACCCCACAGTTTAATTGTCGCGAACTAATTTGCGAGGGATCTCTTGCCAGAATAGTTGCGACAGAAGGTCATCCACCTCATATCAAGCCTGGAATGATTGTTAAAATAATTAAAGCTATTGGACAGGTATCTTTCTATGATCTTATGATTGATGAAAAAGGTTACCATAGGTGGCTAGCAGGATTTGAAATTGTACCATTAGATGTTGTATCTCAAGAGAAGTAAGATATTCTAGTATTAAGTAACATTTAAAGAAGGTAGGAATTAATCCTACCTTCACTTATTCCACTATCAACAAAGTAATCTCAACGTGGATGGTGTATTCTAATTAGTATATGAGCTAACAAATGCGAAGATGCGGTGGATAGCGCCGTATCCATGATTATCAGGCATATGACTTTAGGGTTTTTAGACAAAAATGAAAAAGCTTATAATTAGGCATTCACCTAAATATAAGCTTTCAATACTTCAGTCAGTTTATAACTTTTTTAACCAGTAACATACTTTTTTACATAGACACAATCTATGTAAAATCCCTACCTAATCCCTCTACTCCACCGTTACTGACTTCGCCAAGTTCCTTGGCTTATCAACGTCGCAACCCTTCTCTACTGCCATGTAGTATGACATAAGTTGTAGTGGTATTACTGATACAATAGGTGATAATATATCTAATACGTTTGGTATATACAATGTATAATCTGCTACTGTTTCTATATCCTTGTTGCCTTCCTTTGCTATTGCAAATACGGAGGCTCCTCTTGCTTTAACTTCCTTAACGTTGCTTACCATCTTTTCATAAAGGTCATTTTGAGTCAGTATTGCTACTACGATTGTACCTGGTTCTATAAGAGCTATTGTACCGTGCTTAAGCTCGCCTGCTGCGTAAGCTTCTGAGTGGATGTAGGATATTTCCTTCATCTTCAAGCTTCCCTCAAGTGCTACTGCATAGTCTAAGCCTCTTCCTAAATAGAACATATCTCTTGCATTTGAGTTTCTTGTAGCAAACTTTTGGATGATATCTTTATGATCTAATGAAGTGCTAATCATATCAGGCAGCTTAGTCATTTCATTTTTGATTTCGCCTATTTGCTCATCTGTCAAAGTACCCTTTAAATGTGCCATGTGAAGCGCTATTTCATAAAGAGCAATAATTTGTGTTGTATATGCTTTTGTTGAAGCAACTGCGATTTCAGGACCCGCCCAAGTGTATAGCACATCGTCTGATTCTCTCGCAATGGAGCTGCCCACTACGTTAACGACGCTTAATATTCTGGAGCCGCGCTTCTTTGCTTCCTTTAATGCTGCAAATGTATCTAGGGTCTCACCGGATTGACTTACTATGATTGTAAGAGTCTTACTATCTACAATTGGACCTCTATATCTAAATTCTGATGCAATATCAACCTCTACAGATATATTCGCTAGCTTCTCGATTACGTATTTGCCAACCATTCCAGCATGATATGCTGTACCACAGGCAACTATGAAAATCTTGTTTAAGCCTTCCAAGTCTTCCTTAGTCAGCTTTATATCATCAAGCTTTATCGTTGGGGAGTCTGGAACTATTCTTGATGTCATCGTATCTTTAACAGCCTTTGGCTGCTCGTGAATTTCTTTGATCATGAAATGCTCATAGCCGCCTTTTTCTGCTGCTGCAACATCCCAGTTAACTTCAAATATTTCCTTCTTAACTTCTCTACCTTCTTCATCAAAGAAGTTAATGCTGTCCTTTGTTATTACAGTCAATTCATTTTCATTCAGAAGGTAAATCTTTCTAGTATGCGCTAATATAGCAGGTATGTCTGATGCAATGAAGTTTTCACCTTCACCAACGCCTACTATTAGTGGGTTTTCTTTTCTTACACAAACCATTTTATCCGGCTCCTGCTTGCAAATTACTGCAAATGCATAGGAACCTCTTATTTTCTTAAGTACCTTACGTACTGCTTTTATTAAGTCACCCTCGTAATAGAAATCTAAATAATGAGCCAATACTTCTGTATCTGTGTCAGAAAGAAATACATAACCCTTTTCCATTAAGAAGCCCTTGATTTGCATATAATTCTCGATGATGCCGTTGTGAACTACTGCAATATCCCCTGAGCAGTTTGTATGTGGATGAGAATTTACGTCAGAAGGCTCACCATGAGTCGCCCATCTTGTGTGACCTATGCCCAGACAGCCCTCTAAAGTCTCCTGCTGTAGTTTCTCTTCCAACACAGCCAGTCTTCCCTTGTACTTTCTAACACTTATATTATTATTGTTGAAAACAGCTATACCAGCTGAGTCATAACCTCTATATTCTAATTTTTGAAGTCCCTCTATTAATATTGGAACTGAGTTTTTAGGTCCTATATATCCAACTATTCCGCACATATATATATGCTCCTCCCGATTTTTATTATTAATTTATTATTTGTCAAAATTCTTATGTTAACACATTTTCAGGCAAAAAAAATACTACCAGGTTAAACTGCTAGTAATTCAGTCCCTATGGCTCAATAGAATTTACTTTGTCCCTTCGATTACTCGAGGATTTGTAAAATCCTTAACACTGTTAAGCCGCAGCGCAGGGCACCCGCCGAAATTTCGATAAACCCTGACCTCGTCAACTCATCATATGTGAATGATAAGTCTGGCGCTTCTAAGTTTTTATGAGTGACATCAAATCACCACCTTTTTAAAAATTATCCTCCATTGTCATAAATGGCAATATATTACTGCCTAATTCCTATTCTATATTATTTTATTCACAAATGCAAGTTGTGGAACTATTTTCCTAATATTATTCCTTCGAGTTTATATTACATTATATGCAATGACCAAAAGGCAGTGCCTTGTGCGTGCTGGCACAGAGCATCATTTCTTGATGAATCAAGAGGATGCCTAGACCAGCCCCTACAATAAAATAAAGGTTGGTAATATAATTACCAACCTTAGTTAACCCAATTAGCCTAACTTTTCTTGAATCATATCAGCAATGCGCTGTGCATCTGCCAGAAGATCGGCTTTGTTTTCTCCCTCCAGCATAACCCTGACTAAGGGCTCTGTGCCAGAAGGTCTTATAAGTACTCTGCCTCTATCCTTCAGCTTATCTTCTACTTCTTTGATTGCTTGCATGATTTCTGCATCTTGGTTGTACTTATCTTTATTTTCATTCTTTATTCTTGCATTAATTAGTACTTGCGGCAGTTCTGTCATTACTGAGGAAAGGTCAGAAAGTTTCTTTCCTGTTTCCTTCATAACTGCTAGTAATTGAAGTCCTGTCAACAATCCATCGCCGGTAGTGTTATAATCACGGAATATAATATGTCCAGACTGTTCTCCACCCAAATTATAGTCGTTGTTGATCATTTCCTCCAGCACATATCTATCACCAACTGTAGTCTTTGCTACATTGACCTGTTCTCGCTTCATTGCGATATCAAAGCCCATGTTGCTCATAACAGTAGCTACTACTGTATTATTTTTTAGGGTGCCCTTTTCTTTCATGTGTTTTGCACAAATAGCTAGAATATGGTCCCCATCTACCAGATTGCCCTTGTTGTCTACAGCAATTAGTCTATCTGCGTCACCATCGAAGGCTAAGCCTATATCAGCTCCTGTGTCCAATACAAGTCTCTGTAAATCTTTCGGGTATGTTGAACCGCAATTAACATTGATATTCTTGCCATCTGGCTTGTTGTTTATTACTAAAATCTCCGCCCCTAAATCAGCCAATATAGATGGGGCTGCTATGTATGCTGCACCATTCGCACAATCCACGGCAATCTTTAGCCCTCTTAGATTCACATCAACGGTTTTCTTAAGAAATTCAATATATGAATGAACTGCATTGTCAATTTCAATCTTTTTACCGATATCCCCTGCAGTTGGATTTGCTATAGTATTTGTTTCATTCAAGAGATATTCTTCTATTCTATCCTCTAGCTCATCAGATAGCTTATAGCCCTTGTTGTCAAAAAACTTGATGCCATTATACTCAAAAGGATTATGAGATGCTGATATAACTATTCCTGCATCCAAACCTAAGTGTCTTGTTAAATGAGCTACCGCTGGAGTAGGTTGTACTCCTAACACTACTGCCTCCGCCCCCATAGAACAAATACCTGCAATAAGAGCTGCTTCCAGCATATCCCCGGATATTCTGGTGTCCATGCCTACTGCAATTTTAGGCTTATGATGAGTTTCTTCAGTGAGGACATAGGCACCTATTCTACCTAAATTAAAGGCTAGCATAGAATCCAGTTCTTTGTTGGCTATACCTCTTACGCCATCAGTTCCAAATAAACGACCCATTATTACCCCCCTTTCAATAGTTCGGATAACCATGCAAATTACTTATGCACAATTATATTATTATCTTATTCATAATAACATATAAGCGGTTTGTAATCAATTTGAATATGTAGAAGCAAAAACTCCCAAGTTTGGAACTTAGGAGTTAAAGAGGGATGCTGTGGGCAGCATCCCCTACAGACAGGGATTATTACATGTTTTCTGGTACTTCTATGCCTATCATGTTTAAGCCTAGTTCTATTACGTTGCAAACCGATTTCGTTAAGTCCAATCTCGCAGCTTTTAATGCTGGTTCTGCATTCATTATTGGATGTGAGTTGTAGAACTTATTATATGCCTTTGCAAGGTCAGTTACATGACGAGTGATTACAAAAGGCTCATTTCTTTCTGCTGCTTCTTTAAGTGTTGCCTTAAAGCTGTCTAGCAATTTAACCAAGCTAAATTCTTCTTCACTGACAAGTGTACTGTAATCAGCCGCTTCCGACAATTCCCCAGCCTTACGAAGTACACTTTTACCTCTTACACAGGTATATTGTACATATGGACCTGCATCCCCCTCGAAGCTCATGATGTCCTCCCAGGAGAATATGATATCCTTGTCTTTGCTGTTCTTAAGGATGGTATATGCAACCGCACCCATAGCAACCTTTTTGGCTACCTCAGCTTTATTAGCAAGATTGCTGTTCTTTGCTTCGATTATCTCTAGGGTCTTTTCAGCGGCTTCATCCAACACATCCTTGGCATAGATTATATCCCCGGATCGAGTTGCAAGCTTTCGGTCCGCAAACTTAACCAAAGAAGTTCCTACAAAGGACATGTCATCGGACCAATCAAAGCCCATTAGCTTTAACACTTTAAATACTTGTTTGAAGTGCAGCGCCTGTGTATTTCCTACTACATACAAGCATTTGTGAAAATTATAGTGTCTATGTCTGTATAAACCTGCCGCCAAGTCACGAGTGGCATAAATAGACGCTCCATCTGACTTTATTATCAAGCAAGGTGGCATACCATACTGCTCTAGGTCTACTATCTGCGCTCCATTGCTAAGTACCAGCATGTTTTTATCTCTTAGCATCTGAACCACTTCATCCATTTTATCCGTATAGAAGCTTTCTCCATCATAAGAGTCGAATTCAATATTGAATTCATTGTATAGTTTTTTAAACTCTACTATGCTAAGGTCTCTAAATTTTTGCCATAAACCCATCATTTCTGGGTCCCCATCTTCCAGCTTCTTAAAAAGCTGTCTTGCTTCAGTTTCCAAGGATGGATCTTTTTCTACCTCTTCATGGAACTTTATATAAACCCTAAGAAGCTCATTGATCGGCTCCTTCTCTAGGGCTTCTTCATTTCCCCAATGCTTGTAAGCAGCAATCTGCTTTCCAAAGTTTGTACCGTAGTCACCTATATGATTTAATCTTTGCGTTTCGTAGCCTAAATGTCTATAGATCTTTTCTATAGCACTACCTGTAAGGGTAGTTACCAAATGTCCTATGTGGAAAGGCTTTGCAATATTAGGTGATGAAAACTCAACTAATACTGTCTTTCCATTTCCTTCAGTAGAAGTCGCGAAATTCTTCCCATTTGCTAGCACCTCTGTCAATACACTCTTTATAAACTCACCTTTGTTTACAAAGAAATTTACATAACCGCCAGCTGCTTCTACCTTGCCCACTACATTGTCAGTTTCGAACTTTCCAGCTAATTCTGCAGCTATCATATTAGGAGCCTTTCTCAATGTCTTTGAAAATTGAAAGCACGGAAAAGCGTAATCTCCCATATTTGACTGAGGTGGTATCTCAATAAGCTCTAAAACCTTTTCTAAGTCCATATCAACCATTTGACTTATCTTACTAGCAACTTCCTTTTTAAAATCCATAATAGTCCCTCCAGTATTTGAATTTGAGTAATCTTGTATGTATTTAGAGGGCAGACACTTGGGTCTGCCCCTACATGAACACAAATTTAATATTACTTAGTTTAACCAAAAACTAAAAAAAACCCAATCTCTAAATAAAAAGAGACGGAGTTCCGTGGTACCACTCTAATTGACCCTTAGGCTGTTCACCATAAGGCCCACTCAATATCTTTAACGCAGACATACGTACAGTTTACTTACCTATAATTTAGGTTTTGACTGAATTCTCCCCGGCTCTTTTCTCACTGATATTGCTGCCAGCTCGCACCTAATCTGGCTCTCTTGGAACAAGTGATAGTGATACTCTTCCGATTCATAGAAATTATATATGATTACATGACATTATACACGATTACTTGGCATTAGTCAATGGCAAAATATAAAGATACACTTCTAAATTAAGAAAGATTCTTCAATATGTTAAAATAACACGACTTTCGGTAATAACAACACAACGAAATTAATAAAAACCACTCAACGCTTTAATAAAGGAATAACTTGCTGAAGTAAAGCTTCATTGCCCTAGAGGAATACCCCGAAGAAACTTGCTTTGTCGTACTCCAGAGCTACAGCCCTCAAAGTAAGTTTCTGGTGCTATTGAAGCTGTTGTAAGCAAATTCGTTCCTTTAGTGAAGAATATACCCTATCAGTCGTTAAATTTAAATAAAAAAATTGGTCATTCTAAATTTGGAGAATGGACGGATGGCGGGATTAACGCCGTGCCCACTTAGAATGACCAATGTTTATTAAGATCTTATTTTATACAAGCAGCTCCTCTTACTAGAGCTTCCTTATTTACTGGAATTACGCTTGCCTTTTTGCCACTGAATATTTCAGTGATGATTTCCATGATTGTGTCTTGCTTTGCAGCACCTGAAGCTTCTAGGTACGCACCAAGCATAACCATGTTAACGATTCTGCCGTTTCCAAGTTCATTGGCAATATCGTTTGCAGGTACATAGTAAACCTTTATATCATCTCTTGATGCCTTTTGCTCAATCAATGAACTGTTGATGATAAGTACGCCGCCTGGTATAACATCTCCCTCGAACTTGTCAAGAGAAGGTCTGTTTAGTATTAATGCAGCAGTTGCTTCTGATACTACAGGAGCACCAACTGGCTCATCTGATACGATAACGTTACAGTTAGCTGTACCGCCACGCATTTCAGGACCATAGGATGGTAACCAAGACACATTCTTGCCTTCCTTAAGTGCTGCTTCAGCTAATATCTTACCCATAGCCATTACGCCTTGTCCACCAAAGCCTGCCATTATAATTTCATGTGTCATTTATTTCTCCTCCTCTGGTGTTCTAAAGTTACCCAATGGGAAGTATGGCATCATGTTTTCTTGCAGCCATTTTAATGATTCAACAGGAGTCTTACCCCAGTTTGTTGGGCAAGTTGAAAGTACTTCAACTATTGTAAAGCCCTTGCCTTCCATTTGTATTTGGAAAGCCTTCTTAATTGCTTTCTTAGCTTGGTTAATATGTTTAACGTCATGTACGGATACTCTCTCAACAAATACTGCCTTTGGAATTGTTGCTAGCATTTCACTCACCTTTAAAGGTAAACCTGCATGGTTTTCATCTCTTCCAAGTGGAGCTGTAGTAGCCTTTTGACCAATTAGTGTTGTTGGAGCCATTTGTCCGCCTGTCATACCGTATATTGCGTTGTTTACGAATATTGTAGTAAACTTTTCGCCTCTCATAGCAGCGTGAACGATTTCTGCTGCACCGATGGAAGCTAAGTCCCCATCACCTTGGTAAGTGAAAACTGTTTTGTCAGGATGTACTCTCTTTATACCTGAAGCAACGGCTGGAGCTCTTCCATGTGCTGCTTGCTGCATATCACAGTTGAAATAGTCATAGCAGAAAACTGCGCATCCAACAGGAGCAACCCCTATGGATTTATCTACTAAATCTAGTTCTTCCAATACTTCTGCAACTAGTCTATGGATTATACCATGGGTACAACCTGGACAGTAATGCATAGGTTTATCTGTCAAACCTTTTGTTTTTTCAAATACTACAGCCATTATTTTGCACCCCCTAATACCTTCTTAGCATGCTCAACTATAGCTGCAGGTGTTGGTATCATACCGCCTGTTCTGCCATAGAAGTGCACTGGCTTCTTGCCTGCTGAAGCAATCTTTACATCATCAATCATTTGTCCCATACTCATTTCTACTGTTAAGAAAGCTTTTACGCTTGCTTGGTTAGCAGCAGCTTCTACAGCTTCTGTTGGGAAAGGCCATAATGTAATCGGTCTGATCATGCCGGCCTTTATGCCTTCGCTAGCTAGCTTAGTTATAGCATTTCTTACAATTCTAGCTGTTGTGCCATAAGCTACAAATACGATTTCTGCGCCTTCAACATTGTAGTTCTCTACTCTTGTTTCATTTGCAGTGATTTCATCATATTTCTTAAATAACTTTATATTGTGGTTTTCACATTCTTGTGGATCTATAAAAAGTGAGTTTATTACATTTGGCTCTCTCTTGCCGCCAGTTCCAGTTGTAGCCCAATCCTTTGCAGGAAGCTCTCTCTTTGCTACTGGTTTGAATTCAGCTGGTTCCATCATTTGACCAATCATGCCATCACCCATTATCATAACAGGCATTCTATATAGATCAGCTAAATCGAAGGCTTCTTGAGTTAAATCAACAGCTTCTTGTACTGAACTTGGAGCTAAAACGATTAGTCTGTAATCTCCATGTCCGCCGCCCTTTGTTGCTTGATAGTAGTCTGACTGTGCAGGCTGAATACCACCAAGACCTGGGCCACCTCTTACTATGTTAACTATAACGCATGGTAGCTCTGCTCCAGCGATATAGGATATACCTTCTGCCTTTAAGCTTATTCCAGGGCTGGATGAGGATGTCATAATTCTTGCACCTGAACCTGCTCCACCATAAACCATGTTTATTGCTGCAACCTCTGATTCAGCTTGTAGGAAAACTCCGCCCTCTTGTGGCAATCTAAGTGACATATATTCTGGTATTTCGTTTTGTGGTGTAATAGGATAACCAAAGAAGTATCTGCAACCTGCTTTTATGGCTGCTTCTGCAATAGCTTCATTACCCTTCCATAATTCCTTCGCCATTAATGTCTAACCTCCCTAATAAATTTAATAAGACTATAATCTCTCTACTTTAATTACTACGTCAGGGCAAATCTTAGCGCATGAACTGCAAGCAGTGCACTTATCCATTTCCTTAACTGTTGCTGGATGATAACCCTTAACATTGATTCTTTCCTTGTCCATTACGACAATCTTTACTGGACAAACTGTTGTACAAAGTTCACAGCCTTTGCACTTGTTTTCATCAAAACTTACTCTTCCTGCCATTTGTTAACCTCCTTAATTTTGCGTACTTATTCCCATGGTTTTTTCATGTAAATATCTATGGGGAAAATCTCACCTCTAAGATTCTTCGGTAATTGGTCCACCAAAGACTTTTGAACTACAACATACTTTATAGGTAGTCCAAGAGCATCTGATACCTGTTCACACAGCTGTTGACCTCTCATAATATCGTCAATAGTTGTTTCTCCACATAGATGTGTATTGTTGACCAATGCTGTAACCTTTTGCCTTGAGCCTGCTTCGATTGCTCTTATATAGTTTATAGCGCCGTCCAAATCTTGAGTAAAGCTTCGATTGGCGTTAAGCACAAATAGCATATCGTATGGCTCAGTGTCCAGACTCTCATGATATCTGCCTAATGCTGTTGCTCCTACCTTGTCCCCTCCAACATCAAGTACTGCCTGATAGGATTTGTCATGAAAAACTGTATTTATCTCAGGGGACAAAGCAGGTATATCACCTGATAAGCCCTTTACTGACGAGGATATTACTCTAATGCCTTTTTCCTCAAAAAGAGGTCCTAGCTGTCTGGATCTAAAATATGGATTAACGATGTCCAAATCTACAATTGCAGTTTTTAAGCCTGCCGCCGCGAGTCCTAATGTATAATTGACCGCGAACTCAGTTTTTCCACTGCCATAATGACCTGTGATTATCCTAATTCTTTTTTCATCAAACATAAACAAATCCCTAGTAACGCAGCAAAGCTTAGTTTACATTTGTCTCTTCGGACCAATAGCGTCCTTGGTGAAGTATCTACGTAAAGTTGACTTTGCTGTGTTAGTTCCTTTATTTGTATTCTTTGGCTTTCTCTTCGCCTCTAAGCACTCTTAGTCCGCCTTCAGCTAAAGCTATCATTTCATCTTCTCCAGGGTAAACTTTTACCTCACTGATGAATTCAACTCTTTCTTTAATCCAACCTACAAGTGCCTTATCGTATGCAAGCCCACCTGTCATGATTATTGCATCTACCTTGCCCTCAAGTACCGCGGCGCAAGATCCTATTTCCTTTGCAACTTGGTACGCCATTGCTTTGTAAACAAGCTCAGCTTCTTTATTGCCGTTCTTAATCATTGCTTCTACTTCTCTGCCATCGTTTGTTCCTAGGTAAGCAACCAAACCGCCCTTACCTACAATCTTCTTCTTTAGTTCATCTATGGTGTATTTACCTGAGTAGCAAAGCTTTATCAAGCCGCTTACAGGCAAAGTTCCTGTTCTTTCTGGCGAGAATGGGCCTTCTCCGTCCAGTGCATTGTTTACATCAACAATTCTGCCATTTCTATGTGCGCCAACAGATATACCGCCACCTAAGTGAGCAACTATAAGGTTTACAGCATCATAAGCTTTGCCCAAATCCTTTGCTGCTCTTCTTGCTACAGCCTTTTGGTTAAGCGCATGGAATATACTTATTCTCTCTAATTCAGGCATGCCTGATATTCTAGCTATTTCATCCATTTCATCAACTACAACTGGGTCTACAATGAAAGCTGGGATATTAAGCTGTGCAGCTATTTCATTTGCTATTATTGCTCCAAGGTTTGATGCGTGCTGACCCATTGCTGCTAGCTTCAAGTCGTTAAGCATTGTGTCGTTAACCTTGTAAGTACCGCCTTCCATAGGCTTTAATAGTCCACCTCTACCAACTACACCACTAAGCTTAGTAATATTGATGTCATTTTTATTCAAGGTGTCTAGAATAACATTTTTTCTAAATTCGAATTGGTCCGCCACGGAATTATATGGTGCAAGCTCTTGATCCGTATGTCTAAGAGTTGTCTCCATTACTGGCTTTTCATTGTCAAATATCGCAATCTTTGTTGATGTTGAACCTGGGTTTATGATTAATAATCTAAATACTTCCTGCATTTTTCTCCTCCAGAATATATTATTTACTTGCCATCAAAACGCCAATGGCGATTGAGTTTAACTTTGCTTCGTCAGAATCAGCTCTTGAAGTCAGAACTACTGGAGCCTTTGCCCCAACAATAATACCAGCGTTCTTTGCTCTAGCAAAGAATACCAATGACTTGTAAAGCATGTTTCCTGCTTCAATTGTTGGTACCATCAATATATCCGCAAGTCCTGCTACGGGATGATCCATACCCTTATGCTTTGCTGCTTCAACAGATATCGCATTATCAAGTGCAAAAGGTCCTGCTACAGTGCAGTTCTTGATTTCACCTCTTTCATTCATAGCCACAAGTTCAGCCGCATCTACAGTTGCCTGCATCTTTGGATTTACCTTTTCAACTGCTGCAAGTACGCCTACCTTTGGATTTTCATTGCCCAAAGCATGAGCAACCTGTACAGCATTTTCTATTATCTGCTTCTTTTGCACCAAGCTAGGTGCAAGGTTCATCGCTGCATCAGTTACATAGAATAATCTATTGTATCCATTTACATCGAACACAGCTACGTGAGACAATACATTACCTGTTCTAAGACCTATGTTTTCATCTAGTACTGCCTTTAATATTACTGAAGTATCTACTAAGCCCTTCATCAGAAGCTGAGCTCTGCCTGAAGAAACCAGTTCAACTGCCTTTAAACAGGCTTCAGCCTTATCAGCAATGTGGATAATCTCGAATTTTGCTAGCTCAACTCCACACTTTCCTGCTGCAGCCAGTATTTCATTCTCATCTCCAACTAGTATTGCATCTGCTATGCCTAAGTCTTTTGCGCTGTTGATTGCACTTAGCACTTCAACATCTTGCGCCACTGCAACTGCTATTACCTTTGGACCTTTTTCTCTTGCTGCCTTCAATATTTGGTCAAAAGCTGTTATCAAGTTATTTCACCTCATTTTCATAAATTTTAGCTGTTTCTTCACCATTTAGTACTCTCTGAGTGCCTTCAGCCAAGGCAAGCATCTCATCTTCACCTGGATATACTTTTACTGGTGCTATAAATTGTACTCTCTTGGATATTTTCTCACATAAAAGGTTTGAATATGCAATGCCGCCTGTTAACAGAATTGCATCCACTTTACCACTTAAAACTGTTGCGACAGCGCCAAGTTCCTTTGCAATCTGATACGTCATAGCGTCAAATACTAATTCAGCTTTTTTGTCGCCGTTTTCAATCATTTTTATTACATCTCTTGCATCATTAGTTCCTAAATAACCTACAAAACCAGCCTTACCAACAGTCATTTTCTTTATCTCTGCTTGGCTATACTTCCCTGAATAACAAAGCTTGATAAGTGCTCCTACAGGAACTGTGCCAGCTCTCTCAGGTGAGAATGGTCCTGCATCATTTGCATTATTTACATCAATTATTCTACCACCCTCAACTGGTGCTATTGAAATTCCACCACCTAAATGAGCTACTAAAAAGTTTAGCTCTGATAAGTCTTTTCCCATATCCTTAGCTGCACGTCTAGCAACAGCTTTGATATTTAAAGCATGTACCAAAGATTTCCTAGGAAGCTCAGGCAAACCAGATATTCTAGCTATATCTTCAAATTCATCCACTGCAACAGGGTCTACTATGAAGGAAGGAATTCCTTGGCCATCTGCAATTCCCTTAGCTATTATTCCGCCCAAGTTAGAAGCATGCTCGCCTTGGATACCAATTCTTAAATCCTCTATCATAGCATCTGTAACCTTATATGTACCACCTGGCATAGGTTTTAGAAGACCGCCTCTGCCTACCACTGCTGCAAGGCTTTCCACTTCAATCTTCTCTTCCTTCAACCATTCCAATATCATTTCTTGTCTATATTGAAACTGATCAGTGATTTTTTCATATTTTGATAATTCTTCTGTTGAATGGTTAAGATTTTTCTGTAAAATGTTTTCTGTGTTCCTGAACACCGCTACTTTGGTGGATGTGGAACCCGGATTGATTACTAGCAGGTTTTCCCTTTGCATCTCAAAACACTCCTTAATATTATCGTTGTTGTATTATTCTTCATTTAAGAGGTAATTTATTAGTTTTTTGCTATATATGTTGTAAAGAAATATGAAATTATGTTATTACGGTTTATAAGTAGCAATTGTCGTGCCATATCGTACTAATCTAAAAAGTATTTAAGGCTTATTTATAAATTAACAATAGGTCTTAAAACATTGAAAAAAGCAAGTTTCGACAAAATGTCGTACTTGCTTTCTGTAATACTCAATTCAAATTGTGGTTTAAGTATGAGTCAATTTTCATTTTTGCAAAAAACTGCATGCATAATTTTGCACTATAATAAATCTGCGCAAGTTTTTGCACTCTAATTAATCCCATATTTATCAATTTTATAGTATAGGTTTCTTAAGGATACATTCAGCATTCTAGCAGCCTTCGTTTTGTTGTTTTCACACTGCTTCAGAATCTGTTGGATGTACCTTTTTTCTGCCTTTTCTAGAACCTCTTCTAAATTAGCTCCAATTTCTATATTTTCATCCATGGCTTCTATTGAATTCGTATACCTTTCCATTTGAGTCCCCAGCTTAGGGATATGATCAAGTAGAATAACAGTTTCATTGGTTTTCATAGTAATTATAGCGCGTCCTATGACATTCTCAAGCTCTCTTACATTCCCCGGCCAATTATAGCTTTTCAGCTCCGAAATTGCCTCTTTTGAGATATCCCTTATGTTTCTTCCGTACTGCTGATTGAATTTCTTTATAAAGAAGGTTGTAAGATCATTGATGTCTCCTTTTCTCTTCCTAAGTGAAGGCAGGCTGATAGGGTAGACATTTAATCTATAGTACAGGTCCTTTCTGAAATGGCCAGCTTCGATTTCCGCTTCCAAATCTCTATTTGTAGCGGTAATTACTCTTACATCAATGTTTATGGGTTTAGTACCGCCAACTCTGACTATTTCTCTTTCTTGAAGAACACGCAAAAGTTTTGCCTGAGTACTTGTAGGAACTTCCCCAATTTCATCTAGAAATATAGTTCCCCCGTTGGCTTCTTCAAAAAGACCTTTTTTGCCGCCTTTTTTGGCTCCCGTAAAAGCGCCCTCTTCATATCCAAACAACTCAGATTCCAACAGGGATTCAGAGATAGCGCTGCAATTAACTCTGACAAATTGTCTGTACTTTCTCTCACTGGAATTGTGAATGGAGTGAGCGAAAATCTCCTTGCCAGTACCGCTTTCACCTCTGAGAAGCACTGTGGCTGGCGTTGCCGCCGCATTTCTCGCCTTTTCTATGGCCGCTATCATTAAGGGATCTTGTCCTACAATATCTTCAAAAGTATACTTTCCCTCTAGCTTACGTATTATTTCCTTTGCTTGCTTTAATTCATGAGAAAGCTTTGATATCTCTGTTAGGTCATGGAGTACTCCTACACTTCCTCGCAGTTCGCCGTCTACGATAATGGGAGCCGCATTCACAAGTACTTCCCTATGACCCGGTCCAACCTTTAGCAAAGCGCCTTTTACAGGCTGCTTAGTATTAATAACCTTGAAATGTATACTTTCTCCTTCAGCAATATCCACTGTGGCAGGTCTGCCTATTACATCCTTTTCAGAAAGCCCTGTAATTCTTGTATATGCGGGGTTTATCATTACTCCATTTCCATCTTGATCCACAACAGATATAGCATCCTGAGTCGCGTTAAATATGGCCTCCATCATACTCTTCATTTCATTGAGGTTTGTTATTTCTTCAGCCAGCTCTATTACATCAGTTATATCTCTAAATACCGCAATAGCCCCTATCATATTGCCATCGTCGTCCTTTACGGGCATACGATTTGTAATAATCTTGATTTTGCCTAAATTCTGTTGCTGGTTAAGCTCAGATTTGCCTGTCTCAAGTATATATGGAAGTCTGGTATCAACAACCACATCCCCAACATATTTGCCTATGGCATCCTCTACCTTTATATCCGTCAGTTTCTCTGCTGCAGTGTTAAATAGTGTTATAACGCCATCTAGATTAACTGCAATCATTGCATCATGGGTGGAATTTAGTATTAATTGCATTCCTCTTTCCATTGCTTACCTCACATACTTTCAAAACTTAACTGAGAATTGTCGCTTGTACTATATAGGGCTGACACATGGGTCAGCCCCTACATCTATATAGTAGTATTATTTTATAGGCTTGTATCTCTTAATTATATTCTCTGCCGCTTTTATACCGTCAACAGCCGCGCTTATTATGCCTCCGGCGTAACCTGCGCCTTCGCCTATTGGATACAGATTTTCTATGTTTTCTGATTCCATATTTTCTTTACGTACTATTCTTAAGGGTGCCGATGTTCTCGTTTCTACGCCCGTAAGCACAGCATCTTTCCTTGCGAAACCCTTTATCTTTCTATCAAAATTCTTTATAGCTTCCTTTAAGGTAGTTGTTACATAATCCGGCAGGCATAAATGCATATCAGTTAACTTTACTCCAGGAGTATAGCTTGGCTTAATCTTTCCATACTTTGAAGATGCAGCTCCAGCCAAAAAGTCTCCTACCAGCTGTGCCGGTGCATTGTAATTCCATCCGCCTGCTTCAAAAGCCTTACGCTCCCAAGTCCTTTGATATTCAATCCCTGCCAAAGGATGTGTGCTTCCAAAGTCCTCCGGTGATACAGAGACCACCAAAGCACTGTTTGCATTTTGCATATCTCTTGCATACTCACTCATGCCATTTGTAACTATCATCCCCACTTCAGAGGCTGCTGCTACGACTGCACCGCCAGGGCACATGCAAAAGCTATAAGCTGATCTTCCAGTAGTTTCGCTTTTAAAGGTTAATATATAGTCTGCTGCACCTAAGGCGGCGTCGCCTGCAAGCTTACCCTGCTGCACTTCATTTATCATGCTTTGATGATGTTCTATTCTAAGCCCTATGGAAAAAGCCTTTTGTGCAATTGAAACACCTTTCTCAAAAAACATCTTATATGTATCTCGTGCACTGTGGCCTAAGGCTGCTAACACTACGCCTGAATATATGCTCTCCGTGTTATTTACTATAACACCCTTGCACTTATTATTTTCTATTATTATATCTGTAACTTTGGCATCGAATTTCACCTCTCCGCCCAGCTCTATTATTCTATTTCTTAAATTTTTAACCACTTCTTTTAATATATCGGTACCTATATGAGGCTTGTTAATATACACTATTTCCTCAGGTGCACCCGCATCCACGAACTTCTGTAATATCAAGTCACAGCGACTATCCTTAATCCGAGTAGTCAGCTTACCATCTGAGAAAGTTCCTGCACCGCCTTCACCAAATTGCACGTTAGATTCTTCATTGAATATACCGCTAGTCCAGAATGTGTCAATATCCTTTGTCCTAGAATCTACATCTTTGCCTCTTTCAAGTATAAGAGGTTTATAACCTCTTTCAGCTAATAACATACCGCAAAACAAACCCGCTGGACCGCTTCCGATTATTATCGGTCTATTTTCCATGGTTTCGGAGCCTGTCGTTACCTCAGCATATTTCTCCGGGCTATATTCAAAAACGTCTTTATTATCAATAAATTTTCCGCTTATCTCTCTATGCAAACTAACTGCGACAGAGTAAATAAATTTGATGTCCTCTTTTTTTCTGGCATCTACAGATTTTTTTAATATTTTTATTGCTTGGATATCTTTATTTTTAAGATTTAGCTTCTTTGCTGCCTCATATTTAAGCTTCTCTAGTTCCTCTGCATTGTCAAGGCTTTCAATAGGCAATTTAAGATTCTTTAGTTCTAATTCCATACATTCCCTCCATTTAAGTTTGCTGCGTTAAAATAACACTAGTTATATGTTTTGCACTAAGCATATATACAAAACAATACAGGCTGTCGCCTGTATTATTCCCTGATTTTTATGTCTAATCCTATATTCTTAGGTTCGATATCCAATATCTCCAGCATTGGTGACTTGTTTACTTGAATTTCGTAAGTCCCTGCACCATCCTTGGCATTGGTTAAATCCACGTATAGTGTAGTATTATTCTCTGTAGCTTTTAGCAAATCCTCAGGCCCTCTTATAGTAAGCCTGACAGTTCTTGCAGCTGGATTACTCACATAATATTTTTGATCTAGATTCTTATATTCTATATTGCTTATATCAACGGTGTTTGTAACCACTTTTTGAATATCAATCAAAGCATTTATTTGTTCATTTGCATTAACCAGTTGAATCCCCTCAGGCAAATCCAATACTACTTGCAGCGTAACGTCTGTCGTCAGGTTATTTATAGTTTGCTTAGCGGTATTAATAGCCACTAATCTATCTAATGCCTCTTGATTACCTGTAACCAAAATTTCCTTTGGTTGAACCAGCTTATCAACAATCATATAGCCCTCTGCCGCGCCGCCCTCTAATACCATTTGAATCGGGACTCGTTTCGTATTAGATATTGGAATACTGACATTAATATTTCTATTGTCCAGCTGTATTCCAGTTACCTCATTTCCAGCCTCATCCAATAACCTTACAGGCAGTGTTTTACTAACACTTGCGTCAACCCCGGCGATATCCACATCAACCTTTACAGTTTTCACACTATTAATAACGGATTCTGCTCCTGTTAAAACTACTTCTGAAGGTGTCAGCAAAGCATCCAAAGTAGCCAATCCGCCTTTGGGGTTACCCGTAACACTTATAGTCACTGGTCTTTGAACCACTACTTTCCTGTCAATGTTTACTTTAATATTGTGGTCTGATCTCGATGTAACCGCTATCCCTTCCGGCATGCCGCTTACGATAACCGGAACAGTATTCTCTCCTAGGGTCATATAACCACTTACATCAGCGTATGCACTGACTGTATCTTCATTTACTGTATCCAACAATTCTTTTTTACCCTTTAGCTTCAATGTAATATAATAACCATTAGAATTATCAAGCACGATCTGATTATTCTTACTTAAGGATTCGGCATTTACTATTTTTACTGGAACAGTGATATCCTTTGGAACTACAGGGTTTTGCTCTGTAATTACATAAAACCACAGTAAAATTGCAAATATAACCGATAGTATTTTTATTGTATTATCTCTGACGATTCTTTCTTTACTCATCTTTTACCCCCCACTTCATCCAAATGGGTTGCTTCAATTCTTTTATTTTAAAATTGCTTTTAACGATTTCTTTCAGTGATTTTGCATCAAGATACCTAGCAAGCTTGCCTTCCATTGCAAAAGAAACCACCCCTGTTTCTTCTGACACGACAATTGCTAAAGCGTCCGAAATCTCAGTAATTCCTAAGGAAGCTCTATGTCTTGTGCCTAGCTCCTTGCTCAGGTTTTGATTTTGCGTCAAAGGCAGAAAACAACCTGCTGCCGCGATTCTATTTCTACGTATTATAAGAGCCCCATCATGTAAGGGTGTATTTGGCACAAATATATTTATTAGCAGCTCTGCCGTTATACTAGAATCGATAATTGTACCGGTTTCTATATGATCATTTAAGCCCGTTTCCTGCTCTAATATAATGATGGCTCCAGTTTTTGTTTTTGAAAGCTGCAATACAGCTTTATTGATCTCTTCAAGCAAGATGTCAAGCTCTCGCTCTAACACGTCTCCCTTGGAAAAAAATCTTCCTCGCCCTAAATGTTCTAGAGCTCTTCTAAGTTCAGGCTGGAATATAATCAAAATCGCAATAAACCCTACAGTCATTGCATTTTTAAGCAGCCAATATACAGTATGAAGTCCCAGCATTTCACTGACCCTTGTAGCGATAATGAGCATAGCAATACCTTTAATGAGCTGTTCTGCTCTTGTTTCCTTTATTAAATCCATAACCTTATATATTATAATTGCTATTATAAAAATATCTACATACGTATTCCATGATTTGAGATAAGGCAACAGTTCTTTTAACTCATTCAAATGCAAAACACCTCCCTACTGCAATTTTTTTCATACTAATTTTATTATATATTATTTTTACAAAGCAAGGATAGGGTTTTATAAACTTTTTTTTTAACTTTTTTACTGAAAAATAAAAAATAGCTAAATATATTTTATAATTTATATATCTAGCTATTTTATTTAATTATTTAAAAGAATATATGTGTCACGTATTGGTCTAAAATTACTAAGGCTCCTATTACAAAGACATAATAAGCAAAGTATTTTAGCTTGCCGCCTTTAAGTACTTCCAGCATAAACTTTATGGAGATATATCCCGCCAGTGCAGCTGCTATAGAACCTGCAATTAAAGCACTCATACCAATTCCAGCTCCGCTGCCGCTCCCCACTTCCATCAAATCCTTGATCTGAAACACTGCTGCTCCTAGTATAGCAGGGATAGATAGCAAGAATGAAAATCTGGCTGCGAAATTCCTGTCCAAGTTTCTAAATAAAGCACCTGAAATAGTTAATCCAGATCTTGATATGGCGGGCATTATTGCTAAGCCCTGCATAATCCCAATAAATACTGCATCAAAATAGGAAGTTTCTTTAACCCCTTTGCGTCCGCCAATCAGCTTGCTGGACCAGAGCAAAATAGCTCCAGTTGCAATAAATTCAAAGCCCAAGGTACTTCCAGTATGGAACATTTGCTCGAAGGTGTCCTTGAACACGATACCTATAATAGCTGTCGGTATTGTTGCTGCAAGCAACAGCCAAGTAAGCTTTTGAAAAGGCTTCTTCAGTATACTTATTATATCGTCTTTAAAAACTACAAATACGGCAAGTAAGGTTCCTATATGAACACTGGTGTCAAATATTAGAGTAGGTTCAGTTATTCCAAATATCTTTTGCATCAGCACCAGATGTCCTGAGCTGCTGATTGGTAAAAACTCCGTAAGTCCTTGTACAATTCCGAGTATTATAGCTTGTATTAAATTCATTTAATTCTCCCCTTTACTTTGTCCTATCATCAAATTGGTTTACATCTGACTCAGCTATTGCGGCATCCATAGTTTCAGTAGTCGCCTTGGACATATCGATAGATGCATCTCTTTGCTCCACAACTCTAGTCTTTATTATTTCTTTTCGTTTCCATCTGCCTGTAGCATAATACCCACCGTTTAAAAGGCATCCAATTGTAAAGCTAAGGGCTATTGCTATCCAGATGCCAGAGCTGCCAAAGGCCGTTTTACTAGAAAGATATGCTGCCAGTGGCACCCTTATTCCATAGAATATGAGAACAGTTATCAAGGTGTTTATCCAAATCTCTCCGGCACCCCTTAATATTCCTGCAAATAGAAAGTTTAGTCCCAGAAATATATATGCCAGGGAAACAATCTTTAAATAGCTTATACCAATATCTATAACTTTTACTTCCTGCGTAAACATGTAGAGTGAAGGTTTTCCCAAGGTATAAACAAATAAAATCGTCGCAGAGGAAATAATAATTGACAGTATCGCACCGTTCTTAAGAACTTCCCGCACTTTTTCTCTATGTCCAGCTCCTATACATTGTCCAGTAACCGCAGAGGCCGCCATACTTAAAGTCATAGCCGGCAGCATAGCGAAGCTGTCTATTTTCGAACCGATGCCAAAGCCTGCAATTACATCCGAGCCAAAACTGTTTATAATACTACTTAAGGCAAACAGTCCCGAGGATACTATGAATTGCTGAACTGCAGATGGGACACCTAGCTTTAATATTTGCATCATTATTTTATTATCATATTTTAATTCAGATAATCTAAAACTTATGAGATGCCCTTTTTTACTCAAATATACAATACTCAATATGTAAGATACAGCTTGTGCAATAACTGTAGCCAAGGCTGCTCCGCCTACTCCCATAGATGGTATAGGACCAAATCCTATAATAAAGACTACATCTAATATTGCATTCAGTATTGTAGAAATAATTAAAAATACAGTTGGTGTCAAGGAGTCTCCGAGGCCCCTCAAAACCGCACTAGTCATATTATATCCAAAGGTAAATATAACACCAGCCATGATAATAATCAAGTAACTCTGCGCATCTTTCATTATTTCAGGTGGTGTTTTAACCAATATAAGGAAGCTCTTGCTAAAAAGTGTACCTATAATGGCTATTATTATTGCAGCTCCGCCTAAGAATATAGTTGTTGTGCTTATTGTCTTCTTGATCATCTGCTCGTTTTTTGCACCAGCATATTGAGAAATCATAATCGAAGTTGCCATAGTAAGCCCCATAATTACAGATGTAAGTATAAACATTATTGGGAAGGCTATATTCACAGCTGCCAAGGCTTTATATCCCAAGTAGTTTCCTACGATGATGCTGTCGACCCAATTATATAAGTTCTGCAATACGTTGCCAAGCAACATAGGCAAAGAAAATATCAACATATTTTTCATCATGTTGCCTTGCGTCAAATCTTTAATAGCCCTTTTATTACTCATCAAATAGCCTCCGCATTCGTCTGTATCTCCATTCGTTTAGACGCGATCTTGAACTTTTATTCTTCATAGCTAGTTAATACTTTGATTATGATAGTATAAATAAATATATTTTAAACCAATAGATTTAGTATAGGCAAATTTAAGCAGTAAATAACATTAATGTTGAATATTAAAATAAGGACCTACGTATTATTATATATATGTTGCGAAAAAAATTCACAGCAAATATCTTTAGGAGCTTGAATTTATGAAAAACATAAAAGCACTCTTTACAGTTTTGTTTTGTTTCGCTATTATATGCGTAATTTCTGTATCAGAGCTACTGTACTGTGCCCATAGCACATTAATGTCTCCCAGTCACTTTGCCAAGTTCTTAGATAAGGATCGGAATATTTCTGAGCTTACGGAGCTTGTTTATAGCAGCTTGGAAGAGCCTATAACTCAGGATAGTAGTCAAGCAGTTTACAAATATGCTGTCATTATACTAAATAAATTAGACCCAGGCTTCGTAAAAGGCCAGATATATATTATGGCTGTCGGTTTGCAAAAATATATAACCTCAGAGACTACTACGCTCCCCACCCTTGACTTTGCACCTTTAAATACAGTCATAAAAGAAACCCTAATATCTGATGTAATGAAGCAGCCTAAGACCACAGAGAACATTAACAAGGTTAAAAGTGTATTGTCGGTGATTAGCAACAAATACTTCAGCGCCGTAATAAAATATGGTCTTAGCAACCAGCTTGTGGCGATGCTTTTAAAGCTTGATCCTATAAAGGATACGGGCTTTAACGGTTCAACCCTATCAGAGATAGTCGAAATTTATCTTTCACTTAGTAATAAGAACACTACCTTAGATCAAGCCAGCTACAGCATAGTTCTGAAATTAGTAGAAAAAGGCCTTGAACTAGATCAGCTAAAGGTTTATTTCGATATGGATTTATTCTTAGAAAAAACTTATAGCAGCGACAATCCTGTTTTAGCTGTTAAAGTCTTTGTAAATAGCGCGGATGCCTCCATATCACTAACGGTAAAAATTTTATTTTGGTGCTTAATTCTTCTTATTTTAATAAATTTGCGTTTTAACCTGATAAAGTTTCTGCGATTAATACTATACTGCATCTCCATGGCTACAATCTTCAATTTGTTAGTATCAGTACTACTTATAAATCCAAATTTTTCTAGACAGCTTATATCACCCTTTTCAGTCCCACAAAATAGTTTCGGGGGCTTTTGGATCAAGCTATGTATATTCCTTTTTAAAGACATGGGTTTAAATTTAGTTTTGCAATCCGTTATAATTAGCATTATTGCTGTAATTTCCTACTTAATAATAACTTCATTGCTAAAAAGATCGACAAAAACTGAGATCTCCAATAATAAACCATCAGTCAATATATCTCTTGTTAGTCGTTCTGCAATCATACTAGTAGCTATCATTATGTTTTTTGGATGGTGGAATTTTTATTCAATAAATAAAGATATTAAAGTTTTGCAAGATAATATGCAAAGATTAAGTAATATAGATATGCGTGAGCATATTACAAATGGTTTAAAAGAGGCTGGCGGAATGGAGTTCTTGGAGTATCTTCAAAAAAAATAAAAGCTGTAATGACAGTTGAGCTAGCCCAACCATCCTTAACAGCTTAAAACTTTCTATTTACTTGTTGGTCTATGATTTTCAGTATTATTTCTTTTCCTACTGTATCTGGCAGCTCTAGGGTTTTGATTCTTGCCTTTTCTACATACTTCAAAGCTATTCCTCGAGTCTTTTCAATAACCTCAGCTTTTTCAAGTATGATTCTTAAGCTTTTTCCACCATCATTTTGAATTTGATCCAAAGCTTCTTCTGTTTCAGCTTTGTACTTGGAATTCAAAGCAAATATTACTGGAAGAGTATATACACCTTGTATTACATCGTTGAAAGCAGGTTTACCAATACTACTCTCACTACCTGTAAAATCTAATATATCATCAATAATCTGAAAAGCCATACCTATGTCTTTGCCTATTACACCAAGCTTATTCATCATTTTCTTTGAACAGCCTGACTTATAACCGCCTGCTGCAAGACTTATTGCAAACAATGCCGCTGTTTTGCCGCTAATTCTCTTTAAATATTGTTTAACTGTTGTGCCTTTGCTGTACCGTTGCTCATTTTGATCTATTTCACCTTCGCATATATAAGCCATAGCCTTAGATACATCCTTCATCAGCTTAACTTCTGCGATATCTGATATAAGCAGAAAGGCTCTGGTAAAGAGAAAATCCCCAGTATAAACAGCTACGTCTCTCCCAAGCATACTATGCAAGGTTTCGCTGCCCCTTCTTGTTTTGGTATCATCTATAATATCATCATGAATAAGTGTTGCCATATGAATTATTTCTAAAGATGCAGCTAAGGGTACTATATCCCTTGAAACATAATCACCAAAGGTTCCACCCAAAATTGTCAGCATCGGTCTTAGCCGTTTGCCGCCACTTTGCTGAAGCATCGTCATCGCATCTTGAACAGTTTTATTTCTTGTCTTCAAGGCTTTCTTTAACTGGATTTCAACCTGTTGCATTTCGCCTAGTAAGAACTCATTATCCATCCACATATAATCACATCCTATCCGTCTTAAGTATGGTTTGCAATGGTTTCATCGTATATTGTACTGTCAAACCAATAAAGATTCCTGTTATAACTGCTGATATCAATAATACCGGCAGATAGATGAACAACTTAGCATTTGAAACCACCATACTTGCAATCAAAATCTGACCAATATTGTGGAATACTGCGCCCACTACACTTATGGCAATTATACTGAAAATATTTTTAAAGTATCTATATAGTAATGCCATCATAATTGTACTTAAAATTCCTCCCGTAAAGCTATACAGGAAGGATGAGACCCCACCGCCGAAGAAAGATCCAAGAATTGTTCTAAGAAACACAACAAGCATAGCCTCTTTCCAGCCAAAAATAATTATTGTAAATAATGAGATTACATTGGCGAGTCCTAGCTTAACTCCGGAAATAGGAATAACAGGCAACATTCTCTCTATTACATGCAATACCAATGCCTGCGACACCAACAAACTCAAAATAACCATTTTTTTTGTACTATTCATTTCCCCACCCCCGACTTAAAGAAAAAATAATTAATATGATACGTGATCTACCTCAGATTCTACATTACTTTCATAATAAATTACTACCTTATTTGGCAAACACACAATGCTTTGTCCAAATTTATTTATAATTCCCGTTTTTTGACAAAGCTTGTCCGGGCATACAACATCCTCTATCCAAGTACCAGTCTCATTCGCTTTTATATCTATATGCTTATTATTCTCGAAATCAATATGAATTAATTGTTCTTTCTTTAATTCTCTTATAGGTATTTTTTTATATACGCTTCCATTTACTTCAATAAGAAGGTTGCTTACACTTGTATTGTTAGAAATGTAATTATTGTATAACCAAAATCCTACCGCAGCTATCAAAATCACTGCAATAATTATGTCACCTTTTTTTAATTTCATGTAAATCACCTTTCAGTATCTATATTTCATTTTCTCTATTTGATGTATATGTTTATTAACGTCCTATAACATTATACATTATACATTATAAATACTACCAAGTTAATGGTATAAATTGTATTTTAACAATAAAGTTTGTATATTGTATAACAAGCTTTATTGTTATACAATATACACATGCATTTATTTATTACACTAGAAAAATTTATTAGGGAGGTCACAACGTTGTTATTAAAACTCAAAAAATTAAGTGTTATTACTATTTTTATCCTTGCACTTGTACTTACATCATGTACTCCAACTCCGATAGCTCCCGTGCCTAATCAAAATCAACCGATAACTAAATCGGATTATATTTTAGGTACTATAATTGATATTACTATATACGATAAGCAGGATGAATCAATCATTGACAAAGCTATGGCTAGGATTAGAGAAATCGAAGCTAAAATGACAATTAACAATGCTGATACAAGCGAAATTATAGCACTAAACGAAGCTGCAGGAAAAAGTGAAGTTAAAGTTAGCCCCGACACCTTCGACGTATTAGAAAGAGCCAAATTTTATTCTGAGCTGACAAATGGATTATTTGATCCCACAGTAGGTTCAATAGTTAAACTATGGAATATAGGTACAGAATATGCGGCAGTTCCTGACCCTAAGGTTTTAGAAGAAAAAAGATTATTGATCAACAATGACAAACTGATTTTAGATAGAAGCAATCTGACAGCAAAGCTTGTGGATGCAGGCATGCAAGTAGACCTTGGAGCTATTGCAAAGGGCTATGCAGCAGATGAAGTAGCCAAAGTATTAAAGGAAAACGGAGTACAGCACGCAATCATAAATCTTGGTGGTAATGTGTTGACTATGGGCGGAAATATGCAAGGCGACCCATGGAAAATCGGAATTCAAAATCCTTTTAATCCAAGAGGAGATTATCTAGGTATTATTACAATAGATGATAAAACTGTCGTTACTTCAGGTACTTATGAAAGGTATTTTGAGAAAGACGGCAAGAGATATCACCACATTCTTGACCCAAGAACAGGTTACCCAGCCGATAATGAGGTTGCAAGCGTTTCAATAATTACGGATAGTTCCATGGACGCCGATGGCAATTCAACCTCTGTATTGCTTTTAGGTCTTGAAGATGGTAAGAAATTTGTAGAATCTGAAGTGGGCTTTGAGGCAATATTTGTAACCTATGATAAGAAGGTATATGTAACTTCCGGGCTAAAGGACACCTTTATCCTAACAAATTCTGAATTTACTTTAATGGATTAATTAATAAAAATGTAAAAGCACCCATTGGGTGCTTTTTATTTGTCCCTATTTATTACGTCTCATCTCTGCTTATCTTTAAGCCTTTCCATAAAGGCATCCTTTTGGGATTTATCTGCGAAGGCTCTAATTGGCACTAAATAAGCATTTATCGAACTAATGTAGATGTATATGTGGTCTGAAGTCTCGTCAATTTTCTCTATTGATCTCCATGAGCTTCTTGACTCGCCATTGTCGCTGATTTCTTCTACCCCTGACTCAGAAAGAGTCATAGTACGAGGACCAAACAAGTTGTCATTATTACCCTCATCAATCATTTTAAGTATTCTTTTTTTCGTCGTTGCCGTAAAATATTTTGGGTAATAGAGAATCCATATAATAAATATTGCTCCATAAACGATAAGTGGGAGTAATACAGGTACATCGATCATGTTTGAAAAAATAAAGGGAAAAGCCAAGAACACCAAGGCAACTATATATCTCTGTATAAAAAGTGAACGCTTTATAGTTGGCGAATAATCAATGTGGTGCATATTAAAGGCTATATAATCTTCTTTGGTCAGGTCGTATTCAACTTTTATAGGCTCAATTTCCATTTATGTTCCTCCTAAATATGTAAGTTGCATCATTTTTCTCAATACAGTTAATTATATCCTATTCTTTGAATCGTTTAAACGAATATATTGGTGTAAAATAAAAAGTTCAGGCTTTTCTACCTGAACTTTTTGAGGTAAACATTATTTGGGGAAATTTAACCCACTTAGATCCAACATAATTTCATCTGCTGCAACGTTATTTACAACCCAAAACTGTCCCTCATTATAAATAGATAACTTTGCTAGATGCTTGCCTTCACTGCCCGCAGAGGTAGCTAGGCTAAACTGCATAATCACTTCATACTCTCCCTTTGAGACTCTTTTGCTCTCGATTATTTCAAATTTATCTACCCAGGGGCTAGAGAATCCTGTTACCCAAGCAGGATAGTTTTTATCTAAATTCTCTTTGTATACTTTTTTTAGTTCATCGCTCATTACCGCATATTGCAAGGCCCCACTTCTCTCCTTTACCCCTTTGCCCCACAACAATGCAGCATTTTCTGGCGTCAATGCGCCAAATTCATCTAATGCCTTTTGAAGCAGTTCAGCCTTTGCGTTTGCCGCTGTACACTCATCATTATTACTTACTGCCCTACTAACAAATCCCCAAATTAAGTAGCCAAGCAAGGCTGCAATTACAACGATTGCAATAATCCATATGTATTTTTTCATGACAAAACCTCCTCGCAAAAAATTCCCTATAAAATCATATGATTCTATAGGGAAAATATATTTTGTCTACTTATTTATAGTCCACTTTTTCTCTGATTCTTTTCTTACCTTCTCCGCATAATTTCAGTGTCTATTTTCTTCTTTGCAATACAGAAATAACAAAATCTAGCTCCGTATTCAACTCTGTCGTATTTTCTATAAAATCATTTATTTTACCGATGTTGGTATTCCAAAAATAAGGTGTCATCTTTAGCATATTCACTATGTCCTCTGAGTTGTCTACATGAATTTCATATTTCAGATTAATACTTTCAACTATTTCAAACATGCTTATTTCAGGTATTCTATCATCATTTTCATAAGGATTGTCATACAAGGCATCCTTCAAACCCATTAAATGCTTTGCTCCTGGAGTCACCTTTATAATAAATCCATTTTGCTTCAACACCCTTTGAAATTCCTCTTCTCTAAATGGCGCAAAAATATTTACTGCACAATCAACGCTTTTATCTAATATAGGCAAGTGAAATATGCTGCCTACGCAAAAGCCTATATTCTTATTTCGTTTTGCTGCAAACCTTATTGCTTCCTTGGATATATCCATGCCCCAAACCCTTGGAGTCCCAGTTTTCTTTGCTAATTCCTTATAAATCTGATCAGTATAATAGCCCTCGCCGCAACCAGCGTCAAAGACTACATAATCATTTTGCTGTGTTATTTCAAAATGACTTAGTATGATATTATTAAGATTGCCTGCAAGGTTCTCAAAATAGCCTTTATTCAAAAAGTTACTCCTGGCAATCATCATCTCCTTGCTGTCACCAGGCTCCTTGCTTCTCATTTGATTGGCTAATAGAAGATTTACATATCCTTCTTTGGCAATGTCGTATGTATGTTTTTCACTGCAGCTATAGGAATTATCTCTTTTAGACAGCTGCTTATCACACACTGGGCATTTATATATGATAAAATTACTCATTTGTTCTCCTTAATTGCTCCAAGTAAACCCCTCAGGCTTCCTTGGCTCTACACCTTCATCTACTTCTTCAGGATAAGGCTTTATACCCTCGAAACGGTCTTTCTCAACATTATATATTGCGGTACCACTTTGCAGTTTAAAATCATCATCAATAAAGGAGTAGAATAGAAGAATTCTATCGCTCTTAGGACTCCACTCCAACAATGTAACATAGGGATCTGAGCGAGGATTTTTTACTAATTTATAACCAACTTTCTCATAGTTCTTCATTATATAAGAGATAAGCCCTACATCCTTCACTCTATTTTCACTTAAATCAATCAAAGATACAAAGCCCCAGATTCTGCCCCCGTATTCAGCACAAAGCTTGTTTCCATCGGGTGCCCATATCAAATCAGTTATGCTTCCATCAATTTCATATTTATACCAAGCAGCTTGAGTGTCATCAATATGCAAATAGATTTCTCCATCATTGTATAAGGCCTCATCATATCTATAAAAAGCTACCCTTTTGCCATCAGAGGTTTTCTTGAACCTATCACCTTGGAAGCTCTTTGTGACAGCTGAAAGCGCGAAAGCAGCAGCTGTTCTAACCTTTTCATCCGAGTCATTTTGCAGCTTTTCCAAACCTTCAATTATTTCATTCTTATTATCACCATAGGCATACTCAATAAGTTGATTGATGCTATACCATCTCACCAGTGGGCTTGAATGCCTGAGTCCCTCTAAGTATAGTGGAAACAAGTCTGGCTCTTGGGCTATACCCAATAGGTCTTGGACAGACTCACCATTTTGCTTCACAAATAAGTCCCACACCTCCTGCGAGGCACTATCAATCTGCATATTGGAATTTGCAGCCTCAAGGATATTCTTGTCGGACACTTTTGTGTCTAAACTACATCCGCTTAATAGGATTACTACAGTTAAGCAAACTAAAAGCTTAATCCTCACAAATCTTTCACCTCTATATTACTAAAACTATTCTTCCAGTCTCTCCAAATCAGCAATAGGCACCAAAAAAGAGCTTACAAACAGTTCACTATCCGTCCTTAAGGCATGCATAGTTCCAGCAGGTACTATAAAAGCCTTGCCAACAGTTAGTTCTACCTCGCTGTTTTCTAGTACCCCAAAGCCAGCACCTCTGATGCAATAAAATATCTCATCTTGATTATTATGCTTATGTAATGGAACCTTCTTGTCTGCTTTTATGTTGTATACATTAGTAACTATCTGAGCTTTTATTGATTCTAAGTCCATAACAGGTCTCCTTCTCATTTGTTGAAATTTCTATATGGTTAATATATCTTCACCATGATTATATAATACTATTATTTCTTAGTTTTATATAGAGCTTACTTAAACTCTACGCTTAGCAGTCTGGTTTTTGTTACCATGCCAGCACTCTCTAATGTTTTCTTTGAATTATAGTTATAATACCAGCAACCGCAAATTGGAGTAAGGTCATTCTCATAACACCACTGCTTTAATCTTGTGATTATAGTTCTTCCAATTCCCTTTTGCCTATATTGCTCATTTGTGAACATCCCTATGCTGGTATAGCCCCGAAGAAGCTTGCTGTGCTCTATGATACCAGCGCCCAATAGTATTTCACCATCCGTAAATACAAATATTTCTCCTCTTTCAACCCTATCCTCCAAGGAGTCAAAGAAGTCACCACTCACCTGCAGGATAAGAGGTATATCATCCTTTATCGCTACCTTGAAGCTTCCCCCCTGATACAACTTGGCTTCATCAACTGTCGCCCCGCTATCTTGAAAGAAGTATGCTTGCTTTTTAAGTATAATCTCTTGATCTAGTACCAAACTTAAAAAGAGCTCATCTCCCGTAAAAACCAAAGCATTCTTTATTTCATACTGTTCCATTATATCCTTAAAAATTTGTTGAGAATGCTCCAGGTATGCCCGCTCAATATAAAACTGTGTAATATAAGAATCTATATTAAAGGAAAAATAGCCTATAGATTCTTCATCGATTTTAATGCTATAAAAATCAGATGCTGCAATATGATCCTCTAAATATGAATCGAAGGGTGACGAAAGGGTCTTAATATAATCTTCCATCAGAGGTTGGATTTCTAATGTCGTGCACTTTTTATATGTATAACTCATTTTTACTCCTCCCTATCATTCTTAAGATTATTGTAAAAACCCTGCTTATCAGTCCATTCAATCAAGTCTATTTCCATTCCATCAGGATCTTTAATATAAAACTGCCTAGAATATTGCTTCACTATAACCTGCTGTTTTTCAGCCGCATACCCTTTCAGCTTCAATTTCTCCAAAAACTGATCTGCATTATCCACAGAATACCCAATATGCCGAAGATTTTCATTTACTGCTTCAAAGCCATCTTTTTCTGATATATACAGCTCATGGCCTTGGCCTTGAAGTATTGCATAGGGCTTGCCATTTTGCTTTTTACCCATTCCTATAAGCTTATAACCTAGTACAACTTGGTAAAAATCTATAAATTTATCCACATTTGATACATACCTGTTGATATGGTCTATCGACAATTTCAAAATATCACGCTCCAACAGCATTATTTATATAGTATTGCTCTTGCAGTACTATTCCTACATTATTATACAACTGGTATTTTACCCCTACAATATAATTGTCCTTTAAAAAGAAATAAACCGGGCATTTTGCCCGGCGTATTATATGTCCAACTTTCTTTTAAATACTGCGATTACTTCTCTAGTCTGTCCGTATGATTGATTCGTATCAAAGCAAGATATCAGTTCCCAGCCCTCAACGCCCATTCTGTTCAACTCAGTATCAAAGTTCTGTATCTCTAAAATACCGCCTGAAAAGCCTTTTGTTTGTACCTTTATAGTTCGATACTCCCATTTTTCCACTTCAAATCCCCCCCTTATTTATACTATTCAACTGTATATAAGCCGGTTAGGTAATCCATTGTGTAGCTTCCAAACTTCCCTTTTACATATTGCAATCTGCCATTTATGTTCTTTGATGCCACGAAGCTTCCATCTTTTAGAACCACTATAGCAGCTAATTGCCCAGACTTAGGTGTCTCCGCTTTGTATAATGCCCGAATTGAAAATGCAGTATCATTTGCATTTATCTCGTTCATATCTCGTTTAGTTGCCTTTTCAAGGGCCGACTTTTGTATCTCCATAACTAAGGTCTTTGCCACAATCTGATCATTTATCTCTCCCTTATCAAAAATGGCAATTCCCACTGGCATAGTGAGATTCTCCTTAAAATTAGGGTCTTCCCTATGGGTAACTACATAAAAAAAGCTTATGCTTGCTATTATCAAAATGAGTATTATTATTGCTATGAATACTTTTGTTTTGCTCATTTGTATACATCTCCTATCTTAACTTATGCTTTATATTCTTGCTCCAATATTGACATAATGTAGTGCGATACATATTTATCATCTAATAAGATACATTCCCTGATGTAACCTTCCTCTACAAAGCCTAAGGCTTTATATAAATCTCTCGCTCTTACATTATATTCTCGTACATCAAGCCATAGTCTATGTGCCTGGAGTTCCTCGAAGGCTAACTTCTTAAAAAGCTGTATTGCCGCCCGTCCATAGCCCTTGCCCTTTTCTACAATTACAATACGTCTAAGCTCTACAGCTTTATTTGCGTCTCTTAGCCCTGCCGTTATCGCGTAACCAACACTTTTACCGTCAACTTCAATTACCACATGCAATATATCGCCGTTATGAAAAGCTGCAATATGCTGCTCCCTAGTCCATTGTAAAACATGAGGGGCGTTTTCCCCTGTATTTTCAGCAGTTATTACAAAATCTAAATCAGCTTCTGTTGTCTTTCTGATCGAAACACCATTTACATCATATTTTAAATTCATATGAAATCCTCCATAAGCTTTAACCATTCATTATTATTTTATCACATTCTAATAGGTTGCAAAAGTTACGATGTGCTATAGTAAACACGGGACGACACATGGGTCGTCCCCTACTGTAGGGGCTGACCCATGTGTCAGCCAATTAATTCGCATAATTCTATAAAAATACGCTGTTGCATTTAACCCTATTAAAGCTACTTATCAAACTCATTAAAAAATACTATTTCATCTTTACTTTTTTTATCATTTGGGTATGGTTCTTCACTGGGATATCCAAAAGCAATAATTTCAGATGGAATACATAACTTCGGCAGCACCAAAAGACTTGAAACCTTATCCACTTCGAAATAAGAAATCCATGTAGAATAAATTCCATATTCAAGTGCCTGCAGCATCATGTGTGTGCCCGGTATCTTGGTTTGATGCTCTTCCGAATTTAAGGCTGAGTAAAGATATTTATCCATACCAGAAATTGCTTCTCTATGCTTAGGGAATCTCCGCTTCTGTATCTCTCTTGCCCCTCGTTCATCTTCCACTATAGCAGTACATAATATAATCAATAGGGGTGAGGTCTTAATCCAGCTTTGCTTATATGACACTTCAGATATTCTCTCTATTAGGCTTCTATCAGTTATCACCCCAAATTTCCAAGCTTGTTCATTTCCACCTGATGGGGAGAGTCTTCCGGCTTCCAAAATTGCATCTATAATATCCCGGCTTATTTCCTTTTCTTCAAAGTTTCTGACACTACAACGTTTTTTCACTATATCCATCAACATATCATTCACTCCTTTGCCCTAGAAATTTTCCCTTATAATTATTATATAATAAACAGCCGGTAAAGTATTTAGCAATACTCTACCGGCTTAGGGGCATCATGAGAATTGCCCATACAATGTACTAGGAAATAAGTTAGATATTTACTATTCTATAGAAAAATGGATTGATTGCTTATTAAACAATCAATCCATTTTGGTGATTTTCTTCTAAAGGAATATAATGCCTAAGATGTAAGGTATCAACACACCAAGCCCCGCTAGATTACGCATAGAATTAGAGGTTTTGCTGTCCCAAGTAAATAGATAAGCTGCCAGGGCATATGAAATCATGCCTCCTAATGTTAGTATAATAAGGGAGCCCTGAAGACTAAAAGTAGCCTGCTGCCCTGAGTAAACAGCATTTAGCGTATTTGTTGAATAGGTGGTAGGAAGCAGCATTGCTGCCTTTTGCACTCCTTTTGAAAGAATACTGGAAGGCATCATCACTCCCCCTAGTATCATAGATGGCAGGAATACCAGCTGTGCCAACAATACTGTCAACCTGCCATTTGGCGAGCATACAGCTATCAATGCTCCAAGCCCTGTAAACGCAAATAGTACTACTGCATATACACCAAAGAAGCTAAGAATATTCTGGGGTAAAGCTGCCTTGAAAAAGACAATTGCAGTTCCTAAAATAATCAAGGACACAATCGTTATATGTATCATCGTAGTTACAACCGGTATAATAAATACAGATTTAAGTGGTACCCCATAGATTTTATAGCTTCTGTATATACCCTTCTCCTTGTTAAAAACCATAGGATTCGGCATACCAAGCAAGGAGCTGACAATTATCGTAAACACTATCATGCTGGGTACCATGCCTTTTGAGAAGTCAGGATATACACTTGGCATAATTGCTGCCATCATGAAATAAAAAACAAGAGGGAACAGGTAATTCATAAGCAGTAATGTTTTATCTCTTACTACACTTTTGAATTCGAAATTTAAATGATTTATAATCGCTTTCATTGTATCCCTCCATTCCTTGTAATATTTATAAACCGTTCTTCCAAAGAGGGTCTCTCTACTCTTAAATCCAATAGCTTATCGCCTTTTGATTTAATATGGCCTAATATCTGACTTATTGCACCTTCAATATCTTCTGTATCAAAGACCCTATAGCCTTCTGCATTCTTTGTTATCTGAGCTTGTTCTAATATCAGGTCAGATAAATTATCCTTCTCTGTCTTTACATGAATCCTTACTTTACTGTCCCCAGAGGTTATTATCTCATTTGGAGTCCCTGTCGCAACAATTTTACCCTTAAGTAAAATAGCCACTCTATCAGCCAACTCTTCTACCTCGCTCATATCATGGGAGGCAAGAAGTATTGCTGTTCCCTTTGCTCTTTCCTCTCTCATGATCTCATGGAGCTCTACTCTGGTCTGAACATCCAAGCCAGCAGTAGGTTCATCCAAAATCAATAGTTTAGGATGATGTGCCAAGGCAATTGCCAATATTAGCTTTCTCTGCTGTCCTGCAGAAAGCTTGCAGAACTCCGTTTTATACTTAGATTTCAATTCAAATCGCTCCAGCAAATCATATCTGATCTCACTGCCTAGATATAAGCAAAACATCTTCATTGCTTCTTCTACTGTAATAATATCAGGAAGCGCTGAGGCTTGCAGCTGTACCCCTAGTATCTTACGCATCTTTTTAAAGTCCTTATCTGGATTCAAGCCTGATACCAACAGCTTTCCGGAATTCACTTTTCTAATACCCTCAATACATTCTAAGGTAGAAGTTTTGCCTGCTCCATTTGGTCCAAGCAGCGCAAAAATCTCACCGGGATTAATGTCAAAACTAATATTGTCAATGACCTTGTTGCTGCCATAAAATTTAGAAAAGCCCTGAACCTGCACAATAGGTTTCATTTTATACCCCCTTTTTTATCCTTAAGCCAAATGCCTCATCATAAGATTTGACTCAACTAAGATTCTTCGCCCTGCTCATTATGGCGGCAAGCTAGCCGCACAACAATAAACAAAGCTTTATATTTATAGCTTATATATATTACTAATTAACTCTAATTATATTCCATATTTCCAACACCTTCCATATGTCTATTGTAATAATTTCACATTATTTCTGCATTCTAAGAAGAGTAAGTGATATAATAATTGTGAGTAAATGGCACAATTTGAAAGGAGTAACAAAATGATTAGCAGAATCAAAGTCAATCTGGAGTCCGTAGAGGCTATGCTATATTTCTGGCAAGCAGTAAATGAGAGAGAAAATTTATCAGAGGCATATATTTATGATGTTGCCTCAATGCCAAGTCTTAAAATATCCTACGATGCTGAGTTCAATGAAGAATCTGTACGCAGAGCTTTAAGTGCTATAAAGAATAGAGAAGTATTTTCAAGAGACAATCAAAAGGAAGGTCGCTTCTACAACAATAACCTGTGGATGATGGAGGATTTGAGCTATACTGGCATGATGGTAGCGCCAATCAAGAAGCTAAATCTAGACTCCTTGTTAGATGCACTAAATTCTAAATATCCCACGGCCAGGTTTCAGGAATTAGAGGTCTTATTTGTACCCCTACATATTGATGAATACTTTATCAAAGATGATAAATTGGTAATCAACTTCTTTAGAGCGAAGCCCGACTTGATGGAAGAAAGCTTAACCTTTATAGGTGAGGTTGAAATCAAAGAATATATTGCCAAAAAGCTTGAAGAGCTGTTAAATACATAAAAATAAGCCTATTCTATATTTATTTATAGAATAGGCTTATTTCTTAGTTGCTTTTCAAAATTCATAATAAAGACTCCCGGTTCAACCTCGCACACATCTGTTTCCACAAATCCTAAGGAAGTATAAAGCTTAACTGCGGGGCTGTTCTTAAGTCCTGTAGAAACAATAATACGATCTATATCTGCTGCCTGTTCAACAAGCTTTATAAGCTCAGTGGCTATACCTCTTTTAAAAAAATTAGGATGCACCGCAACCTTGCATATATCCAAAACATCCTTTTCTATTGTATATGAAATAATACCAGCTAAGTCCTGTTCCACAAAGTAGCCGTAATATGTCTCTTTGCTGTTTATAATATCTTCCGGTAGTTCCGACAGTGGTGGAATCCCCATAAATCCTATTAACTCCGCTTCCACAATATAAGATGCCTTTTGCAGCTTAACAATTTGCTCAGCTAGTTCAATATCTTTATTGTCCAAAATCTTAATCATTTCTTCACCTTACCAAATAATATTTTTCTGTAAAATACCCACTCAAAAACTGCACCAAAGGCAATTCCAAAAGCATAGCATATGATATCACTCCATAGAAACCCATAGCCCAGCAACAAGCTTCCCAGCCTATTGCTTCTTATAGCATCAATCCATGGTACATGATAAAGCTGACTGGTTTCAATGAATGCAGTGAATGTAAGTGCTATCAAAGCAACACGGTATATCTTCTCTTTGGGCAGTATAAATCCCATTATGAAATATACCATAAGTCCCCAAAGAACATCCCCCGAATATGCCGCCAGCCAAGTAGGAAGAATCTCTCCATACCGCCTAGAGGCTAATCCTAGTATTATAACTATTATTATATAAAATGCCTGTTGTACCCTTTTTCGATTATTCACGAAGGCTCCTTTTGCAGCTTATTTACAAAGCTGCTGACTTGACTTCTGCTTGTAAATATAAATATTTGCCTATTCTCTGAGTATTTATCAATCATTGTAAGCAGCTTCTTTCTATTTCTGCGTCGATATGTAAGCACCCAATTGAAAAACTCCCAGTCTATCTTTTCTTTACAGCCCTCAGTAACATCAGGTCGTTCTTTACCAGAGTACATAATAAACCTCTTAACTATTCCCCAAAGACAAACAATAGTAGGAAAATCAAGATAAATAATGGTATCTACCGCCTCCATCCGTATCTCAAAAGTGCCGCTATAGTTGCCATCTATTATCCAGCTATCTGTAAGTACAATCTCTTTTACCTTATCTGCTAATTCCTCTCTTGTTATAGAAACCCACCCTGCCTGCCAGAAAAGCTTATCCATATGAACTATTTCTATGCCTGTAATATCAGATAATTTGCGGGATAAAGTGGACTTACCCGCTCCCCCTGAACCAATAATAATAATCTTTTTCAAAATAAGCTTACCTCCACTAATAGCGTCTTATTAATAGTATGGTATCGCTAATAGCTTCCCTTATTACTTTGTATTCATCTTTAGGAAGCCTATAATAAAGGCTGTTTAAATAGTTTCTAATATTTGTAATAAGATAGTAGTGATTCGGAAAATCAATATTCTTATCATATTCTGCAAAGCTTTTAACCCACTTTGATATCTCTTCTTCAGTCAATAAATTCCTGCCAATCAAGCTATTTGTTGCAAAGGCTAATCTTTCATCTTCATAGCAGGTATAAGCATGATATTCTATGCTGACCTTATGTTTTATGGCATTTAAAATCTCCAAAAGTTCAACGCGACCAAGTTCTTTGCACAAGCAGAGTTCATCCAAAGTATCTGAAGAATGCGCCGCAGTATGAGCCCAGCCCCCTTCAACAACATATCCTCTGACATCCTTTTCCTCTTCCATGTATTTGACTATCTTATTCTTGACGGATTTAAGCTCTTCGTAATCAAGAAAGCTATCTTCTCTATGTACATAAACTATACTGGCCACAATTAAAACAGAAAATGCTCTCATAAATACTGAGTTGGTATCCATTTCACCTATTTTATAAAATAAATGCTTATCATCAAGAACAGCAACCAGGATTTGTTTTAACTGTTCCTTATTAAATGCTCCATTCATTATCCAATTGCTTAGAGTACCGTAAATCAAGTCATCACGAAGCTCAGGGTCGCTGTCACCCAGATATTCCAGCATAATCGACGTTATTTCAAAAGCACTCATAGTCTCTGGCACTTTGAATTCACTAGCTTGTATCACTTTTAACTTTTCCTGCAATTCTTCTCTGCTCACTAACATATTCTTACCCCCTAACCCTATAATATTAAGTCCCATAATATGCCTAACCTTATTATCACACATAAACTATCAGCCATCTATAGAAAAAACAGCTAAATAAAAACTTACAAAAACCACACCGTAGTTGGTGTGGTTTCACATTCTCTTATGCTTTTATAAGTCCTGCTATCCAGTCATAGCAGCTCTGAAGCTCTTCATCACTGATCAATTGTGACATATGTTCAAACATGATCTTAGCATGCTTATTTTCTTGGTTGATTATTTTCATATACTCTTCTATAGGTGGCCATCCCTCTTCAGGACTTAAGCTTGGCAAAGCAGGATAATGATGTTTATCCAACTTCGTACTTACCTGTGTATTACATAGGTGAATTACTTCAGCATATTTAGCAAACTTTTTTATAACCTGCATTACATCAAAACTCTTATCGATTCTATCCTGAAAGTTAAGTCTTCCCGTATCCAGACATAACTTTATCTTAGGGTACTTATCCAGCAATTCCTCTAGGAAATTGGTTGCATAAATATATTTATTTAATGCATCGAACTCAAGTACAGGTATAAAATCATACTCAATAGCCTTTTCTGTCAGCCATTCAAACAAATATTCACTTTTTTCTTTTAGCATCTCAAAGGAATATTCTGATTCAAGAATATACTCACTGCTATCTGCAAATCTCCATGGGCTCCAATCTACATTAACATCCAGAATTACTGGCTTTGGATAATGGAATAAAATATATTTTGGTTTGACGCGCCTTAGATACTCAAACTCCTCTTCCATTCCTTGATAAAACTCAGTCCTTTTAGCATCATCCATAGAGAGAAACTGAGGATCTCGATGTCTTGAAACCCAGCTCCTCAAAGGGAAATGAATGCCTATGTTAAACTTGTCCCTCTTAGAAATAGAAATCAATTTATCTATTTCACTTTCGTTTTCAAACATACAGGCTTCTATGCCATAAAAATCCTTGCGAAAATCTCTTGCATACTTAGCATCATCAAAGCATCCAGGCTGTCCAATCATAAATCTATTCATATGCATCTCTTCCCACCCTAAAATTCTAGTTAATCTAAATATTTCTCCATTATAATCTGCTTTCCAAACTCTACTATTTCTACTTCTTCAACCAAGTCAAAGCCAAGTCTTTCATAACGTTTCTGCAATGAGTTTGTAGTCACTAGCTTAACTGGTCTTAAACCAAAGTTATCAGCTATTTCTGCCATTAGATTTATCAGCATTTCATCAATGCCCTTGCCATCATATTGAAAATCAACATAAACATTAGATATTACATCATGGTCAAGGCACGCAGTTCCAACTATTGTACCTTCTTCTACCGCTACATACATCTTATTGTTGTTTGATAGGGTTAGTACATACTTAGGAGTAAATTGATCGTATGCAGCCTTTAATGCCGCTTCTGTATAGTCCTTGTTATTTGTGTCAGCAAGATTACTCTTAATTATATTTGATACCCTATTAGCATCCTCAGTTCTAAATTTTCTTATAGTTACGTTTCTTATATCCATTTTATCCTCCAGTTGATTAAACTTATTATTGATTAATTTTTGTATTTTTGTAATGCTTTATCCCTTTATTTCTATAAACATTCTTACCTAGCCTCTGCATTTATAGATTTAGGTCCGTAGTTTTATAATATAACATAGGTCTAAAAAATAGCTGATTGTTATACAAATCAGCTATAATAATAGGCTAAACTGTCTTTTTATTTTTCCCGCCTTGTATAACTTGAATGCTTATATCGTGCTTATCTACCTTCTCTGATAAACCATCTATTTTGCCTTCAATTCTATCAAAGCGTTTTAAAGCTTCATCTCTATACTCAAATAATGCATCAATTTTGTTGGAAATTTCATGTTCCACTTTAATTTCTAATCTGGTTAGACTTCCCTCTACTTTGTCAAAACGTTCATCCATCTTATCGAAGCGTTCATCCATTTTATCAAAGCGTCCATCCATCTTGTCAAAGCGCTCATCCATCTTGTCAAAACGCCCATCCATTTTATCAAAGCGTTCATCCATCTTGTCAAAACGTCCATCCATTTTGTCCTGACGCCCAATTATCCCTTTTACATCTTTCTTAGTTTCCTGTAAATCTATATACACTTTTTCTAACAAATCAAAAATCTTATTTTCCATATGAACTTTCCTCCAATACTAACCTATATGTATTCTACCATAAAATGTATCCCTGTTTATATAGAAACAAGCATACATTTTATTTATTTTTAGTTTATAACTCGACTCCCATTATGACCTCTAGATTTTCAAGGAGATACCTTTTTCCAATATCATTTATCAATACCATATCATATTCTACCCCATTAAATCGTTTCTTTGCCATTTCAAATCCGAACTGAAATGATTTTTCATTTGTGATTGTTCTCATTTTGCCGTTCTCTGTATTTTCCTCTGCCAAAACACCAAGTTTTTTCAATCGTTTATTAAGTTCAACTCCCAAAAGCTTTTTACTTTCCACTTGATTTATACATAAGTTTACACATTTAGCAAATCCATTGACCCCTATTTTCTCCTCAGGCAAGGCAATCTTACACTTTTGTTCAGGTGTTATTACAAATTGTGATGGAGTGTTGCGATTTTTGTAGTTTCCTTTCGTAATATTATCCAATACATCAGAAACAAAGTTTAAGCATCTTAAAATCTCCGCATCCTTCAATAAACCATCATCCTGAATTTGTTCCCCATTCAGAGGATTAACCCCTCTGGCCACCTTGTACATAATTTCCTTAGCCTTCTCAATCTTTTCTACCTCAATATACATTACAACTCCTCCTTTTGTTAATTTAATTTTTAAGTTCCTAAGACATGTTCCGTAACATTCCATTGTAACAATATCTTACCATTAGAACATATGTTCTGCAATAGTAAATATAAACTTTTTCATACAACTAAAAAGGGTGTGCAGTTAATGCACACCCTCAAAAAAGTTCGTACCTTTTAAATTTTCTCTTAGAAACTCAATTAGCTCAACTTCATCCTTGCTAAGATATCTCAGGCTTCGGTTAAGGTCTATGACATACTTTTTTATCAAAAGAGCACTCTGGTTTTCTAGCTCCGGAATAAGCTCTTTCATTAATATAATGCAGTTTGCAACACGATCATCATCCATAGACTCCATGCACTTCATTATTTTCTTATACTTCTCTGCAGCCTTTGTATCACCATTATCCGCATTAGCCTTAATTCTTTCAATATACTTCAATTTAATCACATCCATACTCTTATGTATTATTTAGGATGCATCTTAAAACTAATCTTATACATTCTCCAAAAGCTTTGACCTTTCACCTATATGATAGATGTAGAGCTTATGCAATGGTCTGGTCAAGGCCACGTACATCAGCTTAGTATCCAACTCGGATGTTGTATAATTGTCTGCAGATGCGTCTGCCACAAATACTGCATCAAACTCCAGACCCTTTGCAAGATAAGACGGTACGATTAGGAATCCACTTTTGTATTCCTTCTCCCGTCCAGTAATTACATAGGGACTATCTTTGCCCTTCTTGAAAAGAGCATGCATTTCTTCACATTCTTTTGCAGTCTTGCAAATTATTGCGATGGATTTAAAACCTTGTTTTCTTAATTCCTTGATTTTATCATTGATATCCACTGCAATTTCTTTTCTGTCTAGCATACCTGCCACCAACACCGGGTCTCCGTGACGGATTACGGGTTTAGCAGGTATCAGTTTAGGATCCTTAAGTGTTGCTATTACTTTATTGGCTGCTTCCATAATTTCTACGGAAGTACGATAGCTTTGCTCCAAGGTCAGCATTTCACTTTTTCCATCAAATACGTATTGGTTTATATCATGCCAATCCTTTATACCCCGGTAGCTGTGTATGGCTTGAGATAAGTCTCCCAATATGGTAAAAGAGCTGTCCTTTATAATTTGTTTTAGCGTATAAAATTGAAATACGCTAAAATCCTGGGCTTCATCAATTACAATATGCCTTACGGGTATTTTTTCATCCACACCATATATCTTATACTTCATATACATAATAGGGGCAATGTCTTCGAGGTCAACCGTGTCTGAGTCTAAAATCTGCAGAGTATAACTCCTCAAAAAATCCGCTGTGTCCTTATCAATTTTCTCCAAAACAATGGAGTAATATAACTCCTGATTCTCTAAAAAATCTCTGTAATACTGCAGTGGATTTGTCTTAGAAATTTTAGCTATATAGTTTTTCACTGCCGTTTTAGAATATTCCTGCAGCTTGCTTATAACCTCATTTTTCTTATCTATAGCCTTAACTATCAGCTCTTGCCTTTCATCACACGGCTCCATAAGTCTTTTTGCATTGGCGATGTATTTGTCGCATTTGACTTGTATGCTTTCTGATAGATATTCCTTCTGTGCCTTCAATCGATTGTGAAGGTGCTTTTTAATTTCATCAATTCTTTTTACGATAGGAAGCTTGCGGTAATCCTTGATAAAAAGCTTATTTATGTCGTCATAGGTTAGAATTACTCTTCCAACCAGCTTGAAGTCTTCTTTTGGTATAAAGTCGTTTTCTATAGATTCTATATATTGATCAATAATTTCCTTGAAAAGCATGGATGCCTTTAGTTCTGATTGCCGTCTTAGAAGCTCATTGTAACTCCTCTGCTCTTCAGTTTTATTGTCCTCAACAAATTGTATCAGCTTTTGGTTGGAGTCATTTACCTTTAGCTTTTGCCCGATTACATTAAAAGCAAATTCTTCATAGGTAGTCTGCTTTGTCTTCTCAACCCCTAGCTCTGGCAATACGTCAGAAATATAATTCAAGAAAAGCTTACTGGGTGCAATGATCATAAAGTTTTCCGGCTTAAAGGTTTTCTCATAGGTATATATTAGATACGCTATTCTATGCAGTGCAATCGTAGTTTTACCACCACCTGCTGCCCCTTGCACGATCAGGGGTCTCCACATATCCGCTCTTATAACTTGATTTTGTTCTGCTTGTATTGTAGATACAATTTCCTTTAGCCTATTATCTGCACTGGAGCCCAGGGAGGCTTGTAAGAATTCATCACTGGTGGTTATGTCTATATCAAACATTTCATCAAGCTTGCCTTCGTTGATTGAAAACTGCCGTTTCACTAAAAGCTGACCTTCAACATTGCCTTCAGGGCTTACATAATGGGCATCCCCTAAACGTTCCTCGTAATACAGATTGGCAACAGGTGCACGCCAATCCACTATAATAAGCTCCTGGTCTTCTTCCCTTATAAGCGCCATCTTACCTATATAGAGTTTTTCACTGCTTTTCTTTTCTTTTTCTTCAAAATCCACTCTGGCAAAATAAGGCTTGCTTCTTGCTGCAACTAGATTACGAAGCTTGACGCTAGCCCTATCCTGGAGCATCGAGCCAATCATAAGGTCTATGTATTGCTGACTGTTTTCTGAGCTGAAATGCTTTTTCTCACGGTCCATATCCTGATCCAAGTCACTTTTTCTAGCTGTCAGGGTACTAAGGTTTTGCTCCACGTACTCAAGGGTATAGCTTAGTCTCTTCAGTTCCTCTTTATAAGCAGGATGATTCTTCGCAGACATTTAAACACCTCCGTACAAATTCAAGTTCAAATTAGAAGCCCCCGATATAAGTTATCAGGGGCTTATGTTTCGCTATTGCAATTCTCTTTTATACAATACTACCAAACCATTTATATTCCTTAATGTATTTTTTTCGCTAATATATAGCTTTATTTTGCCAGTCAGCTTTTTATTGTAGCTTACCTTATATTCTTTCTTAAAAAACTTGCCTATAATCTGATTTTGATTTTCTATATTTTCAATATTTATTTGTGCAAACATACTGCCACTCCCTTCACTACAGACAATCTTGTCTGCAGCAGAAAACACTTGTGGATTGAGTTAAAAACTTTGTACATAAATCCTAACATTTAACTATATGCATGTCAACAATTTATTATCCTTAGAATTCTTATTTAATAATTCTGTAATATTAGGACAATTTGGTTATGATCAATTCTGTATTTTCAAGAGCTTGCAGGGTTATCTGGCACGTCTCAGGTACAATTTGTGAATCCCCTTTGGCCAATAACTCTGCTTCTTCTTGATTACCTGTCAAAACAGAACCGGATATTACGGTTAAGACTGCGAAATCATTGGTTTGACAGCTATATTCCTGATTCTTTTCAAGGCGCAAGTATGATGTAATAAAATACTCACTTTGAAAAATAACATATTCTTGTTGCAGCTGAAGGCCTAGGTCATATAAATTACTGACTTTCACATCTATTATGCCATAGTCTATGCTTTTCAATGCTTTATGGATATGCAGATCCCGAGGTCTACCTAGCTCATCAGTTCTATCCCAATCATACAGGCGATAAGTTATATCCGAGGGCTGCTGCACCTCATAAACAACCAGGCCCTTCCCCAAGCTATGAACAGTGCCAGCTGGTATGTAAATGCAGTCGCCTCTTTTTACCTTTTTGATATTTAAGTATTCTTGTATATTGCCCTTTTCTATTGCTTGCTCCAGCTGCGACAGCGTTGTCCCCTGTTTTATACCCGCAACCAGCTCAGCACCCTCGTCGCAGTCTAAAATTACCCAAGCCTCCGTTTTACCTTTTTTCTGGCCCTCCAATTCTAAGGCCAAAGCATCACTGGGATGTACCTGAACTGAAAGTATATCATTTGCATCAATAAGTTTAATTAGAACCGGCATGCTGTCCTTGTTTGTCTCCCAACTCTCGCCTATGTTAGCCCCTTCAAAGTTTTTGTTATATTTCTTAAGCTTTTGTCCTCCCCAAATTCTTTCCTTTAGTACCGGGTCTGATTTATAAGGTCTCAAGGATCTCCCTCCGGTACGGTTATTTGCAAGTTACTGCTTACTACACAGTATTAATGTGCAATCAGAAGTGAAACCCTTTTATGCAAAAAGAAAGAAGCCTTGGGAGGCTTCTTTCAGAGGGGAAATTTTATTTTGTTAACCCATATCAATATTGCTTACTTACTCAATTCGTATGGCTTTAAGAATTTATCAACTTGAATTTCCTTGTTGTTTTCATCTACTACTGGTACCTTTGCAAATACCCAGTCTGTTACCTTTGCTGGATCAACACCTGCATCAATTAGTGGCTGTGGATTAAGTACAAATACCATATCCTTATCATTTGTGGTTAAATCCTTAGCCCATTCAAACATATTGCCATTGCCTAGAGCTATACCATAATGGTCTAGCTTTGCATGATAACCAATAGATTCTCTATTTGTTTCTACTAATTTGTTAAAGGAGTCTGTTACTTTTGCATCAGCCTTTACTGCAGTTTTTGGACTTCCAAGCTCAGCTGCTATTTTAATCCTATTGCTTGCTTGGTCATAGCTGTATATATCAGTAGAAAGCTTTGTTGGATCAAGTCCTGCATTAATAAATGGTGTTGCATCAAATTCTATTGCTGCATCTGGGGTCCCAGCCATATCCTTACCTAATAGAAATCTCTCTCCACCAGGTGAAGTGATTGCCCAGCTTTTGCTTTGCTCATCTGTTGTAAGCTTATCTGAAACTTTATTTGTTAAAGCTTCGAAAGAAGTTTTGGAAACATTCCCTACAACATCTGTTGACTGACATGCTGTAAGTGCAAATATTAATACCATTGCTATTGCTGTAATTGTTAATAATTTTATCTTCATCTTTCATTCAACCTCCAAAATAGTTTATTACTTCATCATTTTTTCTATTGTAAGCAGCAGCTCGTCAAGTACCTCTGTCTCACCGGATTGCAGTCTATTTGCTACGCAGCTTTTCATATGACTCTCCAGCAGCAGTCTGCTTACTGATTTCATAGCTGATTGTACTGCTGCAATCTGGTTAAGCACATCGTCGCAATATGTGTCTTTTTCTATCATCCCCTTGATACCTCGAACTTGACCTTCTATTCGATTAAGCCTTGATACCAAGGATGACTTCATCTTTTGTGACCTATTGGTAATTTTATGATTGCACCCCTCTAAGCAGGATACTCCATCACCGCAAGGTTCGTCGCCACAACAGCTTGTGCTTTTTACTTGTTCATCCGTCATTATAAACACTACCCTTCAAGCGTATTGTTCTAGATATTCTTAATATCCACTACATCATAGCCTGCATCGTCAATTGTTTCCCTTAATAAGCTGTCTTCTAAATTATCGTTCATTTCAATAATTGCATTCTTATTAGCAAGATCCACCTTGGCATCAACAATTCCGTCAAGTGCCTTTAGGGCCTTTTCAACACGACCTGAACAATGTCCGCAAATCATACCTTCGATAAATATTTGTTTTTTCATTTTACATACCTCCATTTATATTATTTATTTGGCTTAAAGCCCTTGAGCCTTAATGCATTAGATAAAACTGACACAGAACTCATTGACATGGCTGCTGCTGCCAGAACTGGATTAAGCATTGGTCCGCCAAAAGCGAACAATACGCCTGCTGCGATTGGTATACCTGCAATATTGTAAGCGAAAGCCCAGAATAGATTTTGCTTAATGTTTCTAATCGTACTCTTACTTAGCTGTATTGCTGTAGTAACGTCCATCAGGTCACTTCTCATTAGTACTATATCAGCTGATTCCATAGCCACGTCTGTACCGGAGCCTATCGCAATTCCTATATCAGCTTGAACTAGTGCTGGTGCATCATTTATACCGTCCCCTACCATTGCTACCTTTTTGCCTTCTGCTTGCAACTTCTTGACCTCACTGGCTTTGTCCTGAGGCAATACCTCTGCCAGCACCTTGTCTATGCCTACCTGCTTTGCTATAGCTTCTGCTGTTCTCACGTTGTCACCTGTAATCATGGCAACTTCAATGCCCATCTTGTGAAGCTTTTTAATAGCTCTTGCACTGCTTTCCTTCACTACGTCAGCTACTGCAATGATGCCTGCCAAACTGTTGTCAATAGCTATATACATAGGGGTCTTACCTTCGGAAGCCAGCTTGTCGGACTGTTCCTCTAGAAGTTCTAGAGCTATGGCCCTTTCAAGCATCAGTTTCCTATTGCCCAGCAGCATTTGTCTGCCTTCAATAGTCACTTCAATTCCATGACCAGGTATTGCATTGAAGCTGTCCAGTTTCTTGATTTCAAGTCCTTGCTTTTCAGCACCTTTTACAATTGCTTCACCTAATGGATGTTCAGAGCCTTTTTCTGCAGAAGCCGCTAACTGCAATAAGTGCTTTTCATCAATTATATTAGTTGTAATTATGTCCGTAACCTCTGGTCTTCCCTCTGTTATTGTTCCTGTCTTATCAAATACTATGGTGTTGATTTTATGAGTACTTTCTAAGGCTTCTCCACCTTTTATCAGCACACCATATTCCGCACCCTTGCCAGTACCTACCATAATCGCCGTTGGTGTTGCCAAACCTAAGGCGCATGGACAGGCAATAACTAGGACCGATATGAATACCTTCAGTGCAAATACGGAATTCTGGCCAGCTATCAACCAAATTATTGCTGATACCACAGCTATAACAAATACTACAGGTACGAAGTATCCAGAAACGATATCTGCCATCTGAGCAATAGGAGCCTTTGAGGCTTGAGCATCCTCTACCAGCTTTATTATTTGAGCTAATGCAGTGTCTCCACCTATTTTAGTTGCTTTAAATTTTATAGATCCATTCTTGTTTATACTTGCACAGAATACTTTATCGCCAGTCTTCTTTTCAACAGGCATGCTTTCGCCTGTAAGCATTGATTCGTCAATAGCTGTAAGTCCTTCTACAACCTCTCCGTCAACGGGAATCTTTTCTCCTGGCTTAACAAGTATGATATCTCCAACTTCAACTTCTTCTATAGGAATCTCAATTTCTTTATCATCTTGAATTACTGTAGCCGTCTTAGGAGCAAGCCCCATTAACTTTTTGATTGCCTCTGAAGTTCTTCCCTTTGATACTGCTTCTAAAGACTTTCCTAATAATATAAGGGTTATAATTACCCCTGCTGTCTCAAAATACAAGTCCTCAACATTTATAAAGTGACCCGTATAAATTCTGTATGATGAGTACAGGCTGTATAATACAGCAGCTGTAGTACCCATTGCTATAAGAGAATCCATATTCGGGCTTCTTCGCCATAGAGCCTTATAGCCTATAGTATAAAATCTATAGCCCGCAATTATTACAGGTATTACAAGCAGTATCTCAACCAATGCGTAGGTCAAAGGGTATTGCATTGGTTGCAGCCAGCCTGGAAGCGGTAAATTCAACCAAGTTATCATAGGTGCCATTGCTATATATAGTAATGGTATAGAGAAGATTGCAGATACTATAAATTTTGTCCAAAGAGTTCTTATTTCTTTTTCTTTACGTAATTTATCTTCATCTACAGCACTTTTATTTTTGATTTCTAAAGCTTGGTAGCCTGCTTTATTTATAGCTTGTTTTATTTCAGAAAGCCTTACCTTTTCAGGGTTATACTTTACCAATGCTTTTTCTGTAGCTAGATTTACATTAACACTCTCTACTCCGGCAAGCTTGCCTAAAGCTCTTTCTACTGCCTTGGAACAAGAAGCACAAGTCATACCCGCAATTGGTATAGTTACTTCTTTGCTGTCACTTACTTCCGTCGCTTCATATCCAGCCTTCTCCACTGTCTTAATTATATCCGCCTCTGTAAGCTTATTTTCATCAAAGGTCACCGTCATTAATTCAGTCACAAGATTAACATTTTGCTCTGTTACTCCATCCAGCTTTTTAATCGCTCTATCAACTGCATTGGAGCAAGAAGCGCAGGTCATACCTGTTATTTTAAATTTCTTGCTTTTCATCGTTTCACTCCTTACCATGGGGGTATATTTATTTTATGCATATCTTTTAAGCGTTATCAATGCGTCTATAATATCTATTAAATATACCCTAGGGATGTATTCTATATTTATTGTATTTCATAATACGATTCCTGTCAATCCATTTTTTTAGTTTTCCCATAAAACAAAAGCATGTATGCAATTACTTTGCATACATGCTTTTATTACTAGGACGCTGTATACAGCGTCCACTACAATTTATTTTACTACTATATTAACCAATCTATTTTTGATTACAATGATTTTAGCAATTTGCTTGCCTTCCAGCATTTCTTTCACTTCTCTGTTTTCCATAACCAACTGTTCAATTTCTTTTTGCTCTGCTGATGTCGGAATTTCCATTCTGCCTTTTACCTTGCCATTTACTTGGATGGCAATCTCAACAACATCCTTAACCATTGCGCTTTCATCCCAAACAGGCCACTTTTCGTTGAATATAGAATCTTTCTTGTCCATCATAGCCCACATTTCTTCTGTAAAATGCGGTGCAAAAGGTGAAAGAAGTCTTAGCAAATCTTCAACTGTTTCTTGCAAGAAAGCAACATTTTTATTTTCAACATCTGTATCATATTTAAATAGAGCGTTTAGAAGCTCCATAAGTTTAGCGATAGAGGTATTAAACTGGAATATTTCTGCATCCTTTGTAACACCCTTTATAGAATGATTTCTTACAAAGTTAAGCTCTTTTTCTTCCTTGCCCATTTCAGTCTTGCCTTGCTTCGATCCAAGCTCCAAAGTTCTTTCTACTATGCGCTCCACTCTGCTTGCAAATCTTGACATAGCCTTTATACCATCGTCGCTCCATGGACCACCCTCAATATATGAGAAGCCAAATGCCAGATACATTCTAAATACGTCTGAACCATACTCATCAATATATACGTCTGGAGAAATTACATTTCCCTTGGACTTGCTCATTTTTTGACCATCTGGCCCTAGTATTGTTCCTTGATGCACCAAGGATTTAAATGGCTCATCAAAATTCAAGTAACCTCCATCTCTAAGTGCCTTAGTGACAAATCTTGCATACAGTAGATGCATAGCCGCATGTTCTGCTCCACCTATATACTTATCAACTGGAAGCATTTTGTTTATCCATTCTGTGTCAAAGGCCTTTTCGCTATTCTTGTTGTCAGGGTATCTCAAATAGTAGAAGGATGAGCATACAAATGTATCAAGTGTATCTGCTTCTCTATGGGCAGGCCCACCGCAGGTTGGGCAAGCAACATCCATGAACTCCTTGCTCTTCTTAAGCGGCGATTCTCCATCTGGCGTAAATTCTACATCATATGGAAGAAGTACAGGTAAATCCTTTTCCGGAACAGGTACAGCGCCGCACTTTTCACAGTGTATAATCGGAATTGGAGAACCCCAATATCTTTGTCTGGAAACCAACCAGTCTCTGAGTCTGTAGTTTATCTTAAGCTGACCTTTGCCTTGTTCTTCTAGTTTCTTTACAAGTTGAATTTTACCTTCCTCAGTGGTTAAGCCGTCAAACTCGCCGCTGTTTACCAATATGCCGTATTCTCCAAAAGGAAGTGCATCTTCAACTCCATCTTTACCTTTAATTACCCTATTAATAGGAAGCTTATATTTTTCTGCAAATTCGAAGTCTCTTTCATCATGGGCAGGCACTGCCATAACACAGCCTGTGCCATAGCTTCCAAGTACGTAATCAGCTATCCAGATTTCTACCTTCTGTCCATTTAGCGGATGAATAGCATAGGAACCAGTAAATACCCCTGTTTTTTCTTTTGTAGTAGAAAGTCTATCTATCTCTGTTTGCTTCTTTGTAGCAGTCTGATATTCAGCAATTGCCTGTTTGTTTTCTTCTGTAGTTAACTTTCCAACCAATTCATTTTCAGGGGCAAGCACCACATAGGTAACACCCATCAAAGTATCTGCTCTAGTAGTAAATACCTTGAAGCTGATATCCTGGTCAACTACCTTAAACTCTATTTCAGCACCTTCGGATCTGCCAATCCAATTCGTTTGAATCTTCTTGGTTTTCTCTGGCCAATCCAAGCCCTCTAATTTATCAAGCAGTTCCTGTGCATAATCTGTAATTTTGAAGAACCATTGCGTCAAATTCTTCTTTGTAACATCTGTTTCACATCTATCACAAAGTCCATCCTTTACCTGTTCATTTGCAAGCACTGTATTACACTTAGGACACCAATTTACTGGTGCTTCTTTTCTATAAGCCAAGCCGTTTTTATACAAAGTCAAGAACAGCCATTGAGTCCACTTATAGTACTCTGGCAAGCAGGTTACTAGTTCATAGTCCCAATCAAAGGTTGCTCCCATTTCCTTAAGCTGTCTTTCCATAGTCTCTATATTTTTGATGGTTGAATCGTGGGGATGTATTCCTGTTTTAATTGCATAGTTTTCTGCTGGCAAACCAAAGGCATCAAAGCCCATTGGCTGAAATATTTCATAACCCTGCAGCCTCTTCATCCTTGCCCATGAATCACTTAATGAGTAATTGTACCAATGGCCGGCATGAAGATTTGCTCCTGATGGATATGAGAACATCTCCAATACATAGAGCTTGTTATCTACGTTCTCTGGATGGAATTTGTATAACCCTGAGTCCTCCCAGATTTTTTGCCACTTGCGATCTATTTCCTTTGAATATGACATATTTATGCACTCCTTTCGAAATTTGATTTTGTAATATATTCTTTACTTAAGGAATGAATTTTCCTCCGCCAGCTTCAGCAGCATCAGAAGCTTACTTTGAAGGCTGTAGCTCTGGAGCTGGGCAAAGCAAGCTTCTTCAGGGGTATTCCCCCCGGGTCAATGAAGCCTTGCTTCAGAAAGTTATTCCTTAATTAAAGTGTTTCGTGATTTTATACTTTGGTTTTATCTTCATAGGATTGAAAATCTAGTTATTGCGAACTTGGTGAAGAATCTTTCCTATTGTGTATATATTCTTTACTTAAGGAACGAATTTTCTTCCATTTAGCTTCAGCAGCATCGGAAGCCTTGCTTTGAGGACTGTAGCTACGGAGTTGGGCAAAGCAAGTCTCCTCAGAGGGATTCAAGGAGTAATACTTATTAAGTATTACTCTATAGGGTCGATGAAGCCTCATTCCAGAAAGTTATTCCTTAATTAAAGTGTTTGGTGTAATTTAATACCCCAAATAGCCATTTTGCCCAACAAAAAACTCCGTCTCAAACAAGAGACGGAGATATATCCGCGGTACCACTCACATTGATTTCATAAAGAAACCCAACTTAGTCGATGACTGTAATCATCTATCCCTATATCGTGGGACTACGTCTTACCCTAATTTATAAATTTCAGGCAGCTGCTCCTGGGTGAGTTCAACAATAAGATACTACCGTATTGCACCAGGGGACCGAAGTCCTTACGGCTCTCTGCAAATATCATACTTATCTACTATTCCCATTCAACGCATTAACTATTTATTTTTCGCTAATTATACCATTATATATTAAGTATGTCAATATTAATTTAATTATATCCCTTGTCTTACCACATATATTCTTCATTTCTCTTGATTGACAGGAAGCAAGGTCTTTTAATGAGAATTCGACATTTATTTCCTAATATAGTGTAGCATTGTAGCGATATTTCCCGGGTAATACTTATATGTCGAAAATCCGTAGGATTTCATGGTTGTTCTCATGTTTTTTGCCTTGCCAGGTGTCACAATCCATCATCTGATGTTCTATGGAGTTTATGACCTCCCACTTTTTAAGGCTCCATTTAGGCTCTACAAGAGTCTCCCTAGGTCCATCTCCAGTGATTCTATGAATCACCATGTCTTCCGGAATTCTCTCTATGCAGGATACAACAAGCTCCACATATTCCTGCATATCCATAATGCGCAGTTGTCCCTTCTCGTATATATGCATAAGTTCAGTATCCCTGACTAAATGCAGGAGATGCAGCTTTATTCCTTGGGTTCCTGTGTTTGCAACAAATTCAACTGTTTGCAGCATTTCTTCCTTATTTTCTCCTGGCAAACCAAGAATGACATGGGTAACAACCTCAATATTCCTTCTCTTTAATTCCTGGACAGCTTTTATATATGTACTAAGAGGATAACCCCTATTAATAATTTCCGCAGTTCTTTCATGTATTGTCTGTAGCCCAAGCTCTACCCAAATATATTTCTCTCTGCTTATCTCCTCTAACAGGTCTAATATCTCCACACTGAGGCAGTCTGGCCTAGTAGCAATAGCTATTCCCACTACACCTTCAAGATTTAAGACACTATAGTATTTCTCTCGAAGTGTCTCAACGTCTGCATAGGTATTGGTATATGCCTGAAAATAAGCAATATATTTTCCGTCTTTCCATTTCTTGCTCATCACTTCCTTGACTTCCTCAAATTGCTGAACAAGGTCCCTGCTGGTACCCGCAAAGTCTCCAGAGCCTCTAGGTCCACAGAATACACATCCACCGGTACTTATACTTCCATCTCGATTCGGGCATGTAAAACCCGCATCCAATGAAATTTTAAAAACCTTATCCCCAAATTTATTTCGCAGAAAATAATTCAAGGTATGATATCTTTTATTATCCCAAGTTTTCATTTTCATCACCTTTAGCACATAAAATACTCTTATTTGTCTTTCTAATATAATATCATAAAAGCAATCAACCATGGTCCATACTTTTATATATATTGTAATCGATATATCCCTATGATAAAATCAAAATGGATGATATCCGATTCAGGAGTCATACTATATTCTAACTTTCAATACAATTTGCTCTGATCCGTAGGGACAGGGACAAGAATAATGTTTTTTCAAGATGAAAGCATCACTCTTTTCCTGCCTATCTATGGTTTGGAAAGGAGTGTTTTTTTATGCAGTTAGGCTTTATTGGTGCCGGCAAAGTCGGAACAGCCTTAGGTATATACCTTCAGAAAAAAGGTTTTCATATATCAGGTTATTATAGCAGAACCAAAGACTCTTGCATCGAAGCCGCAGCTAGAACAAAAAGTAATTATTATAATAATCTCAAACAGCTTGCAGCAGCATCAAACATTATATTTATTACTACATCCGATGATCAGGTAGAAAGCGTCGTCAAGCAGCTTCACGATGATTGCTGCTTAAGCTTCGGTCAGCTTATTGTTCATACCAGCGGCGCCCTTTCCTCAACAATATTAAGCCCATTGAAAGCCTTCGGATGCTTAACATATTCAATGCATCCCCTTCAGGCTTTTGCCGATGTCGATAAGTCAGTCTCCGACTTATCAAATACATATTTTTGCATTGAGGGAGACAATGAGAACATATCCATATTAGAGGGTATTCTTACTGCATGCAATAACCCTTATTTTATAGCAAGACCAGAGCAGAAAATTCTTTATCATGCTTCTGCATGTATGCTTTCTAATTATTTGGTGACCTTAATTCACAATAGCTTAATATTAATGGAAGGAATTCAACCTGATAATTTGACCGCCTTCAAGGCGATGCTGCCTTTAGTAAACAGCACCATACAAAATGTTCTGGAGCTAGGTACTAAAGATGCCTTAACCGGTCCAATAGCCAGAGGAGATATAGCCACAGTCAAAAAACAACTTGATGCAATTAGTTCTTTTTCACAGGATCAATTAGCTTTATATACATGTATGGCAAAAGAAACCTTGAAGCTGGCAAAACTATCTAATTTGAAAGATAATTCTTCAGCAGATAAACTTAAAGTTTTAATAGAATCATATTTTTAGGATGGTGATTTCACATGGCTACAACGACAAAGAAATTTACTGTTGCATCCTTTCTTAAAGCGAAGAAAGAGGGCAAAAAGATATCTATGCTTACTGCCTATGACTACCCAATGGCCAAACTTATTGACGAAGCAGGCGCAGATTGTATATTGGTCGGAGATTCCCTAGGAATGGTTGTTCTCGGATATGAAACAACTTTGCAGGTAACAGTTGATGATATCATACATCATTGCAAAGCTGTAGCTAGGGGAACCAAAAGCGCCCTAATAACTGCCGATATGCCTTTCTTATCCTATCACATAAGCGTAGAGGACAGCATAAGAAATGCTGGCCGTTTAATTCAAGAAGGCGGGGCTCACGCCGTAAAGTTAGAGGGTGGAGCAAATGTCCTGGATAAGATTAAGGCCATTGTAAATGCTCAAATCCCTGTTATGGGACATTTGGGACTTACACCGCAATCTATAAATATGCTTGGAGGCTATAAGGTGCAAGGCACCAATCTCGAGCAAGCAAAGAAGCTAATCGAGGAAGCCGAGTTGCTGCAGCAGGCAGGCGTCTTTGCAATTGTGCTGGAATGTGTACCAGAAAAACTTGCAAAGCTTATAAGTGAGAAATTGCAGATACCCACTATAGGCATTGGTGCAGGTAAATATTGTGATGGGCAGGTTCTAGTAACACAGGACATGCTAGGCATTTATTCTAACTTTAAACCTAAATTTGTTAAGCAGTATGTCAATCTTGGCGAAATTATAAACAAAGCCTGTACACAATATGTTTCAGAAGTTCAAGGGCAACAGTTTCCAGATATCGAACATACCTTCACAATTGAGGATGAAATATTAGATAAACTTTATTAAATCGGAGGAAAATAATGATAATCATACAAACTATAAAAGACATTAAAAATATAATCAGCGATCAAAAGAAGCAGGGTAAAACCATAGGTTTTGTGCCTACCATGGGTTTCTTGCACGAAGGGCATCTATCTTTGGTAAGAAATGCAAAAAAAGAAAATGATTTTGTTATTGTAAGCATATTTGTTAACCCGACACAGTTTGGAGTCGGTGAGGATTTCGAAGCATATCCCAGAGACTTAGAAAATGATTCTAGACTATCCGAGTCAGCAGGTGCAGATGTTATATTTTGTCCTTCCATAAGCGAAATGTATCCTGGAAATTATCAAACCTTTGTGGAAGTTACTGAAATTACAAACAATCTCTGTGGTAAATCAAGACCTACCCACTTCAGAGGAGTTACTACAGTGGTAAACAAGCTATTTAATATTGTTGAGCCTAATAGTGCATATTTTGGTCAAAAAGATGCACAGCAGGTTGCAGTGATTCAAAAAATGGTTAAAGATTTAAATATGAATATAGAAGTTATTCCATGCCCCATAATAAGAGAAGAAGACGGATTGGCCATGAGCTCTAGAAATACCTATTTAAATCCAGAGCAGCGAAATGCAGCTTTGATACTTTCCAAGTCCCTTTTCAAAGCGAAAGATATGATCAGCGAGGGTTGTGTGGATGCTGTCCAAATAAAAGAAACATTAACGAAAATGATTAATAGCGAGCCTTTGGCAGCAATTGACTATGTCGATGTAGTTGATGCTCTTAGCTTAAATGACATTGCTATTTTAAAAGGCAAAGTATTATTAGCCTTAGCTGTAAAGATAGGCAAAACTCGCCTAATTGATAATATTGTAGTGGAGGTATAATAATTGCTAATAAATATGTTTAAATCCAAAATTCATCGTGCAACTGTAACAGAAGCGAATCTTAATTATGTTGGCAGTATAACTGTAGATAAAACCTTACTAATGGCTTCAAATATTCTGCCTGGTGAAAAGGTTCAAATAGTCAACAACTTCAATGGAGCCAGATTAGAAACCTATGTAATCGAAGGCGAAGCCGACAGCGGTGTTATTTGCCTCAACGGAGCTGCGGCCAGATTGGTGCAGCCCGGGGACAATATCATAATTATTGCTTATTGCTGGGTCACCGTGGAAGAAGCCCAACTGTTTAAACCAAACATCGTTTTTGTTGACAGCAAAAATAAAATTGTTGAAACTTCCGATGTCGAAATTCATGGAAATATTAAATAATTTGACTTTAAAATAAATTTATATTTATGTGAAGAATTGGGGTTTTATACGTTCCTCAGTTCTTTATTTATTATGTAATATATGGCAAACTACAATGCTATAAAACCATTGAAACCAGTAATAACCTGCATTCAATGAATCAAATCACATTGCCAAAGTTTGTGAAAAATTTGTCCAAAAAATACCTTGCCAATATACTCGCATTTTTTTTGTTTATGATATATAATTAACGTGATAATAAACTTTTATTATATGTTATTATTTAAAATATTATACGGGGAGTGAAGCAAATGTCAAATACCAAGAAAATAGTAGTCCTTGGTGGCGGCTATGCTGGGGTTGAAGCAGCAAAGGTTCTCAACAAAAAGTTCAAAAATGACAAAAACGTTGAGATCACACTAATTAACTCAAATCCATATCACACGCTTCTGACTGAGCTACATGAAATAGCTGGACATAGAACAGAAAAAGAAAGCGTAATGGTGGATTTATTCAGTGTATTTAAGGCCACTAAGGTTAATGTTGTAAGAGACACAATAGCTACCATCGACTACAAAGAGCAAGTACTTACATCAGAAAAAGGTACTTACAAGTATGATTATTTAGTTTTAGGCTGCGGTGCTGAGCCAGCGTTCTTCGGTGTAGAAGGAGTTCAAGAGAATGCCTTCACAATTTGGTCATTAAAGGATGCTCTAAAAATTAAAGCTCATATTGAATCTGTATTCGAACAAGCTCAAAGCGAAAAAGATGTAATGAAGAGAAAAGAGCTTCTTACAATCATCGTTGCAGGAGCTGGCTTCACAGGAGTTGAGGTTGTTGGTGAATTATTCGACCAAAAGAAGATTCTTTGCCAAAAGTATGACATCAACGAAAATGAAGTTACAATATACAACGTAGAAGCAATGCCAAACATTCTTCCAATGTTAAGACCTGCTCTTCAACAGAAGGCAACTAATTACATGAAGAAGAAAAAGGTTGAAGTTCTTACAAATGCTGCAATCGTTAAGGCTACAGCTGATGGTATAGCACTTAAGGACGGCAGAGAAATAAAGGCTAAGACTCTTATCTGGACTTGCGGCGTACAAGGCAATAGCTTCGTACCAGGAACAGGCATAAAGCAAGGTCCAAGAAACAGAATTCAAGTTAATGAATTCATGCAGTCAATGGAGTACACAAATGTTTATGCAATTGGTGATAATGCTTACTATGAAGTAAATGGCAAGCCATTCCCACAAGTTGTTGAAGCTGCTCTCCAAACTGGTGAATGTGCTGCAGCAAATATCCACGCAGACATCACTAAGACTGAAAAGCATAAATTCGAATTAAATATACACGGCTTCATGGTTTCCATCGGCAGCCGTTACTGCGTAGCAGAATTAATGGGTGTTCCAATGTCAGGCTTTATAGCTATGGCAATGAAGCACATGGTAAACCTTCACTATCTATGGGGCGTTGGCGGAGTTAAGCTAATATGGAACTACATGTTACACGAGTTCTTCCATATGGAAAACCGTAGATCCTTTGTAGGCGGACACTTAGCACACAAAACACATACAACATGGTTGGTTCTTTTAAGAATGTATGTTGGTGTACTTTGGTTAATAGAAGGTGTAAAGAAGGTTCAAGAGGGTTGGTTAGTACCTGGCAATATAAAGATTGTTCAAGTTGCAAGTACTTCAGGAGCTTCAGTAGCTGATCCAGCAAAAGAAGCTGTTGTTTATGCAACTCCAATTCTAGCTAAGGCACCTGGATTCTATCAATGGTTTACAGATGCAGTTGTAGCACCAAATGCTGGTTTGTTCCAGTACATGGTAACATTTATGGAAATTGGAATAGGCTTAGCATTAATCGTTGGTTTATTCACTTTCTTTGCTTCAATCGGTTCACTTGGTCTAGTTGCAAACTTTATACTTTCAGCTCAAACTGGCTGGGATATACTATGGTTTGTATTCGCAGCTATCGCACTTATGGGCGGAGCAGGCGGCGGATTCAGCTTAGACTACTATGTACAACCTTGGATTAAGAAGTGGTGGAAGAGTACAAAGATTGCTCAAAAGAGCTACCTATACTTCGATTAATAGTAACTAATACTAGAGACTGATTCATGAATCAGTCTCTTTTTTTTGCCAAAAAACTTTGTTAATATTTTATTTCTGGGTTTTCCTATGATATAATGGACAAGGGATTTAATCAACCATTCATACTAGGGGGAACAGCAATGAAAAAGGTTTCAGAATTAGTAATAATCGCTATACTTGGTATTACACTAACTACAGGATGTACTCAGCAGCCCTCCATATCAACTACCGGAAAGCCTATTATACTTAAAGATGGGACTTATACCGCGGCGGCGGCCTCAGAGAATAGAACCTGGGTGCCAGAAATGACCATTACAGTAAGCGGCGGTAAGATATCTGATCTTAAATTCGAAGAAAGTACTGCTATGAAGAAATCCGAGGACATTGAATATCAAAATAGCTTCAAAGCTCAAAAAGATATAGATTTGCTTGGGGTTTACACCTCTTTACAAGATAGATTAATCTTAACACAAGATATCACTAAGCTTGATATGATTTCAGGAGCCACTAAAACAGCAGAGAATTTCAAAATCTTGATACAAGAAGCGCTAAAGGATGCTAAGGACGGAGAAAAATACAAGGATGGCAGCTATACTGCAAAGGGTACTATGGATGAAAGATATTGGACTCCTACAGTAGCTGTTATTATTAAAGATGGCAAAATTGCATCAGCAAAATATGATGAAGTTTCATCTCGAATTTTCAAGTACAAGTCTCTGGACGCCGCTTATATAGCAAGATTTAAAACTCAGAAGAAAGTAGACTTAGCAGTGGTTTATGACCTTCTGCAAAAGTCACTTCTAGAAAAACAAGACCCCTCAAAGGTGGATTCAGTATCCGGTGCAACTTCAACCTCTGCCAGCTTTATTGAGGTTGCTAAAAAAGTAATAGAAAAAGCATTATAAAATAAAAATGAGGATAGACCCATAGGGTTTATCCTCATCTTATATTACATACAGCAATCTTCCATTAATCTTCAGCCATTCTTTGTGCTTTTCATAATCCGGCATATAAAGTGCCACAGTTTCCCAAAATCCCTTACCATGATTCATGTGCTTTAGATGGCATAATTCATGAATTATTATATAATCCATAACTTCCTCAGGCGCCATTATTATTCTAAAATTGAAATTAAGGTTGGCTTTGCTAGAACAGCTTCCCCATCTTGTTTTGGTGTCTTTTATCCTGACATTGTTGTAATTAACACCGATTATAACACTATACTCAGCAGTTCTCTGCTTTATGAGCTCCTCTGCTTTATCTATCATCCAAAATCTTAGCTGCTGTGCCATTTCATTTGTAACCTTATTTTGTGCAAATTTATTGTTTATATAAATGTTAAACTCATCAGCTCTAAAAATTATCTGCGTTGTTTTGCCGGGATATTCTGTAAGCTTTACTTTATACTCCCGACCTCTATATATGATATTGTTTATAATTTTTCCCATCCCCTTGCTAGCTGGAAGGCATCATTACTATATTAATAAGATGATCCTATTCTACTTCAAGCTCCTTTGTTTTTTCTACACTCAATAGCTTTGTAACATCATATTTTACCTCTCTTATAACCTGCTTTTCCCATTCACTTATATGACTGTAATTATCAATATCTGACGCCAATATTATCCTTCTCTTAGTCTTACCGTCGGTATCCTTGAATCTTAGTCTATAAGTAGGTATTATTTCAAATTCTTCAAGGGAAGTGTTTTCTCCCTGCTTCTTAATTATTAGTTTTGTCATAGTGCCTATATCCGTATATTTATCATTTTGATTAGATAAAAAGTTACCCATGGAATAGTTAATCAATACTTGTTTACTCCCGGTATTATATATCTCAGACTTCCTCGCTACATGGGGATGGCTGCCCAGTACGCAATCTGCACCCATATCAGCTACGGCTCTGAATAACCTAATAGTTTCTTCTTCTACGCCTCTATAATACTCTACTCCTGCATGCATATAGACTATAATAAAGTCGCATTTACCTTTCAAGTTGTCTAAGTCCTTCTTGATTTGCTCCTCTTCAGCCATACTCACATAGCCAGCCGGTGCTCTAAGCCCATTGATGCTGGTGGTATATGCCAGTATGCCCAGCTTGATTCCATCTACATCCATTAAAATATGTTTGTTTTCTTCTCCGGAACCCACAGGCTTCATATTGCTTTTTTTAATTAATGCTGCTGTATTCTCAGCGCCTTCCACCCCTGTGTCCATGCAATGATTATTTGCTGTAACCATAACATCAAAGCCAGTACGGCTAATGCCTTCTATTACTTCCGGTGGAGAGTTAAACCTAGGAAAGCCCGATAAAGTCTCATTTTCATTTACTGTAGTCTCAAAGTTTGCAATTGCAACATCTGCGCTAGTTATGTAGTTCTTAATCTTCTCAAAGGACAAACCAAAGTCATAACCATCCTCTGTACGAGCCTCCTGCACCTGTGGCAAATGGAACATGATATCTCCTACAGCTAACACAGTGGCCTCTTTCACTTCTGATTTCTGCTCTTCTACTACTTCAGCATCTGGATTTATCACCTCTGCAGTAGATTCTTGCTTAATGCCGCATGCCACCAAGCTTATACATAAGGATATCAAAAAAATAACTCTTAATATTTTCAATATTCATCACCCGTTTTTTAATAATATATTTATAATAACATAAATTAACAAAATGTGATATTGTTTCATATGGTCACCTTTCCTCTATATCCGGCATAATATGGAAATGAATACAAAAATTCTAGAGCAGGTGAGAGAAATGAGTATGGATAATAGTACAAACTACAGAGGACTAGTGGTTGGTGTTAATACTTCTATCCCCCTGACAAACGGAAGTTACGTGACTGCTATAAACTTTGATAATGCAGCCACAACACCCCCTTTTACATCCGTTTTGCAGGCAATAAATAACTTCTCCCCCTGGTATTCTTCCATCCATAGAGGCACGGGCTATAAATCCCAATATTCCTCTGAGTTTTTTGACAAATCCAGAGAAATAATCGCAAGCTTTGTAAAGGCTGATTATGATACAAATACAGTAATCTACGTAAAAAACACTACGGAGGCCATAAACAAGCTTGCCAACAGGTTATATAAATATGGACACAAAAATGTGGTATTGTCTAGCGAAATGGAGCATCACTCCGATGACCTGCCCTGGAGAGATCATTATAGCGTTGACTATATCGCCGTAGACTACAATGGCAGATTATCACTGAAAAGCTTGGAATACAAGTTGAGGAAGTATGAAGGACGAGTAAAGCTGGTAGCTATCTCAGGAGCTTCCAACGTAACAGGGTTTGTTAACCCTATATATGAAATCGCTGAGCTTGCACATAAATACAAAGCAAAGATATTAGTAGACGGAGCCCAACTGGCTCCTCATGGTGAAATAGATGTAAAGCCTGATAATTCCCCCGGTCATATAGACTACTTAGTTTTCTCTGCACATAAAATGTACGCCCCCTTCGGCGTAGGCGTGCTTATTGGTCCCAAGGAAGTCTTCAACAAAGGAGAGCCTGATTACAAAGGTGGTGGAACCATTGATTTGGTTACCCATGACTATATTCGCTGGGCGCCTGCACCAGATAGAGATGAGGCAGGCACCCCAAATGTTATGGGTGTTGTGGCACTTGTAGAATCAATTAATACCCTAAATAGTATTGGTATGTATAATATCGAACAACACGAGAAGGACTTGACTGAATATACATTGCAGCGTTTGAAGTGCGTCCCTGATTTGCAGCTTTATGGCAACACGGAGGACAGCAGTGATAGAGTTGGTATAATAACTTTTAATATTAAAGATATGCATCATAGGATTATTGCTTCTATACTTTCCAATGAATATGGCATAGCTGTAAGAAGCGGTTGCTTCTGTGCCCAGCCCTACGTAACAAAGCTTTTGGATATACCCAAAAAAGTGCAGCTCAAGCATATAAGAAATGCCGATATCCCACGACCTGGCATGGTCAGAATAAGCTTTGGACTATATAATACCAAGGAAGAAGTGGAAGTATTGATTAAGGCTTTAATTCATATCACAAGTAACAAAGCCTATTATATGGATAAATATAAATTTGCAGAAAAGTAGGGGATGCTGCCCACAGCATCCCGCTTCCCGTAGGCTGCAAGCTTTAACTTTTCT